>Ga0209890_10000797_pt1 | contig 14619 bp, 16 predicted proteins | sample OrgsoiDNA2013049_FD_185799 | JGI IMG/M metagenome (GOLD analysis project Ga0209890, IMG submission 185799) | Permafrost soil microbial communities from the Arctic, to analyse light accelerated degradation of dissolved organic matter (DOM) -... | ecosystem: Environmental > Terrestrial > Soil >...
GTGCCAGCGCGACAAATTGAGATAGGCGAACAGGAACACCAGCAGCGTCGCCGACAGGATCGCCTCGCCGCAGGCGCGCCAGACGCGCTCGGCGCCGGCCGACATGTCGAACACCTTGCCCCAGAATCCGAAGTCGATGCCGATATAGATCAGCACCGCCCAGCCGAGCGCGGCGGCGGCCGGGAACATCACCGAACCCTTGACCACGAACAGGATGGTGAGAAACAGCGCCAGCAGGCCGGCGATACCGATGACGATGCCGTAGTACAGAGTGAAGGAGTTGACCTTGTCTTTGTAGAAATCCGGCTCCCATAAATAAATTTGCGGCAGCTTGTCGGTGCGCAATTCGGCGACGAAGGTGATGACGGTGCCGGGATCGAGCGTGACGCGGAAAATATCGGCGGTGGTGTTCTCCTGCCGCACCGGACGGTCACCCGAGCTCGGCGTGATGGAGACGATGCGCGAAAGCCCGAGGTCGGGCCAGAACAGGCCGGAGCCGACCATGCGGTAATGCGGCACGACGATCAGCCGGTCGATCTGCTCGTCGGAATTGTTGGTGAGCGCGAACACCGCCCAGTTGGTGCTGGCTTCGCGCGCGCGCACCTCGATGCGGCGGACGATGCCGTCCGGGCCGGGCGCGGTGGAGACCTGGGTGCGGTCGCTTTCGGTCTTTTGCAGTTCGGTGGCGGCGGTGAGATCGATGGCGGCGGCATCGAGCCGCACATTCACCGCTTCGACGGCGCGCGCGGCGGGCGCAGCCCACAGCGAGGCGGCGAGCGCGAGCACGGTGACAAGCGTGCAGCGGAGCGAGATCAATCGAGAACCCCCGGCCGCGGCAATGCCAATCATGCGGCTGATCCGGCCTCGCCGGCGGTGAAAATCTGCAAGCAAATTCACTCTGCCCGTTTTTGCTTCGACATTGCGCCGATTTCGCGGCCCTGGCGCTGCTTGCGCGCCTGCCAGGAGTAGCGGCTCCGCTCCCGGCGGGCAAGAGATCGACCGCGCTTTCAAAGGGTTAGCACGATCTTGCCGATATGGCTGCTCGTTTCCATCAGCGCATGGGCGGCGGCCGCCTCTTTGAGCGGGAAGGTCTTGTAGATCACCGGTTTGACCTTGCCCTTGGCGATCATCGGCAGCGCGTTGTCTTCGACCGCGGCACGAATCGCGCCTTTGTCGGCGACCGAGCGCGAGCGCAGGGTCGAGCCCGTGTGATGCAGCCGCTTGAGCATCATGCGCATGAAATTGACTTCCGCCTTCGGTCCGCCCTGGAATGCGATCTGCACAATGCGGCCCTCCACCGCGGCCGCTTCGTAATTGCGCGCGATGTAATCGCCGCCGACCATGTCCAGTATAACGTCGGCGCCCTTGTCGCCGGTGGCCGCCTTGGTGGCTGCGACGAAGTCATCGGTTTTATAGTTAATGGCCACGTCCGCCCCGAGCTTGCGGCAGGCGGCGCATTTTTCCTCCGAGCCCGCGGTGGTGATGACGCGCGCGCCGAGCGCCTTGGCGAGTTGAATCGCCGTGGTGCCGATGCCGGACGAGCCGCCATGCACCAGGAAGGTCTCGCCGCTTTTGAGGCCGCCGCGTTCCACCATGTTGTGCCAGACAGTGAAAAAGGTTTCCGGGATCGCGGCGCCCTCGACCATCGACAAACCGCCGATCGGCAATGCGTGGCTACCGTGCGCGAGGCAATATTCGGCATAGCCGCCGCCGACCACCAGCGCCATCACGCGGTCGCCGGTTTTCCAGCGCTTGACGTTCGGCCCGAGCGCCATGACCTCGCCAGCAATTTCGAGGCCCGGAATATCCGGCGCGCCCGGCGGCGGCGGATAGAGGCCCTGGCGCTGCATCACGTCCGGCCGGTTGACGCCGGCGGCCGCCACCTTCACCAGGATTTCGCCGTCGCCCGGGGTGGGAACCATGCGTTGCTCGGGCACCAGCATCTCCGGCCCGCCTGGGGTTTTGATGCCGATGACGGTCATGCGGGTAGCAAGTTCAGCCATTTTTTCCTCGGTTCTGTAAGGGCAGGGCGCCTGTTTAGGCGGGCCTTGCCGATGTGACAACCCAGGCTTTTTTTTGCGTTTGCGCATGATCTTATCCGAAAACCGGTTCCCACTTTTCGGGATCATGCGCTAGGTTCCGAGCCTGGAGCGAACCATGGCGGCGATCGACGAAGACGACAAGCCGAAGAAAAAGATCACCCACGAGATCGGGCAGGACTTGAGCCTGCTCTCGGTGGAGGAGCTGGCCGCGCGCGTGCAACTGATGCACGACGAGATTTCGCGACTGGAGGCGGACATGGCGGGCAAGCGCGCTTCGCGTTCGGCAGCCGATCAGTTTTTCAAGCGGTAGCGCACGATCCCGAAAAGTGGGAACCGGTTTTCGGATAAGATCATGCGCAAATAAAGCTGCGGTACTCGAGCCGGCACAAAAAATTTGGCATTGGACGGAAGTTTTTAACGTGTCGTTAAGCCTTCTGGATCATTACTCTGATCGTCCATCTTCATGGACATTGAGTGGCTCCTGTCCACTCTGTTTGACGCCTCCCTGTTATCAACTTCGAGCCGCCGGCGACGGCGGCTCTTTTTTGTCCCATTCCGGGACAGTTGCGGCTGCATGGTGGCCGCGCGCTTAAGCTTGCCCGGCAACTATGTCGCAAAGTTTGCGCATCGCGGTCTGGACATTCCGGCCCGGCGGGAGCGATGCTGATCCTTACACGGGGCGCGTAACAGTCCCGGTGCAGGGTGAGGCGTAGAGTTATGGCTGAAAAGTCAGTGAACGAATTGCAGCCGGTGTCGTTTGGCGCGCGGCTCGCCAATTCGCAAGTCTTTGCCGATCTGTTCCGTGACGGCATGACGCTGGTGGAGGAGACCGCGACCTATCTCGACGGTCCCGGCCGGCAGGAATCCAAGAAACTCGAGCGCGCCGCCGCGCTCGCCTACGCCACCGAAAGCATGCGGCTGACCACGCGGCTGATGCAGCTGGCCTCCTGGCTGCTGCTGCATCGCGCGGTGAAGGAAGGCGAGATGTCGCTCGCCCAGGCCAACAAGGAAAAGGCCAAGGTCAAGCTCTCCGCCACCGACTTCCACGAACCGCATAATATGGAATTGCTGCCCACCGCCCTGCGCGAGCTGATCGAACGTTCGCACAAGCTGCAAGGCAAGGTGCGCCGGCTCGACGCCACCATCCACAATCACGACGCTCCCGACCGGGCCGCGATGGTCAACCCGGTCGAGCGCCAGCTCGGACTGCTGAAGGCAGCCTTCGGCGCGGAAAGCGTCTGACCGCAGCCATCAATGAATAAACAAAAACCCCCGCATGAGGCGGGGGTTTTCGTTGCGGGCCTAAGCCGCGCTCTATTTCTTGTCGGCTTTTTTCTCGTCGGCCTTCTTGTCGTCGGCCTTCAGGAAGCCCGAGAACTTCTTCTGGAAGCGCGACAGGCGGCCGCCGCGGTCGACCAAATGCTGCTGGCCGCCGGTCCAGGCCGGGTGCGACTTCGGGTCGATGTCGAGATGCATGACATCGCCCTCCTTGCCCCAGGTGGAGCGGGTGGTGAATTCGCTGCCGTCGGTCATCACAATCTTGATGGTGTGGTAGCCGGGATGGATATCTTGCTTCATCTGATCGGTTCCATGGGGCGCGCCGAGCGCGCCGAAAGGGGCTGAATTTGGCGGGTCTATACAGCAGCCGGACGCAGGCGGCAAGCCGCCGCAATTGACCCGGATCAAGGCCGCGGGGCATGGTGCGCGCTCTTTGAAGCCGGGCCGTCGACTTAACGCTCGGCGGCCTTTCGCCATAGTGGCTTGAGCTGGCGGGCTTGCAGCTTCGTTCATGTGTTGGGAATCGAGACGATGAATCGACTGGAATTCCGCGCCGCCGGCTCGCTCGCGGCCGTCTTCTCGGTCAGGCTGCTCGGCCTGTTCATGATCTATCCGGTGTTTGCGGCCTATGCCGAGCACCTTTCGGGTTCGACGCCCTATCTGGTCGGCGAGGCGCTGGGCATTTACGGACTGAGTCAGGGGCTCTTGCAGATTCCCTTCGGTCTGCTGTCCGACCGGTTCGGACGCAAGCGCATGATCGTCATCGGGCTGATCATTTTCGCTATCGGCAGCGCGGTGGCGGCGCTCTCCACCTCGATCGGCGGCGTCATCTTCGGCCGCGTGTTGCAGGGCGCCGGCGCCGTCGGCTCGGTGATCCTGGCGCTGGTGGCCGATCTGACGAGCGAGGAGAACCGCACCAAGGCGATGGCCATGGTCGGCATCACCATCGGCACCTCTTTCATGGTCGCGCTGGTGGCCGGCCCGATCCTCGCGAATTTCATCGGCGTGCAAGGCATCTTCTGGCTGATGGTGGGGCTCGCGATGGTCGGCATAGCGATCACCGAATTCGTCGTGCCGAGCCCGCGCCAGATCCGGGTCCATCGCGACGCCGAAACCGTTCCGGGATTGATCGGTTCGGTGTTGCGCAACAAGGAACTGTTGCGTTTAGACATCGGCATCTTCGTATTGCACGCGATGCTGACGGCGAGCTTCTTGGTGGTGCCCGGCCTGTTGCGCGGCACGCTCGACGTAGCGGTCCATAAAGATTGGCTGGTCTATCTGCCGGTGCTTCTGGTTTCGATTGCCGTGATGGTGCCGGCGATCATCGTGGCCGAGAAGTATCGCCGCATGAAGGGCGTGTTTGTCGGTGCGGTCGCCGCGCTCTTGGTTAGCCAGGTGTTGCTCTACTTCGGCGCGGGCAATTTGTATGTCTTGCTGGCCGCGCTCACGCTCTTCTTCTCGGGTTTCAATGTGATGGAAGCGAGCCTGCCCTCGCTCATCACCAAAACGGCGCCGCCCGACGCCAAGGGCACGGCCACCGGCATCTATTCGAGCTTGCAGTTCCTCGGCATTTTCGTCGGCGGCGTGATCGGCGGCTGGGCCAACCAAACCGGCGGCACCGCCGCGGTTTTTGCACTGACGGCCGTGCTGGCGCTGCTCTGGCTGCTCGCCGCGGCCACTATGGCGCAGCCAAGCTATCTGACGACCCGGCTGCTCCCCATTGGCGACGGCCACGCTGGCGACGCCGAAAGCCTCGCCGCCAAACTGCGTCAGGTGCCCGGCGTGGCCGAGGCCGTCGTGATCGCCGAGGAAAAGCTCGCTTATCTCAAGGTGGATTCCAAATCCTTCGACGCCGCCATGGCGGCATCGTTGGCCGGCGCATCCTGAACTATTCGCGCATTAGCCGAACGATCGGCCGCTTCTAATTCGCCATACGCTTGCCCGAATTCAGCCGTGACGCCTCCCTGCGCCGGCCACGACTCGTTGTGAGCATGCAGCCGTTCCGTTCCCGTTTTCCTTCGGAGGGGTTCATGCGATTATCCACGCTTGCTGGGAATTCGTTTGCCATCCTGCTGATGGCCGCCGGCGCCGCCAGCGCCGCGCTCAATTCCGCACCGGGGCCGATGTCCGGCCCGGTCAGTCACGACAATCTCGCCGTCTATTTCGTGCACGGCCCATCGAAAGCCGGCCCGGTGCCGCTCACGCTGCAAGAGGCGCTGACGCAAGGCGCGGTGCGGGTCAGCGAAACCGGCAACGTCAATGCGCTGGCCATCGAAAATTTCGGCGAGCAGACAGTCTTCGTGCAGGCCGGCGACGTGGTGAAGGGCGGACGGCAGGATCGCACCTTGACGGTCAGCTTGCTGCTGCCGCCGAAATCGGGCCGCATCCCGATCGCCTCGTTCTGTGTCGAGCACGGACGCTGGTCGGCGCGCGGCACTGAAGACGCGCGAAGCTTTTCGAGCTCGGCGGCCGCTGTGCCGTCGCGCGAGATGAAGCTGGCGATGCAGGCGGCGATGCCACCGAGCCCCGGCACCGGCGGCTCGGACACCGGCGCGCGCCAGCAAAAGGTCTGGGACAGCGTGCAGCACGCGCAGCAAAAGCTCCCCGCCGCCACCGGGGTCGACGTTCGCGCGCCGGCATCGGCGAGAAGCCTGCAGCTCGCGCTGGAAAACGAAAAACTGGCCGCCGCGCGCAAGGCCTATGTGGCCGCGCTCAAGGCGGCCGGCGAGGCGGCCGACGACATCGTCGGCTATGTGTTCGCGGTCAACGGCAAGCTCAACAGCGCGGAGGTCTATGAATCGAACGGCCTGTTCCGCAAGATGTGGCCGAAGCTGCTGGACGCCAGCGCCATCGAGGCCATCAGCCATCGCAACGATGCCAAGGATCAGGCGCCGCCGATCCCAGCGGTGACGGCGTTCCTCAGCGCAGCCGATGGCGCAAAGCCAAGCGAAACGCCACTCAATTTCGGCGTGCGCCGGGTCACGCGCGAAAACGACAAGGCCGTCCTGTTCGAAACCGCCTTGGCCGACGGCTGGGTGCACCGGAGCTATCTGTCGAAGTGAGGCCCGTGATGGTCAGCTCCTGGCGGCCGCATCACGCGGCCGCCAGGCCATCCGTGTCACCGGCTTGCCCGACACCGGGTTCTTGTCTTCGCCCGCATAGACAAAGCCGTGCTTCTCGTAGAAGCGGATGGCGCGGGCGTTGTCCTTGTTGACCAGCAATTCGAGGCCTTGCGGCGACAGCCGCTTGGCCTCGTCGAGCAACGTGAGCGCGACGTCTGTGCCCCAATATTCAGTCGCCACCACGATCTGATCGAGATACATCGTCTCCGGATCGACGGTGACAAAGCCGATGAGTGCGCCGTCCGCTTCCGCGACCACGACGCGCGCCACCGGTACCAGCTCCTTGCGCCAGCGCTCGCGCCACCAGGGAACGCGCTCGGTGAAATTGAGATGCGGATAATGCTTCTGCCAGGTGCGCCGCCACAGCTCGATCGCCGCGTCCTCGTCGGCGGCGGCGTAGGGGCGCAGGGTGATCTTGGTGCTCACCGTTCGGTCAGCTTGAACTCGATGCGGCGGTTGCGCCGGTAGGCGTCCTCGCTGGTGCCGATCTCGATCGGCTGGAATTCGCCGAAGCCGGCGGCGACCAGGCGCTGCGGCGAAACGCCCTTGCCGACCAGGTATTGCACCACCGCAATCGCGCGCGCCGCCGACAGGTTCCAGTTCGACTTGAACACGCCGCCGGTGACCGGCCGCACGTCGGTGTGGCCATCGACGCGCAGCACCCAGGCGATATCGGTGGGGATTTGCTTCTCGAGTTCGACCAGCGCGCCCGCCACCTTGTCGAGCTCGGTGAGCGCCTCCGGCTTGAGATCGGCCTTGCCGGTGTCGAAGAACAGCTCCGATTGCAGCACGAAACGGTCGCCGACCACGCGCATGTCGGGCCGGTTGCCGAGGATTGTGCGCAGCTTTCCGAAGAAGTCGGAGCGGTACTTGGTCAGCTCCTGCACCTTCTGCGCCAGCGCCAGATTGAGCCGCTGGCCGAGATCGGCGATCTTGTTCTGCGCCTCCTTGTCCTTCTTCTCGGAGGCGTCGAGTGCCACCTCGATGGCGGCCAGCTGGCGGCGCAGCGCCGCGATCTGCTGGTTGAGGATCTCGACCTGCGCCAGCGCATGGGAGGAAATCTTCTTCTCGCCCTCGAGCTGGCCGGTGAGTTCGGAGACCTTGCCTTGCGCCGCGGCGGCGCCCGCGCCGGCGCCCTCGGCCAGGCCCTTGTATTTATCGCGGTCGCTCGCGGCGGAAGCGAGTGAGGCCTGCAACTGCGCGAGCTGGTCCTCCAGATTGGCCTTGCCGGACTTCTCCAGTGACAAGAGCTCGGTGAGCTGGGCGATCTGCGCGTTGAGGCGGGTCAGAGCGGTGTCTTTGCCAGCGACTTCCTGCTGCAAGTAGAATTGCACCACCACGAAAACGGTCAGAATGAAAATGATGGACAGGATCAGCGTCGACAGCGCGTCGACGAAGCCGGGCCAGTAGTTCATGCCGCTTTCGCCGCGGCGCGTGCGTGCAAGCGCCATGCGCTAACGATCCACTTTCTCGCGCACCATGACTTCCAGTAGCTTCTTGATCTCGCGCTGCTGCTCGGCCTGGCTGTCGACCCAGTCGCGGATCATTTGCTGCTCGGTGCGCATGTGATGCACCAGGCCCTGGATCGCCTCGGCCAGATTGGCCATGGAGGTGGAGGCGCTCTTGCCGGTGCCGGCCTCGTTGATTGCCTCGCGCAGATGGTCGATGGCCGAGCGCATTTCGCCGGTGCCGCCGCCAGCGACGATCGGCTCGGCCGCCTGGTCGTAGACCGTGGTGGAGAGCCAGTCTTCCAGCTCGGTGTAGAAGCGGTTCTGCGCCTGGCTCGATTGCAGGTCGAGGAAGCCGAGCACCAGCGAGCCGGCGAGACCGAACAGCGAGGACGAGAACGAGATGCCCATGCCGGAAAGCGGCGCGGCGAGGCCCTCGCGCAGCGAATCGAACATACTGCCGGCATCGCCGCCGGCTTTCAGTCCCTGGATCACGCCGCCGACCGAACTCACGGTCTCGATCAGGCCCCAGAACGTGCCGAGCAGGCCGAGGAACACCAGAAGTCCGGTCATGTAGCGCAGGATATCGCGCGCCTCGTCGAGGCGAGTGGCGATCGAGTCGAGAATGCTGCGCATCAATTGCGCCGACATCGCCATGCGGCCGACGCGGCTGCCGAGGATCGCCGCCATTGGCGCCAGCAGCACCGGCGGCCGCTCGACCGCGAGGCCGGGATCGGCGAGGCGGAAATTGTTGACCCAGGCGATTTCCGGATAGAGGCGGATCACCTGGCGCGCCGACAGCACGATGCCGATGAGCAAGACGCCGATGATCAGCGCGTTCAGCCCGGGATTGGCCATGAACGCCACTTCGATCTGCTTGTGCAGCAGGAAGGCGACCAGCCCGCCGAGCACGACGAACACCAGCATCCGGAACAGGAAGATGCGGGGCGATGACAGTTTGAGCGGATCGAGTTCTTTTGCCATGGGCTTGATGCGAACCGGGGCCGGCCGACTCAATATGCCACAGACGCGTGACAAGCAAAAAGCAGTTGGGCCGGAACCGCAAGCATAGAACGGCGGATTGAGTTCAAATTACGGTCGGCTTCAACCCTTGCCAGCCCCTTTAAGCACGCCCAGCAGCTCTTTATGGATGGCGTCATTGCCGGCGGCGACGTGACCCTTGGCGAACATGTCGTCGCCGCCGTCGCAATCGCTGACGAAACCGCCGGCCTCGCGCAGCAGAATTAATCCGGCCGCAATATCCCAGGGCTTGATATCGCGCTCCCAATAGCCATCGAGCCGGCCGGCGGCGACCCAGGCAAGGTCGAGCGCGGCGGCGCCAAAGCGGCGCAGGCCTGCGACTTGCTCCTGCATGGCGCCGGTCTCCTGGCGCGCCAGCGCCAGATTGCCGCGGCCGATATGCGGCAAGCCGCAGGCGATCACGGCGTCGGCGAGGCGCTTGCGGCCGGCGACGCGGATGCGCTGCTCATTCATGAACGCACCCTTGCCCTTCTCGGCGATGAACATCTCGTCGTTCGCAGGATTGTAGATCAGGCCGGCGATAATCGCGTGCTCGCGCTCGAGCGCGATCGAGATCGCGAATTGCGGAATGCCGTGCAGGAAATTGGTGGTGCCGTCGAGCGGGTCGACGATCCAGCGGTGCGACTTGTCGGCGCCCTCGCGCGCGCCTCCTTCCTCGCCGAGAAAGCCGTAACCGGGCCGCGCCTTGGAGAGCTCCTGGTACAGCGTCTCCTCGGCGCGGCGATCGGCGGACGAGACGAAATTCGCCGGGCCTTTGAGCGAAACCTGCAGCTTCTCCAGTTCGCCGAAATCGCGCTTGAGCGCGCGCGCGGTCTTGCGCGCGGCAGCGATCATCACGTTGAGCAAGGCGGAGTGGTGCATGCGCGTGGGGTCTGCCCGCGAAGGTGTGCGCCGTCAAGAGCGCGGGGCGGCGGTCGACAGCCACTTGTTGGCCGCCTTCTCGGCGGCGTCGCGCACCTGTTGCGTCTGCTTGCCGGCGAAGACGTCGAGTTCGGGATCGCTGGCGCCGCCCGCCTTGGCGATGAGGTGCCATTTGACCGCCTCGGTGGCGTCGGCCGGCACGCCGCGCCCGGCCATCAAAATGCGCGCCAGCCGGTCCTGCGCGATCGCGCTGCCGCGCCGCGCCGCGATCAGGAAACGCTTGGCGGCCGCGGCCTCGTCCTTCTCGATCCCTTTGCCATTGAACTCCGCGATGGCGTACTCGACCATGGCGTCGACATTGCCGGCGACGGAAGCGAGCCCCATCAGGCGCGTGGCCTCGTTCACGTCCTTCGGCACGCCGCGGCCCTCCATGATCATGGTGGCCAGCGCGTATTGCGCTTCCATGTTTCCGGCGTCGGCGGCCTGCCGGAACAGTTCGGCCGCGCGCACGAAGTCCTGCGGGAACTGCTGGCCTTGCAGGTAGAGCAGGCCAAGATCGTAGGCGGCGGGCGCGTGACCGAGCTTAGCGGCGGCCGCCAGCAGACGGGCGGCTTCGTCCGGGTTGCGCGGTCCGTCGCGGCCCTCGAGGTTGAACATCGCCAGCGCGAACATGGCGTCGCGGCCGCCACGCGCGGCAGCCAATTTGTACCATTGCGCCGCCTTGCTGTCGTCGCGGCCGACGCCGAGCCCTTGCGCGTAGATTTCGCCGAGCAGCGTCATGGCGGCGTTATCGTTCTGCTGCGCGCGCTTGGAGGCCTCGGCGAGCGCGGTCAAATAATAGCCGCGCTGAAAGGCGCCGTAAGCGAGATCGAGATTGCCGGTGTCGGATTTGGCCGCGGCAGGCGGCGCGGGCGGCGGCTTTTTTTTCGTGGGTTGCGCTAGGGCCGGCGCCGCCAGGGCGGCGAACGCGCACAATGCGACGATCGTGCTGGCCCGCCTCGCCGTCATGCCGTGCTCTCCGGCAAGCGCAGGTGCCCGGCGGCGCGGATCATCGTTTCGACAATCGCCTGCGGGTCGCGCCACAGCCAATCGCCGAGCGCGACGAAATCGGCGCCGGCCTTCGCCAGCGGCGCGACTTCCTCGTCCGACGCGGCATAGGCGACGCAAGGAGCCTCGAACACCACCGCCCACCAGGCGACGCGCTCCTCGATGGCCTCGAAACTTGGCCGTTCGCCGGCAGCGCCGGGCTCGCCGAACATCACGTAATCGGCGCCCGCCTCGGCCGCGCTCATGGCGTCGTGGCGAGTGACAAGGCCGCCGACGCCCGCGATGCGTTCGGGCTTGAGCTGCTCCAGCGCGGCGGTGAACTCGGCGATGCCGGTCAAATGCGCGCCGTCGGCGCCGGCGCGCGCCACCAGATCGGCGTGGCCGTCGAGCAGCAGCGCCGCGCCCTTGTCCTGGACGACGGCGCTGAGCGCCTTGGCGCGGTTGATCTGCGTGCGCTCGTCGGCCTCGGCCAGGCGCAGCAGCACGGCGGCGACGTCGCCGGCTGCCAAGGCCGCGGCAAGCTGCGTGGAGAATGTAGCATCGTCCATGACCGGCGGCGTCACCAGATAGAGGCGCGGTGCCGGGCGCGGGTCGGCCTGTTTGGGTCGGGAAGACTGAGGGCGGGAAATCATGGCCCCCGCATGGTAGCGCAATCAGGCGGAAGATTGACACGGGCGCCGTCAGGATGGCGCGGGGGCCTGCGCGCATGGACGCGCGGCGGTCTGCTGGCTAGCATTGCACGCAACGCCGCCGAATAAGGGCGGCTCGCGCAAAGCCTCGGGGAGAAAGCATGCTCAAACGCCTGTCGCTGCTGCTGCTATGCCTTGCCGCCGCGCCGGTCGCGCCCGCACTGGCAGCAGACTATCCCAGCCGCGCCATCAAGATGGTGGTGCCGTTCGCGCCCGGCGGCGGCACCGACGTGCTCGGCCGCATCATCGCCCAGCGCCTGGCCGAGCAATGGGGCCAGCCGGTGGTGGTGGAAAATCAGCCCGGCGCCTCCGGCGGCATCGGCACGCGCGCTGTCGCCAAGGCCGAGCCGGACGGCTACACGCTGCTGATGGCCTCGACCGGCGCGCTGATGGCGGCCTCCGCCGCGCTGGCGCCGGAAGGGCATTTCGACGTCAACAAATTTTTTGCGCCCATCACCGTAGTAGCGGCGCCGCCTTATCTGCTGGTGGTCAATCCGAGCGTAAAAGCCGACTCGGTCGCCGAGCTGATCAAGCTCGCCAGCGAAAAGCCGAAGGCGCTGTCGTTCGGATCGTCGGGCATCGGCGCCGCCTCGCATTTGTCGGGCGCCTTGTTCGAGAAGGATGCCAAGATCGAGATGCTGCACGTGCCCTACAAGGGAACCGGTCCGGCGGTCACCGATCTGCTGGGCGGCCGCATCGACATGATGTTCTCGCCCTCGACCACGGTGCAGGCGTTCGTCGCGGCCGGCAAACTCAAAGCGCTCGCCACCACCGGCGCCAAACGCTCGAAATTCTTCCCCGACGTGCCGACGGTGGCCGAAGGCGGCTTGCCCGGCTACGCGTCGGTCGGCTGGTTCGGCCTGCTGGCGCCGGCGAACACGCCGCGCGAGATCGTCGACAAGCTCAACACCGCGGTGGTCGGCATCATGGCCGAGAAGGATGTGATCGAGCACATGGCCAAGCTCGGCGCTGAGCCGGAGCCGCAGACGCCCGAAGAGTTCAGCCGCTACATCAATGAAGACGTGGCGAAATGGAGCGCGCTGGTGACGGAGCAGAACATCACGATTCCGGGGGCGACGAAGTAGCATGAAAGGAAAGGCTGTCATCTCGCATCCGGACGTTTGTTGAAACGCGAACTGGTTGCGCGCAAGCTGAGTGCCAACCGGCTGTCGCTCGACATCGGCGTGCAGTCCGGCCGTATAACCGACATCCTCAACGGCCGGCGCTCGATCACCACCGATACGGCGGTGCGGCTCGGCCGCTACTTCGGGAATAGCGCGCAGTTCTGGCTTGACTTGCAGAGCCAGTACGAAATTGCGGAGATCGAGCATAAGCTCGGCGCCGAGATCGCACGGCGCGTGAGGCCTGCAGACGCGGCCTAGCTTTCAAAAAAGAAAAATGCCGCGCTTCATTGGCGTGGCGCTTTCTTTTTTCTCTTTCGCGTGAGCCTCACGCCGGCATCGGCACTGGGCCCATGTCCTTGGGCACTTTGTAGCCCTTCTGCACGGCGGGACGCGCGGCGATACTCTCGTACCAGCGCCGCACGTTGGGATATTGCTTCAAGTCGATGGTCTGCCACTCGAAGCGCGAGATCCATGGCCAGATCGCGATGTCGGCGATGGAATACTCGTCGGCGACGAAGTCGCGGCCAGCCAGCCGCGTGTCGAGCACCTTGTAGAGCCGGTGCGCTTCCTTGAGATAGCGCTCCTCGGCATAGGGCGCCTTGCCGGCATTGTATTTCACGAAGTGATGCACCTGGCCGAGCATCGGGCCGACGCCGCCCATCTGCCACATCAACCATTCGATCGCGCGGTAGCGGCGCTCGCCTTCTTTCGCCAGCAGCTTTCCGGTCTTGTCGGCGAGATAGATCAGGATCGCGCCCGACTCCATCAGCGCCATGTTGTTGTCGCGGTCGACGATCGCCGGGATGCGGTTGTTGGGCGCCACTTTAAGAAAGTCCGGCGCGAATTGTTCTTGGTTGTTAATGTTGATGGCGTGCACTGTGTAAGGCAGGCCGAACTCTTCCAGTGCGATGGAGACTTTGCGGCCATTCGGCGTGGTCCAGGTATAGAGATCGATCACGATTGTTGTCCTCGAATTCAGTGGGGAATGGAACATATTGGCAGGGGAGCGCGTTGACCAGCGGCATCCATCTATTTCTTATAGGAGGCGACCGATGAAGCTCAACATGCTCGCAATTGCATTGGCGGCGACCGCATTCGGCTCGCTGGCCGCAAACGCGCAGACCACCATTATCGAAGAGCGCCGGGCTCCACCGGCGGTCGTGATCGAGCAAGAGCCGCCGGCATCGTCGTCCGTGACCGTGCATGAACGCGGCGGCTTCCTCGGTACCGAGTCGAAGACCACCACAGAAACCACCGGCACCGGCACCGGCATCAATGGCGATTGCGACACTCGCACCGTGCACAGGCAAGATCTGCTCGGCGAGAAGACCGTCAGCCGCACCAACTGTCAGTAAGCGTGAGTTGTAACGTGTAAAGAAAAAGGCCGCCTCGGTTGGGCGGCCTTTTTTTGTTTTGTCATGGCCTGGCACGACGGCGGAAAGATCACGCCGCCTTCTTCTCCAGATCGGCCTTCCATTGGCCCATGGCGGCCAGCCCGTTCATCTTGGCGCGGTGCGAAAACGCGCGCTGGGCGGCGGCGACGTTCTCACTCTTGCCGCGCCAGGTGGTCTGCGGCGCGTGCTGCAGCGCGCGGCCATAGGAGAAGGTGAGCCGCCACGGCAGGTTGCCGATTTTGTTCATCGCGTCGAGATGGGCGGTGGCTTCTTCGTCCGATTGGCCGCCGGAAAGGAACGCGATGCCCGGCACCGCGCCCGGCACGCAATTTTTCAGCATCCGCACCGTCTTCTCCGCGACTTCCTCGACACCGGCGCGCTTGCCGTTTTTCTTGCCGGAGATCGCCATGTTGGGCTTGAGCACCATGCCTTCGAGCGCGACGCGCTGGTAATAGAGCTGCTGGAAGGTTTCCTTCAACGTCCATTCGGTGACCTTGAGGCAGCGGTCGATGTCGTGGTCGCCGTCCATCAGCACTTCCGGCTCGACGATCGGCACGATCTGCGCCGCCTGAC
>Ga0209890_10000798_pt1 | contig 14614 bp, 14 predicted proteins | sample OrgsoiDNA2013049_FD_185799 | JGI IMG/M metagenome (GOLD analysis project Ga0209890, IMG submission 185799) | Permafrost soil microbial communities from the Arctic, to analyse light accelerated degradation of dissolved organic matter (DOM) -... | ecosystem: Environmental > Terrestrial > Soil >...
CGAAAACTGACGGCCTACTTCTTTTCCGCATGGGGGAGAACCAAATCCTGCGGGAAGCTTTTCAGCGCAACCTCGCGCGAGCGGGAAGAAGTTTTCTTCGCTTCGTCGGTCGTGTTCTCGACGAGAGTTCCTTGCAGTACGTAATACGCTTCGTTACCCGGGCTCTTGCCCTCGCCGCGCTCGACCGTCCCCCGAAACTCGAACGACATGCCATGCACGGTCTCGGTGGTAAACGCGAGTAGGTTGCCCTCGAGCTTGCCCGACTTAAAGAAATGATCGAGAAAAACGCCACGATCGCTCTCCGAATCGCCATAGCGCGAAACAAAGCCGGTAACGCGTCCCCGGTCTTCGACGGTGATCTGCACAAATTCTCCGTCGCGCAAGAAGCTGTACATGCCGGAGTAATCTGGCCCGGCCGTTGCCGGACTCGGCCGATCTTTGTTCTGCCGATTCGCGTTCGCCTGCGCGCCCGCCAGCATCAGCGCAAAGAGAACGAAACACGCAACTTGCGGCGCGTGCAAGCGGTGGGTGTGGATAGGCATGCTCACCTCGGTACCTTCAGTATAGTCGTCATGATTATGAGCGGGCAAAATGCGGTTACGGCGAGCAACCCCTCGATGTAAGTTATAATCTGTCTACAGAGTAGCCGTCCGTGGCGATCCAGCCAAAGCACCGCGGATCCCGCCTTCCGGGGGCACCATCGTCAGTAGTAAATAGCGGAGTTGGCTAGCGCGCAACTTGGAGCGAGATGGAATCCCCGGAGAAAAAACTGTTGAGATTGCTCGTGGAACGCGATCCCGCGACCCCGGAGTTCTGGCGCGGAGTTCGCTCTTCTCTTCGCCCGGCGGAATTATCTGGCAACGACGAATTCGATCTGTGGCGGGATGTCTTCGTCCAGCAAAAGCTGCCGTGGGGACGATTCCTGCAATCCGCACTAGTGCACGCGGTGGCAGTTGTCCTCATCTGGTCGATTTCGCTCTCGTGGATTCGACAGCAAAGAATTCTGGATCGCGCCACGTTTGACCGGTCGTCGCTGGTAACTTATTCGCCAGAAGAATATCTGCCACCGCTCGACACGGGTTCGTCCGAGGCTCCGAAGGCGGAAAAAGGCGATCCCGCATACGCCAAGCAGCCCATCCTTTCCGTTCCACGGGAGGCGGATAACCGTTCCCAGACCATCGTTGTGCCGCCCGATCTGAAGCTGGACCGCGACGTCGCCTTGCCCAACATTATTGCCACCGGAGCTATTGTTCCGGCGGTTCCGCTGGATGCGACGCGAGCCTCAATGAACCGGATCGTCGCGCCCGAGACGCAGGTCGTGGCGCCGGCGCCGGAAGTGCAGTTTGCGCGCGACCGCGTGGTGCAGACGGCGATGAAATCGGACGTGATTGCGCCGCCTCCGGAAGTCACGCAGCATCACACGCGCGGACTGGCCGGGCCAGAGACGGCGGTGGTGGAACCCCCTCCGGAGCTAACGCGATCGACGAAGGGACACGTCGGGCCCATGAACATTGGCCCGAGTGAAGTCGTGGCGCCGGCTCCGCAGCTCACGCTGGCGCAACAACATTCGCTGGCGGCGCGCGGCAGCGGACGTGTGGCGGGCGGTGGCGTGCAACCGGTGGGCCCTGCGCCGAGTATGGCCGGTGGCAATGCCGGAGCGGTCGGACGGCTGGTCGCGCTGGGGATTCATCCCGTCGCGCCCAACGGTCCTGTGGCTGTTCCCGGAGGCAATCGACGAGGAACATTCGCCGCGACACCACAGGGGAAATCGGGCGCTGCGGGAACGCCGGATTTGGCGGGATCGAAATCGGGAGCGAAGGGCTCGGGCGGTCGCAACAAAGGCTCTCTGCCAATTGGCCTGCGTGTGGGCGCGGCGGACTCGGGCGCGACGTCATCCGTTGAGCGCAACGGGCGCACGTCGTCGAACGGAAATTTGACCGGCGATTCGAGCGGCACCGGCGCGGACGACGCACGCGCGATGGCTAGCCTTTCAGCGCCTGGCGCGGCTCCGGGCTCTCGTTCGGGTGTGCGCGCTCTGTCTGCGGTTCCTGACGATAAGGTCACCGACGTGGACCGCCAGATTTTTGGCGTCAAGCGCTTCTACGAGATGGCGCTGAATATGCCGAACCTGAATTCCTCGACCGGCAGCTGGGTGATCCGGTTTGCGGAACTCAAGGAGGGACAGAAAGAAGGGGAACTGCTGGCGCCGGTGGCCACGGAAAAGTCGGACCCCGGCTATCCGCTGGAATTGATTCGCGCCAACGTACACGGCCTGGTTACCCTCTATGCGGTCATTCACTCCGATGGTAAGGTGGGAGATATTCGCGTCCTCAACAGCCCGGACGAACGGCTGGATTCCTATGCGGCGCAAGCCCTCGCCCGCTGGAAATTCCTGCCAGCAGTCAGAGCGGGCAAACCAGTGGCACTCGAGGCGGTCGTGGTAATCCCGTTTCGGGTTCGGCGGAATTTCTGAATCGACGCCGACTTTCTTGATATCGATACACATCTCTCTTAACTAATAGAGCTCAGAGGTTCACCGCGGGAAACAGGTCTTTCCTCTGTGCTCCCTAGGGTTAAGCTTTTCTGGGCGCGGCAAATCCTAACTTTTCGCAGACACGGATTTTTCTCCGGGCAGGGCGGCGTATACGGCAGGGTTGGCACAGACTTCGTAATACCAACGGTCGGTCCAGTGCAAGATGGATAGATCGCGGACATCGACCTGGGCGATGCGGTTCTTGCGGATGGCAATCTTGCGAAATACTCCATTGGCGATGGGCACTGTGCCGACGAAGAGTTCGTGCTGCTCGTCGATCCATGGTCCGGTAAAGCCAGGTCCGGCGCTGCCAGGCTCGCTGGGATTTGCTGCCCAGGGGGAAAGCGAGATTTCCTGCTGCAGCTTGCGGAAGGCTGCTTCACTCAGGCAGATCCCACCTACGTTGTAGTTAAGGCGCATTTCTTCCGCTCCAGTTTCGGTGGTCGCACTGTCATTGTTATTGCCTGGGCCTCCGATCTGAACCGAGTACACCTGGAAGATTCCCGCATCAGGTGCAAGTTTCTTGCGGACGCGCTTGCTGCAGGAGGAGAGACGGTCGCTCTCATTGATGGCGTCGGAAATCATGATGCGGTGCTCGCCATCCATCAGGTAGAGCGGTGGCGCATCCTGGTAGGCGATGCCCAGGCCGACCTCCATCTGGGGCAGACCGGAGCGTTCCAGAAGTTCGTTGTACTCGCGCAGCAGGCTCACAATCTCCCACGCCAGGACGCAGGTGCGGCCCACGCTCAGCATCGCTTCCCCTTCGCGCTCCAGCAGCGCCACGATGATGGCATCGCCTTCGAGGAAGACTTTGGTGGCGCCGTATTTTGCCAGCAACTTGTTTACCGGATCATAGAAATTAAGGCTGAAATACGAGGCGGCGTTCATGCCTTTTTCCATCAGCGAACGGGTGAGCCGCGAAGAGTCGCGCACGTCGGCTTTCAAGATCACGTGGTGAACCACACGATCCTCGGCGGGCTTCTGTTCTTCGGGAGGCAGGAACTCATAGAGCATGCCGTTGAGCCTGGAGAGTTCGCGGACTTTGTCGTCGCTAACCAGGTGGATACTGTCAAAACCGGTGGTGAGGGCTGCCAGGCCACGCAGGTCGCGATGATAGCAAAAGAGGTCGTGCAGAAGACGTGCGGCAAATCGGCTCCGCTCCGAGCCGCGGCAGGAAGCTACACGTCCGACGGCGGCAAACAAACGGTCGGAATGAAGGCGGCTTTCGGCAATTATTTTTTCGACGCGCACCGCTTCTTCGCGAAAAATCAGCGCGTTCTTGATCTGCTGCGGATTTACTCGCGGCGCATATTCGGCGAGAAGCGGAACCGCTTCATAGGAAGCAACCACCTGCGCCAGAACGGCTTCGCGCTGCAGCATACGGGTCCAGATGTCGAGGCGGTCTTTTCGGTTGCGATCTTCGGGCGTCGAGTCTTCGCCGTTACCGGTGCCCACGAGAGTAGCCGCGTTTTCGGGAGCATTCAGCGCCTGTTCCAGATGCTGATCGTCAATGCCGTCTCCGTATCCGAGTTCGCGCAGAAAGTTTAGCGCGAATTGGCGGAGACTGGGAAAACGGTCAGGATCTTTGTCGAAGTTGCCGAACATGTAATAGTGTTCGGCGCAGAGATAGTCGTCGCGTCCATCCTCGCTAAGAATCAGCGGATTGAGGAACAGACGATACCAGTCGGCGGGCAATTCGCCGAGCAGCGAGCGACGCGTGCGGGCCAGCGTTTCTCTTTCGATTTCGCGCAACAGGCGAAACATCTCCTGCCCGGCGCGGCGGAGAATGATTTTCTTGCACACCTGGAACGAAGAGACTAGTTCCTGTGTCTGCATCATCTTCAACTGCCGCACGCCCTCCAGCGCCTTCGATTTCATGCGGCATTGTTCGAGAATCCTGACAAACTGCGCTTGCAGTTCGGTGCGTAAGAACTTGAGCACCGCCAGCCGGCCAAGCACATCGACCGATGGATTGCCTTCTGCCTTGGCCCGATTCAGGATGGCGAGATGAACCGAGACCAGCAGAGTTTTCAGGTCGGCCGGGCCGTCCTTGCGCAGTTTGGTTGTGCCCTCGGCGGCGCGTATGAATTTGCTGTGGGTCGCGGAGGGAACGTCCATTTCGAACAGCGATTCCACTTCGCCAAAGCGGCAGATGTAACGCGCCAGATGAAAACTTAAATCCGCGGTGATGCGCGGGCTGAGAAAAACGTCGTAGCGGAGGTTGTCGACGCCCAGTTGCAAATCGCTGAACCCCAGCGTGAGCCCGTAGTATTGCAGATCGGGCCGGCTGGGCGGTTCAGAATTCCGCAACCGGAAAATCGGGAGCTTGGGCATGGGACGACGGTTGGTCTCTCGGCTCGAGTGCTGCCTGCAAATTATTGAATCTGCACTACTAAACAGGCTAGCACGTCGGCGGGACGGCTCCAAAGTTACGCTGGTGTAGGGGCGGAAGCACCGCGGTGTCGGTTGCGGGCAACGGCTGTTGAACGGCTATTGACTGGCGTGGCGCGCTTTTTCGAATTCATCGCCCTTCTTCCAGTCGACGGGACGCGCCTGGTTGGCAGCTTCCCAGCCGAGCGCGAAACCGAAGCGCGCCATGGCGGCGTCGGAGGTGTAATCCATGCCGGGATGATACTCGTCGCTCGGCTGGTGGTAGCGATGCTTGTTGTAGTCGTCATCTTGAGCGAGGCCCCAGGCTTCATCGTGGCCTTTGAACTTCATCCCCGCATTGATGGAGAACGCCGGAACGCCCACGCGCGCGAGACTGAAGTGATCGGAGCGGTAGTAGTGTCCTGCATCGGGACGCGCGTCTGGACGAATCTTAAAGTGGAAATCCTGCGCCATCGCTTGCACCGCGGGATAAAACGTAGTTCGCTCGGCGCCGGAAACCTGGACTTCTTCCGGCGCGCCGAGTGGCATCACGTCGTCGTAATTGAGATCGAGTGAAATCTTCCCGGCGGGAATCGGCGGATGCTTGCCCAGGTATTCCGAACCGAGCAGACCCTGTTCTTCGGCGGTGACCGACGAAAAAAAGATGGAACGGCGCGACTTTTGCGCAGCCTGCGCGTAGACGCGCGCGATTTCGAGTACGATGCCGCAGCCAGTGGCATTGTCCATGGCGCCGTTGAAGATGTTGTCGCCCGTCATGTCGGGGCGGATGCCGAAGTGATCGTAGTGCGCGGTGTAGAGGACGCCCTCGGCTGTCAGGTTTTTGTCGGAGCCGGGCAGCACGGCGATCACGTTGTTCGATTCGAACGGGCGAATCTTGCTGGTCATGTGCGCGGACAAGCGGAAGTTCATCGGAACGGGCTTGAAGTCGCGCGACTGCGCCCCGGCCATCATCTTGTCGAGATCCATGCCGGCCGCGGAGGCCAGCTTGCGCGCGACATCGAGATGGATCCAGGCCGCGGTTTTCAGCTTGGGGGTGCCGTCGAGCCTGAGATACGACTTCTCGCCGGAGTTTGAGTTGCGCACCACTTCCCAGCCGTAGCTGGCCATTTCCGTCTGGTGGATCAGGATGGCGCCGATGGCGCCTTTGCGCGCAGCTTGCTCGTATTTGTACATCCAGCGGCCGTAGTATGTGAGCGCCTTTCCGGTGAAAAACTTCGGATCGTCCGAGGGCGGCTCGTTGACCAGCATGAGCAGGACTTTGCCTTTGACGTCCACTCCTTTGTAATCGTCCCAGTTGTATTCGGGGGCCTCGATGCCGTAGCCGACGTAGACGATTTCGGCGTCAACCGTGGATTCGGGCTGCTGGGTCTGATCGTAGGCCACGTATTCGTCAAGAGGTTTGAGGTTGATGGGCTTGAGATCTGATGAATCGCTGCTGGCGGGAACCAGCGTGAAGCGCGTGTCCGCCGCAGGCGTGATGCCGACCATCGGGACCTTTTGCATGTAGCTGCCGTTGTCGCCGGCGGGTTTCAGTCCATAAAGCGCAAACTGCGTGGCGATGTATTCAGCAGCCAGGTCGCCGCCGCGCTGGCCCGTGCCGCGTCCCTCGAGAAAATCGTGGGAGAGGAAGCGGACCTGCTGCTCGATGTTTTCGGGACGAATACTCTGCATGGCGGCGATCGCCGCCCCGGGCAGGTGCGAGCCAAAACGCTTTTCGGCGCGCGGCTTCGGTGCGTTCTGTTGCGCCGACACTGCGGCAATTAGCAGCAACGGCAAGACAAAAGCAATTCTGCGAATCAACATTTATGGCACTCCGGAAAACCAGTCAATGAAAGATGTGCACCGATTGTAATGGAAGGGGATGGTCGGGCGACGTTACTTGAGCAGTAGCGCGGGCGTTCAGCGCCGACTCCCCAGTCAGATGAGCCCTCGTCCGGTGTCTAATGGTACAGAGGGCATATGGCGAAGCGGGTGTTTCTGTGGATCGCTGGGCTTTCTGTGCTAGTCGCCCTCGTAGACGTGTCTGTAACGACGCTTAGCCCCATCTGGCATTTTGTACCTCCGCCTGCCCCGCTCCACATTCCCACCTCTCCTGACGTGCAGATTAGCCATATTACCGGTGAAGATTACTGGTATGACGTGGCGACAGGCCGCCGACCGATATTCGAGCACGATGGCGGTATCGGCGTTGCGTTCGAAACAGACAAGGATGGAACGCAGTCGGTCAACTATGTTCCAGCGTGCCAGGTCTTCGACCCAAGCCAGCAAGCTGCCGGTTACCACCGCGCAGTCGAGGAACTGATTGCAAAACTGTCGAAACCTGCAGAGACCGCGTCGGCAACTCAGAAACTTGAGGCATTGACAGGCAGACGGTTCGGATCAGCGGAGTCCTGGCGGAAGTGGTTGTCCATCAACCAGCCTTACCTTTACTGGTCCGCATATTCACAGAAGCTGAAAGTCGACACCGGTGCTGCCGCAGTTGGTGAGCCCACAAAAATCTCTTGGAAGACCTGTGAAATGCCCTTTTACCACAGCTTTTGAAATTGTCCCGCGACCGCGGGATCAGTTTTTCGAGCCTCAACCAGCGCGGAAGTCGCGAACGTCTTCTCCGGGTTGAAAGATCGGAAGGAGCGGAGATTGCTGCGCGGCGGCGAGTTTGCGGTAGATGTCCTCCACTTCCTGCTTGACCCAGCCGACGCTGCTGATTTCGATCTCGCCGTCTTGTCCGATCAAGAACAAGCTGGGGACATTGGTCAGGCCGTAGGCATTCGAGACCGCGTAACCGTTCGGGTCGTCGAGCAGAGTGGGGAAGGTAACGCCGTACTCTTTTAGAAAGGCGGCGGTGTCGCGCTGGTTGTCCTGCGAGATGCCTACGATCGTGATTCTCTTTTCGCCGTGCGCTTTGTGCATGCGTTCCAGGTACGGGAACGTGTATTGGCAGACCGGGCAGGACACTTTGAAAAAAGCGGCGAGCACAGGCCCTTGTTTGAGGGCGGTTTGCAGTGAGAACTTGCCGCCATCTTTGCCGCTAAAGACGGCAGGCAAGGAAAAATCAGGAGCTTTAGTTCCGGCTGGCAATGCAGCCATATCTTTCGGACCTCCGAAAAAGCGATCGAGCCACTTCATAGCAAAAATGCCTCACAGAGTTAGATGATGCCGCCGGCCTTGAGGATTTTTCGCGTCAACCCGGTGATTGGGATCTGCGGGATGCGATCAATTGCGATCCATTTGCCTTGCGGAGCGGGCGAAATATCCGTCACCGCCGTATTTTTCAATACATGAACAGTGTAGTCGGTGATGGTAATGGAATGGCGAAACGTGCGCCAGTGCGCTGAAGCCGGCAATGGGAGCGGAGGCTCAGACGATTGGGGCAGTTCCCACATGCCCGGCATGAGCGAGGCTTTCCTGGGGCGTTGCACCAGCCGAACTTTACCAGTTTTACTGCCATGGCCATTGCCGTCACGCCAATCAAGGGCGCACCAGATCTGCTTCTGTTTCTGGCGGGACGGCGGCACGGCGCGCGGAATATCTCCCTGCGTGACGCACCACTTCCGAACAGGGCACGCCAGGCAGCGAGGACCGCTGGGCACGCACACGGTCGCGCCGAGTTCCATCATGGCCTGATTGAAATCCCCTGGCCGGGAATTGGCGAGAAGCGCTTGCGCATGTTGCCAGATTTGAGGTGTGGTTAGATTGATACCGGTAAATCTTTGCAACACACGCTCCACGTTGCCATCGACTACAGCTACGGGCTCATCAAACGCGATGCTCGCGATGGCGGCGGCCGTGTAGCGCCCAATGCCGGGGAGGGCAAGCAAGGCTTCGGAATTCCGCGGGAAGCAGCCGCCGTGTTGTTCAACGATCTGGTGTGCCGCCCGATGCAACATGCGCGCTCGCCGGTAGTAGCCGAGGCCGCTCCAGGAGGCCAGCACGTCATCCTCGGAAGCCGCGGCCAACGATTGGACATTCGGGAAACGTTCGAGGAATATCCGGTAGTGGTCAAGTACGGCGGCCACGCGTGTCTGCTGCAGCATGATTTCGCTGAGCCAGACCGGATAGGGATCGCGAGTTTTGCGCCAGGGAAGGTCGCGGCGATGCTGGTCGTACCAGCGGAGAAGAACGCGACGAAAAGCGGCCGCGTTCTTGCCGGCCAGCGGAACTGGAGACGCGGCCAGCCGCGTCTTTACCGGGATGGCCACTGCCGCGCGCATTATTGTTGGCTGACGCTGTGCGCGATGACAACCCATCCGGCTTTTTGCTGTTGCCACACCGTCATCATGTGTTGCGGCGCCGAGGGGAGCGGTTGCGAGTCCCCGGTGCCATTCGAGGCGATACCGTTCAGAGTGATGGTGTAGGTCACGACGATCGTGATTCCGTTCAACTCGGTCTGCAATTCACCGAGCGCATAGTCTTTTAGCTGCCACCGGCGATACTGCTCAAGCGTGGCCACGCGGTCGACAGTTCCGCCAGGAGTCACGCCTGCGTAATTCGAAGCGAGAGCGCGCTCCACTCCGACCCAGTTCGCGGCCTGCACATTTTTCCAGAAGACGCGCTCCAGACCCTCGCCTCCGGTTGCTTCCGCTATGGAGCGTGCCGGATGCTCGCCGTAAAAAGTACAGGCCGACGCGAAAGTCAGCACCAAGACAAGCGCCAACATCCTGATGGACATCAGAGAAAGCGGTGGCGATTCGAGAGCTCTCCTCGGAAGCATGGCGTGATTGTACCGTGACTTGGCTCGTGTGAGGACGGGGGCTTTGCCCCGCTCCCACACAAAGCCAATTGACCGCCGGGAGACGGCCCACGATAATGATGAAGCCTGGTAACCGCGACACACGCGTGAACATTAGCCCGAACCGGCAGGATGGGTATGACCGAATTCGACCGCAAGGTGGAACAGGCTTCCGTGCGCTTCAATCGCTCGGTAGCGAATATCGCCGAGACTCTGGAAAAAGAGACGGCGGAACTGGTTACGTATCTGAACGACGAGGTTGTACCGGCGGTGCGAACGCATTCCTCGAAAGCGCTGCGCACGGCGGCAGGAAAACTCTCGGAGTTCGCGGACTTTCTGGAAACGCAGCGCAAAGGCTCTTGAACCGCCTCCTTGCAGGCTGCATGCCCCAGCAGACGCGGCGGCCGTTGCGGTGGCCAGCGGCATGGTCGCTGTCATGCCCGCTGCCATTTCTTCCAATTCTTCTGTTGTTGAGCAGTGCTCTTCTGATCGGCTGCGGTGGGCATAAACCTACGCAGGCGCCGGTTCCACCATCACCATCGCTTCCGCAGGAAAAACCAGTTGCAACTCCGCCATCCAAAGAAACGACGGGCGAAAACGCGAAGATCAACGTTCCCGCCGGAACGAAGCCGATCTTTGAAGAAACCGGGATGGCGAGCTGGTACGGCGCTCCTTATCACAACCGGCGCGGATCGAACGGCGAGATTTACGACATGAACGCGATGACGGCGGCACATCTAACTTTGCCGCTCGGTTCGATCGTGCGCATCACGAATTTGAAGAATGGACATTCGGCGATGGTGCGGATCACCGACCGCGGACCGTTCGTGGTAGGACGCATCGTCGATCTTTCGCTGGCCGCCGCGAAGGCGCTCGACGTGTATTTGCCTGGTACTGCCAAAGTTCGGCTGGAGGTGCTGCAGGCGCCTGCGTCTCTCGATACGGGTGGACGCTGGGCGGTACAGATCGGCTCCCTCACCAGGGAAAAAGCGGCCGCTGAGTTAGCAGTACACCTGCAGAAGCGTTACCAGACTGCCAAAGTCATCAAATTTGTAAGTCCCGCCGGAGGCTGGTGGGTGCGAGTACGAGTGCCCGACGACGACCGCCAGCGCGCAACCACGTTGGCCCATGAGACGGAGACCGCAGAGGGGTCGGTGTTTCTGGTGCGGCTCGACTGACAATTGTTTACAGGACGTTGTTAATTGTAGTGTTATCGTTTCTCCCAGAGAATAAGGGAACCTATCTCCATGTGCTACTTGCCGGGTGATCGTAATCCCAGGCGAAGGGAGACTAACTGATGGCGGATTGTTTATTCTGCCGGATCATTCGCGGCGAAGTACCATCCAAGAAAGTCCATGAAGACGAACACACGTTTGCCTTTGAAGATCTGAACCCACAAGGCCCGACCCACGTGCTGGTCATCCCGAAGAAACATATTGCTGGCTTGAAAGAAGCCACCGCAGAAGATGCGGAGTTAGTGGGACGCTGTCATCTGGCGGCGGCGCACATTGCACGCGAGCGGTCGATTGAAGATGGCTACCGCACGGTGCTGAATGTGGGCCCACGCGCCGGACAATCGGTCTTTCATCTGCACGTACACCTGATCGGCGGGCGCTCGCTGCAGTGGCCACCGGGATAGCGTGGAGGGACGGGTGCTCCGCCCGTCCAGCTTGGCCCATTCTGCGACTTCATCTTCTGACGCGCGGTCTCTGGCCCACAATCTCTGGCTTACAATCATCAGATGGCAAACCTGACATTGGTGTACGGTCTGCGTCTGCTGCCCTCCGATGAGGTCGCGGAGGTTGGCGCTGCGACGATCAAATTGAAAAATGGGCGGGATGCGCACGTCACCATGCATATTCTCGAGGGCGGCAAGGACGAGATCGAGAAGCAGCTCAAGACCAGTCTGGCAGCCTTTTTCGATTTTTATCCCGAGATATGACGGCATGCGCGCCGTCCTATAATCGAGCGGCGAAGCAGACAACTCTATGAGACTGATCTCTCTGGAAATCGAGAGCAAGCTGCGCGATAAAGGACTCTGGCCGAGAAGTTGGACCGCGTGGGCCGCGCTTTACGTGCTGGCGCTCGACCTGCTTCTGTTCGCGATGCAGTGGCTGACGCGCCATGCCAGTCCGGCAACGTCGGCGAGCCTGGAGGGCTGGGTAATTTTTCTCAGCCTGCTGGCGATTGTGTTGCTTGCGATTGCCGGGTACCGCTGGCTGCGCTCGCGCCTACTGTGGCGGCTTCGGAACCGGTTGATCGTCACGTATGTTTTCATTGGCGTAATTCCGGTTTTTCTGCTGGTCGTGATCTCGCTGATCACCCTCTATCTTCTTGCGGGGCAGTTCGCCAGTTTCGTCGTCACCTCCGACATCACCACTCACCTGCGCAGCATGGAGGCAGCCAACCGCGCCATCGCCCATCACCTTGAAACGTATATTTCAGGAAGTGGAAAGCTGGACGCGGAAGTCCTCGGCCACGCACGGCCGCATCGTCCGGATTGGTCGCGGCGGCAGGTGTGCGCGTGGTACGGCAAACAGCCGAAGCCAAACTGTTCGGGGCCGGAGGGCGCGGCTGGCTTTGACTCTCCTTCGTTTATCACCGGGGATTTCCGCGACATCGTGCGCGATCACGGAACGCTCTATCTGCGCACGGCGACCGTACTCTCGGCCGATCCGGAATCTTTGCGGGTGATTTTGAGCGAACCGCTCGACAAGGATTTTGTCGAGAAGATCGCGGGCGATCTCGGTCGGATTGCGGTCTATGGAAACCAGAGTCCGACTGCAATCCCGACCGCGCCAACGCACCAGGACTCCTCGAAGCCCTTCCTGGCATTCGACGAGGGGAAACGACGCGAGCAAACTTTTTCTGCGGGGACGATTCCGCCAGCGAACGGCACGCTCGATCACGAGATCACTTTCCCGATCCCGCTGCACGTAGTGGATTGGGCCACGGGAGAACGACAGCGCGCGGGAGCGCTCGCGGAGGTCGAAACGCGGCCTTCGGTGCTCTATGCAAGACTTTTTGCGGCGCTCGGAGATTACGCCAGGGGCGTGGAATATATTTTGCTGTCGATTGCGATTGTGTTCGCGATCATCGAACTGCTGGCGCTATTCGTTGGCACCAAACTGACGCGCAGCATCACTTCGGCGGTCGGTCAACTCTACGAAGCAACCAAGCACGTCAATCGCGCCGACTTCAGCCACCGCATCACGGTGCAGTCGAGCGACCAACTGGCAACGCTCGCAAACTCCTTCAACTCGATGACCACGTCAATCGAAAAATTAGTGCAAGAGCAGAAGGAAAAACAGCGCCTCGAAGGCGAATTGGCGATTGCGCAGGAAGTGCAGGCGCAGCTTTACCCCAAATTGATCACGCAACTGGAGAGCCTGGAAGTGCATGGGTTCTGCCGTCCGGCGCGGACCGTCAGCGGGGACTATTACGATTTTCTCGGCCTTAGTTCCGACAGGTTGATGCTGGCGGTTGGCGACATCAGCGGCAAAGGAATTTCAGCGGCGCTGCTGATGGCGACAATCCATTCGGCGGTGCGCGCCTACAGCATCGAAGATCGATCCGCGCTGCGCGAACCGGCCACGGTCGGTGTCGCGGGGAGCTCGGGGCTGATGCTGGCTTCTGCGTTGCCGGCAACAGACGCATCGCCGGCGGCGCTGCTCACGCTCCTGAACCATCAGCTTTACTTAAGCACTCCGGAAGCAAAATACGCGACTTTGTTCCTTGGAATCTATGACGGAGCGACGCGCAGGCTGACGTACGCGAACGGCGGTCACCTGCCCCCGATCCTGATTTCCGAAGATGGGCCGGCGCAACTGCTGAGCTGCGGCGGCACCGTGGTCGGCCTATTCGACGACTTGAGTTTTCCGGAAGCGACCGTACAACTGCGCCCCGGCGATGTGCTGGTGGCTTACAGTGATGGGGTGACCGAGCCGGAAAACGATTATGGCGAGTTTGGCGAGGAGCGGCTGATCCAACTGGTGCGCGCGAATCGGCACTTGCCGCTGGAGCGCATCACCGAAATTGTCACTGCCGCTGTGACCGACTGGATCGGCGACAACGAACAGCCGGACGATGTGACGCTGGTGCTGGCGCGGGCGAGGTGAGGAAAGCAGTCAGCATTCCGCATTTAGCACTTAGCATTTAGAACCCGGCGTTTCACCCTGCTTCGTTTGCTTTCGGAAAACACCGGATTGTGAGGCCACTCACGTCTGGGCGTGGCTTGAGTCACTGTGCGCTTTCGTTGGGGAGGGTCTAATCAGACTGGATTCGATCCTCATCCTGCAGTGGAAAGCGCGGGGAATGCCATCATGGCGGAACAGACAGAGAAACTGAAGTGCCCACTCTGCGAAGGGCGGGGAGAAGTGTTGCGGTCGGAGATTGTGGAACGGTTTAGGAATCCGGAACTTCGCAAGCGGCTGGACGCGCGGATCGCGGAGATTCTGGAAGCGGGCGAAATGGCGGGAGCCAGGCCGCAGGTTCGGGATTTTGAAAAGGATGTGCACAGTTGGAACCCAACCCTGCCGATGTGGCAGCGGAGTCCGAAAGAATAAGCCTTTTGCAAGACGTCGCTCAATAGTGGCGAACAATCTGGCGTACCCCCTACCCCACCTATGTTCTCGTACCATTAGAATCATGGAGTTAGCATATGATCCCCGCTACATAATTCAGCCACAAGGACTTATTTGCACATAATACAAAAATAAGGACTTAGCCCAGATCCTTCGCTTCGCTCAGGATTTCGGCGGCGGGCTGCCGTTTCGCTCACGCCCGCTAATCGCCTCAACTTAGCGACGAAATACTTCGTTTTGGTCCTGATCGGGAGCGGGTGGCGACTGCTCAGGTGTTATTTGTTGAGCGCCTGATAATGGCTTCTGCACGGCATCGAAGTCCGTCTCTGGAGACGGACATATTTCTGCCCTGGCCAATCAGATCTTCATTTTCGGGCA
>Ga0209890_10000801_pt1 | contig 14605 bp, 12 predicted proteins | sample OrgsoiDNA2013049_FD_185799 | JGI IMG/M metagenome (GOLD analysis project Ga0209890, IMG submission 185799) | Permafrost soil microbial communities from the Arctic, to analyse light accelerated degradation of dissolved organic matter (DOM) -... | ecosystem: Environmental > Terrestrial > Soil >...
CACGGAGCTCGCGCCGGCCACGGCCCTGCCGTCCACCTGGATGGCCCGCGCCGGCTGGCGGCGCGCCGGCGGGCCGTTGCGGGTGGAAGAACGGCCGGCCGCATCTCCGCGACCGCACCCCACTTGATTCGGCGGATGTTGCGGCAGCCACGCGCGCCCAAGGGCCTGCCCCGGAGTCGCCGACGGATCGCCAGGATGACGAATCGTGAGAGGGCACGGCTAGGGCGGCGCAGCACAAATCCGCCACGGTTCGAACCGCCGCGATCGTGTTAGCCTCGCCGGCGTCGTGCGTAGGTCCCGTGAAGGCGCGACGCGTGCCGTATTGGTTCTGGCGGCCGCGCTCGCGGCGAGTTGCGGCTCTCAAGGCGCCGCCGGCCGCGACGGAGCGGCAGGGGCCGGAGGCACGGGAGGCGATGCGCTGGGCGGCGGGAGCGGTCACGGCGACGCGAGCGCGGGCGATGGGGCTGGCCTCGCCGGCGCCAGCGGAGCCGGTGGGTCCAGAGCGCTGGCCGACGCCGCGGCGCCGATCGCGGGAACGGCGGTCGACACCTTCGATACCGAATCGGACTTTGGTTTCAACCCGTACCACGACACGCTGCAGACCAACCTCGGCAACGCCGACACCCTCGACGGCGGTCCTGCTCCGACACTCGCCTTCGATGCCACCGAGGGGAGCCCGAAGCCCGGCTCCTTGAAGGTCACGGTCCCATTTTCTGGCCCCAATCAGTACGTCGACGTCCAGTCGTACGTCTTTGCCGTTCCCCAGGACTGGTCGGGCCACACCCTGCACGTCCGGCTCAAGGTGGACGAGGGCGCAACCTTTCGGGGCTTCGCCCAGCTCTACGTCGACACCGGCGTCAGCTACGTGCCCGCCGACAGCAACGTGAACGTCGCGCCCGGATCGCAGTGGCAGGACATCGCCATGGATTTGAGCCATCCGATGACGACCGACCCGAGCGGTCGCTTCAACCCGAAGCAGGTCGTCCTCTACGGGCTCCAGCTCAACAGCGGCAGCGCGGGCGTCAACGCAACCGCGGCCACCTTCCACCTGGACAGCTTCTCGCTGGAGTAGAGCAACTAGACCGCTTTCAAATTGACCCGAGGGAGTAGCCGGCGAAGGTGAGCCAGGCTCTGACGTCGGCGTTAGAGATGGTGGTCATGGCGAAGGCGACGGCATCGTCGAAAGCCTCACGAGAGAGTGTAGGCAGGCGTCTGAGGAGGTCCTTGAGCTTGGCCCAGGCCTTCTCGATAGGGTTGTACTCGGGCGAATAGGGCGGAAGAAAGAGCACCTCCGCTCCAGCAGCACGTATCGCCGCGAGGGCGGCTGGGCCCTTGTGGACGCCCAGGTTGTCCATCACGACGATGTCGCCGTGCCGCAGGTTCGGGACGAGCTGCTGCTGGACGTAGGCCAGAAAGACATCACCGTCGGTGGGTGCATCAATCGTGACGAAGCCGCGCCAGCCATCGAGGGCAAGAGCTCCGATCATCGTCATCGTGCACCAGTCCCCGTGAGTCGCTTTTCCCGGCGCTTTCTCGCCGATCGGCGCCCAGCCGTAGTTTGGTGGCGTCCCCAATCGGAAGCCGGACTCGTCGAGAAAGATCAGCCTCGTCGGGTCGAGCTGGGGTTGCTGAGCGACGAAGGTCGCCCGCTTCGCTTGGACGTCCCAGCGGTCTTGTTCGCGGGCGACCACCGCTTCTACTGTCGCCTCGCCCACACCGAACAGCGCTGCCGTCGCTGCATAGGACTCGCTCTTCTTCGAGCGATAGGCCTCTACTAAGCGCCTCCGAAGATCGACTGATGTTTCCGCCATCTCGACGTTTGATCACGCCCGGTCGATCTGGTCAATTCAAGAGCGGTCTAGTCCTTCGACCGGAGCATGAGGACAAGACTTGCGTCGTGAATCGAGGGTGAAGGCACCATCCCCGATGAGGAGTCCTGACATTCCTGTCGTGGATCGGCGTTGATTCGTCGATGGGTTGGGAAACGTGGCCGTGAGATCGGAGGTTCCCGCGGTCCGCCGCTTGCAGCGCAGAGTGTCGAAATGAGAATTCTCAGCTCGATGATCCTGATCGTCGGGGGCGCTGCGGCAGCCGCCGGATGCTCGAACAAATGCGGCGGCGAAGCGAGCTGTGTTTCCCCGGGGTTTTACGCTTACACCCCCGCCGGACTTCCCTCACCGCTCGTGGATGTCACGGCCGATTCCCCTTGTGTCGCGAAGCTGTTCCCCGGAGACGGCGGTCCGGCGGGGCTGACGGTCACCGACGATACAGCAACGCAGGGTGCGGTCTGCATCCTCCACGGGCGCCTCGCGGACGGACAGCTGGTCACAGCGACCGTTACGTTCGGGCGGCCAACGGGTAGCTGCTGCGTGAGCTTCACGCCCAGCGGCGGAGAGTTCACGCTCTCCGACGCCGGTATCGGCGGCGGGTGAGCCGTTAGAGGAGCCAACCGCCGCGTTAGGTTCAGACTTGCGTCGCGGATCGTGGGCTGATGTTGGCGGAGGACGACCGACGCGCGTTGGCGGCGAAGAAGGCGGAGAGTATGCCGGTCGCGATCGGATCGCGACGCTCTGCGAGCTCCAGTACCGCGCCCGCCTCTGGAACAAGGCGGCGAATCACGCGCGCAGAAGGATCAACTGGCGCTTCACCACCGCCGACGCCCGCCGCATCTTCAAGTATCGGGCGGGCACTACGCCTGGGCCGAAGGACTAGTAGCGGATGTCGACGAGCATCTTCTTGCGCAGCTCGCCGAGGTAGATCTTCGTCTGCCGCTCCATGTCCTTGCCGCGGAGCTGGTTCCGGATGTCGTCCTTGACCTCGTCGAACGGCTTCGGGTCCTTGACCTTGCGGTCGACCAGCTTGATGACGTGGAAGCCCCGGTCGACCCGGATCGGGCCGCGAATGTCGCCGACCTTCATGGAGAAAACCAGCTCCTCGATCGCCTTCGGCAGCATGTCCTTGCCGAAGTAGCCGAGATCGCCACCGTCGGCGCGGGTGGCCGCGTCGTCCGACGTCTCGCGCGCCAGCTTGGCGAAATCTTCGCCCGCCTGCGCCCGCTCCAGGACCTTCTGCGCCTGCGCCTGCTTCTCGGCGGCCGCGGCGGCGTCGGCCCCCTCGGGGATCGCGAAGTAGACGTGGCTGGCACGCACCTGCACGTTGCTGCCGTCTTTCATGTGGCGCTCGTAGTAGGCGCGCACCTCGTCGTCCGAGATGTTGACGCGCGAGCCGACCGCGATGTTGAGCACGCGAAAGCGCAGCAGCTGGCGGCGCAGATCGCTGCGATAGGCCGCCATGGTCATCCCCTGCCCGCGCAACGCCTCCCGCAGCTGTTCGTCGGTGAGGTTGTTCTGCTTCTTGATCTCTTCGATCGAGGCGTCGACCTGCTCGCTGTTGATGCTGAGCTTCAGCTCCGCCGCCTGCTGATAGATCAGCTCGTCGTCGATGAGCCGCTCCAGCACCTCGCGCCGCAGCGCCGCCGCCCGTGCCGAGCGCTTGTCCGGGTCACTGATCCGGTTGACGTCGGCCATGAGCGGACCGACCCGATCCTCGACCTCGCTGGCCAGCACCAGCGCATCGCCGACGACCGCGGCGACCCGCTCGACCACCCGCGCGCGCGCGGCGACCGGTGCCACCAGCAGCGCCACGAGGATCAGAACGGAAATACGATGCAATGGACTCGCCGCTCGCTTCACGGGTGGTTTGGAGCGCCAGGCGCTGCGGAGGGTTGCATCCCGACGGGGCGCGGCGCGGGCGTTCCGGGCGGTGGCGCGCCGACCGGCGAGATCGGAGCGCCCGCCTCGACCACCACCTTGGCCAGGTTCTCGTCGCTGATGCTGATGCTGCTCTTCTTCTTGAGGTCGTCGACGAAGGTGTCCATGGCCTTTGACCGCAGATCCCGGAACAGCCGCTGCTGGATCTGTCGCTTGGCCTCGGCCAGCGGGCGGTTGAACCCGGGGCGCTTCTGAGTGAGGCGAATGATCGCCCACCCCTTGTCGGTCTTCACCAGCGGAGCGAGGTCGCCCACGTCCTTGAGGTTGAACGCAGCGTCGACGATCGGTTTGGGAACGGTCGCCGAGTCACTGCCGAAGAACGAGAGGTCACCGCCGCGCGGCTTCGACTCCTCGTCTTCGGAATATTTCGCCACCAGATCGCGGAACCCCTTCTGGTCCATGGCGTTCGCGGCCCCCTTGGGGAGCGCGCGCGCCTCGGCATAGGCGCGTTCGGCTTTGACCTTTTCCTTGATGAGGATCTCGCTGACCCGCACCTCATCCTTCTGGTGAAATTCGGCGGGGTGCTCGTTGTAGTACTTCTCCACGTCGGCGTCGGGGACATCCTCGACCTTCAGCTTCGACTCGAAGTCCTTCTGCATCAGCTTGGAGATCATCTGCTGTTTCATCACCCGCTGCACGTCGGGATCCTTGTCGTAGCCGCGCCGAGCGGCCTCGGCGGCCATCACCTCGAACTTCACCAGACCGTCGAGGAACTCTTTCTTCTTGTCGGCGTTGGTGTAACGCGCGCGCACGAACGGCGACTGCTTGTTGATCCGTTCCTGCACGTCGGTGACGGTGATGACGGCGTCATCGACCTTGGCGACCACCTGCGACGGATCGACGTTGCGGCCCTCGCCGGAGGGGCTCCCGCCGCGCTTGCAGGCCGGAAATGTGAAGGCGACCGCGCCGAGGGCACAGGTCAGGAAGATGGGGCGGAGGGTCGGGGCCATCCGCGAGAGATTACACGCCCCGGGCGCTAGATCCAGCGGGTCGGGCCCGGACCGGACATCCCGGCGAAATGGGCTCGAACCGCCATATGAAACAGCCAATTGGCGACGGTGATAATCGCCGCCGCGCTCAACAGGCCGCCGAGAGAATCGATCTCGAACGAGCGCATCAGCTTGTCGGTCAGCCAGAGCAGCACCGTGTTGACGATGAGGTTGAAGAAGAGAAACAGCAGCCCCAGCGTCAAGATCGCAGGGATGATGAGCAGAGCGCGGATGAACCACCCGAAAAGTACGTTGAGCACCGAAAAGACCAGCGCCACCATGATGGCCGATCCGACGCTCTTGACCTTCACCGACGGCACCAGGCGCGTCATCGCCAGTACCGTCACGGTGAGCACCGCCATGTGCAGGAGGATGTACATGCGGAAAGCCTACTCGAAAACCAGTCGAGCGGCGTCAAGCCACGGTCAGCGCCACCAGCTGCGTCAACCGGGCCCGCGCTGCCTCCATCCGATCGCGTTTCTCCCCTTCGTCGAAGGTGTACGAGAGGCGCATGTCGGGCGTCAGCTTGAAGCGGCTCGCCTTGGCTTGTACCAGCTTCAGCACCCTGGCGGGATCGAGCGCGGTGTCGCTGCGCAACGACAGGACCATGCGCGCCGGCCCCAGCTCGTAGCCGAGCGCGCCGAGTCTGCGCACCAGCGTCTTGTCGATCATCACCTCCCCGAGCAGCAGCGCCTCCTCGGGGAGCGCGCCGTAGCGGTCTTCCAGCTCGGCCAGCGTGGCGCGCACGTCGTCCTCGCTGAGGGCCCGAGCGAGGCGCCGATAGAAGTCGAGCCGCTGGCCGGCATCGGGAACGAAGTCGTCGGGTAAGAAGGCAGGGACGTCGACGGAGATCTCCGGGTCATGCTCCTGCTTGATTGGTTCGCCCCGCAGCTCGGCGACCGCCTCTTCCAGGATGCGCGCGTAGGTCTCGAAGCCGACCGAGGCGACCGCGCCGTGCTGCCGCTCGCCGAGCAGCTCGCCGGCGCCGCGGATCTCGAGATCGTGCGTGGCGACCTGAAAGCCGGCGCCGAGCTCGGTGAAGCGCTGCAGGACCGCCAGACGCTGCTTGGCCTCGGGGGTCATCTTGGTCTCCTCGGGGACGACCAGGTAGCAGAAGGCGCGCTCGCGCGAGCGCCCGATGCGACCGCGCAGCTGGTAGAGCTGCGCCAGCCCGAAGCGGTCGGCGTGGTTGACGATCATCGTGTTGGCGCGGGGGATGTCGAGCCCCGATTCGATGATCGTCGTGCAGGCGAGGATGTCGTAGCGCCCGTCGACGAAGTCGACCATCACCTTCTCCAGCTGGCCTTCGGGCATCTGGCCGTGCGCGATGGCGATCCGCGTCCCCTCCGGTGAGAGCTCGCGGATCTTGTCGGCCTGTTTGGCGAGATCTTCAATCCGGTTGTGGACGAAGAAGATCTGCCCACCGCGCCCGAGCTCGCGCCGGATCGCCTCGCCCAGCAGATCGCGATCGAACCGGCAGACGAAGGTGCGAATGGCCAACCGATCGGCAGGCGGCGTGGCGATGATCGAGATCTCGCGCAGCCCCCCCATCGCCATCTGTAACGTCCGCGGGATCGGCGTGGCGGTCAGCGTGAGCACGTCGACCTGCGTACGCAACTCCTTCAGGCGCTCCTTGTGGGTGACGCCGAACCGCTGCTCCTCGTCGACGACCAGCAGGCCGAGATCGTGGAATCGCACGTCGCGCGACAGCAGCCGATGCGTCCCCACGACCACGTCGAGCTTCCCCTCCGCCAGCGCCGCCAGCGTCGCCTGCTGCTCGGCCTTGGTCCGGAAACGCGACATCACCGCCACCCGCACTGGAAAATCGCTGAACCTATCGGAGAAGGTGAGGAAGTGCTGCTCGGCCAGCACCGTGGTCGGCGCCAGCACCGCCGCCTGCTTGCCACCCAGCACCGCCATCAGCGTCGCGCGCAGCGCCACCTCGGTCTTGCCGTAGCCGACGTCGCCACAGATGAGGCGGTCCATCGGCACGCCGTTCTGCATGTCGGCGATGACGGTTTCGATGGCCTTTTCCTGATCGGGCGTTTCATCGAAGGGGAACGTCTCTTCGAACGCCCGAAACACCGCGTCGGGCGCCGGGAAGGCGTGCCCGGCCAGCGCCGCCCGCTGCGCGTAGAGCTGCATGAGCTCCTCGGCGATCTTGCGCGCTTCGGCGGAGACGCGCCGACGCTTCTCCTGCCAGGTCCTCGCCCCGAGCTTGTCGAGGCGCACGGCGTCGGTCTCGCCGCCCGAGTAGCGGTTGACGAGGCCGATGCGGTAGACCGGCAGGTAGATCGCGCCGCCGTCGTACTCGAGCTGCAGGAAGTCCTGAGGCACGCCGCGCACGGTGAGCTTCTTGAGGCCGCGGTAACGACCGATGCCGTGCTCGTCGTGGACGACGAGGTCCCCTTCGGCGATCTCGCCGAGGTCTCCGAGTCCAGGCGTCTTTGACGTCGGCCGGGCCTCGCGGGCGGCGCGGGCACCGAAGATCTCCTCTTCGGCGACGACGATCAGGTGATCGGCCGGCAGCGCGAACCCGCGGCGCATCGGCCCGACCAGCACCACCAGCGGCCCGCCCGCAGTCGAGGAGAAGAGATCGCCCGCCTCGCCGTGCGTGAGGACGGAGGTCGCCAGGCCGAGCGCGCGCAGCAGCGCGGCCAGACGGTCGGCGTGCATGCGGCTCGGCGCGACGATGCGGATGCGATGCCCCCGGTCCAGCCAGCTGCGCAAGCGATCGCGCAGCGGCTTGCCAACGTCGATCTCGTCTTTGTGCTCGGTGACGTGCGCCCGCGCCTCCCGCAGCTCGGCCCGCAACGCGGTGTGTGGCGACGACTCGATGCGGACGCGTGGAGGAGCATCCGGGGCTTCGTTGAACCGCGCGATCTCCACCGGCCGAATCTCCAGTCGATGGCGCGCACCCAGCGCCAGGGCCGCCTCCTCCTCGCCGAGCACGAACTCGTGCGCCGGCAACGCCAGGCGGTGCTCGACGTGGCGGGCAGCCGCCATCTCGCGCAGCCGGCTCTCCTGCCGCCGCGCCTCCTCGACCACCGCCTCCGGATCCTCGATCACGCAGAGCGCGTCCGCCGGCAGATAGTCGAAGAGCGGCACCATCCGCGCATGAAACGCCGGCGCCAGCGCCTCGATGCCGAAGAACAGCTCCCCCTCGTCGATCTGCTCGAGCAGCCGGCGCGTCTTCGACGACGGATAGACGGCGGCGTCGGCGGCGGCCAGGATCTTTGCCCGCGGATCGGCGCCCGCCGTCTGGATCGTCTCCCGCACCGGATGCAGATAGACCGCGTCGAGGGGCCGTAACGTCCGCTGCGTGGCGGCGTCGTAAAGGCGGATCGATTCGATCTCGTCGCCGAAGAGCTCGATCCGCACCGGGTGGCGATAGACGGGCGGGAACAGATCGATGACCGCGCCGCGGACCGCGAACGTCCCCGCATCCTCGACCACTGGCGCGCGGGAAAACCCTGCCCGCACCAGCGCGGCGATCGTCGCCTCACGATCCAGCGTCGTCTTCGAGGTGATCACCTCGCAGAGCGCGTCGAAGGGCCCACGCGGGACGACCCGGCGACAGAGCGACGCCGCCGAGGCGACCAGCACCCGCGGGGCGAACCCGTGCGACAGCCGGAACAGGGCCGCCATCCGCCGCAGCATCGTCCGTCGATCGGGCTGCATCTCGGCGTACGGCGACGAATCGGGCGCCGGCAGCTCGAGCACCGTGGGGGGCGCCAGCGGATCGTCGCTGGCCGGCGGCGCCGGCAGGAAGAAGCCTAGATCGTGCGCGCGCGCTTCGGCCGTCTCCTCGTCGGGGACGATGTAGAGCAACATCGTGGGATCCACCAGATTCGCCGCCAGCGCGGCTCCCAGCGAGCCCGAGGCTCCGTAGAGCTCGACGGCGCGCGCGCGACCCAACGACCCGCGGATCTCGCGCAGCGCCTGTGCGAAACCGCGCCGCGCCGGGTCGGTCAACACGCCGAGATCAGGGCCCGAAACGCTCATTGAACGGTCTGCCTATTTACCTCAAACTCCGCCCCGTGGCTGGCGGGACCAACCTGGTGGCGGCCTTCACGCTCGCGCTTGCGGCCACACCCCTCACCGACGCGTCGCTGCGCCCCGAGGTCGACAAGTTGGTCGCCGCGGTCAGGGCCGCCCGCCACCTCCCCTTCCATGGCGCGCTTCCTGCCCGCGCGCTCGGACTCGACGAGATACGACGGACGACCGCGCTCGCCGTCGGCGAGGGGACCGACAACGCCGCCATCCGCACGGAGGAAGAGCTGCTGAAGCGCCTCGGGCTCATCTCGGCGGGCCACGGCGCCGGCGACTCCGCCGCGGAGGCCTTGGTGTCCGCGGCACCACCCGCCGCGCGCTATGACGCCGCGACCGGAACTCTGCTGGTTCCGAGCTTCCTGCCACTCGGAGCCCAGCGCCCGACGCTGGTCCACGAGATCGCCCACGCCGTCGCCGATCAGCGGTTTGGACTCCGGCGTTTTCTCCGCCTCGCGCCCGATGGCGGTCCGCGCCTCGACGGCGACGCGACGCGCGCGCGGCTGGCGCTGGTTGAAGGAGACGCCGTTCTGGCCGGACTCGAGCTCGACGACCCGCGCGAGAATTTTCTGGGAGCGCATGCGCTCGGTGCGCTCGCCGTCCAGCTGCGTGCGGCGTCGCACGGGGCGTCACCAGAGGCGTCCACGGCCGGACCCCCTTCCTGGTTCGCCGAGCTCGGGCAGTTCACGCACGTCGATGGACTCCTCTACGTCGCGCGCGTCCGTGCGCAACACCCCTGGAGCGCCGTCGACGCGCTCTGGAGCGATCCGCCCGCCTCCAGCGAGCAGATCCTGCATCCGGAGAAGTACGACGCCTGCGAACCGACGATTGCCGTCGACGAAAGCGCTCTTCCGACGCTGACGGGATTCGGGCGCCCGACCGGCAGCGACGTGCTCGGCGAGCTGGTGGTGCGGACCTGGCTCGAATCGGCGCTGCCGCCGGAGATCGCCACGCGGGCCGCCGCCGGCTGGGGCGGAGATCGCGCGGGATTCTACGCGCCTGCACCGCCGGCGTCGGTCGCCGACGGTGGCGCCGCAGCGCCGCTGGCGCCGCTGGCCTGGTTGACCGTCTGGGACGACGCCGCCGAGGCGGATGATTTCGCGCGGGCGGCCCAACAGGCGCTCGCCCAGATGAGCAAAGCGAACAGCGATTCTCAGTCCGCGACCGCAATTGACGAGCGCGACGACCGCGACACCTTCTCGACGCCGAGCGGGGTGTTCGCGCTCGCCAGGAAGGGGGACGCTGTCGCGCTGCTGCTGGCCGCGCCGGAACCGGTCGCGCCGGCGCTCGCCGCGATGTTGGAGGCAGCGCACCCGCGCGCTAGCCGGCGAGCAGCGCCTCGCCCACGACGCGCAGCTCAGCCAGGTTGTCCACGTCGTGATCGAGCATCGGGATCTGGGTGATCCCCGTCCCCGGAGCCTGCGCCGCCAGCCGCGCGATCTCGCGCCGCTCCCCCTCGTGCAGGGCCGCGAACGTTCCCGCGAGCAGAGCCAGCCGCGCCGCTGCCTCAACGAGCGCGGCGTCGGGGAGATCGGCGAACGCCGGCGTTGCGCGCAGCGCCGCGGTCAGGGCGCCGGGGTCGGTGATCCCCGGAGCCGGTTGCACGCGGTTGGCGATGAAGGCCGAAAGCGGCACCCCGGCGTCGCGCAGCCGGCCGTGGAAGTAGAGCGCCTCGTCGACGGCGGCCACCGCCGGCACCAGCACCAGCAAGAACGCCGTATCCGGGCCGCGCAGCAGAAGGTCGACCGCCTTGGCGCGCTCCAGAAATCCCCCCAGCACCTGCTGAAAGTCGGTCAGGAACGCCCCGACATCTTCGAGAAAACGACTCCCGACCAGCTTGGCCAGACGGCGCAGCACGATGGCGCCGCCGGCCCGCAGCCGGCGGAACGACAGGAGCTTCAATCCGCTCCCCTCGGCCGGCCGGGCGAACCAGCTGAGCGCCGGGCTCGAAACGGCCGCCGCGATCCGCTTGGGCGCATCGAGGAAATCGAGCGCGTTGGCGGTGGGAGGCGTGTCGAGCACGATGAGGTCGTAGGCCCCCTCCCGCGCCAGCTCGTAGAGCGCCAGCGTCGCCGCGTACTCCTGCGATCCGGTGAGCGAGGTGGTGATCTGACGGTAGATCGCGTTGTCGAAGATTCGCCGGCGCATCTCGGGATCGGCCACCTGCTCGTCGACCAGCCGCGCGAACGCCCGCGCGGTGTCGAGGCGAACGGCGAACAATCGACCCGCGCCCTCCTCCGGGATCCCCAGCGCGCGGCAGGCCTCGGCCGGCACGGGCCGCGGCTCCGGGCCGAGCCCGCCTACCCCCAGCGCGTCAGCCAACCGCGGGGCCGGATCGATCGTACAGACCAGCGTCTTGCGTCCGAGACGCGCCGCCGTCGCCCCCAAAGCCGCCGCGGTGGTCGTCTTGCCGACGCCGCCGGGACCGACGCACACGACAATCCTTTTTTGCTCGACCAGCGCGCGGATCATGGGAAGGCTCGGGAGTGGGTTGGGAATGGGTGCGCGCTCAGCCGGCGCGCACCAGCAGCACCGAAACGTTGTCCGGGCCGCCCGCCCCGTTCGCCGCGTCGACGAGCTGCTGGCAGGCCGATTCGAGATCGAGCGCCTGGCGCAGGATCGTCGTCATTTTCCCGTCGGGGACCACACCCCACAGGCCGTCGCTGCAGAGCAGGAAGATGTCGCCAGGCTGAACCCGACCGACATAGACGGCCGGCTCGAGCTCCTCCTTGCTCCCGAGGCTCCGCGTGACGACGTTGCGGTGCGCGAACGTCGCCAGCTCCTCGTCGGTCATCTCCGGCCGCGCCGCGCGCATCTCCTCGGCGACCGAGTGGTCGCGCGTGAGGCGCGTGACGCTCCCGCCCCGAAACCGGTAGGCACGGCTGTCCCCGGCGTGCGCGATCGCCAGCTGCTCCTCCCCGATCGCCATCGCGACGGCGGTGGTCCCCATGCGCGCGCGCGCGCGGTCCGCAGCGGCGGCGGTACGGATCCGGTCGTTCGCCACCTTGATACCGACCCTCAACAGGTTCGCGGCCAGCGACAGCGAGCGATCGACGGGATAGGGCCAGACCTGATGCGGCTCGGCGTGGTACGAGCGGAAGAAGGTCTCGATCGCCTCGACGGCCATGGCGCTGGCCACGGCGCCGGCGTTGTGGCCCCCCATCCCGTCAGCGATCACGAACAGCCGCCCCTCGACGAAATTGCCGAAGGCGTCCTCGTTGTCCGGCCGCTGCCGCCCTGGATGCGAGAGGGCGGCCGCTGCCAGCGGCAGCGTCGGTGGCTCTCCGGTCAGTGGCGGCGCAGACATCGAAACCATCAGGTTCGCAAATAGCCCGCCCCTCGATCAAGCCCTATTAGGCTCGGCCGACTGCGTCGGCCCAGCGGGCGAGGAGGGGTCGGCGCGCTTCGACTGGCATGGAGGGGGTAAAGACGCGGATGCGGGCGGTTTCCCTCCCCGTGTCGACCGGGGGCAGGCCGGCGCCCAGCGCGGCGAGCTTGGCGGCACCGAGGGCGGTCGATTCGACCATCTCGGGGCGGAAAATTTGCACGCCCAGCAGATCGGCCTGGATCTGCATCAAGAGATCGTTGGCCGCGGCCCCGCCGTCGACGCGCAGGTTGTTGATCGGCAGACCTGCGTCGGCTTGCATCGCGGTTACCAGATCCACGTTCTGGAGGGCGATCGCCTCCAACGCTGCGCGCGCGATATGGGCCCGCGTCGTCCCGCGCGTCACTCCGGCGATGAGACCGCGCGCCTCGGAGCGCCAGTGCGGGGCGCCCAGGCCCGTCAGCGCGGGCACGATCGTGACGCCGCCGGAGTCAGGCACCGAGCGCGCGAGTGGTTCGATTTCCGGTGCGCTGGCGATGATCCCGAGGCCGTCGCGCAGCCACTGCACCAGCGCGCCGGCGACGAAGGCGCTCCCCTCCAGCGCGTAGGCGGTCGTCGCCCCGGCGCCAGATCCCGCAACGTCCAGCGTCCAGGCGACCGTGGTCAGCAGGCCGTGGGTCGAGGGGCGCGGCTCGGCACCGACGTTCATGAGCAGAAAGGCGCCCGTCCCGAAGGTGCACTTCGCGTCGCCCGGCTCGGTGCAGTCCTGGCCGTAGAGCGCGGCCTGCTGGTCCCCCGCGACGCCGGTGATCGGAATACCGTCGGGGAGCCCCGGCACGCCGCGCGTCTCGCCGAGCCGCCCCGCCGACGGGCGCACCTCCGGCAGGAGCGCCGCCGGCACCCCGAACAGCGCGCAGAGCTCGTCGGAGAACCGCCGCGTGCGCAGATCGCAGAGCAGCGTGCGCGAGGCGTTGGTGACGTCGGTGGCGTGCGTCTTGCCGCCGGTGAGCCGCCAGATGAGGAAGCTGTCGACGGTTCCGAAGGCGATCTTGCCCGCCTCGGCCCGCGTCCGAAGACCGCTCACCGCGTCGAGCAGCCATCTCACCTTGGTCGCCGAAAAATAGGGGTCCAGGACCAGCCCCGTCCGCTCGCGCACCATCCGCTCGTGCCCCGCCGCCTTGAGCGCGGCGCAAAACGGCGCCGTTCGCCGGTCCTGCCAGACGATGGCGTTGGCCACCGGCCGCCCGCTGTCGCGCTCCCAGAGCAGCGTCGTCTCGCGCTGGTTGGTGATCCCCAGCGCCGCGATCCGTTTCGCGTCGACGCCCGCCAGCGCCTCCTTGAGCGCGCCGGTTACCGAGCCCCAGATCGCCTCGGGATCGTGCTCGACCTCGCCGGGGCGCGGATAGATCTGCGCGAACTCCCGGTAGCCACGCCCGCGCACGGTGCGACCTCCGTCGACGACCAGCACGGTCGTCCCGGTGGTCCCTTGATCGATCGCGATGACGAGATCCGGAGCCACGGCGGCCGTTACGCTACCACCGACCAGCCGGCGTGCTCGGCGAGAAAGCGTGTCGCCCCGGCTATCAGGACCGACTTCTCCAAGTCGAGCGCGATGAGGTGGAACGAACTGTCGAGCCACAGGCGCTCGATGACCTCGCTCCCGAGGCTGCCGGTCAGCTCGAGCGAGTCCTCCATCGGGACCGTGTGATCCTTCCGGCCGTGCGCCACCAGAGCGGGCGTTCGGATCGCGGGCAGGTCGGGGCGCACCACGTCCATCAGATCGAGCAGCCCCTCGAGCGCGGCGATCGGAAAGGCGCGTAGCCCGGGGTTCGTGTACCGGATCGCTGGATCAGACACGTCCGAACCGTTGAGCTTCGGAACGGCGAGTCGCGGATGCGCCCGAAAGTCGACCGGCAGGCGCGCCACCGTCCGGATCCCCAGCACCTCCAGCGGCCGGAGCCGCAGCGGCGTCGACATCAGGACCAGCGCCGAGATGCGCGCCGGGTAGAGGTGTGCGAGGCGGAGCGCCAAGAGGCCCCCCATCGAGAAGCCACAGATGGCGGTGGGACCTCCGCCGGTGCACGCCTCCAGCCGCCCGAGCGCCTCTTCGGCCGATCGAAACCAGTCGTTCCAATGCGTCGAGGCCAGATCGGCGAGCGTCCCCCCGTGGCCCGCCAGCATCGGCGCCTCGACCGAACATCCGAGTCGCCCGAAGTGCTCGGCCAGCGGGCGCACCTCGAACGGGGTGCCGGTGATGCCGTGGAGACAGAGGACGCCGCGTCCGTCGCCCGCGATCGTGAGCGGTGACTTGTCCGCGGTTCCGGCCCGGAAACGCTCGAACATGGGAAGACCCTATCAGGGTCTCGGAGCGATATCCGCCGCCCAAAAGCGAAAGCCACGGTTCAAGCGCCCGTCGACGCTCGAATCGTGGCTCTGGCGTGCGCTCTTAGGAGAGCGCGATCAGCAGCCGG
>Ga0209890_10000802_pt1 | contig 14598 bp, 10 predicted proteins | sample OrgsoiDNA2013049_FD_185799 | JGI IMG/M metagenome (GOLD analysis project Ga0209890, IMG submission 185799) | Permafrost soil microbial communities from the Arctic, to analyse light accelerated degradation of dissolved organic matter (DOM) -... | ecosystem: Environmental > Terrestrial > Soil >...
TCGATCTATCACGGGTTCACCACCAACCTGCGGAAACGCTTCACCAACCACTACGAATTTCTTGCGTCCTACACCTGGTCGCATTCCATCGACGACTCGACCGATCTGCAATCCACGCTCACGCCCCAAGACAGCTTTTACCCCGGCTATGAGCGCTCCACTTCCCTTTTTGACCAGCGTCATCGCTTCGTTTTGAGCGGCGTTTTCCAGAGCGGCAAACTTGGCGGCAGCGGCTTCGTCAGCAAGGTCTTCAGCGACTGGACGTTCGCCCCACTGCTCGACATTGCTTCGGGACGTCCCTTCAACATTCTCACCGGCAACGGGGACAATCTTCAGCTCTCGTCCCTGACCGGCCGGCCCAACACGACGGTCGATCCGGCCTGCGGCACCGTTTACAAATCCAAATACTCTCGCACCGGGACCCTGCAGGAGCCTTGCATTAACGGCTTCGTCGCTACTGGAACGGCTCCAACTCTTCTGCAACTCGACGGCAATCTGGGACGCAATGCGGGAATCACGCCCTGGACCGTGTTCAACGACATGCGCGTTTCCAAGCGCATTCATTTCGGCGAGCGTTTCAATGTCGACCTGATCGCCGACATGTTCAACATCGCCAACAAAATGAACGTGGCCGCGGTGAGCCCGCTCTGCAGCAGTTCCACCTGCAACGCGGGACAGCCCACCTCCGCCTACGATCCGCGCCAGTTCCAGTTCGCCATGAAGCTGAACTGGTAGGCACTCTGCTTCGCGGCATTTCCTCTGGATTCCGTGTCCTACGGAACCCAGATTTTTTTGCGTTTCAATCGCGAGGCCTAGATTCGAGGTTCCGAAGTCGGAGGTCTGAGGTCTAGGGTCCGAGGTCCCGGTGTTACACTTTCCGTTCACCCATCCTTGGCGCTTGCCCGGAGCAGTTCCCCAATGCCTGAAACCCCATTGCCCACCCCGCGAACTCGTGTGGTCCGCGAAGCCGATCGCGCCGTTTACGATCGCGAAACCGTGTATCGCATCCTCGATGAAGGATTTCTGTGCCACGCCGGCTTCGTCGTCGACGGCCAGCCGTTCGTGATTCCGACGTCGTACGGCCGCAAGGGAGCCAGCCTCTACATTCACGGCTCGGCCGCCAGCCGCATGTTGCGGCAGATGAAAGAAAGCGTGCCGGTCTGCATCGAAGTGACCTTGCTCGACGGACTCGTGCTGGCCCGCTCCATTTTCAATCACTCCATGAACTATCGCTCGGTAGTGATTCTCGGGAAAGCCACTCTGGTGGACGATCCGGAAGACAAGCTTGCGGCCCTGCGAATTCTGTCGGAACACATTCTGCCCGGCCGCTGGGACGACTCGCGCCAGCCCAACGAACGCGAACTCAAAGCGACATCGGTGTTGCGCGTGCCCATCGAAGAATTCTCGGCAAAAGTCCGCCAAGGCCCGGCCATCGATGACGAGGACGACTACTCGTTCCCCACGTGGGCGGGAGTCGTGCCGCTGGAGATGAAGGCAGGTACGCCGATCGATGATCCACGGCTCAACTCAAAGCGACAGCCGTACGTCTATCGAAGAAACGTTCGCGAAACGTAACAACAAAAACAGGGGTGTGTTTGTAATCACGCGAGAAAACGGATTTTTCCGTTGTCAAAACGACCGCCGATTCGACACATCTCCAAGTCTGTTCGCCGAACGTAACGTTAGTTCGAACTAGGTCTTTCCAACTCGCCCAAGATGCTAGGGTCCATGGTCCTATCTTTGTCCAGATCGGACTGGAAATTATTTCTCAGACCCATATATCCCTAACGCATCTTGGAGGCTTTGTGAAAACGAGAATCCCTTTCTGGTTTTTTGTCGCGGTAGTTTCATTAGCGGTCCTTCCCCAAGCTCAAGCTTGGCCGAATGGCCATCTAACAAATACCAAAAACACCACCACCACCACTAGCGGCTACTGCATCATCACAACAACGAACTACACGAACTGGACTTATACCGATTCCAGCGGTGGCGCCCATCTGTTCGCTGCATCAAGTCAAGTTGTCACGGCGCGGAGCACCAATCCCAAGTTCAATTGCTCGGCCTATAACGACGTAGTCGATATCCAAGCCTGGTCCACCGATGGAAAGGGATACTACCTCACCACGACGAATGGGGTATTGGGAAGCGTGACGATTACGGCGACAATTTTTCCAACGTACGAAATCCTTTCGCTCCTCTATGATCCGCCGGGCAACCAGAGCAACGTAGGCATCACCAATACCACGTTCTACGGCACAACCAACACCATCGGCTCCTCATTCAGCAGCGGCACATCGTTTACATTCGTTGCCAACGGAGGATTCTTTGGTCTGGGCGGAGGTACGAGTTCGTCTGTCGGATTCACTCAGGGATACGGCACCTCAAACGCATTTCAAAACACAATCACAAACGGGCAAGGAATCACGCTCAACTCGACCAGAAATCCGATTGACCACACCAATGACACATTCTGGTTATGGCTCAATCCGGAAGTAGCAATCACCGAAACAAGTGCAACCGCGGCAACCTATGCGGTCTCCCCTCCCCGCGGTCAAGTGATCGATGCCGTACGCGTGAGCGTTGCGCAACTCCAAAACCCAAGCACCATTCCACTGCCCGTGTTGGAACCCATCACAATTAACGGGATCGTTTATCCGGGCCTCAGCAATTTGTGTGCTCATCCCTTGCCGCCAGCGCAATGCACGCAAGCTAACGCGTGCGGATGTGTCCCGAGTGACTTCACCCAGATCCTCGGGACCGACCCGATTATCTCCATCACCGGGAATGCGTCCCCCACGACGATCGATCCCAAACGGTACTTCTTTCTGAACCCCCAACCGTCACCGCAGCCCTTCCTGGAATACGGCACCACCGACACCGTAACTCTGTCGGACTCCCAGCAAGCCACCCAAACGCAAACCGAAACCACCCAATACCAGGCGTCCTACTCAACCACGTTCGGCACCAGCGTCAAGTCCTTCCCAGTGGATTGGACCCTGCAATCGACGATCACCAATACGTGGACATGGACGCAAACCGCGAGTCTCGACCATTTCAACGGCTCCAGCCACCAGATGAGTCTGACGCTGGGCACCTCGACCCTCGGTTGCGCCGAATCGGTCGACGTCTACGAGGACTACATCTACCACACGTTTGTAGCCACCACCGCTTCGGTGCCACCGCCGGCTTGTGACTAAAGCGACCTGCAGTCTCTGCGGCTGTCTCCGAAAGAGGCAGCCGCTTTTTGATCGCTTACGGAATCAGCAGCAACTTCCCGGCAATCTTCCGGGCTTCCATGTCGCGGTGCGCCTGTGGCGCCTCCGCCAGCGGATACGTCTTCGCAATCCGCAGCTTGAGTTTGCCGTCCGCGATCATGCCGAACAACGCTCCGGTGCGCGCCAGCAGTTCCTCGCGCGTAGCCGTGAAGTGCGCCAGAGTAGTGCGCGCCATATACAGCGAGCCTTTCTCCGACAGCTTCGCAGGATCCACTGGCGGCACCGGACCGCTCGACATGCCGTAGAGCACGAGCATCCCGCGTGGACGCATGACGTTCAGATTCTTCTCGAACGTAGCTTTGCCCACACCGTCGTACACCACATCGACGCCCTTGCCCGCGGTCAGGCGCTTCACTTCGGCTTCAAAATCCTGCCGCGTGAAAATGATGACTTCATCCGCGCCCGCTTCGCGTGCGAGTTTGGCTTTCTCCTCGCTCGAGGCCGTGCCAATCACTCGCGCACCGATCGCACGGGCCATCTGTACCAGCAGCAGTCCGACGCCGCCCGCCGCCGCGTGCACCAGCGCGGTCTCGCCCGCTTTTAGTTTGTGCGCGTCGTTCGCCAGATAATGCGCAGTCAGACCGTGCATCATGGCCGCGGCGGCCTGCTGATCGGTCACCGTCGCGGGCACAGGTACAAGATGCTCCTCGGGGGCCACCACAAACTCGGCGTAGGAGCCGAGCGCACCGCTCCAGGCCACGCGGTCGCCGACCTTTACGGTTTTCGCCTGCGCGCCCACCGCCGATACCACGCCCGCGCCTTCCTGCCCGGGAATGAACGGCAACGGCGTCCGCAAACTTCCATCGCGGAAGTGGCCATCAATGGAGTTCACGCCGGCCACCGAAACCTTGACCACCGCCTCGGCCGGCTTCGGCTGCGGAACGGGGACCTCGGCGAGTTCCATCACCTCGGGTCCGCCGGTGTGCTGCACGCGAATTGCTTTCATGATTGGTCCTTGAGTAGCGTCGGCATCTTGCCGGCTGTCGCGTGGGCGTCTCGCCCACGCAGCGGCGGGCGAGACGCCCGCCGCGACAGCCGCCGGGACGGCGGCGCTACCAAACCCTACGGTATCAGCAGCAACTTCCCCGTCGTCTTTCGTCCTTCCAGATCGCGGTGCGCCCGCTCGGCTTCGGCCAGCGGATAGGTATGCTCGATCCGCAACTTGAGTTGGCCGGCCGCGATCATGCCGAACACAGCGCTGGAACGCGCCAACAACTCTTCTCGTGTTGCGATGTAATGACCTAATGTCGGCCGGGTCACGTAGAGCGACCCTTTCTGCGACAGCGCAATCAGATCAAATGGCGGAACCGGACCACTCGATCCGCCGAAAAGAACCATGAACCCGCGCGGCCGCAGAACGTTCAGTCCCTTTTCGAATGTCGTCTTGCCCACCGAATCGTACACAACGTCCACGCCCTTGCCGCCGGTCAACCGTTTCGTCTCAGCTTCGAAATCGGATTGCGTGTAGAGAATGACGTCGTCCGCTCCGGCTTGGCGCGCCAGCTTCGCCTTCTCATCGGTCGAGACAGTGGCAATCACGCGCGCGCCAATGTGATGCGCCATTTGTACCAGCAGCAGTCCTACTCCGCCCGCCGCCGCGTGAATCAAACAGTTCTCGCCGCGCTTCAGCGGATACGTGTCATGCGAAAGATAGTGCGCGGTCATGCCCTGCAACATGGCTGCCGCGGCCTGCTGGTCCGTCACTCCGGATGGAACCGATACGAGCCGGTCCGCGGGCACGCAGGCATACTCCGCGTACGATCCCAGCAACCCGGTCCAAGCCACGTGTTCGCCCGCCTTCACGGATGTAGCGTCGGCGCCCACCGCCGTCACGACGCCCGCGCCCTCCTGCCCCAGCACAAACGGCATAGGCGCCTTGTAGCGCCCTTCGCGGAAGTACACATCGATAAAGTTCACGCCCGAAGCGGCCAGCTTCACGACCGCTTCATTCGCCTTGGGCTGCGGAACCGGCAACTCCGCCAGTTCCATCGCCTCCGGCCCGCCCGGTTGTTTGACTTGTATGGCTTTCATGAGAGTTTGGGTTCGCGGTCTTGCCGGATGGGATTCCGGCAACAGGTGATTCTACATGCGCGATGGCCGGGACTTGTGCTCAAAAGCCTTGCAGCGCGGATTGACGCTGTTGCAGGAAGCGGCGGACCGCGGGATCGCGTTCGAGGCCGATGGCGATCTCATACGCGCGACGGGCTTCGTCATAGTCATTCATCCTGGCCAGCAGTTCCGCGCGGGCCGCCCAGTAGGGTTGGTATTCGGCGAGACGCGCGTCGGTGGCAACTTCTGGCATGGCCTGGAGAGCGGCCTTCGCGCCGTGCAATTCTGCGATCGCCAGCGCACGATTGATCGCGACCACCGGGGAACCCGCGATTTCGAACAGCGCGTCGTACAACCGCACCACCTCTGCCCAGTTGGCGCGGGCCGTGCGGCAGCGGTCCACGTGAGCCGACTGCAACGCGGCTTCCAGTTGATAACGTCCAAGAGAGCCCAGAGCGCTGGCGCGTCGCAGCAGCGCCTCGGCCTCAGCGATCATGTGCGAATCCCACAACGACGCATCCTGCTCGGCAAGCGGCACATACTCACCATCCGCGCGGCGTCGCGCGAGCCGCCGCGCCTGTGCGTGGAGCATGAGCGCCAGCAGGCCCAGCGCTTCCGGTTCTTCCGGCAATAGTTCAGTCACCAGGTAGGCCAGGAACAAGGCCTCCTCCGTAAGATCTCGACGGGCAGCGTCGGTGCCGCCCGGATCGGTCCAACCTTCTGCGAAAGCGGCATAAACTGCGTCCAGCACCGCGTCGAGCCGGCCAGGAAGCTCTCCGTGCTCCGGAACGCGGAATGGAATGCCGGCCTGACGGATTTTCTCCTTGGCTCGCACCAGTCGCTTCCCCATCGCCGCCGGAGACATGAGAAAGGCCGAGGCAATCGCCTTGGCGTCGAGCCCGAGAATCACTTGCAGAATCAAAGGGGCTCGAATGCTGGCGTCGATCGCGGGATGCGAGCAAACGAACATCAGAGCAAGACGCTGATCTGGAATCTGGTCCGGGATTTCCTCCGCGATCGCGGCAGCGCCCAAGCCTTCTGCCATGTCTTGCAACTCCTCGCCGGTAATCTCCCGTCGCTGACCTCGATAGGAATCGATCATCTTTCGCCGCGCCACAGTCAACAGCCACGCTTCCGGGTTTGAGGGACTGCCCTTTCGCGGCCAATCCGCCAGGGCCGAGGCAAATGCCTCCGACAAAGCGTCCTCGGCGGCAGCTACGTCGCCGCTGCGAGCCGCGAGGAAGGCGACGAGTTTGCCATAACTGCGACGCGCGACCGCCTCTGCGGTGCCGCGCGCCTGCTCGTCGCCCTCGCGGAAGTTCATTGGATTGGGCTCCAACGCAATCACGCCGCCATACTCCAGACCGGGCGCACTTCAACCGCACCATGACCGGACGCCGGGCAGCGCGCCGCCCACGAAATCGCGGCATCGAGATCAGGCACGTCGATCAGAAAGTAGCCGCCCAACTGTTCTTTCGAGTCGACATACGGGCCATCCAGCACCTGCGACTTGCCATTCGTGCTCCGCACGGTCGTGGCCGTCGAGGTCGGCTGCAGGCGGTTGCTGCCCGCCAGCACGCCGGCCTTTTTCAGCGCCTCGCCGTATGCCATGTAGGCGGCCGCCCCTTGTTCCTGTTCGGCCTTCGTCATTTTGGGCCATGCGCCCTCGTTCACATAAGCCATCAAAAGGTATTGCATTTTCGATCCTCCGTTTTGAGTTGCGTTTGCGGCATCATCCTCCGCTACTACAATGACGTGCGAAGCCGGGCGATTTGGACAGCCCCGAACGAGCGAGCGTTTTAATACTACTAACGACCGAACCGTTGATGCCAAGTCCAGTCGGAACCGTGCTCTAGGACAACCTGCCCGCCGCCGTCTGGTACACTTGCACGTCTTTCCGCAAGGAGGCCCTTCATGGCCGAAACCAAGCCCCAAACCCTGGCGAATCACACGCGCTGGGACCCGCCGTTTCATTTCTTCGTTCTCCCCATCTTGGCGTTGGCTCTAATCCTGACCTTGGTCCACTTTTTCGCTCATATCACCGAAGGCGATATCCGCGATCACATCCATTCATTCCTGCTGGTTCTGCTGGCGCTCGCCTTACTGATGCTGATGTTCAAGGTGCGCCTCTACTCTCTCAAGGTGCAGGACCGGGTCATCCGCCTGGAAGAGCGCCTGCGGCTGATGCAACTTCTCCCGGAGCCGCTGCGCTCCCGCATCCCGGAGTTGACGGAAGACCAGCTTTGCGGCCTCCGTTTCGCTTCGGACGCCGAGATTCCGAAGCTGACAGAGCGCGCCCTGAACGAGAAGCTAAAGCGTGCCGATATCAAGAAAGCGATTCAGACCTGGCGACCGGATTACTGGCGGGTGTGAAGTCCGGACGTCGGACCTGAGACCTTGGACCTCCAACATTCGACCCGCCACCCCGATGCAGAGGAAGGCGCTGGCGGCCGAGGCACCAAGAGAGGAGATATCTGAATGGCTTCCCTTGCAGATGCTCTGGTCAAGCAGTTGTTGGCTGGGCGATATATCGCGTCGCTGGCAACCGAGAGTCCCGACGGCTCCATCCACATGGTTGCGGTGTGGTTCTGGTTCGACGGTTCCCATGTTTTTGTCGGCACGTCCTCGCGCAGCCGCAAAGCACGAAATGTGCAGTCCAACCCAAAGGTTTCCTTGATGATCGACGCCCGCGACCCTGCCGCAACCTGCGGTATCACGATCGCAGGGGACGCGCAGATCTTGACCGACGACTCGTCGCGACCGAGGAATGCAGAGATTCATCGTAAATATCTGAGCGCAGCCGCACTGGCGGACGCGAGGGTGGGTCCGGTGTTCGCCGCTTTGGATGATGTCGCCATCCAGATCACACCCGCCTCGGTGATCGCATGGGACATGCGCCAGATAGACCGCCAATTCTTAGGGGGCGCGATTCAGGGCAACCCAGCATACCTGTTGCCGTTGGAGCCCTGAACCAACCGATGGACGTCAGACCCTCCGACAGTTTGGCTGGGCTTTTGAACTCAGCTTGCGTATCAGGCATCGACAACCGCGACGTAAAAGGCTGGTCATCCAACTTCTAAGTCTGGGATCTGATTCAGGTCTTAGATCTGAAGTCCGAGGTCCAGACCGTTTTTCGCCGTAACCGTTGGGCCTGATGCCGAAAGTAACCGCGGCCGTCTCTTTTCGGCGTTGACCCCGGCCAGACCGCCGCGTACGATTTTGATAGAATTTACCGGATGGCCACACAGGGAGAAGCACGCATCTCATAGAGAAATATGCGATTAGCGAAACTCTATGTCCGGACCGCCGTGCTCGCCGCCCTCGCGATTGCCGGCAGCGCCTGCCAGACGGCGAAGAAGCCGGTATCTCTCTTGCCTCCGGCGAAGGCTCCGGCGCTCAAGGCCGCTCAGCCGACTACGCAAGCTCCTGTCGCGAAACCAGAAACTCAAGTTGCTCAAGCTCAAGAGCAACCCGCTCAAAAGCCAGCCTCCGCAGAACCTAATCCGCCCACGTCTGCCCCAGTTCCAGACGCGGTCGGCGATCTGATCGCCCGCGCCGAAAAGGAATATCAGGCAGGATTAGCCAACCATCAGGCAGGCAAAGCTGAAGAAGCGAAACAGAATTTCGATAACGCGTTGAACGCCCTGCTGACCAGCAATCTCGATATCCGCTCCGACGATCGATTGCAAAAGGAATTCGACCGTGTCGTAGCCGGCGTCAACGAACTTTACCCGGGCGGCACGGCGGATACCGAGGCTCAGCAGAAATCCGAGCCCGCCCCGATCGACGAAACCAACGGCATTACGCCTGCCGCCGATGCGGGCATCAAAGCGAAAGCGCAGGCCGAGATTAAGAACACCCGGTCTGACCTGCCGCTGATGATGACCGACCAGGTCGCGGGCTACATCACCTATTTCTCCAATCGTGGACGCGGAAGTTTTGAGCGTGCTTATTCCCGCTCCGGACGCTATCACGACATGATCGTCTCGACGCTGAAAGAGGAAGGCCTGCCCCAGGAGTTGATCTATCTCGCGCAGGCCGAGTCCGGATTCCACCCTCTGGCCGTCTCGCGCGCTGGTGCTCGCGGTATCTGGCAGTTCATGGCCAGCCGCGGCCGGGGCTACGGCCTGTACCACAACATGTGGGTGGACGATCGCCAGGATCCCGTAAAGTCGACCCGGGCGGCCGCTCATCACCTGAAAGATCTCTACAACCAGTTTGGCGACTGGTATCTCGCGATGGCCGCGTACAATTCCGGCCCCGGCACCGTTCAGGCTGCCGTGAAGCGCACTGGCTACGCCGATTTCTGGGAACTCTACCGGCGTAATGTTCTGCCGAAAGAGACGCGCAACTACGTGCCGATCATTCTGGCTGTGACCATCATGGCCAAGAATCCATCGCAGTACGGGTTAGATGAAGTTGCGATGGACCACCCGGCGGACTACGACACGGTTACCATCAGCTACCCCGTGGATCTGCGTCTGGTGGCGGAATGTGTGGGCTCGACAGCGAGCGAATTGCAGGATCTGAACCCCAGCCTGTTGCGCCTGACCACGCCGCGGGACGGCAAGTTTGAGCTGCACCTGCCGGCTGGGACCAAAAACGATTACGAAACCGCGATCGCCACCATTCCCGCCGACATGCGGCTATGGTGGCGCTATCACACGGTTCACTCCGGCGATACGCTGGCGTCTCTGGCGCGGAACTATCACACCACGGCCAAATCGATCGCGGAAGCCAACCACCTTGAGGGCACCGAACTGGATGCCGACGCCAAGCTGGTCATTCCGGTCGCGCCCGGGAAGCATCCCGTGAGCGATACGGCGACCTACGCCCGGCGAATCACCCGCTACAAAGTTCATGCCGGAGACTCGGTCGAAACCGTTGCCGAGAACTTCGGCGTTTCGCCGCAAATGCTGCGGCGCTGGAACGGCATTCATGGCGACAGCCTTCGCGGACGCAAAGTTCTGGCCCTGCACCTGCCCGTTTCACCGAGCGCCCACGATTCCGAAGTAGCGGCGTCGAAAACCAAGGCTAGACGCCCCAAAGTTACCGAAACGGCCGCGACCAAGCCTCCGGCGACCAAGTCTGCGGAGATTGAACCGGAAGAAGTCGCGCAGGCCGCCGTGGTGCATCACAAAGTGAAGACCGGCGAAACCCTCTACTCGATCGCCAACGCCTACCGAACCACCGTCGCCGCGCTGAAGCGCGACAACCGCAACGTCGCCGTCATCCACCCCGGCATGATTCTGATTGTGCAATCGGCTCGCTAGGGGACTAAGACGGTACATGACACCTGTGGGTGGGAAGATTCTCTTCACTTTCCTCCCTTTTCCTCTTCCCTTTTCCCAGCCCGCTGTGATAACAGGATAGCCAGCAGTTTGTATCGGCAGTCCTTGCAGGCCGCCCCGAACGCCGTGCTATAATCGCGCGCCGTTCCAGCAGAAGTTTCCGGTGGTATTTTAAATTCTTTTGTGCCCGCAGCCAGGCGCCCCATCCGCACCCGGCCGCCAACGAAATCAGGAGGAGCAATGACGTTCTACGATCCCACGCTCTACGGACGTGACGAAGAAGAGGAATTCGGCGACAGCGGCGCTTACAGCGAGTCGCTGGAAGAAGATTTCGAAGAGGAAGAAGAGGAGGAAGAAGAAGCCGGCACGCCGGCACCCGAATCGATTGATCCGGAGCCGATGTCGATTCCTGCGCCTCCTGCCCCCAAGCCCCGGCCGGCGCCACCCAAGCCCACACCCGCGGCCCCGAGCGGTGGCGGCGGAAAGCCCAAGGCAAAGAAGAAGGCCGCCAAGAAGAAACCGGCTGCGAAGAAGAAACCGGCTGCAAAAAAGAAGCCAGCCAAGAAGGCTCCCAAGAAGCCAGCTAAGAAGAAAGCTGCTAAGAAACCGGCCAAGAAAGCCGCCAAAAAGAAGCCCGCGAAGAAGGCTGCGAAGAAAGGCAAGAAGCGCCATTAAGCCGGCAGCTGGCCGCGAGCGCCTCCCGCAGCAAAACGCTTCAGAACCGCGCCCAAACCGGGCGCGGTTTTTTGTTGTTCCAGCTTGCTCTGCGATGCTGAACCCACGCGAAGGTAGGCAGAATGCCATAGAAGACCGACAAGTCCAGCTTCAATACACTCCGGGTCCCACCTGGTTTGGAGGCACCATTTCCGCGGTGCAACCGGCGTTCGGGTGGCAAGTAAGGGTCACGCGCCGGACAATCCTCGCTCCGCTGCCCACCGGAAATTCCATTTGGTAGGACGCAGTCTCGAGTTTTTCCATCATCGACTTCAATTCCTCGTCACCCCTGATATACCGCACTTTTTCCACCTTGCCAGGTGCGAAGACTACTGAAAAAAATGCCACGCCAGCGAGGCTCGTGGTCTTGGTGACCTTCGCTTCAAGCGCCTCCTTCAACTCATCAGAACGTGTCTTGGTCCACTCCCCATTGGGCAAACGCCGGATCTCAATCGGGGGCGGGCTCTTTCTGCCGGTCAGTCTCTCGTAGTGGGAGAGAATCTGATTTCGATTGGTCTGGTACTCCGGCACCGAAGTCTGGCCGGGAGTTCCTATGATGATCGGAGCCATGAACTGAGCGGACAACGCTTGCTCATAGACTCGTTCTGCCAGTTTCTTCTTGCCCAGCTTTTCGTAGGTCTGTCCCAGATGGTCGCCGACCACACTCTGTTGGCCCAGTACCCACGCCGCGCGTATGAAGCTCTCCGCACGAACTGCATCCCCGGTCTGGAAGTAGACCCAGCCCAAAGTGTCCCAGACGGCCGCGAAGCCCGCACTGATTGGAAAACCGGTGCTGTCAGAATCGGCGCCCGCAACGGACCGCGCGTCAAGCTCGGCTACCGCCTTTTCCGCATACTCCTTCGCCACGTCGAGGTGCGTCTTGTTCACCGCCAACAGGTACGCCGCATCGTTCAGCATTCCGGGATCGATCTCCTTGGAATCGCCCTCCGCGTGCATAGCTTTCTGCATGCTGGAAATGCCCTTGTCCGGCTGGCCGCTCTTTACGTAAGCTTCCCCGAGCGCCATGCCCAAGGTCGGGCTGTCGGGCGACTCCTTCACGCCATTCTCCAACACCGCCGTGGCATCCGCGTTCTTGCCTTCGGCTGCGAGCAGTCCGCTGAGTTTCAGCGCCGCATCGCGGTTCTTGGGATCGACCTTCAACAGTTTCCGCCATTCCGTGATCGCTTCGTCTTTGCGCCCCACCGCTGTCAGGTAAGATGCCGGCACTTCGTAGGAGCGCACGTCGTTGGGAGAGACTTCCTGCTCCTTCCGAAACTCCGCCAGCGCTTCCTCGACCCTGTTCTGCGAGCTTAAGGCAAGGCCAAGGTTGAAGTGGGCTCCCGGATACTGGGGCTCTTTGGCGAGCACTTCTCTGTACAACTCCTGAGCTCGCGTGGAATCACGCTTCTGGAGCGCTTCGTTTCCTTCTTGAAGCTTGTGGTTGAGTTCCTCGGAGTATGCCGGCTGAGTTCCACTCGCTCCTGCGTTTTCGCCGTTCAGATGAATGTATTTGTTCTCATCGTCAGAAATGGCCTTGCCGAAGTCGCGATAGTCTTCCCAATCGCTTAGCTCCACCTCGCTCTTCTTGATCACCAGGCGGCGGGACGAAGTCAGTACACCGCCCTGCACGCTCGCCATCGTGTGATATTCCGCGTACGGTTTGACTAGGTCCAGACTCTTCGGGGTTTCGATGGTGTAACCGGGCGGCAGCGTCAGTTTCGACTGGTACACCACCTCGCCGGGCGCACCCAACAGGACGGACTCCTGCGGTTTCTTTGTGTCTTTTGTCGCCTCAATTCCCAACATGGCCGGTACCGGCGGGGTGATCTGCCGGTTGTCCCAGTCGCTGTAGCCTTTGCGCACGTAGTCGTATGAAATACGGAACGGCTTATCGGTCTCGTCCGGCGGGGTGACGGTTACATTGCTCACATCGCCCGCAAATCCCAACCCGTAAGAGAATCGCTGCGCCCCCTCTTTCCACTGCGATTGCGAGAGCTGGCGAAATCCATAACGCAGCATCACCTCCACATCACCGCGGTAAAGCTGCTCCACATGCGCGGTGTAGGTTCCAGTGGCATCCAGCTTCCCTTCCGCGGTAAACGTCTGTTCCGACGGCGTTGGCGGATTCGCCGGCGTCGTCATCAAGACCGGACGCTTGTCCGTTGGGATCACGAGCGCTTGCTTGTTGCGGAGCGTCGAGATCAACAACTGGTAGGGCGCAACCTCCGGGGTGGTGTCGAGCCAGATAAACTTGCCCCCGCTCGGAACCACAGTGATGACGTGATTGAACTGAGCCGGGGACGGCACATCGGGATCGAGTTTCCGGCTGCCATGGATCAGCGCAGGCCAGGCATCAATTCCCGCCGCTTTCAGCAACGCAGCCAGCAAGGTGTGCTTGTCCTTGCAGTCGCCGTAACCGTTCCCTAGTACATCGTCAGCCGGGTGGGGCTGATAGCGGCCAATTCCAAAATCCAGCCCGATGTAGTGGTATTTCAGAGCGACAAAACTGTAAATTGCGCGGATCTTTTCATCTTCCGTCTTGAGCCCCTTCGTCAGTTCAGCGGCCTTCGTCTGGATCGCGGGCGTCACCTCGAGGGGTTCCTTCTGCAGGCCTCCGTACCATTCGCCAACTTCCTCCCAATTCTTGAATGTGGTGACCTTCACCGATGGGGCCGGCAGCGTTCGCTTCGGCACCTCGTTCGGATCTTTCTCCGGACGAATCAGGTTGGAGTGAGACCACACATAGACGCGCCGCGTTCCCTCTTCCCGAATCTCCGGCTTGGATTCAGGGCTGCTCACCTTCACGTACTTGGCCGCGGGAACGCTGATCTCCAGCCGCTCCTCGTTTACGATTGCATCTTTGATGAAGGAATCTTCAAACCAGAAATGCCCGGGCACCTGCGGCTTCACCACACGATAGCGGACCAGATATTCCAGCACGTCGCCCACGGCCAGTCCTTTGACCGCGATGTGCTTTTCGTGGAGGTCGCTGTACATGGGAGCGGACCGCGTCACTTCTCCCGGCATATCCTGAATGTTGTAGTCAGGGGTCTTAACGATGGTGCCGCCGGGCTTGCGGACTCGGACGTAGTCGACATCCACAACTTCATTGGCGCTGGTGTAGGGGAAACTTAGGACGGCAAAGGCCTTCACGCCTGCGTCGGCGAGGATCCTTATTTCGGCAGTAAGTTCGCGCGTGTCACTGCCATCATCCTCGGCCACGATGCGAGTGTTGAGTTTCTCAATGACGTACGCTTCCTTCGAAAAAT
>Ga0209890_10000804_pt1 | contig 14592 bp, 10 predicted proteins | sample OrgsoiDNA2013049_FD_185799 | JGI IMG/M metagenome (GOLD analysis project Ga0209890, IMG submission 185799) | Permafrost soil microbial communities from the Arctic, to analyse light accelerated degradation of dissolved organic matter (DOM) -... | ecosystem: Environmental > Terrestrial > Soil >...
GATGATGGCTCAGGTCGCCATCAAGGGCCTTCACGCGACCGTCGAACGCCGTCTGCTCTGCTTTTCACTGTTCTGGCATGCGCTCGACATCGTCTGGGTGTGGCTGTTCACGGTGGTCTATCTGATGGGAGTCCTTTCATGACCGATACGCAGTACGACCGCGCGCCCGGCGATGCGACAGCGCTTCCCGACGTCGAACAAGGCGCGTCGTCCGGCGTGCTCGTCTACACGATCGGATTGGTTCTCGCGGTGGTCCTCACGGCGATGTCGTTCTGGGTCGCGAACACATCGCTGCTCTGGGTCGGAGGTGTCTCTCTCGGCCTGACCGTCCTCGCCATCGCGCAAATGGGCATCCACCTGGTGTTTTTCCTGCATGTCACCACGGGACCGGACAACACCAACAACGTGATGGCACTGGCGTTTGGGGTGCTGATCGTCGCCCTGATCGTCGTCGGATCGCTTTTGATCATGGCAGATCTGAACGACAACATGATGCCTGCGGCAGAGATGATGAATCTGCAAATGCAGCACTGAGGAGTGTCGCGGGGATCGTGGCGTCGATTCAAGGGGGCACAAATGCGAATCGAGCTCTTTATCGCCTGTTACATTGATGGAATGCCAGGATCACGCCACGCGCTGTCGAACAGCGCTGATGCCACGTCAACCGTGAGCTTCGGCCAGGCGATAGCGAACTCGAATGGGTTCGTTGGGGCAACTGGTCCGAGGAATCCAGCATAGCACGCGATCCCGCAATAGCGTTTTGAGGTAGAAAGATCGTGTAAATAGCCCCGTTCCAGCGGTCGCAAACACTCCGCGCAGACAGAGGGATTACGCGGCGCCATGTTGTTCACCAGCACAAACTTCATTTTGTGAACGGGCATCTCACCGAATCCTCTATCTCGCGGTGCGTTTGCGGGCTCCGGTGCTATCGCTCGGGCCGGGCAGTTGGTTCATTCCCGCCTCGAACGCCGTCCTGCATGCGTTGCTAAGCTCGGCGTTCCTCTCTCTGAGACAGATCGTTATCTCGTCCGCATTGGGGATGAATGCACTGCAAAGTCTGAGCACGTCTGGTGTGCACGCCAAGCGCTGCTCCGGTGTGCCTTGTGCGAAGGATGGAGCGGGCGAGACCGTCGCGGACAGCAGGGCCAGCAACACCCACCACTGCGCCAAAGACATCGACCGAAATTTGATCCGGCTTTCCATGTTCATCAGCGGACCCGCATACATCATCGCAGATATCGATACACTGCTGCGGGAACCTGCGCTTGTAGCGAAGCGCCGCTTTTGTAGCTTACGACCCAGGCAGCCGTCCTTCCGTCTCCAAAAATGGACGAGTAGAGCATCGAGCAGCTACGCGAGGTTGCCCGGTCAGTCGATTTCGTGGTCAACGCCGGGTGAGCATGAACCACCAAATCATCGCAGGGTTGTTCAAGCGTCGTGAGCGCCACCAACGCTAACGTTCCATGTTGATATAATGCGCGGCTGATATGCCACTGGTGGTGGGACGAAAGAAATGCTCAAAGGATTCACTGCCCCTCGGTCGCCTCTGGGCGCTGCTGCGCTGGTCCCGTCGCCACCATGGCATTTCGCAGGTGACGTGCTGGCGGTGGAGTTTTGGAATGATCCCGATGTATCAGTCCATATCCTTCCGACGGGTGTCGAGCTTGATAAGAAGCATCCGGGCCACGCTGTTGCGCTCTTCGCAGACTACCAGTTCACTGCGCAGAACGATGAGTATCTCGACCCTGCCAGGTATCAGTGTCGCCAGTTCACTGTCCTGCTCGACGCGATGTGGAAGGGTTCACGGATAGCGTGGTGTCCATATTGTTATGCCGATAACGACGCAGCCTTGATGAGAGGCTGGATCCAGGGTTATCCAAGAAAACTCGGCGCTGTACATCAGACCCGCTCCTTTGCCACGGCGAGCGCCGCTTCGGCACCACTCGTGCATGATGGCAAATTCTCGGCCTGCATGTCCGCTCATGGCCGAATGCTGGTGCAAGCCCGTGTTACCTTGCGCGAAAGAGCAGAGCGTCTTGTCGGATTGCTCGATCGCCAGATCGTGGGACGACGGCATTTTCCGCGGCTCTCCGCCGGCATGCACGACAAGCCAGCTGTGGATGAACTCGTTCGATGCGTCTCGAACCATCTTCTGATTACAAACATTTGGATCGGCGAGAGTGAACTCAACTTTCCGGAAGCCTATGGCGAGGAGTTGGAAGTGCTGGGACCGCTGAGGGTAGGGCGCGGATATCGATTCTCGTTTTCCTATTCCGTCACCGAGATCGAGATCCTGGCGGACCTGACCGCCTAGCAATCGCGGCTGATTCCAACAGCGCGTCGTGAATTGCGGCAGGAATAGACAAGTCGACGCACTTCGGTCAAATCAATTGCGGCTGGCTTCGCTAGGCTCGGTGCCGAAAGTGATCGACGCATCAGGATACGGAAATGCTGAAGGGCTTTACAGTTCCGAAATCGCCATTCGGTCAGGCCGCATTAACTCCGCCACCACCCTGGCACTATGCCGGCGACGTTGTTGGAGTGGAGTTTTGGACGGACCCCCATGCGACGGCGGCGACATTGCCGAATGGTCTTTCCCCGGATCCGAAGTCAAACGGTCACGCCGTCATGATGTTCTTGGATTGGCAATTCACCGCCCAAGACGACGAGTATCTTGATCCGGCTCGCTATCAGTATCGCGAGGCGTTCATTTTGGTCGACGCAATGTACCGCGACGTGCCGGTCATGTGGTGTCCGTACATTTATGTCGACAATGACGCCGCGCTGGCGCGTGGTTGGACGCAAGGGTTTCCAAAGAAAATGGGTAGCATTTTTCAGACGCGCTCCTTTGCGGCCGCAGGCCCCGCCGCGGTGCCCGTCGCGTCCGGCAGCCGGTTTGGCGCCAGCCTCTCGGCGCATGGCCAACGCCTTGCGGAAGCCTGCGTCACCCTGCACAAGCCGGTCGAGAACGGACTGTCTCTCCTCAGTCGACCCACGGTCTTGTTGCGATACTTCCCGAGATTGGCAGCCGGCTACCAGGACAAGCCTGCGGTCAACGAGCTGGCGATGTCGATCACCGATAATCTCACCGTTGCCAGCGCCTGGATCGGGAAGGCCGAGCTCAATTTTACGGAAACGAATGGCGAAGAACTCCACGCCCTCGCGCCGAATCGGGTCGTGTCAGGGTTCCGTTACTCACTTTCCTATTCGGTTAGCGATCTGAAGATCCTCGAAGAACACGGCTCGTAAGTGACCGGGAGTACTCCCGCCGTAACGGCGAAGCGTCCAGTCCCTCGCTTCGCCAAGAGGGTCTCTGCGGACCCCCCGTCCCGCGGAGACCCTCGACCGGGGAACGTTCTTGCGATGGGAAAGGAAAGCTTATGAGCATAGCTGCACCCGGATTTTGCTCGCGGAGGCGGCCCTGTACGCCTACATCCTCGAGTCTCGCATGGCATTTTGGATCTGAGCAACTGCCGGGGTGTTCTGAATCGTGCGAACTCGGGATCGCAAAGATGTAACGTATTGATTGTTGAACGAAATTCGTTTCCCGGGGCTGAGCAACATTAACCTTCCACAACGCTGATTAACGAGCCAAAACGGGCTCCTTGCTGCACTCTCTCGCCGATCCGAAGCCCCGGATAGTTCGTCGAGGGAATGATCATGGAAGGCCTTCAAACCATCGCAGCAGAGTCTTCCTCTGCGGCCGATCAACAGTTCCGCCTGGTCGCAAACAGCGTGGCCAAGCTGGTTGAAACTGCCAGGCGAGAGTTGGAGCGTGATCAGGAGGCGGCCAAGGCGTCGCTGGTCACAGCTTCGCACATCCTGCAAGCGGAAATCGAACGTTGTTCGGGCGCTAATGGCTCCACAAGGGGCGGTCTGGCGGCTTGGCAGATCCTTCGCGTGCGAGCTTACATTGACAACAACCTGCACCGCACCATTCACATCCGGGATCTCAGTGCCGTCGCCCATCGAAGCAAGGCGCACTTCTCTCGGAAATTCAAACTGGCTGTTGGCGAGCCGCCACATGCCTACGTGGTGAGAAGGCGTCTGGAGAGAGCCTGCCACCTGATGATGACCAGCGGAGCATCACTGAGCGAAATAGCCTTGAGCGTTGGCTTTTCGGATCAAGCACATCTATGCAGGCTCTTCAGACAGGCCTTTGGTCAAAGTCCGGCCCACTGGCGACGCGAGCGCGGAATTCGGGGCGAAGTCGCCTAGAAAGCCGGCTAATTCGCTGCTCTACGGGAGGACCGGAAATTGTCATTCATCGTGAAATGTGGCAGACTGGCTGTTTAGGCTCGGTGTGACCAACCGGGTGGACTATTGTGATAGGGCCTCTCTCAGCTCGCGTTGGTGAGCCGCTCGAGGGTGGAGCGCGGCAGTTGAATACATCTACGAAGAGTCGAACGCGAGGTCGCAAGCTTCACTGGACCGAAGCGAAGGCGCGCGTTGGTGGGGCCCGCAAGACCCGCGCCGATCTCGAACAGGAACTCAAGGCATGCCGGCGGGAGATCGCCAATGCGCGTGAGCGCCTTGCCGAGGCAGCCATGCAACAAACTGCCACCTCTGAGATGCTGCGCATCATTTCGAATTCGCCGATTCAGTCGGTGCTCGACGCGGTAGCCGAAAATGCCGCGCGCCTGTGCGGCGCGAACAATGCGGAGATCTTTCGCCTGGAGGACAACCTTCTTCGGTTGGCAGCTTCATACGGGGAAATTCCAGTGGTTATCCATGCCTACCAGGGCGTTCCCGTAAACCGAGATACGGTGACCGGACGAGCCGCATGCGATGGTCGGACCATCCATGTCCATGATCTCGCCGCAGAGGAGGGCGAGTACCCGGTGGGCAGCAGTAACGCAAAACGCGAGGGCCACCGTACCACGCTTGCGACGCCGTTGTTGCGCGAAGGCACCCCCATTGGGATAATCCTGGTACGGCGAAGGGAGATCCGACCGTTCTCCGACGAACAGACGGCGCTTATCGAGACCTTCGCCGACCAGGCGGTGATCGCGATCGAAAACGCGCGCCTGTTCGAAGCGGAGAAGCAACGCACGTTGGCGCTTGCGCATGCCAACCGCGATCTCGCAGAACGCGAAGCGAAGATTCGGCGTTTCGTCGAGGCCAACATAATCGGCATCTTTGTATGGGATCTCGAAGGCCGGATCATCGAAGCTAACGAGGCATTTCTCCGCATGGTGGGCTACGACAGAGAAGATATCGTCTCGGGTCGCATGCGCTGGCCCAATCTAACGCCCGCAGAACTGCATGCGAGCGACGAACGCACCCTGGCAGAACTTAAGGCAACGGGGACTGTTCAGCCGTGCGAGAGGGAATATCTACGAAAAGATGGCGGCCGCGTGCCGGTTCTCATGGGAAGCACGCTGTTTGAAGAAAGCGGCAACGAGGGGCTTGCATTCGTGCTCGATCTGACGGAGCGGAAGCGCGCCGAGGAGGCTCTGTGGGAAAGCGAAGCGAAGATTAGGCGCCTTGTCGATTCCAACATCATTGGAATTTTCGTCTGGGATTTCGAAGGTCGCATTCTCGAGGCCAATGAGGAATTTCTTCGCATCGTGAACTACGATCGCGAAGATCTGGTTTCGGGCCGCATAAGGTGGACGGACCTGACGCCACCCGACTGGCGCGAGCGGGATAACGCAAAGATCGAACAGCATAAAATTAGCGGCCGGTTGGAGCCGTTTGAAAAAGAATACACTAGAAAGGACGGTAGCCGTGTGCCCGTGCTGATTGGTGTAGCAACATTTGAAGAGGGCGGTAACCAGGGCGTCGCATTCGTGCTTGATCTGACGGAGCGCAAGCGCGCGGAGCAATCTCTGATGCGAAGTGAGGCTTATTTGGCCGAAACACAGAAGCTGACCCAAACCGGCAGTTGGGCATGGGACGCCCGTAGCCAGAAGGTGTTGTACTGCTCCGAGGAGATGTTCCGAATTTACGGATTGGATCCGCAGCAGGATTTACCGACCCGCAAAAACTTTCGGCAACGAGTCCATCCGGAGGACCGCAACAGGGTAGACGAAAGATTTGCGCGGGTGGTCAACGAAAAAGTCGACAGCTTCGACGAGTACAGGGTTGTGCTTCCTGACGGAACGGTCAAACACGTCAATTCATCGGGGCACCCGGTTCTTGATGGGAACGGACAGCTCATCGAATTCGTCGGCACTGCGACAGACGTGACGCAGCGCAAGCGCGCCGAGGAAGCGTTGCGGGAAAGCGAATACAAACTCCGCCAAATCACCGAAACAGTACCAGGCCTCGTCTGGTCGAACGGGCCCGACGGCGAGCCGACCCATGTCAATCAGCGCATGTTGGACTACAGCGGCATGCCGTTTGAGGAATTCAAGCATCTTGGTTGGGAGGCGTTCGTGCACCCGGCCGACTTTCCAGAAACCGCAGAGGCTTTCTATCACGCAATCCAGACCGGAACTTCGTACCAGGGTGCTATGCGTCTACGCCGGGCGGACGGCGAGTTTCGTTGGCACCATGCTCGTTGTGAGCCTTTGTGCGATCGAGAGGGGCGGATCGTCCAGTGGTACGGCTTGTCTATCGACATCGATGAACGCAAGCGCGCCGAGGAAGCATTACGGGAAAGCGAAGCGAAGTTCAGCGACTACGCCGCAACCGCTTCCGATTGGCTGTGGGAAATCGGTCCGGACTACAGATTCACGCTCTTGACCGAGAATGCGTTTCGTTCGGATCCGGCGGCTCGAATCGGTACGTTGTGTTGGGATCACGTTCTCGACCTTGAAACCGAATCGGAGAGGTGGCGGCTTCTTTGGGCAACTCTCGATTCACGGAAGCCGTTCCAAAATTTCGTATATTGCGCCGCGGACGGCACCGGCTCTCCAATGTACGTGAAGGCCAGCGGCAAGCCGGTGTTTGGCGGCAACGGAGAATTCCGCGGTTATCGCGGCACCGGCACCGATGTGACAGCGATCATACGCGCGGAATACCTGACCCAACAAATGTTCGAGACATCATCCGATAGCTTATCCATCGTCGGGCGAGATTATCGGTATCAACGGGCGAACCCAGCCTTCGAGCGGAGATGGGGTATGCCGGCGGGGACGATTGCCGGGATGAACGTAGCCGACCTACTGGGAATGGAAAGCTTTGAGAAGATGGCCAAGGCGTATCTCGACCGCTGCTTCGCGGGAGAGGAAGTCAGTTACATAGACTGGTTGACCACTCCTCTTGGCCGGCGCTACTCGGCGGTGACCTACTCGCCTCTACGGCCTGAATCGAAGCGAGTAGAGGCCGCGCTCGTGATCATCCGCGACCTCACCGAGCATATGCTCGCATCGGAAGGTCTGCGCGAGGCGCAAATGGAGCTCGCGCACGCCAACCGCGTCGCGACAATGGGCCAGTTGACGGCCTCGATCGCCCATGAAGTGAACCAGCCAATCGGCAGCGCACGCAACAACGCACGGGCCGCCCTGAATTTTCTAGAAAGAAAGCCTCCAGACTTGGACGAAGTCAGGGAGGCGCTCGGCTGCATCGTGGCTGATGCTGATCGAGCCGGAGGCATTATCGATCGGATTCGGGATCAAATTAAAAAAGTGCCCCCTCGAAGCGAACGCTTCGATCTCAATCGAGCGATTGAGGAGGTCATTGGATTGGCGCAAAGCATGATTACCGAGAACGGAGTTTCGGTGCAGAGCCGGTTAGCAAGTGGGATGGCCCCCGTTCATGGGGATCGTGTTCAACTTCAACAAGTCGTTTTTAATTTAATTTTGAACGCGGTCGAAGCAATGGGCTCGGTTGAAGCGGACGAGAGAGAGTTGTTGATTAGCACAGACCAAAGCGAGGCAAATGGCACGCTCGTCGCAGTGCATGATTCCGGGCCCGGAATTGATCCGAAGCATCTTGAGCTGGTCTTCGAGGCCTTCTACAGCACGAAATCCGGAATGGGGATGGGCCTTTCAATCTGCAGATCAATTATAGCTGCTCATGGAGGCCGGCTGTGGGCCGCCGCGATCGAGCCTGGAGGCGCTCTGTTTCAGTTTATGCTGCCTAGCGCAGAAGCGAAGTCATCAATCGCCAGGCCGTTCACGACGCTTGAGAGCCGCGAGAATACATTCCTTTAAATGCTTTTCGTCCACCGGCTTTCGAAGGTAGCCAACAACGCCATCCTTCAGCGCACGGGACCCGACATCATCGTCAGCGTAGGCTGTCACGAGAATTGTCGGAATCGCATAACCCGAATCTATAAGGTGTCTGTACAGCTCAACGCCAGTCATCATCGGCATGTTGACATCCGCGATCAAGCAGGCTGTCTCGTCAAGACGATCGGATGCGAGGAAATCGGCTGCCGATGCGAAAGCCTCGACTCTATGGCCCAGCGACCTCATGAGCCTTCTCATTGACTCACGAAAGAACTGATCATCTTCAACGACCGATACCAATGACCGTTTCGGCATACGGCCTCCCGAATTGCGTTCAAGCACGTCATACAGGCGTTCCCAAAGACGGTGCCGCGGCCGCATGAGTCTGTGTAGACTTGAACCTGCGCCAAAGCGCGCTGCCGGGCAATCGCAAGCTCATAAACCTTGGTTTATGCTGCCCCCGCGGACCAATTTAAATTGGCCTGTTCAGGTTCGCTGTTTGGGATTAGGCTGGTGGTTGCATGGCTAGTCGTACCAATGGAGACTGGGGCTCGTTCTGGCAGTCATCTAACTCTGAGCGGCAGCTATGCTTGACGCGACTTCCACAATCCTGGTCATCGACGACGACGTCGATCTTCGTAACTCGCTCGGGCGCCTGTTGCGGTCTGTCGGCTTGAACACCAAGCTGTTTGCGTCCGTTTCCGACTTTCTCAAATCTGAGCCGCCAGAGGGGCCGAGCTGCCTGGTTCTGGATGTGAGATTGCCAGGGCAAAGCGGTCTTGAATTCCAGCGTGAGCTCGCAGCGGCAGGCAGAGAGGTCCCAATCATCTTTATCACGGGGCACGGTGATATTCCGATGTCGGTGCAAGCCATGAAAAGTGGTGCGATCGAGTTCCTCACGAAGCCGATACGCGATCAGGAGCTTCTTGACGCCATTCAGTTCGGCCTGACGCGGGATCGCGTCCGTCGAGAGAATGAAAGCGCGCTGGCTGACCTCAGAATGCGTTTCGCGACCTTAAGTCCCAGGGAGCGAGAAATTATGATTCACGTCGCGCGGGGCCGCCTTAGCAAGCAGATTGCCGGTGACATTGGTATTGCCGAAGCAACAGTGAAGGTCCACCGCAGCAAGGCGATGCGAAAAATGAATGCTCGTTCGCTTCCCGAGTTTGGCCAAATGGCGGCCAAGCTCAACCTGATGCCTGAGAAATCGCAACGCTCCTAATGTTCTCACCATCGCGACACGATTTGCCTACCATGGCATCACATCGCGAGTAACTTACCCGTAACATATAGCAGCAACTGAAATCATCAAAGAGGGGTTCGTGATGCGCCGGGCATTGCGGTCTTAAACCTTGTTTTTGAAGGGCCAGCAAGTCGCCCGGTTTGCTCTGAGCCGTGCATCCTGAAACGGCATATCCAGCGCCATACACCTTAGTTTAGCGCAAGAAACTAGAGATTACGTCTGAGCTACCCGCGAGCACTTTATTGCGGCGCGCAAAACGACCAGAATGCGTGTTGGGCGGCGAAACGCTGAGTCGGTCGCTAGGTGCTTCGCACTCCGTCTGGGACGCCGGAGCCCATGGTATCACTCCGATGGAGCGGAACATGAGGTTAGACAGCGATCGTGAGGCAGCAAAGGCATCGCCAGTCACGGCGTCATCTATTCTGCAGTCGAAAATTGAACGTAGCCCGGGGGCTAACGGCTCAAAGCCGGAAGAATTGGCGAACTGGCAGAAGTGGAGGTTCGGCCCTTTCGAGCTTTCGGTTGGCGAGCGGACGCTCCGGCGCGACGGTCAGCTGCTTCCCCTCGGCGGTCGGGCGCTGGATATTTTGATCTATCTTGCCGACCGCCCGGGTGAGGTCATCGTGAAGCAGGAGCTCATCGATCACGTCTGGTCGGACGTGACCGTTGAGGAGGGGAGCCTGCGAGTCCACGTCGCCGCGATCCGCAAGGCACTTGGTGACGGCCAATTTGGCAACCGCTACATCGCAAACATCAAGGGCCGAGGCTACTCGTTCGTCGGCACCGTGGTCCCTCTCGCCGGCAGTACGGAGAGCAGGAGCGACAGGTCCCGACATCAAGGCGGGCTCCCCGTGCGACCGCTCCCGATGATTGGGCGCGAAACGGTGATCAGCGAAGTTAGCGAAAAGCTTCGGGAAGAGCGGTTCGTAACCCTGCTTGGCCCCGGCGGCATTGGCAAGACGACCATTGCCTTGGCTGTGGGCGGAGCCGCCGCCGAGCACTTTGGCGGGAAAGCCTATTTTGTTGACTTGGAAAGCCTCACCGATTCGCGCCATGTGGCGGGGGCTGTTGCGACGTCCCTGGGATTTGCACTAAAATCGAAAGACGCCGCCCTGGAGCTGGTCGACCTCGTTCGTTCGCGAAAGCTTCTTATCATTCTCGATAGCTGTGAGCATGTCATCGAGGCGGTCGCCACGCTTGTCGAGCAACTCTCCCGGCAAACAGAAGAGGTCCACGTTCTGGCCACGAGTCGAGAATTGCTGAAAGTGGAGGGTGAGCATTGTTATCGGGTTCCTCCCCTTGATTTTCCTCCAGAGGGGTCAGAGCAAACGGCAAATGCCGTGTTTCGATATCCGGCAGCGCAGTTGTTTGTACGGCGTGTGGCGGCGAGAGCGGGAAGCTTTTCTCTCACCGACGAGGAGGCGCCGTTTGTCGCTGAAATGTGCCGAAAGCTGGATGGCATACCGTTAGCAATTGAGTTGGCAGCGGGTCAGGTGGCTGCACTCGGCCTCAAGAACACGGTTGCCCGCCTGATGTCTCGGCTGGAATTGCTGAAACTAAGCCATCGGACGGCAGTTCCGAGACACCGGACCCTTAAGGCGACATTGGATTGGAGCTACGATCTGCTGTCCGACGCAGAAAGGATTGTTCTTCGACGCATTGCTCCTTTCGTCGGTCATTTCACCCTGGAGGGCGCTCGGTATGTCGCAGGCGAATTCGGCGTGGGCACCGGCGAGATTTTTGACGCGATCGCCGGCCTGGTCGAGAAGTCATTGATAGCAGGTCGGATCGACGACACGCAGGCGCAGTATCGGTTGTTGGACACGACGCGGGCATATGCGCTCGAAAAATTGGAGGAGCATGCCGAAGTCGACGTAGTCCTCCGCCGGCATGCGGAATGCGTCGTCGGCTTCCTCGAATCGCAAAGAGTTCCGCTATTGGCTCTGGCAAAGGCCGAAAGGGTCGCAACCTATCCCAACCCATCGGGAAACATTCACCCACCCCGGGAGTGGGGCTTTGGACGGCGCGGCAATAGCCAGATCGCGATGGGACTCTCGGCCATTTCAATGCGTTCCAGCCAATTGGGTAACGTTCGCGCGGCGCTGGAATGGAGCTTTGGGCCGAATGGTGACGACGAGATCGCCACGAGGCTCGCGGCCGCTTCAACGCAGCTGCTTCTCGAACTGTCCCTGTTGAGCGAATGCCGAGTCTGGGCGGAGCGGGCGATCGCGCGTCTCGGAGATCAGCAAAAAAACTCTCGCCGGGAGCTGGAAATCTCTACGTCACTTTCCCTGGCCATGATGCACTCCGAGGGGAGTAGTGAGCTGGTTCGCCAGGCATTTTCCAGGGCGCTGGATGTTGCGGCCATACAGGGAGACTCTGCCTACGAGCTGCAGCTCCTGAGCGGGCTTTCCAGGTATTACCGTTGGAACACCGACATTAATGCTGCGCTCGATATCGCCTCTCGAAGCAAAGAGGTGGCCTCAAAAACCAGGAATCACGACGATATGGCGCTCGCTGAAGCGATGTTGGGGGCCGCCCATCATTTGGCTGGAAATCACCTCGTCGCATTAGAGCATTTCGAATCCGGGCTGGGCCACTCTGCGTCCGGCTGGCGCTTCCGAGCGGGGCAACATCTGTTTAATCATAGTAGTCTTTTACTCGTCGGGATGGCTCGTTGCATGCTGTTCAGAGGGCTGCTGGACCGGTCACTTGACTACGCAAAGAGCTCCATACAGGAAGGAGAAAAATCCAATCATCCTGCCACGCTGTGTCGGTCCCTGAGCCTGGTTCTTCCGGTCTATTTGGCTCTGGCGGACTCTCGCCGGTCAGAGCAGTACATCGCACAGTTGACCGAGCTCGCTGCGGCCCACTCCATGAAGCCCTATTGTGCCGTGGCGACTGGCCTGCGAGGTCGGTGGCTGCTCCTTCAAAATGATCTCCACGAGGGGATTCCGCTGCTGAAGAGGGCTTTGGAAGAGCTTCACGCTCAACGCCACGAATCGCTGACTATGGACTTTGTCTGCGACCTCGCTGCGGGTCTTATTGCCATGGGCGAGCACCAGGAAGCGCTGACGATGACTGTGAACGCAATTAATGAGCAGCATCGCGGCGGAAAACTTCTGTACATGCCCGCACTGTTCAGGATGAAAGGGCTCATCCTGGCGTCTCGGTCGGCGGGGGATTGTTTCGAAGCCGAAGAAAGCCTGGTGTCGGCAATCGATTGGGCGAAACGCCAGTCCGCCACCCTGTTTGAGTTGATGGCTGCGACGGACCTTGCCGAGTTATTGCTGAAACAGGGGCGCGTGCCGGAAGCCTACAAACATCTCAAGGTGGCGTTTGATCGAATGCCAGCCGGAATTGTATCCCCCATTCACGAGCGGGCCCTGCAAATCTTCAACCGGCGCCGATCGGGTATCAAGGCCGCCGGCTAGCGCGGCGCCTTTGAGCACTGTGCGCAGTCTGCGCAGTCAGGTTCAAGTCATCGCATTCCGATACAAGCCCAAGCCTGCAGTTGGGTACATGTTGTGGCAGGAATGGTCACAGCAGGGTTTGAATGCAATGGGCAAGCTGGTCGCGGACATCATTGTTGAAACCCTGCAGAGTGCAGGCGTCAGGCATTGTTACGGCATTGTTGGCGACACGCTCAATTTGATCGCTCGCTCACTCGAAAAAAGCGAAATCGAGTGGGTGTCGGTGAGACATGAGGAAGCAGGGGCGTTTGCCGCGCAGGCGGAGGCGCAGGTCGCGGATCGCTTGACGGCAGTTGCCGGGAGCTGCGGCCCCGGTAGTCTGCATTTCATCAACGGGATATTCGAGGCCAATCGCAACCGAGCGCCGGTCATCCTGATCGCAAGCCAAATCATTCGCGACGAATTGGGTTTCGATTTCATCCAGGAGGTTGACTTCAAGCAGGTCTACAGGGACTGCAGCGTCTTCTGCGACATGATCCATACGCCGGAACAGGCGCGGCGGAAGACCGTGATCGCCTGCCAAACGGCCCTGGCGAAACGCGGTGTTGCCGTTCTGATCGTGCCGGCGGATATCTCCGCCTCGGTCGTGGATGATAACATCCCTTACGCGGTGCATGTCGCCAGGCCCGTTACGCGGCCGAACGATGCCGATCTCGCCGAGATCGCCGAAATTCTCAACAACAGCGAAAATGTTGTGCTGTACGGCGGTTCGGGTTGCCAGGGCGCGCATCAGGAGATCCTCGCGGTTGCCGACAAATTGAAGGCGCCGATCGCACACACGTCGCGGGCAAAGGACTTTCTCGAGCATGACAATCCCTACAACATTGGAATGACCGGGATGCTCGGCAACGAGGCCGGCTACCACGCCTTGTTGGACTGCGACGCGTTGTTGATGCTGGGCGCGGACTTTGCATGGCGGCAATTTTACCCGGACAAGGCAAAGATCGTGCAGGTCGATATCGACCCGACCCATCTGGGACGGCGTCATCCGATCACGAAGGGCGTCGTCGGCGATGTGAAGGCGACGATGGAGGCGTTGCTGCCGCTGCTGGCTGAGCGCAGCGACGCCTCGTTCCGAGCGGCGTATGTGAAGCGCTACGCGAAGTACCGGGAGTCGGAACATGCAAAAGTCGCTGTCGGCCACGATGGCAGCATTCCCGGAACCTATTTGACAAAGGTGATCAGCCGCCACGCCGCAAAAGATGCGCTGTTCACGGCCGACGACGGTACCCCGGCCGCCTGGGCCTATCGCCATATCGAGGCGAATGGCCAGCGCCGCATTTTCGCGAGCTTGCTTCATGGAACGATGGCCAACGGCATGCCGTCGGCGATTGGACTCCAAAAGGCAGAACCCGGTCGACAAGTCGTGTGCATGGCGGGCGACGGTGGAATTTCGATGCTGTTCGGAGACCTGATGACGGTCGTGCAGCAGGAGTTGCCGATCAAGATTGCTGTCTATGACAACGGCAAGCTCGGCTTTGTGGAGATCGAGCAAAAGGCCGAGGGGATGCTCGATACCTTTACGAAGTTAAAAAATCCGAATTTTGCAGGGGTTGCGCGCGCGTTAGGCCTCTGGGGCCAGACGGTTTCGAGCGCGGACCAGCTCGAAGCCGCCGTGAAGGACTGGCTGGCACAACCAGGGCCGGCACTTCTACATGTGCACGTCAACCCGATGCAGCTCGTCATGCCGCCGTTCACGCAAATAGAGCCGGCGATCGGGATGGCGCTTTATTCGACTCGCGCCATCCTGCACGGC
>Ga0209890_10000805_pt1 | contig 14592 bp, 6 predicted proteins | sample OrgsoiDNA2013049_FD_185799 | JGI IMG/M metagenome (GOLD analysis project Ga0209890, IMG submission 185799) | Permafrost soil microbial communities from the Arctic, to analyse light accelerated degradation of dissolved organic matter (DOM) -... | ecosystem: Environmental > Terrestrial > Soil >...
TGGCTCCGTTCCTCGGACTGTATCCCGTATTTCTCATGAAGCTGCTGTGCTTCGCAATGTTCGCTTGTGCATTCAATTTGTTGCTGGGCTATACCAAGATGCTGTCCTTCGGGCACGCGGCGTATTTCGGCTCGTCGGCCTATGTCACCGGGTGGCTGGCGACGGTGCATGGATGGGGCACGATCGAAGCGATCCTCGCCGGCGTCGCGGTAGCCACGCTGCTCGGGCTCGTGATCGGCGCGATCGCAGTGCGCCGCCAGGGCATTTATTTCGCCATGATCACACTGGCTCTGTCGCAGCTGGTGTTCTTCATCTGTCTGCAGGCAGAGTTCACGGGCGGCGAGAACGGCCTGCAGGGCATACCGCGCGGCAGCGTCTTCGGCACCATCGGCTTGGGCCGCGACCGGACGATGTACTACTTCGTGCTGGCGGTGTTCGTCGCCGTGTTCATCCTCATTCGCCGCATCGTGCACTCGCCTTTCGGTCAGGTTCTGAAGGCGATCCGCGCGAACGAGCCGCGCGCCGTCTCGCTCGGCTACAAGGTTGACCGCTACAAGCTGCTGGCCTTTGTCCTGTCGGCGGGTCTTGCCGGACTGGCCGGTTCGCTCAAGGCGCTGGTTCTGGGCTTTGTGACGCTCACGGATGTCAGCCAGGGCACTTCCGGAGAGGTGATTCTAATGACCCTGCTGGGCGGCAGCGGGACCTTTCTCGGGCCCGTGGTCGGGGCCAACATCGTCGTCACTCTGCAGGAATACTTATCGGATCTGGTGGGCGCCTGGGTGTCGGTGATCATCGGCGCCATCTTCGTCATATGCGTAATGACCTTCCGGCGCGGCTTCGTGGGCGAGATCCAAGGCCGCTTTGCGCGTGGCGCGAGCAATAACTAGGACGAGTGACATGCAAAGAAGAATGTTGATGCGAATGATTGCCATGCTGCCGCTGCTGTCCTTGGAGCTCCCAGCCGTATTCGCGCGGGGGGCGAAGGCGATCGCGGCGCGGACACGGCGCCTGCGGCCGGCCGATCGAGCTTGGCCGAAGCCGGAAGATTGGCGCAGGCTCAAGCAAGCGCTCGGCGGCCGGCTGGTCAAGGTGCGCTCGCCGCTCAGCGAATGTTTAAGCGCGCCCACGGGCGCGGCGTGCGCGCAGCTGCTCGCGAAGCTGCGGAATCCCTACTACATCGGTGACGAACCCGGACTCACGCAGACACTGGGGTGGGTGGACGCATGGACCTTTGCGCCCAGCGCCTATGCCGTTGCCGCCGAGAGCGCGGGCGACGTCGCGGCGGCGGTCGATTTCGCGCGGCAGAGCAATCTGCGGCTGGTCGTGAAAGGCGGCGGTCACAGTTATCAGGGCACTTCGAACGCGGCCGACTCCCTGCTGATTTGGACGCGGCATATGAATGCGATCACCGTTCATGACGCATTCGTTCCCGCCGGCTGCGCAGCGGCCAAACCTAAGCCCGCGGTGTCGGTGGGAGCAGGGGCGATATGGATGCAGGTCTACGATGCCGTGACCACCCAGCATGGACGCTATGTGCAAGGCGGCGGCTGCACGACCGTCGGCGTGGCCGGGTTGATTCAAAGCGGCGGGTTCGGCAGTTTCTCGAAGTGCTTCGGGAGCGCCGCCTCAAGCCTCTTGGAGGCGGAGATCGTCACGGCGGACGGCCGGGTACGAATCATCAATTCATGCACGAACCCAGACCTCTACTGGGGCATCAAGGGTGGAGGCGGCGGGAGCCTCGGTGTCCTGACGCGCGTGACGCTCGAGACCCACGAGCTGCCGGTTCTGTTCGGCGCGGTCAACGCAACCATTCAGGCAAAGTCCGATGCCGCCTTCCGTAAGCTTGTCGGCAGTGTGCTCGTCTTCTATCGGGAGCAACTGCTGAATCCGCATTGGGGCGAGCAGATTCTCTTCAAGGCTGACCGCGTTCTCAAAATCCAGATGGTGTCCCAAGGGGTCGATCGAGAGGCGGCGGCCGGCATCTGGAAGCCGTTCTTTGATGGCGTCGCCGGCGCTCCCGAAGACTTCACCTTCATCTCGAAGCCCTTCATCATAGACGCTCCGTTCCGCCACCTCTGGGATCCCGAATTTCTAAAGAAGGTTCCGGGCGCCACCAAGCGCGACGACCGCCCGGGGGCCGAGGAGCGCAATTTGTTTTGGGCCGGCGACGGCGCGCAGTGCGGCCAGGTGCTTCATGGTTACGAATCCCTGTGGCTGCCGGCAACTCTGCTGGATGACGCACACCTGGAGGGATTCGCGGACGCGCTGTATACGGCAGCAAATCACTGGGAAGTGTCGCTGCACGTCAACAAAGGGCTTGCCGGCGCGCCCCTTGAGGCCATCGACGCCTCGAAAAATACCGCCACGAATCCGGCGGTGCTCGACGCCTTTGCACTCGCCATCATCGGGGCGGCCGAGCCGCCCGCGTATCCCGGAATTGCGGCCCATGAACCGAACGTCGCCGAGGCGCGTGCCGATGCGGAAGCAATCCAGCGGGCGATGGCGGAGCTGCGCAAGCTTGTCCCGGAACCCGCCGCGTACGTCTCGGAGAGCAACTTCTTCGAGAAACAGTGGCAACGCGCATTTTGGGGCCGGAATTACCAAAGTCTTTTCGAGGTCAAGACCAAGTACGATCCCGAAGGCCTCTTTTTCGTCCACCACGGGGTGGGCAGCGAAGCCTGGAGCGCCGACGGTTTTACCCGCCTTGCGTGACGGCGCCGTGCGCTTATACTCGTGCCGGGCCGGAGGGGAGAAGTTTGATGTTCATGCGTAAACGCATCGCCGGGTTTTATAGCCGTCGAGCATTCGGCTCCGTGCTGCTTGCCCTGTCTCCTCTGATGGGACACGCCGGCCAAAACTATCAGGTCTATGTGTCGAACGAGAAATCGGGAGATGTCACCATCATCAACGGCGGCGACAATCAAGTGCTAGGCACGATACCGGTCGGCAAGCGTCCGCGTGGCATTCACGCGAGTCCGGACGGCAAGACGGTGTACGTGGCGTTGAGCGGCACGCCGATCGCGGGGCCGCCGCAGCTCGATGCCAAAGGCAACCCGGTGTTCCAAAAAGCCAAGGACGACGATGACGACGGTGTCAAGGCCGACAAATCATCTGATTCCATAGCCATCCTCGATGTTGCGACGAGAAAGATGACCGGCAAGATTTCGGCGGGCTCGGATCCGGAAGAGTTTTCCCTGAGCTTGGACGGCACCAAGCTCTACGTCTCCAATGAAGACGTCAAGACGGCGAGCGTCATCAACATCGCCACCGGGAAAGTGGAACACATTGTTGCGGTGGGTCAGGAGCCCGAGGGCGTGGCTACGACGCCGGATGGCAAGCGCTTTTACGTCACGTGCGAGGCCGGCGGCGAAATTTACGTCGTCGATACCGCCGGCTACACGGTTGTCGGACATCTCAAAGTCAATGTCCGCCCGCGCAGCGTGGCATTCTTGCCGGAGACCGGCATAGGATTCATTCCATCGGAGTTGACCGGTGAATTGAACGTCATCGACACCGTGAATCTCAAAGTCCTGAAGATCGTTGCTTTGCCGCCGGGTTCGCGGCCGATGAGCGTGAAAGTGGCGCGCGACGGCAAGAAGATCTATGTCAGCAACGGACGCGCCGGCACGGTGTCCGTGCTTGACAGCCGTACCTACGAACTGCTGAACACGATCAAGGTGGGTGTCCGTCCCTGGGGAATGGCTCTCTCGCCCGATGGCAGGTTCTTGTACAGCGCGAACGGACCGTCCGACGACGTGTCCGTGATTGATCTCAACGCCAACCAGGAAATTGCGCGCGTCAAGGCGGGCACGAGCCCGTGGGCGGTCGCCGTCGTCCCCACCGCAAAGTGAAGCAACGAAAGCTAATCATTTGCCGACGATGAACACTTCTTGCGCAGTGATGCTGCGGGTAAACCCGTCCTTGTAGGCTCTGGCCCGGACCACCGCCGGGCCGGTGAGTTTGATCGGCTTGTCGTAGCGCATGTCCGAAGGTCCCGGCACGCTCCCGTCCAAGGTGTAGCGGATGTCCGCTCCGGGTTCGCGTTCGGTCAACGAGATCTCGATTGGGGCGTCAAAAGTTCCCCCTGCGGGCGACATGGCGGGCGGGTCTAAGACCGAACGGCCGGGCAGGCTCGTGATCCACTCCCGCAGCAGGTTTACGCCCTTGTGATCGATTGTTTCGCGCGCAATCGGCGGCATCTTGATGTCGTCCACCGTGTTCACCCGCATGAACGCGATCGAGCGCCAGATGTCGTGCGGCGAAATGACCCGCGGTCGATCGATCCCCTGGTCGATCAGCGCCGGCCCATCGATGAGTGCCTGCTTTTCAAGCGGCGTCTCGTAGCGGGCGTCAAAATACGCAACGGTGCCACCCGGCCGGTGGCACTGCGCGCAATTCGCGTCCAGATACGATCGCGCCCGATCCTGCACGCTGCGCGTCAAATCGTCAGCGGCCGCGAGCGTCGGTATCTTCGCAAAGTCGGCATCGTGCAATACCGGCGCGAACAGCTCAAGATGATTCCACGCGCGCAGCTCGTTCTCCGTCACCCCCGAGGGGTAGGTGAACGTGCGGTTCATTTGGCGCGCCTTTACGCCGAGTACGCCGCCGGCATTCGCGTTATGGCAAACGAGACAATCCTGGCGGCTCGGGTAGTACCACGTCTGGCGGACTTCTCCCGCCGCCGTCCTGACGGGGATCTCTTCGGTCTGGCTCGTGGCGAGCAAATCCGCGTCGCTGTCATCCGGCCGCCATTTGTAAACGGCACCGTACACGCCACCCGCGCTGTCGCACACCAACAAGCGTGTTTCGAGCCGACGTTTGGCGCCGGGATCGGCAGGCTCGGTCGACAGCTCGAAGGTCTTGACGAACACCGTGCCTCGCGGAAAGGTCCATTCTCCGGTCGCCGAAAATCCTATCTTGCCGTTCGGGAGGGCAACCCATCGAGACTTCGCGGCGCCATCGGACCAAAAAGCCACCACGAGGTCGTACGGAATCATTCCCTTAGCGGGAACGAGGCCGCGCGTGTCGCTGAAGGCTCCCGTTTGCGACAGCCGCGCCGGAATCTTGCCGCTGGCCAGATGCGGCATACGCAGGTAGGCGGCCGGTGCAATCCGCGCCGACGAGCCAACCAGCGTCGACGAGCCATACGGGAAAGCCATCGACGCGCAGGCGAGCGACGCGCAGGCGAGCGCCGCGGCGGCAACACATGCGGGCCGCGCAGGGTATTTTCGGCTGTTGATTACGTCATCCTTCACTCGAGATCCGTTCCGCAATTCCAATATATACCAGTTCCCGGAGCCCAAGGCTGCCTGCGATTCCGGGTACACTCGTTGCCATGTGCAGCGGCGCCCACGTCAAATGAATCGAGACGACGAAGATCGGATCCTGCATGGCCTGTACTTCTATCGTCAGGACATCGACGAGGAGGTATCGCTCAGCGGTGAGCAGGTGCTTTGGCTTGCAATGCATCCGCTGCGCGACGGCGAGACGTGGAGCAAGGAGGATGTGCCGCAAAGTTTCGATACGTCGGTCGTCCCGGACGAGATCCGGTCCAAGCTGCTGGCCGCAAAGCTGGAGCTGCCGCTGCGTTACCTGCAATACCGGAGGCTGATCAAGTGCACGAAGCGCAGCGACGCGACGCTCAGTGTCGCCGTGACGTTTGCGGGCGCCGATCGGGCGATTCGCCTGCACACGCGGCGCGGGCGCATGGATTTGTGGTATCGGGAGCACAAGGACGGCATCCTCGGACTCGCCACCACGGTCATTGTTTCTTTTGTCACCGCATTGATCGCGGTGCTGCTCACGAGATGACGAGGCGCGCGGACCCAAGGGTCCGCGCGGCTTTTCGAGGCGCGCGAGACCTCCCGCACAGATCGGAAAACGTTATGTCGAGCGTCATCGAGAGCGCCTCCGCACGCGATTGACATATCCGCGGCGGCCTCGCCTTTTTGCGACGCGCGTCACGAGCAGAATGGTCACTGTCGCTATTTTTAGACGTCCCGATTCCCTGACAATGTTCCGCGGTACAAGCTGTACCAATGGCAATTGGGAAACGCATGATGTTAACGAAGGCCCGCCGCGGGCGGTGGCTGGTGGCAGTCGGCGCTGTTGGCGTCCTCCTGTCTGTCGTCGTGCTGAATTTCCGGAGCGATCGCGCGGCGGCGTCCGGCGACGTGCGCAAATTCGCGCCTGCGCGGCCTGCGGCTTCGACGCCGCCGGCAGCCGCTGCGGCCGTTGCACCCATCCACGAACGACGCGATTACATCGTGCAGTCCGAGAGCGCGGATTCCGCGCGCGGCGCTGTGCGCGCTGCGGGCGGCCTGGTGACCAGCGATCTCGGCGTCATTCGCGCGGTCGGCGCGGCACTCGATGATCAAGAACTCACGGCGTTGCGAGACCAGCAAAACCCACATCTTAAGGTCTACGACGATACGCAGGTGAGCGCAAGTTCCGTGGGAGTGCTTCCGGAGACCTATTACCCCAGCGAAATCGATGCCAGCAATTTGCATATCGGCGGCGTGATGGGGCAGGGCGTGACGGTGGCGGTGGTCGATTCGGGAATGTGGAATCAGCAAGGTCCCTTGCAATACTCTCCCGCCGGCGGCAGAAGCCGTGTGCTCGCTCAGTACGACGTGATCTTGGCGCGCCAGCAGCCGGGCTACTACTTGTCGCCCTGGTCGGAGACGTACAGCCGCAATATCAATGACCTCTATGGTCACGGTACGCATGTCACCTCGATCATCGCCAGCAGTGGTTTGGCCACAACCGGCAAATACCAAGGCGTCGCTCCCGGGGTCAATCTCGTTTCAGTGCGGGCATTGGACGGCAACGGTACGGGCCGCTATTCCGATGTCATCAGCGGTATCCAATGGGTCATCGCTCAGCGTGTGCGATATGGCATTCGCGTGCTCAATCTGTCCTTGGGTGCGCCGCCTTCCGGGCCGTACTGGCAGGATCCCTTGAATCAAGCGGTCATGGCAGCCTGGGCTTCCGGTATCGTGGTGGTCGCCGCCGCCGGCAATCGAGGTCCCGCACCCTTGACCATCGACGCTCCCGGCGATGTCCCCTATGTCATTACCGTCGGTGCGGTCACGGACAACTACTATCCCCTGCAGCAGAAGCAGTACCGGCTCGCCGCCTTCTCGTCGGCGGGGCCGACTTTCGAGGGTTTCGTGAAACCGGATGTCGTCGGCATGGGCGGTCACAATCTGGCTTACGCTCCCGACAACGGCGCTCTGGCAACGGAGTTCCCACAATGGGTGACCGAGCCCTACGATGATTTCACCATGTCGGGCACATCGCAGGCAGCCGCCGTCGTCAGTGGTGTCGTCGCGCTGATGCTCGATGTCAATCCGGGGTTGACGCCGGATGAGGTGAAGTGCCGGCTCATGTCCGGTGCCCGCCCCGCCGTGAGTTCGAGCGGTAGCCTGGCCTACACGGTGTTCCAACAGGGTGCGGGTCTCGTGGACGCGCGCAATTCTGCCTATAGCACCGCCTCGGGCTGCGCGAATCAGGGACTCAACGTGCTGCTCGATCTTGCCGGACTGCAGCACTACGGCGGCCGCGCCAACGAAGACTCGAATGGAAATTTCTACATCATGGCCCAGGCGCCGGTTTCGGCCAGCTCGTCCTTGCTCGGCGGCTTGGTCGGCACCGTCAGTACCTTGACTGCAGGTGTTCCGTTGGTCGGCCCTCTAGTGAAGGATGTGGCCGTGCTCCTCGACGGACTCTTCTGGAACGGCACCTATTCGTCGGCCAGCGGTTATACCTGGAGCAGCGGCTATACCTGGAGCAGCGGCTATACCTGGAGCAGCGGCTACACCTGGAGCAGCGGCTATACCTGGAGCAGCGGCTATACCTGGAGCAGCGGCTACACGGGTATAGATGTCCCCGCGCAAGAATAGCGTAGGCCGGGAATGCCAAGTTGCAGGCGCGTTCTTGGTATCTTGGCAGCCTGCATGGCAGTGGCGGCGGCCGCGCGCGCAGCGGCGCCCGTGCCCGCGGTGCAACCCATGTACTTCGAGCATCTCACGATGCGCGATGGACTCTCGCAGAGCACCGTCAACAGCATCCTGCAGGACTCGCAGGGTTATCTGTGGCTCGCGACCGAAAGCGGTCTCGACCGCTACGACGGCGACTCGATCCGCGAGTACCGCCGTGAACGCGGCAACGAGCACGCGCTAGCCAGCGACTATGTCTGGTCGATCGCAGAGGACGCGCACGGCGACCTGTGGCTCGCCACGGACGGCGGCGGCGTGGCACGCTGGGACCGACGGACGGAGCAATTTCAGCCGTTCCGGCACGACCCGCAGAAACCGCACACCGTGGCGAGCGACGCGGTACGCACGCTGCTCATCGATGCTCAAGGCCGCATTTGGGCCGGCACCCTGGATCAGGGGCTCGATGTTCTCGATCCGAAGACCGGCGATGCGCGCCATTTCCGTCATCGCGACGGCGACCCCCGCTCATTGGCCGCCGATGCGGTGTGCGCGCTGTTTGTGGACCACCGCGGCAGGATCTGGGTCGGCACGGACGGCGGACTGAGCCGCTACGAACCCGCGAGCGGCGACTTCGTCAACTACGGGGCGGGCGCGGAAGGCAACGGCTTGAGCGATGCGCGTGTCCGCGCCATTCGCGAGGATCACACGGGAGCGCTTTGGATCGGCACCTATCGCGGCGGACTCAACCGTCTCGATCCCGCTACGGGCCGCTTGACTGCTTTTCGCCATGATCCCAAGGATGCTCACTCCTTGAGCCATGACCGCGTGCTGGCCGTGCTGGAGGACGACGCGCAGCGGCTCTGGGTGGCTACGGCCGACGGACTTGATCTGTTCGACCGCGAGTCGGCAACGTTTGTACGCTATGGGCGCGATGCGGACAATCCACAGAGTCTCCGCGACAGCGACGTCATGTCGCTGTACCAGGATCGAGGCGGAGTGCTGTGGGTCGGTACGCGCGGGGGCGGCGCCAGCCATTGGAACCCGCGAAGTTGGCTGCTCGGACACTACCGCAGCGACGCGTTTCGCGGCACGCAGGTGAATTCTTTCGCCGATGACGGCGCCGGCAAAGTGTGGGTGGGCACGGTTGGAGCCGGGTTGGTGGAAATCGACACCCGCAGCCGCAGCGAACGGCACTTCGGCACGAGCGCAGGCAACAGCGTGCGGCTGACCGACGATCGCATCATGTCGCTGCTTTACGATCGCAAAGGGGTGCTGTGGATCGGCACCATGACCGGCGGTCTCGACAGGCTTGATGTGAATACCGGCGCGCTGCGGGTGTACCGCTCGGCTGCCGACGATCCGGCAACGCTGCCGGCCAACGGCGTGATGTCTCTGTACGAAGACCGGCTTGGCACGCTGTGGGTGGGCACGTACGGCGGCGGCTTGGCGAGCATCGATCAGACCAGCGGTAAGGTCACACGCTATCTGTATGGGAGCATCAGTTCCTCCGCGCTCAGCAGTTCGCGCGCCAGCGCCATTGTCGAGGACACCATCGGCAACCTCTGGATCGGCACCGAGGGCGGCGGGCTCAATCTGTTGGATCGGCGAGCGGGCCGCTTTTATACCTATCGGCGCGATGATCGCGATCCGGCCAGTCTCAGCGACAATTCGGTATACGCACTGCACGTGGACCATCACGGCGATCTGTGGGTCGGCACCGCCGGCGGCGGCCTCGATCGGGTGATCGGCAGCTCCGCCCAGCCGGCTGCGGTGCGTTTCGAAAACCAGTCGGGGCTCGGCGGCATCTCGAGTCAAGTCGTCTATGGGATCGAATCGGATCGCGAGGATCGACTCTGGCTGAGCACCAACAACGGACTTGCCCGTCTCGATCCGCGCGGTCACTCGATCAAGTGGTTTCATCAAGTGCACGGTCTGCAGGACGAGGAATTCAATTTCAATGCCCACTACCAAAGCGCCGACGGCATATTGTTCTTCGGCGGCAACAACGGCTTCAACGCGTTTTCGCCCGATCTGGTCACGCCGGCCGCGCCGCCGCCGCGCATCGTTTTGACGACGGCGGCGAAGCTCAATCGAGCCATTGCACCTCAGGAACTGCCCGGTCCGGCCCGGCCGCTGCTGCTGGCCTACGACGACAAGCTGGTGACCCTGGATTTTGCTGCGCTCGATTTCACCTCGCCTGCGAACAATCATTACTCGTATCAACTCGAGGGCTTCGACAGCGGCTGGATCGATGCGGGTTCGCTGCATCGGGCGACTTACACCAATCTGGACGCAGGTGACTACGTCTTCAAAGTGCGGGCCGCCAATGCCGACGGTATCTGGAGCGGCACCGGGCTGCGCATTCCGGTGCGCGTGGCGCCCGCTCCGTGGAAGACCCCGGCAGCCCGCCTGGTGTACTTGGCACTCGGCATGCTGGTGTTCGGGTATTTGTGGCGTCTGCAGCGTCTGCGACGCGCGCGCGAATTGCGCTACAGCCGCGAGCTGGAACAAACGGTTCACGAGCGCACGCGCGAGCTCGAGGAGCGCAACCAGCAGCTGCAGGTATTGAGCCGCGCCAAGAGCGACTTCGTGGCCCGCATGAGCCACGAATTGCGTACGCCGATGAACGGCGTCCTCGGCATGACCAGCCTGCTGCTCGACACACGCATCGATCCGGCGCAGAGACGCTTTGCCGAAGCCATTCACCGCTCCGCGGATTCGCTGCTGGCGATCGTCGACGACGTTCTCGACTTCTCGAAGGTCGAGGCGGGCCGCCTCCAGCTCGATCCTGTCGGCTGCGATCTCCTCGAACTGGTAGAACAGACGGCGGAGATGCTGGCGGCGCGCGCCGCGACCAAGGGCATCGAGCTCTTGTGCGATTCGCCGACCGTCCCGCTGCCCCGTGTCCGCGTGGATGCAGTGCGGCTGCGCCAAGTGCTGGTGAATCTCGGCGGCAATGCCGTGAAGTTTACCGAGCGCGGCGAGGTCATTCTGCGGCTGATCCTGCTGCGCACCGAGAATGGCTCTGTGACGGTACGCATCGAAGTGGCGGATACCGGCGTCGGCATCGCGCCGGAAAATCAGTCGCGAATTTTTGAGGAATTTGCCCAGGAGGATGCCTCTACGACGCGCCGCTTCGGCGGTACCGGTCTTGGTCTGGCGATTTCCCGGCAAATTGTCGAACTTCTGGGCGGCCGGCTCGCGCTCGTGAGTGTTCCCGGCCAGGGATCTACGTTCTCACTTGAACTATCGGTGCCGCTGGCCGACGCATCGGCACAAGCGCCGGCGCCGCCGCGCAGCTTGGACGGCCTGCGCGTACTCGTGGTGCACGACAATGCGGCTGCCCGCGCGCTCATCGGCAAGGCACTCGGCGACTGGGGGGCGCGTCCCGCGGAAATGCCCTCCCTGGCGGAGGCAGCGGCTGCGTCGGCGCAAGCGGTGTACGACGCCGTGGTGATCGATGATTGGCTGCTCAACCAGGCCGATGGATTGTGGAAGCTTCTGCGCTCCCGGCAATCGGTGAGCCTGCGCACCGTGCGCCTGTTGAGCTTCGTCAGCTTGGCGTCCGACACGACCATAACTCAGGGGTTGTTCGACACGGAACTCACGAAGCCCCTGCGGCTCGGCGATCTCCATCGAGTGTTGAGCGGCAGCGCCGACGAAGAAGCCGAGGCGTTTACCGGAACCAATGCTTTCCCGCCCGTGCTGAGTTTGACGCCGCTCACGGGCCGCGTACTCGTGGTCGAAGATCAGCCGCTGAATCGCGAGGTGGCCATCGGCATACTGACCTCACTCGGCCTTCGAGTCGAAACGGCCAATCACGGCCGGCAGGCGCTGGAGGTTTTGCAGACGCAGCACTTCGATGCGGTGCTGATGGATTGCGAGATGCCGGTCATGGACGGGTTCTCGGCCACAGCCGCACATCGCCGGCGCGAGCCCGCGGGAACTCACATTCCCATCATCGCTTTGACCGCCGACGCCACCGCCGCAGGCCGCGCGGCGTGTCTGGCCGCGGGCATGGACGATTATCTGACAAAGCCATTTCGACGCGAGACATTGCACGGCACGCTTGCGCGATGGCTTGCGGATCCGGCTGAACCGGCGCAGTCGCCCAAGGCGGGCGGCCACGCGGCAGCTTCGATGCCGTCCGGCGAGCCGATTTTGGACGGCGCAACGCTCGATGCCCTGCGCGCGCTGCCGCGCAACGGCCCGAAAGACATGCTTGAGCATATCGGGGAGTTATATCTGCTGGATTCACGCGCTCTCGTCGCCTCGATCGAGGAATCGCTGGGGGCCCAAGATTCGGCGGCTCTCGCGCGGGCGGCGCACGCCTGGCGCTCCTACAACGGCAATGTGGGCGCGCACGGCCTGGCGCGCCTCTGCCGGGAGTTGGAGGACGCCGCGAGGCAGGGTGACTTTGCGGCGGCGCGCGAGATCTATGCGCAAATAAGCACTTTGCACGTGCGCGTACGGAACGAGTTGGAATTCGCCATGCGGAGATCCGCATGAGCGCCCCGGCGCCGCCCATTCGAGTGCTGGTCGCCGACGACGATGCGACTCTGCGGGAAATTGCCCGCGCGATGCTGCGCGACGCCGGTTTCGCCGTGCAGGCCGTCGCCAGCGGCGACGCCGCGGTCGCCGCCTGCGCGCTGCGCCTGCCGGACATCGCCCTGCTCGACGTCGAGATGCCCGACGGCAACGGCTATCAAGCCTGCACCAACATTCGTTCGTTACCGGGCGGCGCGGATCTGCCCATCGTCATGGTGACCGGCCGCGACGACACCGCATCGATCGATCAAGCCTATGAGGCCGGTGCCACGGATTTCGTCGTCAAGCCCATCAATTGGCCGCTGCTGGTGCATCGCATTCGCTATGTATTGCGCGGCGCGCGCACCATCGTCGACTTGCGCTTCAGCGAACAGAAGAACGCAGCGCTGCTGAGAGCCATACCTGACGGCATCTTTCTCGTGAACGGCCGGGGTGTGATTGCGCATTGTTTCAGCCCCGTTGCGGGATTGGTCGATCCGCCGGAGAGCGGCTTCGATTCGATGCGTTTCCTCGATCTCATTCCGGCAAGCGCGCACGCGCGCGCCATCGATTGCCTCGAGGCCGGATTGCGCGGCGAAGCGGCGGCGTTCGAGTTTTCCCTCGATGGCGAATCGCGGTCGCATCGCCACTTCGAATGCCGCTATCTGCCGAATTCCAGCGGTCAGGTGCTGGCGATCGTGCGGGATGTCACGGCGCGCGAGGTGGCGCAAGCGCGCATACACCGGCTGGCCTATTTTGACGCGCTGACCGATTTGCCCAACCGCGAATGGATCCACGATTACCTTGCGCAGTCGCTGAAGGAGGCGCGGCAGCTGAATCGCCCTCTGGCGCTGCTTTACGTCGATCTTGATCAGTTCAAGCGCATCAATGACACCTTGGGCCACGAGACGGGCGACGCGCTGCTGCGCCAGGTGGCGGAACGGTTGCGCGCCGGGCTCAATTTGGATGCCGACGGCGACGAACCCGCCGTGCCGCTGAATCTCGGCGCGCCCGGCTCCGGCGCCCCCGAGCGAGTTCGGGGGCAGCTCGCCCGCGTCGGCGGCGATGAGTTCATCGTCGTGCTCACCGGCCGCGCGGATGTCGTGCAGGCTCAAGAGGCGGCGCAGCGAATCCTGTCGATTCTTGCCGCGCCGTTTCAGCAGGAAAGCTATGAACTCGTGGTGACGCCGAGCATCGGCATTGCGATGTATCCGGAGCACGGCAGCGATGCGCAGAGCCTGCTCAAGAACGCGGACGGCGCGATGTACGAGGCAAAGGCGAGCGGCCGGAACCAACTGCGCGTGTATGACAGCAGCATGAATGTGCGTGCGCTGAAGCGGCTTTCGCTCGAGATGGAACTGCGGCGGGCCGTCGAAAATTCGAGTCTCGAAGTCTATTACCAGCCGAAGTACCGGACTTCCGATCTGAAAATGCTCGGCGGCGAAGCGCTATTGCGCTGGTTCCATCCTGAGCGGGGTCAGATTCCCACGGCCGACTTCATCGCAGTGGCCGAGGAGACGGGGCTGATAGGCGATATCGGCCGCTGGGCGCTGCGGCGGGTTTGCCGGGATCTTTGCCAATGGCGCAGCGAGGGTCTGCAGTTGCCCCGCATCGCGGTGAACGTGTCCGGCCGGGATTTCATGTATCCGGAAGCACTGCTGCGGCTCGGCGATACGGTGACTCAAGCGCAACTGTCGCCGTCGCTGTTCGAACTCGAGTTGACCGAAGGGGTGCTGATGCGGGACGCCGAAGCAGGGCGGCGCTCGCTGCTGGCATTGAAGGAATTCGGCTTCACACTGGCGATCGATGATTTCGGCACCGGGTATTGTTCCTTGAACTACTTGAAGCGCTTTCCGCTCGATACGCTCAAGATCGACCGCTCATTCGTCGCCGACATCAACGACGACCCGGACGATGCGTCGATCGTCCGGGCCATCATAGCGCTCGGCCACAGCCTCGATCTCAAGATCGTGGCCGAGGGCGTCACGACCGAGGCGCAGCTCAAGTTTCTTCAGGCTGAGTCGTGCGACGCCATTCAAGGATTCCTGATGAGCCCGGCGGTGCCGGCAAGCGCCTTTCGCGATCTGCTGCAGCGGCCCGGCGCATCGATCGACGCCGGCGAATT
>Ga0209890_10000809_pt1 | contig 14561 bp, 10 predicted proteins | sample OrgsoiDNA2013049_FD_185799 | JGI IMG/M metagenome (GOLD analysis project Ga0209890, IMG submission 185799) | Permafrost soil microbial communities from the Arctic, to analyse light accelerated degradation of dissolved organic matter (DOM) -... | ecosystem: Environmental > Terrestrial > Soil >...
TTCGCACGGTGCTCGCTGCGGCTGGAACCGAGGAGTGGCGACGGGCAACAACTGGTCTCGCACGCCGTCGAGATCAGGCCACGGCCCGCGGATCGCACGGTGCGACACGACTTTTTCGGCACGCACACCGAAAGCGTGCTGATCGAAACCGCGCATCGCAGCCTTCGCATCGATTCGAGGTCGCGGGTTTCGGTTTGCCGCCGCGCCCCGGCCCGCGCCGCGCCTAGTCCGGCATGGGAGAGCGTCCGCGACGTGGCATTCGAGTCCACCAGTCTCGGCCCCGAATCTCCGATCGGGTACGTCTTTGCCAGTGCGCTGGTGCCGGTGCAGCAGCCCGTCACCTTGTATGCCGCCATGAGCTTTCCGCCGGGAAGCGGTGTCCTTGCCGGCGCGGTCGACCTGATGCATCGCATTCGCACCGAGTTCAAGTACGACCCGAAAGCAACCGTCATCTCGACGCCGCTCAACGAGGTGTTCGAGAAACGCCACGGCGTCTGCCAGGATTTCGCCCATGTGATGATCGCAGGGCTTCGCGGCCTCGGACTTCCGGCGGCCTATGTCAGCGGCTATCTGCGCACCATCCCGCCGCCCGGCAAACCGCGCTTGCAAGGCGCGGACGCGACCCATGCCTGGGTCTCGCTGTGGTGCGGCGAGGAGATCGGCTGGATCGGCTTCGATCCGACCAACGACATTCTGGTCGAAAACGATCACATCATTCTGGCGGTGGGGCGGGATTTTTCCGACGTTTCGCCGGTCGACGGCATCATTGTGGGATCGCGCCGGCAAAAACTCGCGGTGGCAGTGGATGTGCTGCTGGTGGAATGACAGGGGATAACAACCCGCAGAAGATCTACGACGTCATCATACTCGGGGCAGGGGCCGCGGGCCTGATGTGCGCTGGCATCGCCGGCGGGCGCGGACATCGGGTGCTGCTGCTTGAGCAGGCAGCAAAGCCGGGCGAGAAGATCCGGATTTCCGGCGGCGGGCGCTGCAATTTTACCAATCTGCACACGGCTCCATCGAATTTTCTGTCGGCCAATCCGCGTTTTTGCCATTCAGCGCTGAGCGGCTACACCCAGCGCGACTTCATCGCGCTGGTCGAGAGCTACGGTATCGCCTATCACGAGAAGACGCGCGGCCAGTTATTTTGTGACGGCTCCTCGCAGCAGATCATCAACATGCTGCTCGGGCAGTGCCGCAAGGTCGACGCGCGGTTGCGTCTCGGTGTGCGCGCCTCCGCGATCTCCAGCGGCGAAAACGGTTTTGTCGTTGGGTCCGATCAAGGCGAGTTTCGCGCTCGCTCGCTGGTGGTGGCCACCGGCGGCCCCTCCATTCCAAAAATGGGATCGAGCGGGTTCGGCTACAAAATCGCCGAGCAGTTCGGTCTGAAGATCGTGCCGCCGCGGCCGGCGCTGGTGCCTTTGACCTTCGATGCGGCATTGCTGGCGCGATTTGGGGATCTGTCGGGCGTCTCGGTCGATGCGGTCGTCAGTTGCGGCAAGTTCCGCTTCGATGAAGCGTTGCTGTTTACGCATCGCGGGCTGAGCGGTCCGGCCATCCTGCAGGTTTCTTCCTACTGGCGCGAAGCCCATGACATCGTCATCGACATGGCGCCGGAAAACGATGTTTTCGGTGGGCTGAAGCGACTGCGCCGTGATCATCCAAGACAAGAGCTGGCGACCGCCCTTGCCGAGTTTCTTCCGAAACGGCTCGCATCGAGAATTGCCGACACGATCGGAGGTCCGGAGCGGATTGCCGACTTCTCCGACAAGCTTCTCATCAACGTCGCCACGGCGGTGAAGCAGTGGCGCGTCAGGCCCAACGGGACCGAGGGCTACCGCACCGCGGAGGTGACACTGGGCGGCGTCGATACGTCGGAACTCTCGTCGAAAACCTTTGAATCCAGGTCCGTGCCCGGGCTCTATTTCATCGGCGAGGTCGTCGACGTCACCGGCCACCTCGGCGGCTTCAATTTTCAATGGGCCTGGTCCTCGGGATACGCGGCAGGCCGGCACATCTAGATCATGATCCCATTGGATTGAATCGGATCGCCAGCCATAGGGAGCGCAGCCGCCCCATTTTGGAAACGGCTCGTCACCGCGCCACGCAATTCGTCCCAGAAGGCCGTCCGCTTATCCCTTATCGCCTCGACATCGATATTCTCTGAAGGTTGGATGAGGCTCTTGGGTGCGGTCATGATCGAATCCGGTTCCAACGGAATGCAACAGGTCAGAAAGGTTTGCATCCGAGAAACTGTCGTCGTCGATGCAAAGGTCGAGATGGCGAGGAATCTGGCGTGGAATCGACGATTTCGCAATTTGCCGTGTGATTTGAGGCGCCGGTGTTGCCTGGTGGCATCACCGGCCTGTCAGGAGCGTCACAAATGCGTCTGCTAGTACTGACTGCAATTGGGCTGATGTCTGCGATTCCGCATTGCGCCGCTGGCGGAGCGCCAAGTGAAGCCACCGGAAACTGGGCTTTTTATGGGGGCGACGCCGGAGGAAGCCGCTATTCCCCGCTGGATCAGATCAACAAGACCAATGTCGTTCAGCTAAAGCCGGCCTGGGAGCTACATACTGGCGATGTTTCCGACGGCAGCGATGGTCGGCCCAAAAGCGAATTCGAAGCCACGCCGATCGTTGTTGCCGGGACGATGTTTCTGAGTACGCCCTTCAATCGTGTCCTCGCGGTCGATCCTGAAGCCGGAAAGGAAAAATGGAGCTTCGATCCGAAAATCGATTTGCGCCAGCATTATTCCGAGGGCTTGGTGAACCGCGGCGTAACTTTCTGGTCGGACCCTGGCGTCACCGACGGTCCCTGCCGGCAACGTATTTTCCTGGCTACGATCGATGCGCGCCTGTTGGCGCTGGATGCGTTGACTGGTCATCCCTGTCCTGACTTCGGCATCGAAGGACAAATCGATCTCAAGGCCGGCATTGCCAACATCAAGCGCGGCGGCGAGTATGAAGAAACCTCGGCGCCGGCCGTCATCGATGATCTGGTTATCGTTGGCTCCTCGATTGCCGACAACGATCGCGTCGATAGCCCTGACGGTGCGGTCCGGGCTTTTGACGCGAGGACCGGAAAGCTCCGCTGGAGCTGGCATCCAATCCAGGAAAACCTCGCACCCACGGGAGCCGGCAATGTTTGGTCGACCATCTCGGTCGATCCGCAGCGCGGCCTGGTGTTTCTCCCGACAGGGAGCGCGAGCCCGGACTATCACGGCTTCAAGCGGCCGGGCGACAACAAATGGGCAAACTCCGTCGTTGCGCTGTCTGCAAGAACCGGTGAACTCGTATGGGGATTTCAGCTCGTTCATCACGACTTGTGGGATTACGATACGGCCGCCCAGCCGGTACTCGGTGTGTTGCGCCGCGAGGGCGGCGAAACGCCTGTCGTGATTCAGGGCAACAAGACCGGCAATCTCTTTGTCTTGAACCGGGAGACGGGAAAGCCGATTTTTGGTGTTGAAGAGCGGCCGGTTCCAAGAAGCGATATGGAGGGTGAAGATGCTTCCCCCACGCAACCATTCCCTCTATCGCCGCCTCCGCTCGCGCCTCAGCAACTGACGACGAATAATGCCTGGGGCATCAATCCCGAGGAGCGGGAAGCCTGCCGCGTCAAGATGGAAAAGCTGAAATCGGACGGGATATTCACGGCACCCAGCGTGCAAGGCACGATCGCTTTTCCCGGCAATCTCGGCGGCATGAACTGGAGCAGCGGCGCATTCGACCAAGAGCGGCAGATATTCGTAACAAACATCAACAATCTTCCGATGGAAGTTCACCTGATCCCCCGGGACCAATACCAGCCGGTCGAAAAAGCCTCCCGGCAAGGCACGTTACGAGCAGAGGTTTCCCCGCAACACGGTACACCCTACGGCATGAGCCGTGAGGTGCTGCATTCGCCACTCGGATTGCCGTGCAACCCTCCGCCATGGGGCGAGCTGGTCGCTATCGACCTGTCGAAAGGATCCATTCGGTGGAGAGTGCCTCTCGGCACAACAGCCGACATGGTCAAGAATTCCGCCAATGTTGTTGCAGGCACCCCAAATCTCGGCGGTCCGATCGTTACCGCCGGAGGTCTCACCTTTATTGCGTCTGCGATGGACAATTACCTTCGCGCCTTCGATACGGAGACGGGGCAAGAACTCTGGAGAGGACGGCTGCCAGCCGGCGGCCAGGCCATGCCGATGACCTATCTGGCGGGCCAGAATGGCAAACAGTTTGTGGTGATCGCCGCCGGCGGCCACGGCAAGTTGGGAACAACGCTGGGGGATTCGCTGATCGCGTATTCGCTGCCGTAACGATGCACAGTTCGATCGGCCTGGGCCGCTGAAGGATGTTGGCCGACCCGGTCCACGACGCGCGGATTCCCGCGGAAGTCATATCGGAAATGCCAGGAGTTCGACGTCCTTCGTTGCCAGCGGCGGGAAACGAAATTATTTAACCGCAGCATGGATCTCGGCAATATAACCCCCCGGGAACCGCACGACAGCGGCTTCACGCGCATCCGCCGTGTACGGTTCGATCAGAACCGTTGCTCCAGAGGCCCTTGCCTTATTCAAGGTTTCACCGACATCCGTCACTTCGTACCCCATCGTTTCCCGGCCAAACGGGTATGGTAGGTGACCGTCGGTCACCAGCACGGCGATCTTGCCGAACATCGTTTCGATCCGGATACGGCGATAGGTGTCGCCGGGCCGCCCGATTTCCGCGCCCGGCGCGCGCGCGTTATCCGAGACAATCTTGCCTCGGGAAAATCCGACAAAGCTGCGAACGAAATCCGCCGCAGCTTCCGGCGCGACATATATCCGATTCTCCGGAATGGTCTGCAACGGAGGGAAGGAGGGCGCCTTGGTGTGCCAATAGAACTGCATGTTGAAACCGCCGGGCCACTGGACGACGGCATCACTTCCGATCGCATCCGGGAACGGCGTTACAAGAACAGCGGCACCTTCCTTCCTGGCGGCGCGCACCGCGGCATCCATGTCCGCCACCAGATAGCCGGTGCGCTCCTGGCCAAACGGATATGGAATCGGCGTCTTGAATCCGAACAGGGAGACCAGGCCTACCGGCGTTGCGAGCGCCTGCCACGACGTGCTGCTCGGCGTCGGCGTGACCGTCACGACCGACGGTTGTGAGCTTTTCCCGCCGAAGGTCGCGAGAAAGCTCGCGGCGAAGCGATCCATATCGTCGGCCGCGACATACACATGTGCGGTGCCATATTGCGCGCCGACCGCCAACTGCAGCGTCTTGGATGCAGGGCGCGCGTCCGCGAGCATCGGATAAAGGGCCATCGCTCCGGCCAAAACGGCAGCCACCCCCATCATTCTCATCTTGTGCATCTGATTTCTCTTCTTTTGACCGCGGCACATTATCTGTGTCGGTCCGCACGGCTCAAAAGTGCCACAACAGACATGGGACGAGCCGACGCTGCGCAATATCCGTGCGCCGACGCTACAGACCAAGTGTTACCTCGGCCCAGTGGACAATTGTCTTGCTGTTGAGGAATTCGATGACGCTGGGCTCGATTGCCGCCGGACGATCGTTTGCGACCACGGCTGTGGCGACGACGGCGTCGCAGCGGTCGTTAAAAGCAATCGCCAGTGCTGAATTGCGCGCTCGAAAGGGATCGGCGATCGTATAGGCTCGGCTACGACCCTTCATCCACGCGACGTTGATCGGGCGGCCAGGCCCCAAGACCGCAGGCTTTTCGCCGATCAGCCTGAAGTCACTTAGACGATCAAGTTCGTCGTCATCGGAGACCCCGGTTTTGCAATTGCAAAAGCCGATCTTGGCTCGAATAAAGAGGTTGACCTCGACGCCACAGTCAGCCGCTCCGCAGCGGAAGGCTTTGCCCTGGCCCCATTCATCGATCGGGTAGGGCCATTGTACCTCGGCCCACACCGGATGGCCTGGCGTTGCCTGGTCCGCGCGGCGGTCCAATAGCGGCCATGCGAAGAACGCGGATGCCCCGACCAGCCCGCCCAGTCCGAAGCCTGCGACCATCGCAATGACGGTGTTTCTCTTCATCGCATGACTGGCCGCTATCGGTTTGCCCTTTGCTTAATTGCTTGCAACGAACGCTCGGGCGGCGGCAAGCGTGGGACGATCGGAATCCGAGCCAGCTGCGAGCGCGACCAGCTTTTCATAGTCCGCCTTCGCCTTCGTGGTGTCGCCGAGCGCCTGCGCGGCCTTTGCCGCTCCGACATAGCCATTGTAGCGGTTCGGCTCCTTCGCCATCGTGGCCTCGAACGCCGCAAGGGCCTCCTTGGCCATCCCGCGATCGAGCAGCATGAAGCCGTACAATTCGCGTGCCGGCGCCAGCGGTCCGGGTGTGACCGGCGCCTTTTCGGTCTTGTCCTCGGCGTCGACGGCGGCGCTCATCGCCTTGAGCGCATCATCGTATTTGCCGTCGGCGTAGAGTATCCAGGCGGTCGCCGCCTGCTCCTGGACATCGACCTGTCCCGCCCAGTAACTGTTCTTTGCCTCACGCAGTTTGTCGCGAATTTCGGCAAGCCTGGCGACATCGGTCTTGGCCGCGGCCGTATCGCCGGAGCGAGCGGCGCCGACCGCACGCGCGAAATAAGTGACCGCCATGACATGCGGAAACTTGCTTGGCCTGACCTCAAGATTTGCCGCACCCTTCCAGTCGCCACGTTCGACCATGTAGCGCGCCGGCGAAGCGGCCCGCGAAAAAGCGGCGCCGAAGGCATCGGGATCGAACTGCGCCGCCTCGATTTCATCGACGACGCTGCGCGCCTCCTTGTCCTCGCAGAGCTGCAGATAGGCGTAGACAAGGTAGTCCTGACCATGCAGTTGATCGCCGAATTCCTTGTTCGCCCTGGCTGCCTGGACGGAAGCCAGGTTCGCCGCAATCGATTCCTTCCAATAGCCGACGCGCGTGAAAATATGCGATGGCATGTGCTGCGCATGCGGCGCATTCGGCGCGATCGTTGAGTATCGCAGCGCCGCCGGCAGGCCCTTGGCGGCGATCGCCGGATAATCGTACAGATGAATGAGATAGTGAGCGACGCCGGGATGCTGAGATTGACGCTGCCAGATCGGCTCCAGGATGGCGGCCCCCTTGAGCTGATTGGCGTAAGTCTTGTCCGCGGGCGAGGCCGCCACGTTCAGCGTGATCGCGTAGAAGATCTGAGCCTCGTCGTCGTCGGGATACTTTGCGGCGACCGCTTCCATCGCCTTCAGGTAGGACTGAACGCGCGCTTGATGCGGATTCTTGTCGTAGTCGACGTACATTACCGCCAGCGCGTCGATATAGTCGCGCTCGCGCTGCGTCTTGGCGCCGATCGCTTTCGCCTTCTCGATGGCGGCGAGGCCGAGCGGAAGATTGGGCGCCGGCACCGAACCGTGCGGATTGTTGAGAAGCGACAGCGCGATGCCCCAATAGGCGATGGCGCATTCCGGATCGGCCTTCAGCGCCTCCTGGTAGACCTCCTTTGATTCCGTGTACCAGAACGAATGCTGGTATCGCATGGCGCGGTCGAACCGCCGTTGTGCCGTTTCGTTGCACGAGGTTGCGAAGTGAACCGTACCTAATTTCTGATCGGCATTTTCTTGCGCCATGCCAGGCGCGCAAAGTCCAAGCGTTGCCACGCCTGCTACGGTCAGTGCAATCAGAGATTCACGCATGACGTTCTCCCTGCGCCGATGAACACGATGACATATTTATTTCTACGCCTGGCAAGTTTACGCGCTTACGCCGATACATTCAATGTGCTCGATACTTGCTTTCGCGCGGTCATCGCTTCACGATCGAGCAGGATACGCTTGCGTTCGGCCCCCCAGGCGTAACCCGATAGCGCGCCGTCGTTGCGCACCACGCGGTGGCAGGGAATCGCCACGGCTATGTTGTTGACCGCGCAGGCGCCGGCTACGGCTCGAACGGCCTTGGGCGCGCCGATCCGCCGGGCAATTTGCGCGTAGCAAACCCTCTGTCCGGCGGGTATCTCCTGCAGGGCGTGCCAGACCCTCTGCTGGAATGCGGTGCCACGCACATCGAGCGGAAGGTCGAGACCAAGCCCCGGGGCCTCGACGAACCCGACCACCCGGGCAACCAACGACTCGTAGTCGTTGTCGCCGCCGACCAGGCGCGCCTTCGGAAACCGGTCCTGAAGGTCCTGGACGAGTTCGTTCGGATCGTCGCCGATCAGGATGGACGCGACACCCTTCTTGCTCGATGCCACGAGGATCGCGCCCAGCGAGGATTCTCCTACAGCGAAACGAATTTCCTCGTCGGCGCCGCCGGCTCGATATTGCGTCGGAGTCATGCCGAGCATCTCATTGGACTTCGCGTAGAAGCGACCGCTCGAATTGAACCCCGCGTCGTACATCGCTTCGGTCACGCTGCTGCCGTTGCCCAGGCCCTCGCGCATGCGCGCCGCCCGATAAGCGTTGGCGTAGTCCTTGGGCGTGACGCCGGTGACGGACTTGAAAAGGCGGTGAAAGTACCCGGGGCTGCGCTCGACCGCCGCTGCCAGATCCGTCAGCGAGGGTTCTTCCTCGGCCTGTTCGATCAGACGGCATGCCCTGGCCACCATCGCCGCGTTTTCTACTTCGGCGGAAGGACCATCGGGATTGCAGCGCTTGCAGGGACGGAAGCCGGTGGCTTTTGCCGCCTTCAGCGTATCGTAAAATTGTACATTCTTCGGATTTGCGGCTCGGGAGGGGCAGGACGGACGGCAGTAGATTCCGGTCGTGGCAACAGAATACCAGAACCGGCCGTCGGCCCCCCGATCTCGCGTCAGGACGCGGGCCCAGCGCGGGTCGCCGGTCACGGTCCGCTCGATGCTGATTTGCTTGTCTTTCGAAATCCTGGTCATCATCTTCGTCATGTTGCTGCTCTTTCGTATTTCATTTCTTTCCTGACTTTGCCTGCAGTCTCCACTGCTCGACACTCCGGGTCTTGCTTTCAAATTCGCAACGGTGGCGAGGGCGATATCAGCGTGCTGCGGCGGCGGCGTTCGCTGCCGAAGTTGAATAGTTGAGTTGTTGTTTGCTTGGCCGTCCAAAGCCACCCGTTTCCCGCGCAAGCAATCCAACGCGTCGGTGAAAGGGCCGCTGCCGAGCCATGGCAGCGGCCGTTCCGGTTCAGGCCGCCTGGATGAGCTTAAGTTGCTGGAGAGCGGTAACGCCGTCGTCCAGGCCGATCTCCTCCGCGATCTTTCCGTCAGCGATCCGAAGCACGGTGGTTCCGGTGAAGTACATCTTCCGTCCGGTCGCCGCAGGCAACGATCCGATCAGGAAATCGCTGAAGGCCGGGCCGGTATGCGTTCCGCCGCCCTTCCAACGGCCAACGACGTAATCGCCTTCAGCGATCAGGTCGGCGGCACCCTCGAACGCGAGGTCGGGGAACGCCTCGCGGAAACCGGTCATGAAGGCCTTGATGTCAGCGTGGCCGCGTCGCGGCTCGTGCAGCGAATACTGCAACAGCATGTCTGGCGCGGCGAGCTGGTCGACGATGCCGAGATTGCATGTCTTGCCCCAGAAGTCCGTGAACCAGCGGCCAACGATGGCCTTGTTGTCGTCTGCCTTACTCATCTTGTTTCCTCTGGATTGTTTCGCCGCTGGAGGCGGCTAACAGGCGAATATCGCCCGTTTACCGGCGGAGGTTTATTCCGCGGAATAGCGATCCGAACTCCGGATCTTGTCATCGTATCGAAAGGCGACTTCCAGCCATTTGATATTTGCTATAGGATCGCGCCCGCTCATTCGAAGGCGACGCAGATGGTAATTCGTGCTCCCTCGCTTATCCGTGTCCGTTTCGCGGTTGCAGTAGTTTCCGCGGCAATGCTTTCGGCGATGTGTGCGTTTCATGCCGCCGCACACGCGGCGTCGCCTGCGCCCGACACAGTGTCTCTCAGCGAGACGGCGATGACGTGGAGCACCGTCAAGTACGCGACCGATGCGGAGAACGGATTCGTCGGCGGGTCGCTCGACGAGAAGACCATCGCCGATCGCACGTTCAAGGCCTACGTGCTGGAGAATCGTTATCTGAAGGTGACGCTCGTGCCCGAATTCGGCGGGCGCATTCTTTCCATCATTTACAAGCCGACCGGCCACGAACAACTTTATCGCACCGAAGTCGGCGTGCCCTACGGGATGAAGGCTGGCAATTTTTATTACGACTGGATGATGGTGTATGGCGGCATCTTCCCCACATTCCCGGATGCGGAGCACGGCAAGACGTGGCTGAAGCCGTGGGATTTCAAGGTGGTGAAGGCGAATGCCGGCGAAGTGACGGTGTCGATGTCGCTGAAGGACGATTTCGCATACAGCGCGGCGCCGAGGCGGTTCAGGTCGGGCTCGACGGGGATCGAAGCAACTACCGACGTCACGCTGAAAGCCGATCGCGCCGCGCTCGATGCGCGCGTAGTGCTGAAAAATCCGCACGACAAGACGATCGACTACGAATACTGGACCTGCACCACGCTCGCGCCGGGATCGGACCCGAAAAACCCGAAAACGACCGGCGGGGCCGAAATCATCGCGCCGATCCAGGCTTACAGCACACCCCGCTGGTCAGCCAACCTGGCCGACGGCGACAAGAGCTTAGGTGCGGGCCGGAGCCGTTTCGAAAAACTGCGCTACTACAGGAACTGGCCGACGATGGGCATCGCCTACGCTGCGCCCGACATGCAGGGCGGAAATTTCTGGGGTGTGATCAACCACGACAATGAAGAGGGGATCATCCGCATCGCCGACAATGCGGTCACGCCGGGCTTGAAAATGTGGACGTGGGGATTTCCGTCGTTTACGAACGAATCCGACGCGCGCAATGACCCTAGCCCACAGCGGCCTTACGTCGAATTGTGGGCGGGGGTGTCGGACCAGTTTTTCCACAGCGCCACGTTTCCGGCACTGGGCACTGTATCGGTTGCGGAAACCTACAGCCCCACCGTCGGTATGAGCAACGTGACGCGTGCGAACGAGAACATCCTGATCAATCTTGTGGCCGAGGGTGCGAGCGTGAATCTTCAGTTCTTCAGTATCGAACCGGCCGCGCCGTTGCACGTTACGTTGAAACGCGGCGACGCTGTATTGTTCAACGACGCCGTGAAAGCCGACCCGAAAAACGGAAATCGTATTTCCGCGACGGTTCCTGCCGGCGGCAGCGGCGAGCAGGTACGGCTGACGATCAGCACCGCGGAAGGCAAAGAGCTGATCGCGGCCGAGACAAAAATAAAATAAATTCTCGCCGGCCGCAACGCGCGTTTAGACGTCATTGCGAGGAGCGAAGCGACGAAGCAATCCATTCTTTCTTGTTGCTTGATGGATTGTTTCGCGGAGCCCGTCACCGGGCGCGCATTCGCGCGAGCCGGCGGCTCGCAATGACGATCCAACTCTTTGAAAATCCTATCCGTGCCTCGCGCCGCAGGCTCAGGTACTCGCGCAGGCGAGGCCTGAATTCTCAGCCCGCCGTACCGGTCCGCCGCGCGTCGGCGCGCTGGCGGTCAACCGGGTCGGCGCGCAGACTGGAAAAGAACGTGTCGACCTCACGCGAAAGCGTTTCCGCGGTGGAAGTCAGCGCGGTGGACGCCGCGAGGACCGATGTCGCGGTCTTGTTGGTCTCGCCAATGGCGTCGCTGAGCGAACCAATGTTGGCGACCAGCGTCTCATTACCCTGGGCAGCCAATTGCGCGTTGACGGAGATCTCGCGGGTTGCGGCATCCTGTTGCCCGACGGCGCCGGCGATGTTCGAGGTGACTTCATTGATATCGCGCACCGCGTTGCCGATTTCGCGCACCGCATCGACCGCGTTGCGCGTCGACGTCTGGATCATGCCGACGTTCTGGCCTATTTCAGAGGTCGCCTTGGCGGTCTGCTCGGCCAGGGCCTTGACCTCGTGAGCGACCACCGCGAAGCCGCGACCGGCCTCGCCGGCACGAGCGGCTTCGATCGTCGCATTCAGCGCCAGAAGATTGGTTTGCTCGGCGATGGTCTGGATCAGAGCCAGTACGCCGTCGATGCGCTGGGTTGCGGCGGCGAGACTTTCGATCTCGGTGATCGATTTCTCGGTCCGCAGCCCGGCCTGTTCGACCATGCCGGAGGATTGACGGACCTGTCGGCCGATTTCCTCGACGGAAGCCGACAGTTCTTCGGCGGCGCTGGCGACGGCGTTCACACTGCTGGAAGCCTGCTCGGTCGCGCCGGAGGCGGCGACGGCGCGTCCACTTGCATCCGACGCCGCCCTGGTGATCGATTGCGCGGTATCGCGCATGGCCGACGCATTATCGGTGACCGCGCGCAATACGCTTCCGATCGCGCCCCGGAACGTTTCGACCGAAGTTTCGATGTGCTTGGCCCGTTCGTCACGCGCCCTGGAGTCCCGCAAGGCTTGCGAATTGAGGTTGCGGTTGCCGTCCATGGCCTCCTGGAAGACCCGGATCGCCCGCGCCAGCGCACCGATCTCGTCTGCTCGATCGGTATGCGGAACCTCGACGTTTTCGGCGCCCTCGGCGACGCGCTTGATGGTGGCGGTAATGACCGCAAGCGGCCGCGCGACCGAACGGGAGATGATCAGGACGCCGATGCCGACCACCAGCAGCGCCAGGCCGCCGAGACAGGTCAGCAGAAAGGACAGTTGGCGATTGGCCTCGCCTTGCCGGGCGATCTCTTTGCTGCGCTGGGCGTAGACCGTGGAAAGCCCTTCGAGGTCCTTGTTGAGGGCGGAACGAACGGCGCGATTGGCGTCGTTGTCGCCCCATTCGCGGCCTGCGGCGGAGTTGATCTCTACGCCGCGGCGAACCAGTTCCTTGCGGAAGTCGATGAACTGCTCGATGCGTTTTTTGAAGACGGCGAATTGCTGCGCGTCATCGGCCTGGACGATGGATTCCCAGTCTTTGACCACGGCAAGGATCTGATCGTTGAATTTGAGCAGCCCGTCGCCGTACTTCTTCACGACGGCAGCTTCCGTCGACATGTAGACGCCGCGGGATTCCATCACCACCGCGTAGACCAGCGAATTGACGCGCTCGACGTTGAGCGCGGCGCGGCTGGCGGTCTCGACGGATTCCGTAAGTTCCAGATGCCGCCTGGTATTATAGTCGGACAACACGGTGATTGCCGCGATCAGTACGCCAAACAGGGCGAAGACCGAGTAGAGCCTGGCTGCGAGCGAAAACCGGGAGGTAATGGCGGAGCCAAAAGAGGCGCCATGAGACTTCAATGTTTCAGCCATTGCGTGGCCTCTCCCCCAAGAGGCCGCACTATCACCGGCCGCTTAAAGACCATGCGAAGTTTCAGTATATAAAATACTAATCCGGGAACCAATTCAGGGTAGCGCGCGAAAATTGTACCATTGTACCGCTCTTTTCCGGTAATATTGTACCAATGATGGGCTTGCCGCGCCGAAACCACCGGCTGATAGTCTTCGCGGTGGGCATGTCGCATTGAAGCGCCGATGGCCCGGAGCCGCCATGGTCTATCGCCACGACATCGACGCCACCACCTATGTCTTCGATGATCTGCGCGACCTCCTGGCCAAGGCTACGCCGCCGCGTTCCGGCGACCGGCTGGCCGGGATCGCCGCCGATAGCGCCGAGCAGATGATCGCGGCGCGAATTGCGCTGGCCGACGTGCCCTTGAAGCAATTCCTGCAGGAGACGGTGGTCGCTTACGAAGACGATGAAATCACCCGTCTGATCATCGATACGCACGACATGTCGGCCTTTGCGGCGATATCGTCGCTGACGGTCGGGTCGTTCCGCGATTGGCTGCTGTCGGATGCGGCCACGACTAACGTTCTCAAGACGGTGTCGCGCGGAATCACGCCGGAAATGGCCGCGGCGGTTTCGAAGCTGATGCGCAATCAGGATCTCATCCTGGTGGCGAAGAAATGCCGGGTGACGACAGCCTTCCGCAACACGATCGGCCTGCGCGGCCGGATGAGCGTGCGGCTGCAGCCCAACCATCCCTTCGATGACGCCAAGGGCATCACCGCCTCGATCCTCGACGGCATCCTGCTGGGATCCGGCGACGCCTGTATCGGCATCAATCCGGCGGGCGACGATCCGGCCTTGATCGGCGGCCTCTGGCGGTTGCTCGACGACATCATTGCGCGGCTGCAGATTCCGACCCAGAGCTGCATCCTCTCGCACGTGACGACAACCCTCGGACTGATCGGGCAGGGCGCGCCCGTTGATCTCGTGTTTCAGTCGATCGCAGGCACCCAAGCCGCCAACCGGAGTTTTGGGATTGATCTTGCGCTGCTGCGGGAAGCCCACCAGGCCGGGCTGTCGTTGCGGCGCGGTACCGTCGGCAACAATGTGATGTATTTCGAGACCGGGCAGGGCTCGGCGCTTTCGGCGGGCGCCCATCACGGTGTCGACCAGCAGACCTGCGAAGCGCGCGCCTACGCGGTGGCGCGCGCGTTCGATCCGCTATTGGTCAACAGCGTGGTCGGCTTCATCGGCCCGGAATATCTCTACGACGGCAAGCAGATCATTCGCGCCGGGCTCGAGGACCATTTTTGCGGCAAGTTGCTCGGCCTGCCGCTTGGCGTCGACGTCTGCTACACCAACCACGCCGAAGCCGACC
>Ga0209890_10000811_pt1 | contig 14549 bp, 12 predicted proteins | sample OrgsoiDNA2013049_FD_185799 | JGI IMG/M metagenome (GOLD analysis project Ga0209890, IMG submission 185799) | Permafrost soil microbial communities from the Arctic, to analyse light accelerated degradation of dissolved organic matter (DOM) -... | ecosystem: Environmental > Terrestrial > Soil >...
CGACATCTGGCTCATCACGACCGTCGGGTTCACGCTGTTGACCCGGATGTTGTACTGGCCCAGCTCCAGGGCACAGACCCGGGTGATGTTATCGAGCGCGGCCTTGGACGAGCCGTAGGAGACGTGCCCGTTGAGCGCCACAAGGCTGGCCTGGCTGGAGACGTTGACGATGGAACCGCCACGTCCCCCGGCGATCATGGACCGCGAGGCGTACTTGATCACCAGCAAGCTGCCCCGGGCGTTGATGCTGATCACCTTGTCAAATACATCGATATCGGTCGCCTGGGGGGAAGCGATCTCACCGCCCCAGCCACCGCAGTTCACCACGCCCCAGAGCTCGAGACCCTCCACCGCCTCCCGGACGCTGTCCTCAGCGGTGAGGTCGAAGGGCACGGTCTGCGCGCCCGTGTCGGACGCCAGCTGCTGCAGCTTGTCCACGGACCGGCCCCCCGCGATCACCTCGGCTCCCTCATGGATCAACCGGCGCACCGTGGCGCCGCCGATGCCTCCTGTGGCGCCCGTCACGAGGATCCTGCGCCCTACGAGGTCAGTCATGATATTTCCCCATTCCTTGAAGCCTGGATGTCGCCAGAGGTTGACTCGACAGAGCTGAACGAAAGCTCGCGCTGGCGCCGAGCCAGAGTGTGGGTGATGTCGCGGGTGGCTGGGTAGCAGACTAGATAGAGCTCGTAGAGCTCGTCGTAGTTGTCACGGGTTCCCGGGTTGGGCCGGCAGATCCGCGCCGTGGGGTTCCAGTCACTGATGGACACATCGAGGACACTCGCGGCGGCAAGATAAGCGGCCCCGTAGCTCGCGCCAATGGTCTGGGTGGGGATGACCTGCTCCACACCGCTCACGTCACTGACGATCTGGGTCCACAGGTCACCCTGGGCCCCCCCGCCGACCGCGACCACGCGATCGATCTGCCCACCCGCCGCCCGAAAGGTCTCGATGTTGTGGCGGACTCCCAGCGCCGTCGACTCCAGCACCGCCCGGTAGAGGTCGCCGCGAGTGTGGGAGAGCGTCAAACCGGCGAAGATCCCCCGGGCGTCAGGATCCGCGATCGGGGTGCGCTCTCCCGCGAAGTAGGGCAGGCACAGAAGTCCTCGGGCTCCCGGTCCCGACTCGTCGGCCTGCCGCAGCAGCTCGACGTAGTCGGGCCGGCCAAACAGATCTCGGAGCCAGCTGGTGATAGCTCCGGAGGTCGCCATGCCAGCCGCAAGGTTGCGGGTGTCGGGCAGAGCACCGACCGTGCCCCACAGGGCAGGGTGGGTCAGTGGTTCGGCGACCGTATTGACCATGAACATCGTCGTGCCGTACATCAGCATCAGGTCGCCGACATTGTGGGCGTCAACGCTGATGGCCTCAGACCAGGCGTCTATCGTGCCGGTGATGACAGGGGTGCCAACCGCCAGACCGGTGCGGGCCGCGGCCGCCTCGTTGACCGTCCCGGCGACGTCGGTGGCCCAGCCCAGCGGGGGCATCTCGAACTCAGGAACGATCCGCTTCACCCACGGGTCATACCAGTCGCGGGCATGGGTGTCATAGAGGGGCGTGGCCTGGCTCGCCGACTGGTGGTCGAGAAGGTATTCCCCGGTCAGGCAGTACGCCAGCCAACTGCTGGGCATGAAGAGCCGGCGGGCCCGGGCGAACACCTCGGGCTCATGCTCGGCAATCCACGCGAGCTTGGGACCCACAGCCTGGGTGGACAGAGCCGAGCCGCAGCGAGCCAACACCTCGTCCGCACCAAGCTCGGCGTTCAGGGCTTCGATCTGCGCGGTTGCACGGGTGTCGACCCCGTACAGGATGGCGGGCCGCAAGGGCGTCATCTGCTCGTCGGTGACCAGCACGCAGGGACCCATGCCACTGACCCCCACTGCATCCACCTGACCAGGTGCGGCGACCACCAGGTCGATCACGATGGCGACGCACTCCTCCCACCAGATCCGGGCATCCATCTCGACCCACCCCGGATGGGGCCGGGACACCTCGTGGGAGCGAACGGCCTGCCTGAGCACCTCTCCAGACCCGTCGACGAGCACGCCCTTACTGCTCGACGTCCCGATGTCGACACCGATGAAGAACGACATATCCACTCCTGCCTCTGGCCCTTGAAGGGCCTTCCCTCACCGGTTACCCCGATGGGTCAGCTCACCAATTCCTCAGTCAACTCCTGGAACCGATCAAAACGCGGGTCATAGTCGAAGGTCCCCGTCGGAGTCAGGGCACCTTCCAACTCCATCTGCGCCCCCGTGACCTTGTGGCCGTGGGCCACCCAGCCCAGCCGGGCAGCGCCGAGGGCGGTGACGTTTTCGGTACGGCACCGCCGCACCGGACGGCCCAACACGTCAGCCAGCAACTGCTGGAACCTAGGGTCCCGTGTGCCGCCCCCAACCAGACGCAACTCGTCCCCAGCGGTCCCTGGCAGGGTCGCCACCGCTCGCCTGGTGAGGAAAGCCATTGACTCAAGAACACTTCGCAGCACAGCCCCGCGTCCGGTGTCCAGTCCCAGCCCGCGCCAGCCTGCTGATCCCGACGGGACCGGACGCGGCAGCCGCTCTGCAGCGAAGTACGGAAGGAAGACCACCGATCCGACCTCGTCCGGATCGCTGTCGAGGGAGCCGTACAGCTGAGCCCAGCCGACGCCAACCAGGGCACACACCCGGGCAAGGGCCAGCCCTCCATTCATGGGGGCGGCCATGGCGTAGTAGTCACCGGTGGCCGAAGCGAAGGTGTGATGGAGGGGTGTCGCGTCCGGCTCAGGGTTGGTCCTGGGGGAAATGACCTGAATCCCGGTCCCCACGGTGACGATGAGCTGGTCGGACCCCGGGCTCGCCCCGACCAGGGTGGCAGCGGCATCGCCGCATCCCACGCTCACGGGGATGCCAGCCGGCAAGCCCCAAGCCGAAGCCTCGGCGGGTGCGAGCGTCCCGACGGGGGCGGTCGAGGGCCAGACGTGCGGGAGCAGGCGCGCCTCGATGCCGGCGGCCGCAACAACAGGGGCGCACCAGCCGTCGGCGACCACGTCCCACAGCAGGGTGGCCGACGCGTCTGACGGATCGGTCACCGGCTCACCCGGCACCAGCTGCATCCGTAACCAGTCCTTGGGAGCCACCATCGTGTCCGCGGCCTCGACGGCCTCGGGCTCGTGACGGGTCAGCCAGGCCAGCACCGGCCCGGCCATCCCGGCCGTCAGCGGGTTGGCAAGTGCCCCCCGCACGGCCTCTGGAAGCGCGCGCCACAGGGCCAGTTCGGAACTGGCCCGGCTGTCGGGCCACAGGATGGCATCGCGCACCGGGCTGGCGCCGCGGACCAGGACCACACCGTGCATCTGCCCGTCGATGCCCACCGCGACGACCCGAACATCGGGACACTGCGACAACGCCTCAGCGACGGCTGCACGGGCAGCTGCGGCCCAATGGGATGGAGGCGTCTCCGCCCACCCGGGACGGGGTGAGCGCACCGCGAACGGGCGATCCGCCACAGCCAGGGCCGTACCCTGAGCATCCACCAGCGCCACCTTGACGCCACTGGTCCCCAGGTCGATGCCGAGGCTGACCTCACGTCTTTCCACCCTTATCCCCTTCCGCTGCCCAGGCCGGTCTCACCAGCAGGTGTAGCCGCCATCCACGACCACGTTGCTGCCGGTCATGAAGCTGGCGGCATCCGAAGCCAGAAAGCGCACGACTGCAGCCACTTCCGCGGTTCGGGCGGGACGACCCATTGGAGTCTCACGGAACCAGGTCTCGGTCCACTGAGGTTGCTGCTCAATCACCTGGTCGAGGATTGCGGTGGCGGTGTACCCCGGAGAGACCGAGTTGACCCGCACTCCGCGACCGCCCCATTCGCCGGCCAGGGACTTTGTCACCATGATGACCCCAGCCTTGGAGGCGTTGTAGGCCACCTGAGGTTGCGGATGGTTGGAGACCACGCCAGACATGGAGGCGATATTGACGATGACGCCCTGACCCCGCTCCAGCATGTGCCGGCCCACCTCGCGACAGCAGTAGAACGTGCCGTCCAGGTTGACGGCCATGACGGCCCGCCAGTCCTCGTCGGACATCTCCTCCCCCGCGGCGTTTCGGTCGATGCCCGCGTTGTTCACCCAGATGTCGATGGCACCCCGGGCACTCACCAGGTCACTGACGACCTGGCTCACCGACGCCGACGAAGTGACGTCGATCCCGACGAACTCGGCCCCTAGCTCGGCCGCGGTCTGCCTCCCTGTATCAGGGTTGAGATCGGCGATCACCAGTCGCGCTCCTGCCTCGGCCAGCGCCTCGACGATGGACCGTCCGATGCCCTGGGCTCCGCCGGTCACCACCGCCAGTCGACCGTCGAGGTCCTGGCCAAATGCAGTATCAGTCATTTCAGGCTTCCTTCTTGGATGTTGTGCCAATCGCGATACCAACAGGGCGGGTAGCCGGCCAGGCCCGATCAATTGGTGGTCAACGCTCATGTCCTTGGTGGGGTTGAAGATGCACCTTGATAGCCTCGGAGCTCGCCATCGCGATGACGGCCTCGTCAAAGTCCTCCAAGCTGACCCGGTGAGTGATCAGGCTTCGCATGTCGTCGACGATGGCCGGCATCGTCTGCGCGGCCAGCTGATAACAGTCGGCGACCGAGTTGGAGCCGATGATGCGCCATTCCTTCTCGTAGAGGTCGTATGGGGAGTAGGGCAGGACGGCCGCGGTGGGCGCCACCCCCATCTGGATGAAGGTGCCGCGCTTGCGCAACCGGCCCAGCCCGTCACTGATGGCGGGCAGCGCTCCAGAGGCATCCAGGACGTAGTCGAACTGGCCGGCGGTGCCGAGCCCGGCGACATCACCCGCGCTGGCGACGGCGCCGAGCTCCAGCGCCCGGGCCTGCCGCTTCTCGTGCGGCTCGACCACGGCGACGTCCAGACCCCGGGTCCGTCCCGTCACCAGGGCCATCAGCCCGATGGCTCCCGCGCCATACACCAGCATGGTCCGGCCCCCTTCGACCTGACCCCGTTCCATGGCATGGAGGACACACGACAGAGGCTCGATGAGAGCCGCCGTCTCGGCGTCCAGGGAGTCCGGCAAACGCACCGCCAGACGGGCTGAAACGGCCACCTTCTCTGCCAAGGCGCCCGTCCGGGTGATCCCGATGGCGCTCCAATGCTCACACAGGTTGTATGCCCGGCGACGGCACCATTCGCAGTCCCCGCAGTAGGTGTTGGGGTCGGCACCCACCAGGTCGCCGGGCGCGAAACCAGTCACGCTCTCCCCCACGGCGCTCACGTGGCCCCCGAACTCGTGGCCGATGACCAGCGGGAAGGAGGTGTGCCCGTAATCCCCCTGGACGATCCGCAGGTCGGTGCCGCAGACCCCCGAGGACTCGACGTCGATGATGATCTCGTCCGGCGCCGGCGCCGGGTCGGGCAGCTCCACCAGGTGGTGCTGCCCCGGGCCCACTAGTTCGAGGGCACGCATCAGTGCATCCCTTCCGGTCCAAGGACAACCTTGCCCGAGGCAAGGCGGGCGGCACGCTCAAATGCCACTGCTGCCTCCGCGAAAGAAAAATGGTCGGAGATGATCTCCGTGTCGGGGAGATCCTGCGCCATCCCGAGCGAGGTGACGATGTCCTCCTCGCCGTAGTTGGCACAGCCCTGAACCCGCAGCTCCCAGTCCTGCACCAGCGGCATTGGGATGGCGAAGTCCCGCGGCGGCACGCCCACGACCAGCAAGGTGCCGGAGCGGCGGAGCACCGATATGGCCTGCGCGACAGAGCGCTCGTTGGCCACACAGTCGAAGACAGCATCGGCCGGGCCGCCGAGCCCGGCGCGGACATCATCGACGAAGCCCTCTGCGGCTGCGTCCACCGCGATGTGGGCACCATGACGCAGTGCTCGCTCGCGCTTGTCGGGGTCGAGGTCGGTCACCACGATGGGCCCGGCCCCTGCTCGGCGGGCCGCCATCACGGTGAGCAGTCCGATCGTGCCGGCGCCCAGTACCACCACCCGCGCGCCCGTGAGATCACCGGCGACGCGGGCGGCATGGACGGCCGTGGACAGGCACTCGACCAGCACCGCCTGCCTGTCGTTGACCTCGTCCGGGACCACGTACAGGTTGGCGGCAGGCGCAAGGAGATAGGAGGCCATCGCACCGGGGAGCGCGCCGGAGGGATCGCACCCGATCCACCGCAGGTTCTGGCATGCATTTGTCCGGCCGGCCCGGCAGTTCACGCACTCGCCGCAGCAGACGTTGGGCTTGAGCATCACCCGCTGCCCCACCGCTGGGAAGGCCACGTCGGGCCCCACCTCGGCAACCGTTCCGGTCGCCTCATGACCCGGGTAGTACGGCGGGGCAAGCAACGGATGATGGCCGGCCACCGCATGGGTATCTGAGCCACAGATCCCCGCCAGGGCGACACGGACCAGGACCTGGCCCCGCCCCGGCGAGGGCACCGGCACCTCGCTCACTCCCACTTGGCCGATCCTCTCGGCGACGACGCGCAGCATGCTGCTCATACGAACTCCTCTACTTCACGGCGCCGAGTGACAGGCCCTGGACAAGTTTGTCTTGGGCCACCCAGCCAACGAGGATCACGGGGATGGACACCACCAGCGCAGCTGCGGACAGCTGGGCTATGAAAAGACCTTCACTCGTGATGAAGCTGACGAGGTAGACGGGCGAGGTACTGGCCTTGGTGGCGGTCAGGTTGAGCGCGAAAAGGAACTCGTTCCACGCGAAGATGAAGCAGATCAGCCCCGTGGCGGCAATGCCCGGGCTGGCCAGCGGCAGCACGATCTTGCGCAGGATGAGGGGCAGAGAAGCCCCGTCCACCTCCGCTGCCGCCAGCACATCCTTCGGGATCTCCGCCATGAACGAGTGCATCATCCAGATCGCCACCGGCAGGTTCATCCCGGTGTAGAAGATGACGAGCGCGAGGATGTTGTCCAGCAGACCAAGCCACTGGAAGACCAGGTAGACCGGCAGCAGGGCCGCGATCATCGGCAGGAACTTGGTCGACAGGACCCACCCGAGCACGCCCCGAACGCTGCCGATCGGCTTGACCGCCGTGGCATAGGCCGCTGGAACGGCCAGCACGACGACCAGCAGCGTTGAGAATCCGGCGGCCATCAGCGAGTTGAGCATGTAAGGCGTGATGTTGCGGCTGAAGACAAGGCGGTACTGGTCAAGGGTGAGCGGAGCCAGCAGGTTCGGTGGCGACGTCGCGGCGTCGACCTCGGCGTGGAATGAGGTCAGCACCAGAAAGGCGATTGGCGCGAAGGCGCACAGCGCCAGCACCCAGGCGAGAACACCCAGAGGACCACCCTCTCCAGGCTTCCGGCGGGGCTTGCGACGCACGGGCTTTGCCTGGGTAACGGTCTCGGTGTTCATCGCTTCTTCCCCGTCTCGATGCTGACAAGCGAGCTGACCATTCGCATCCCGAAGTTCGCCACGATGACGCTGATGATCACGATGACCACGCCGGCCGCCGCCGCTTCCCCGTAGTCGTACTTGCGGAAGGCGGTCAGGTAGATCTCATACGGCAGGTTGGTCGTGGCCGATCCCGGTCCGCCCTGAGTGATCGCAAACACCTGGTCATACGTGTTGAGGAGGTAGATGATTCCAAGCACGGTGGCCAGCTCGAGATACTGGCGCAGGTGGGGCAGCGTCAGGAAGCGGAACTGCTGCCAGGCACCTGCACCGTCCACTGTGGCGGCCTCCGTGATGTCGGAGTCCTGGGACTGCAGGCCGGCCAGAGTGATGAGCATCATGAACGGGGTCCAGGTCCAGACCAGGGTGACCACGATGGCAGTCATCGGCGCCACACTCACCCACACGGGCTGTGGTGCAACGAAACCGAAGGTCTGACCGAGCCACGCCAGGATGCCGTTGAACATGCCGTAGTCGGGGTTGTAGATGAGGTGCTTCCACATTAGCGACGACGCCATCGGCATGATCAGGAAGGGCGTGATCAGCAACGTCCTGACGATGCCGCGGCCGAAGAACTTGCGGTTCAGCAACAGGGCGAGGCCGGTGCCGATGAACAGCGACAGAAAGACGCTGGAGGTGACCATGACAACCGTGTTCCACATCGCCGCCCGCATGCGGGGGTCGCTGAGGACCGTCGCATAGTTCGATAGGCCGCCGAAACCGGTGTCCTTGGGATAGAGGATGTTCCAGTTGAGGAAGGACATCCCGATGGTCACCACGAAGGGGATCTGGGTGACGACCACGAGGAAGATCAGCGCCGGCATCAGGGGCCGGCGACGACGACGGCGGAGACCCTTCTCTCTGGCTTCGGCGTTCTTGCGCGCCGTGGCAATGCTGCCCGGGGCGGCGGGGGGCGTGCTGGTGGCGGTGGACATGTGGGGCCTCCGTGGATCGGTGCGGGGCGAACTGCTGGGGGCGTCCGCCCCGCACCTTCAGGACTGTTTCTTACCAGCGACTGCTACTTCTTTTTGGCCGAGACTGCTTCGGCCAGCTTCTGTGAAGCGTCTATGGCGTCCTGGACGGTCTTCTGACCGGCCAGCGCGGCGCTGACCTCCTGGCCGATCTTGGTTCCCATGTCGGCGAACTCGGGGATCGCCAGGTACTGGCAGCCGGGGGCCGGGCGAGGCTGCACACCGCAGTTGCTCGGGTCGGACTGCTCCAGGGCGTTGAGCATCTGGGTGCTGTAGGCCTTGGTGGCTGCCTTGTACTGGGGGATGGCGAAGGTCGACTGGCGCTTGCCGTCAGGGACACGTGTCCAGCCGAGCTGTGAGCCTGCCTCCGACTCGTAGCCCTTGCCCGAGGCCCAGGAGATGAACTTCCAGGCATTGTCAACGTTCTTGGTGGTCTTCGGTACTGCCCACGCCCACGCCCACACCCAGCCGGCCCGGGCCTTGTCGCGCGGAGCATCGGCGTAGCCGACCTTGCCGACCACTGTGGACGAGGTCGGGGACTCCACCGAGTTGGCCGCTGAGGTGGCATCGAACCACATCGCCGACTTGCCCTGGGAGAAGTTGTTGAGGCACTCGGTGAAGCCCGCCTGGGTTGCCCCGTTCTCGCCGTACTTCGTGACGAGGTTGACGTAGTACTTGAGGGCATTCGAGGTGCCCGTCGAGTTCATCTGGGCACTCCAGTCCTTGTTGAAGAAGGTTCCGCCGAAGGAGTTGATCATGCTACCCACGACAGCCATGTTCTCGCCCCAGCCGGGCAGGCCTCGCAGGCAGACAGGGGAGACGCCAGGCTCCTTGCCCTTGAGCTTGGCGGCCAGGGTCTCGATCTCGGTCCAGGTCGGCTTGGCCGGCATGGTCAGCCCGTACTTGGCGAAGAGGTCCTTGCGGTACATGGTGAACGCCGACTCGCCGTAGAACGGGATGGCATAGAAGTTGTTGTCCTTCGACAGCACGCTCTTCATGGCCGGCAGGATGTCACCGACGGCGAATGCGGTGTCCTTGTCTGCCAACGGTTGCAGGTTGGTGAGCCAGTCGTTGGCAGTCCAGACACTGCCCTCGTAGGCGCCGATGGTGACCACGTCGTACTGTCCGGCCTTGGTGGCGACGTCCTGGGCGACCTTGTCACGCAGCTCGTTCTCCGGGAGGATGGTGAAGTTGACCTTGATGCCGGAGTTCTTCGTAAAGTTGGCGGTGGCAAGTTTTTCGAGGTCCTTCATCTGGGGGTTGCCCACCATGAGGACGTTGAGCTCGCCGCCTCCGCCGCTCTTGCCGGGGGCAGCGGTGCCCCCCGAGGTATTGGCGCCGCTGCACGCGGTGAGGACGAGCGCCCCCACGATTCCCGTGACCGCAAGAGCCTTCGCTCTGTTCTTAGACATGCCATTTCCCTTCTGCCTTGTTCGGAACTGTCGTAGCGGATTCATGACTGGGACCAGCCGGGTGGGCTGACAATTTCTTTTACAGCCCTCGCAGCGAGCAGCGCAGCGCCGACGGCGCCGGGCTCGAGGACGCTGGCCAAGACGGCGTCGGGGCCGAGCTGGGCGCGGCGTACCCGTGAGACAAGTGGATCGTTGAGCCAACCGCCGAAAGCTGCGGTGTGGGCATGCGGGCCAAGAACAGCCTCCATCCGGGCCATGAGCGCGCTGGAGTCCTCAGCCAGCTCCTCGACGGCACGGCGCCACACGGCGGGCCGGGACACCCCGTCGGTGATCCCCCGGAGGTCGAAGCCGTCGAAGGTGACGTTGTCGAGGTGGAGCCCGGCGCCGGCATCGGGGCAGTCGAGGGCTGCCTTGCTCAGTGCCATCCGGTCCGCGACGCTCTCACAACCGAGCAGGGTCGCGAGCCGGCCAAGGGTGATCCCGGTCGGCAGCGCCCCCAGGACCGTCCACCGGTCGCCGAGCGGATGCCAGTCGACGGTGCCGCCACCCTGCACCACCGTCATCATGTCCTCAGGGATCAGGTCGGGAGTGATGATACGCACCTGTGCCTCGGCCGTACCGAGCGACAGTCCCAGGAATCCGGGGGTGCTGTCACCGGCTGCCAGGGCACCAACCGGGTGGTCGTGACCCCCTGTGGCAACGCTTGCCTGGCGCAGGGAGACAGGCAGGGACGGCAATACGTGTCCCAGGAGCGTCCCGCCCGGCACGAGATCTCCGGGTAGCAGCCACCGGCCGGCGCCGAGGAAGTCCAGCGCCTCGTCCCACCATGTCCGCGCCGCGATGTCGACCATGCCGGTGCGCGAGGACGTCGAGATCTCGGCGGCTTGAACCCCGCAGAGCCGCCAGGCGACGTAGTCGGGGATGTTCAGCCAGCGCTGCCCTCGGGTGAAACGGTGCCCCCGCTGGCGCAACATGTCGAGCTTGATGATGGACGGGGAGATCGAGCAGTCCCGCCCCGTGATGAGCATGAAGTGTTGACGGCCCAGTGCCTCCTGTACCCGAACCGGATTCCCCAGGGTGTGGTGCCAGGCAAAAGCCGGTGCGAGCGGGCGGGAGTGGGTATCGATCAGGGCACCGGTCTCGGCCATGCCGGTCACCCCGATGGACACCACCTTGTGCCCTTGGGCCCGTGCCCAGTCGGCGGCAGCGGCAGCGACCGCGACAGCCACGTCCGCTAGTTCGTCGAGGTCGGCCTGGGTGCCATCGGCCCGCTGCTGCCAGGGGGTGAGGGCCGATTCGCAGTGCAGCTCCGAAGCGTCCAGCCCGACCACCTCGGCTTTGATCCTGGTGGTCCCCACGTCGATGCCCAGGGAAACGCTCTCACCTATGGTCATTTGCCGTTCACCCTGACCAGCGCCGACGAGGGTTCCGCGAGCACCTGCTCGGGTGTGGTCAGCTCCTGTACAGCGATGCGCTCGGCGAGGTCCGCCCGGATGGGGAAGAGCGTGGTGTGGTGTGCGACGGCACTGGAGGCCCAGAGCATCGCCGTGGCGAGCCGCTCCTGCCGCGTCTGCCCGCCACCGAAGAAGCCCGCCAGGAGTGCGTCGCCTGCGCCGACCGAGTTGACGAAGGGGATGTCGGTGGTACGGGCGTACAGGACGCCTTCGCCGTCAACCAGGAGGGCGCCGTCGGCTCCGAGGCTTGCGAGCACGGCTCCGGCGCCGCGTTCCCGGGCCTCTTCGGCGGCGTTGACGACGTCACCGAGGGTGCCGAGCTGACGGCCGGTGAGCTCGGCAAGCTCGTGCACGTTGGGCTTGATGAGGTCGGGCCGGGCTGCCAGGGCGAGCCCGAGGGCTTCTCCGGAGACGTCGACGACCACGTCGACCCCGGACGCCTTGAGGGTTCGCACCATGTCGCGAACGAAAGTGGCAGGAGCCCCGGCCGGTAGGCTGCCGCAGATGAGCACGACAGATGCGTCGAGGCTCGCGCCGATGGTCGCCTGCACCAGCCGGCTGGTCTGCTCCTGTGACAGCGCGGTCCCCCGGTCGTTGAGCTTGGTGGAGCGTCCAGGGGTGATCAGAGTGATGTTGGTACGCACATCCAGGCCGGTGTCGACGATGACGTGCTCAAGGCCGGCTTCTGAGAGCGCGCTGTCCATGAGCTCCTTGGTGCAGCCACCCGCCGGGAAGACAGCGCGGGTGGGGACTCCGGCGCGGTGCAGCGCCCAGGAGACGTTGACCCCCTTGCCGCTCGGCTCGCGGCTGGACCGCACCGCGCGGTTGACAGCCCCGAGCTCGAACGACTCAGTCTCGATGGTCAAGTCGATCGCGGGGGCCGGCGTGAGAGTGACGATCACGCGAGCTCCATCTCCACGCCGGCGTCCGTCAGCGCCCTCTGGTCCTCGTCCGCGATCTCGACACCGGTGATGACCAGGTCGATCTCGGCGAGCTCGGCGTACTTGACAAGCGAGTTCTGGCCGAACTTGGTGTGATCGGCGAGCAGCACCACCCGCTCGGAGTTGACGATCATGCCCCGCTTGACGGCCGCTTCCTCGGGGTCGGGGGTGCACAACCCGCGGCTGAAGGAGATCGCGTTCGTGCCGACAAATGCGACGTCGAAGTGGAAGTGGGAGTCATCCAGCACGCGTTCAGTCCATGAGCCGACCTCGGCCAGGGTCTTCGGGCGAACCCGCCCACCCAGCGTGTGGCAGCTCTGGAAGGGCTTGCCGGCGACGATCCGGGCCACCGTGAGCGAGTTGGTGAACACGCGCAGACCGGCCCTGCCCTCCAGGAGCCCGGCGAAGACCAGCGTCGTGGACCCCGCGTCGATGAAGATGGCCCCGTCCTCCGGGACCTCCTCGATGGCCCTGGCTGCGATTCGGCCCTTCTCTTCGAGGTCCTCCGTCCGGCTCACGACGTCGGGCTCGAACGTCATCGACAGCACCTTGAGGGCACCACCGTGCACGCGTCTCAACAAGCCCTGGGACTCGAGGGCAACGAGATCCTTGCGGATCGTCTCCGTCGAGGTTCTGAGCTCGGAAGCTGCCCTGGCCACCTCGAGGCGACCGCGGCTGCGAACCGTGTTGAGCAACTCCTGGCGGCGCTCAGCTGCCAGCAACGTGCTCTGCTTCGTCACCTTGGCCTCCTACTCCGGAACCCGATTCGCTGCGAATCATGGCAAGGATCGTGCGTTCAGTTGGAATATTCCTCGTGTTTGATTGGGGATCCTTGCGTATAGTTGGGGTCTGCGTCAAGATGTTGGGCATGCCAATCGTCACCACCCGCGAGCTCATGGCCCCTCACGCCGCAATCACCGTCGCCGCCTTCAACGTCATCACCATCGAGCACGCCGAAGGCATCGTCGCCGGCGCCGAACGGGCCGGGCTGCCGGTCATTCTGCAGCTCAGCGAGAACGCCATCAAATATCACGGCCGTGCCCAGGCGATCGCGGCGGCGACCGTCGAAGTGGCCCGCGCCTCCTCAGCTGACGTCGCGCTGCATCTCGACCACATCACCGACGTCGATCTCATGCGACTCACGCCGGAGCTTGGTTACTCCTCGGTCATGTACGACGGCTCGCATCACGACTTCGACACCAACCGTGAACTCACCCGCCAAGCGGTCGAGTGGGGACGAGCCAACGACATCTGGATCGAAGCCGAGCTCGGTGAGGTCGGCGGCAAGAACGGGGCGCACGAACCGGGCGTGCGCACAGACCCCGCGCAAGCCGCTCAGTTCGTACACGACACCGGCGTCGACGCGTTGGCGGTGGCCGTTGGCTCCTCGCATGCGATGGTCGAGAAGACGGCATACCTTGATCAGGAGCTCATCCAGCGCATACGTGCCGCAGTGCCGGTGCCGCTTGTCCTGCACGGCTCGAGCGGCGTGCCCGACGCTTCGATCGCTGAGGCCGCACGCAACGGTATGGTCAAGATCAACATCGGCACGGCACTCAACATCGCCTACACAGGTGCCATCCGGAAATGGCTGGCGGAGAACCCAACCGCGGTCGACCCCCGAAAGTACGCGGCAAAGGCTCGCGAGTCCGTGGCCGACACCGCCGCTCACTACCTACGCGTGGCCGCCGGCATAGGACAGCCGTGAGCACCACCACGGTCGGTTACGTGTTGGACCAGGCCGAGATCCTCTGCCGCAGCCACCGACACCACCGATCAGCACGACCCAGTGGCGTTCGTTCGACGCAAGAGCCTACCGCCCATTGCACGAACTGGTCGGCCCGGTGAACTCGTCCCGATTACTTACGAGGCTGAACCACAGACGCGATTCCCTGTCATTGCATGTCGTATGAGCAGTTCGCGTTCACGACGTTGATTCACCGGACATCTCGGCTCAGACCCGACCCCGACCACCGCTGCTCAATCGCGATGGCTTGTACGTCTGCAGTCATTGCATACCCCCACCCCGGGCATACTCGCAGATCAGGCGCGACGACAGTCCGGCCAGCACGGTGGCTCGGACCCAAACTTCCTCACGTATTCCGCACGGAGGTCGCCGCGGTCCTGTCCGCTGAACGCGTTTGCACAGGTCACAGACCTGCGACCCAGAACCATGACGGTAGCCAAAAACGGCCCGCTTCGATGCCCCACCAGGTATACGAGAAGGGCCCCAAACCGGCGTTTCCGCTGGTCAGGGGCCCTTTGCGCACGTGGTGGCAGGTGAAGGATTCGAACCTTCGAAGCTTTCGCGATGGATTTACAGTCCACTCCCATTGGCCGCTCGGGCAACCTGCCTAGGTGCGGA
>Ga0209890_10000812_pt1 | contig 14537 bp, 16 predicted proteins | sample OrgsoiDNA2013049_FD_185799 | JGI IMG/M metagenome (GOLD analysis project Ga0209890, IMG submission 185799) | Permafrost soil microbial communities from the Arctic, to analyse light accelerated degradation of dissolved organic matter (DOM) -... | ecosystem: Environmental > Terrestrial > Soil >...
CTCCGATGTGGCGATGGAGGTGACCACCGATGCGGTTCAGCTGCTGGGTGGCGCGGGGTATGTCAAGGACTACCCGGTCGAGCGGATGATGCGCGACGCCAAGATCACCCAGATCTATGAGGGAACCAACCAGATCCAGCGGATCGTCATGGCGCGCCAACTGCTGAAGGACTGCCCATGAGCAACAGGGGCTCCGATACGTTCCTGCCTGCAGTTCCCATGGGAATGAGCGGCCTTGCCGAGGTCATGGCAGGCCTCGCCGAGTCCCCGGGGACAGCACCCCTCAGCCCGCCCGACCGCGGGCCCGAAATACCCCTGCCCGTATGGCGGCTTTTGTCGGGGGGAGTAGACAGGTAGAACAACCCCGGCCGTCAACGACGCCGACCGGTTCACCTACTGAAGGAGAACCGACATGAGCATCATGGACGCCAAGATCCTGGCCCAGTTCGAAAAGCTGGACCCGAAACGCCAGCAGCAGCTCCTCGACTATGCAGAGCAGCAGGTCGAAGCGCAACGCGCGGAGCAGCGAGTCTGACCTTCATGCACAGCAGCGCCCGCCTCGATCCATGAGGCGGGCGTTGTGCTGTCTGCCCGCTTCAGGTCGCTCTGGTGTGAGACGTGCAAAGGTGGCTTGGACTAGCAGGCAGTGCCGGTCTCATCAGGCTCGGACAGAAGGGTTGAAGAAATGGATTTCGCGCCGTCGGCCAGGTCGCAGGAAGTGTCTGCCCGCATGTGGGCGTTCATGCGGGAGGAGGTCTTCCCCGCAGAGACCGAGTATGCCCAGTGGCGGGCGAACCACGACCCACATGCGCATCCTCCGGTCATGGAGCGGCTGAAGGCGTCGGCGAAGAAGCGCGATCTGTGGAACCTCTTCCTGCCAGAGCTGTCAGGGTTGTCGAACCTGGAGTATGCCGCGGTCGCGGAGATCTCGGGGTGGTCACCGGTTATCGCACCAGAGGCCATCAACTGTCAGGCCCCGGACACCGGCAACATGGAGACGCTGCACTTGTTCGCGACGCCGGCGCAGCGGGCACAATGGCTCGAACCTCTGCTGTCCGGGGAGATCCGGTCGGCGTTCGCGATGAGCGAGCCGGACGTGGCGTCCTCGGATGCCACGAACATCACCACCCTGATGACTCGTGACGGTGATGACTATGTGATCAACGGCCGCAAGTGGTGGATCAGCGGAGCCGCCGACGAGCGGTGCCAGGTGTTCATCGTCATGGGCAAGACCGACCCTGCGGCGCAGACGCATCGGCAACAGTCGATGATCCTGGTGCCCCGCGATGCGCCGGGGCTGGTCATCGAGCGGAACCTGCCGGTCTTCGGCTACCAGGACCAGCACGGGCACTGCGAGGTCGTGTTCCGCAACGTGCGGGTGCCGGCGTCGAACATGCTGGCCACCGAGGGAGATGGGTTCATGATCGCCCAGGCCCGGCTGGGTCCTGGCCGGGTTCACCACGCGATGCGCGCGATCGGGATGGCTGAGCGTGCCCTTGGGCTGATGGTGGACCGGGCGAAGTCGCGGGTGGCGTTCGGCAGGCACCTGTCGGACCAGGGCGTCGTACAGGAGCTGATCGCGCAGTCCCGTATCGACATCGACCAGGCCAGGCTGCTGGTCCTCAAGACGGCCTGGCTGATCGACAGCTACGGCGCCAAGGGTGCGCGCGCCGAGATCGCGGCGATCAAGGTCGCCGCGCCGGCGATGGCGATCGCGGTGATCGACCGGGCCATCGAGGTCTTCGGCGGTGCGGGTGTCAGCGATGACACGCCGCTGGCCTACTTCTACGTCTGGGCCAGGAGCCTGCGCATCGCCGACGGGCCCGACGCTGTCCACCGGCGTTCGATCGCACGGGAGGAGCTCAGGAGAGAACGCCCGTTTGTCGGGTGACTCAGGCCGGGTGCGCCGATTTGAACTGGTGCATCGCCTTGATTGTGGAGAGGCTCTCCTCATGACAAACAGGTTCGAAGGCAAGGGCGTCGTCGTTACCGGTGCTGGACACGGGATCGGCCGGGCCATCGCGATCCGGATGGCCGCCGAGGGAGCCCGCGTCGTGGTCAATGACCTGGATGCCGAGGCAGCGACCGCGGTCGCCAAGGAGATCGGCGGCCAGGCGGTCGCCGGCGACGCGGCCGCCGAGGCAGGAGTGGACGCACTGGTCGGCGCTGCCCGCGGCCACCTCGGCGTCATCGACGTCTACTTCGCCAACGCGGGGATCAACCTCGGTGTCGGCCTGGACACGCCTGCGCAGGAATGGGCCAGAGCGCTCGAGGTGAACCTGATGGCGCACGTCAGAGCTGCTCAGCAGCTCGTGCCCACCTGGCTTGAGGAGGGCGGAGGCCGGTTTGTGGTCACCGCCTCTGCTGCTGGACTGCTCACGATGCTGGGCAACGCGCCATACTCGGTGAGCAAGCATGGTGCTGTGGCCTTCGCCGAGTGGCTCGCGGCCACCTACAGCCATCGCGGGATCGTCGTCCAGGTCATCTGCCCGGAGGGCGTCAAGACCCAGATGCTCGACAGCGCCGGACCACTCAGGGAGCTGCTGACCCACGACAACGCACTCGAGCCTGAGCAGGTCGCCGACACGGTGTGGCAGGCCCTTCAGGACGACCGGTTCCTGATCCTTCCGCACCCGGAGGTCAAGGGCTACTACGAGTACCGCGCGACCAACACCGAAGGATGGCTGGGCGGCATGGGGAAGCTGCAACGCCGTCTGGACCAGGCGAAAGGTATTGCGTGAGTGCCATCGGCCAGCAGCTCAAACGCCGGCAGATCAGCCCTTGTCGCTCTTGTCCGTGTTCATCCACGACGGCGGCGGCGGGGGCGGGGTAGTTGCAGAGGCCGCAGGAGCCTGCGGCTGGAGTGCTGTCCCGCCCGGCGGCGGAGGGGCAGGTGAACCCGCCGCGGCCGTCCCCGGTGCGGGTGGCGGGGCGGTGTGAAGCGCGAAGGAGGAGATGGCCCCGCTCCTGTCCATCTCCTGAAGCGCAGTCATCACCCGCCTGTGCTCCTCGGGGTCAGCGGGGCGCCCGTTCGCCTCGAGGTAGGCCAGGACTCCGAGGTCACGGAAGTACCTGTCGGCATCCCCGCTGCCCGGGGCTTTGGGGCTGCCCATGCCAGAGCTTCCCAGTGCCGTATCCGCCTTCGCCGCCAGGTCGTTCGCCGCGGCCTTCGCCTTGTCCAGGAAACCCATGTCTCCTCCTCCGCGCGGTCCTGCTGCGATCTGCTCGCCTGATTATCTGTAAGCCTACTGTCGGACCGGCCATGTGGTTAGAGTTTTAGAGGGCCGATCGAGGGACGGCAGACACGACGAAGCACGGGGGACCACAGAGATGACCATCCACGGATCGTTGCTCCAGAACTTCCTGGAGAACACCTCCCAGGACCCGTTCTCGCTCCAGAACAAGAAGCTTCTGAAGATTCAGATGGGCTTCGGACCCGTGTGGGCCAAGACCGGTTCGATGGTTGCCTACCAGGGTGACGTCCACTTCGAGAACAAGGGTTCGGGCGGCCTCGGGAAGATGCTCAAGTCCAAGGTGACTGGCGAGGGCGTCGACATGATGCAGTGCTCAGGGCAGGGCGACCTCTTCGTGGCGGACCGCGCGAGCGAGGTGCAGATCATCTACCTGGAGAACGACGCGATCTCCGTCAACGGCAATAACGTCCTGGCCTTCTCGTCGTCCATCGACTGGGACATCCACCGCGTCCAGGCTCACACCGCCGCGATGACCGGAGGCCTGTACAACGTGTCTCTGAGGGGCACCGGATACGTCGCCATCACAACCGAGGGTGAGCCGGTGGCACTTGACGTTGCGAGCGCGCCGACCTTCGGCGACGCCCAGGCGGTCGTCCTGTGGACCGCGGGCGTGACCATGGACATCCGGGTCGATACCGGTGGCATCAGGTCGCTCATGCGCGGCGGCAGCGGCGAGACGCTCCAGATGGCCTTCGGCGGGCAGGGTTACGTCATCATCCAGCCGAGCGAGTCGGTGGCCCAGAAGGGGAGCCAAGTCTAGCGTCGCGCTGCTGGGCGTACCCCACTTCTCCTGAAACGCCCCCGGCCAGGGCTGGTCGGGGTGTACAAAAGTGAGTACGTGCAAGGCGAACCTGAGGTGACACGCGATGACTCACGCCCGAGACGTTGTGTTCCTTCACGGCGCCAGTGGTCCAGAGGACGAGGCCGCCTGGCTCGGACCGTTGAACCTGCGGCTTGCCCAGATGGGGCACAGCCGATTTGACCCCAGCCATGACCGGATCACGTCCCCCGCCTATCTGGAGGAGCTTCGCCTCGGCGGGCCTGGCCCAGAGCCTGCGCGCACCTGGACGAAGGGCGATGAGAGCGACCACCAACGGTCGAGACTGGGATACCTCCAGCGCCAGGACGAGCTCTCGCGGGAGGCACGGAGCTGGGAGAGGGTCGGTGCCGGACGTGTCGTCTCCTGGCTTCCGGATGACCTCGCCGACGACGGCTGGGTCACCCGGGTGGGGATCAGGTTCGTCCACGCAGCCCGTCTGTACCAGCGCGACCCGGACTGCCGGTGGGCGGCGCAGCGAGCTGTCCTGGATCAGCTTCCCAGGTCCGGCTCGATCATCCTGGTTGCCCACAGTCTTGGCTCCGTCATCGCTGTGGATCTGCTCACGAAGCTGCATCCGAACCTCACGGTGGACCTCCTCCTCACCATCGGCAGTCCTCTGGCGATCAAGCGGCTCGGTGACCCCGGACTCGCGGAGTTCCCCTACGACCGGGTCGGGGGCTGGGTAAACCTCTACGACCCCGGCGACATCGTGACCGTCGGGTGTGGTGTGGGCCGACGTTTCCCGGCGGCCTGCGATATCACCGTTGAGACTGGCCAGTCACACAGCGCGGCTGCCTATCTCAGCAATCCCGCCGCGGCTGCGGTCATCGGACACCATGCTTTTGGCGGTCAGGCTGACATACGGCCGGCTTCCATCCAGCGTCGGCTCCATCCCGCCTGGCAGCCATTGCTGCTCTCGTTCGCCTACAGCAACCAACTCTCCTCTTGCGCCAGGAGCCAGGAGTGGATGTTCAAGGCCAGGGTCGACAGTGCACGAGCGCTGCTGGCCAAAAGGGTCGTTGCTGACGTCCACGCGAAAAGGCAGCACCTGCTCGAGGGCAATGGGCTTCGGCTGGATGACTCTCCGGTCGGCGAGGGCAGATTCCCGAATGAGCAGGACCTCCTGCACCACGCCGCCGACCTCGTTCGTGACACCTGGACAGACGAAGCCCTGCTTTCCCTTGCTGTGGGGCTTGAGATGTCACCCCCTCTTCACCCGTTCGACGTCAAGATCAGCGAGCAGCACAGGCACCTCGCTCTCCTGAACACTCTCAAGCGGGTTCGGGCAAGACATGGCGAGGTCAGCGCCCAAGAGTTCGCCGACGCGGTTCGGGACGGCGTCAAAGCCGGCGAGAACGCCGTAAAGGAGTCTGGGTTCCCTTGGGGAACGGTGCTCATCACCGGTGGCCTCCTTCTTCTGTCCCTGACAGGAGTCGGACTCGCCGTCGCCGCGCCGGCAGGCTTGGCGGGCGCAGCCGTCATCACCGGCACCCTCTCGGCCTTTGGGCCGGGAGGGTTGATCGGAGGCCTGATCACGATCGCCACCCTCACCGGGGTGGGCGCCGCCGCGACTGGCATAGGGGTCGCTGTGGGCGCAGCGGAGGATCCAGAGGTTGTCGAACGGGCACGTCGGCTCGCGGTCGAGGAGCTCTCCACTATGCCGATCCCCGCATTGCGGAATGCCGTCGCCGGCGTGCTGGCGGTTGTTGACGCGCAGCGGCGTCTCGGTTTCGAGTCGACCGGCAACCTGGTAGAGGAGATGCTCACCTCGGCCCTTGACACAGTTCGGGCCGAGCACGCGCTTCATGAGGCTGTCGCACCGGACCGGGCTGGGACCAGGGAATGGAGGAACAAGGTCCAGCTTCTCGAAAGAGCCGTCGGCTGGCTCAGGGAAACACAGCTGGGGAACGACCTCCGGCATCAGAAACCGTGTCAGCCTTCGGCGGTGGCAGGCTCCTCGTGACGCCGCCGGCGCCATGGGATCAGCGCACGCACAAGGGCCGGGGGCCTGCGCCGAGCCGCGCCCCTCCGCGACCTCCAGCCGACACCCTCAGGGTCGGCTGGGGCCTCGTCGAGAATTGAGGGAACCTCCATGCATACCACCGGTTTGGCTGCGCGCACCTGACCGGGCAGGTGCGGTGAGGGCACGTGCGCGTGGCGGGCCACCCCGAGGCGGGTGGCTATCCGGTGCACGTCGGCAAGGGTCAGCGTCTCTTCGGCCAGCAGCTCGGCGGCCACCTCACCCAGGAAGGTCTTGTGCTCGCCCAGAAGCTTGGTGGCCGCAGTGTGCGCCTCACCGAGCAGTTCCTCCACGACCTCGCTGACGTCCTGGGCGGGAGCCGATCCACCGCGCCGGACCTGGTAGCCCAGGCGCGTCATCCCGTAGCGGGTCGCCATCGACGTGGCGAGCTCGGTGGCTGACTGAAGGTCGCCGGCCGCGCCCTGGGTGAACTCGCCGTCCAGCAGGATCTCCTCCGCGGCGCGCCCGGCCAGGGCAGTCACGAGCTGGGCATGCGCCTTGCGCCGCGGCAGGAACTGATCGTCGTTGCCGGACATCCACGTCACGCCGCCGGCGGGCCCGCGCGGGATGATCGTGACCTGTACCGGGTCATCGGCCTGCTCCTGCAGATAGGCGGCCAGCGTGTGACCGGACTCATGCCAGGCAGTGACCTCGCGGTCGTGGTCGGTGACAAGGGCCGACGTGCGGGCCCGGCCCATGGCGATCGTGGCGACCGCGTGCTCGAAGCACTCGGCGTTCACCTCGGTAAGGTCGCGTCGCACCGCGTCCACGCAGGCCTCGTTGACAAGAGCCCGTAGCTGCGCGCCAGAGAAGCCGGGGGTCCGCCGGGCGAGACCCGTGAAGTCCACGCCCTCAGCTATGGGTTTGCCGGCGGTGTGCACGGCGAGGATCTGCTCTCGACCACGGCGGTCGGGGTTTGGCACCTCGACCTTGCGATCCAGGCGGCCGGGCCGCGTGATGGCAGGGTCCAGCATGTCGGCCCTGTTGGTGGCCGCGATCACGATGACGTTGGTGGTGTGGAAGCCGTCCATCTCGGACAGGAGCGCGATGAGGGTCGTCTCGGACTCGACGTGGGCAATCTCGCCATCCCCGCTGCGGCGCCGCGCGACGGCGTCCACCTCGTCGATGAAGATGATGGCTCGCTCGTGCTTGCGTGCGGCGGCGAAAAGTGCCCGGATGCGCTGGGCCCCGACCCCGACGTACTTCTCCACGAAGTCAGACCCGGCAGCGGTGAACATGGGCACTCCGGACTCGCCTGCGACGGCGCGGGCCAGGAGGGTCTTGCCTGTCCCGGGCGGCCCGGTCAGCAGGGCGCCCTTGGGTGGGGTGGCCCCGGTGCGGGTGAAGCGTTCCGGCTCCTTGAGAAACATGACCAGCTCCTGCAGCTCAGCCTTGGCCTCATCGCAGCCGGCCACATCGCTGAACCGGGTCTCAGGGACGGTTGCCGGTTCGATGGCGGGCGCTCGCTTCTGCCCGAACCGACCTGTTCCCGACCCGGCGAGGGTCGCGGCCGAGCGGCCACCGACCGTCTCGCGGGTCTCGTCCGCGTGCTTCTGGTGCCTGCGCCTGCGGGACCCGATGGCGATCACCAGTGATCCGGACAGCAGGCCCAGCAGGCCGAGGCCGACAACCCAGGGTGAGGGCCCGTCCGTGGCGCTGGAGGTGGCGTTGGAGGTGGAACCCGCGGCGGCCGACACGGTGGTGGCGGAGGCTGCGATGTTCTTGGCGCCGCCGAACCTGCTGGATGTGGCGGCTTCCTTCTTGCCGACCGCGCCCGAGTCAGCATCAGCCGCGCTGGACGGCGCTGCCGCGTACGGGCTCGCGAGCACGGCTGCGGTGACATCGCCCGGGTGTACGGGCACACCGGCGCCGATGAGGGTGTCTACGATCTTGGGAAGGTATGCCCGCAAGACGTGCGCGTTTGCCACGGCGCCAGGTTTCAGCGTGCCTCCGTCAGCGGCAATCTCGGCGGCCCGTGCGGACGAAGGCCGGCCGCCGACTCCGTAGGTGGCCTGAACGACCAGGCGGGACTCGTCCACGACCGCGTTGGACAGCTGCCCGGCTTCCGCGTCGGCGACCAGGCGGGTCATCGAGATGGGCACGGCGCTCCTGGCAGGCGCGGGGACGGGGGCACCGGTGCCGAGCAGGACCAGCACGGCAACCGAGATCGCCGTTAGCGTGAGGATTGTCACGCCGATGAACGTGGTCCCGGACACCCGGCGCAGAGCGGTGAGGCGGCGTCGCAGGTGACGGGTCAGACGTTCTCCGAAGTTGTTCACCCGATCACCGTCCCTGCAGCCGCCGCGCGAAAGAGGCAGCCAACCGCGGCCGTTGACCCATACATCCGTGAGAGTCTCGGCGACAGAGCAGCCCGACCCATCACCCTTAAAGGGTAGGGCCGCCTCCGCCCGGCCGTCCGGCGTTTGGCCGAATCGGGATCTTTCGCCATTGCCTGCGCCCGGCACGACGGGATACCTGCCCGCAACCCCCGTGCACCCGGCGAAGAGCCTGCTCGTTCATCCCCCGCGGATGAGGCTGCCCGCGCCGCGCAGGATCACTCTTTAGGTGCTCGAAGTGCTATTTCCCTACGTAAAGGAGTCATCATGGCCGGAGCCACGTCCACGTCTGGTGGCGGCGCAACGGTTCCCACGCAGTACACGGAAGAGTCTGAGGTCAGCGGGTGGGTCGGCTGGATCATCTTTGCCGGCACCATGATGTTGCTCCTCGGCGTCTTCCACATGTTTGAGGGTCTCATCGCCCTGTTCCGCCACGCAGAGATTCTCTTCCCGACGTCGGGGCTCGCCATCCAGGTGAGCTACACACAGTGGGGTTGGGTGCAGCTCATCGCCGGTGCGCTCGTCTTCCTTGCCGGCCTGGGCCTCTTCACGGGTCGGATGTGGGCCCGGGTGCTGGGTGTCGTCCTCGTTGCGATCAGTGCGCTGGTGAACTTCGCCTGGGCCACGTCGTTCCCTGTCTGGTCGATCACGCTGCTCGCGATTGACCTCCTTGTCATCTACGCGCTCGTCGCTCACGGCGGAGAGATGAAGGAGACGAGCGAGGCCTGAGCAGGTTTCTCCGCTTGGATCAGGGGGATTCGTTCGAGGACGCCGGCCCGCCACTGAGGCTGGGCCGGCGTCCTCGGCATCCCGTGCACCGGACTCAAGCCGGTCCGTGACAAGGCAGGCGCGCGAAGTGGGAGGGATTGTCATGAAGACCAAGACCAAGACCGATCAGGTTCAGTCCACAGCACAGGTGCTTGCCTCCTTCGACAGGGAGTACCTGCTCAACCTGGCCAGGCTTTACCACATCGACGTCTGGGATGAGCTGATCACCAAGGAAGCCCTGGTCGCCATGATTGCGCAGGCCGTATGGAACTGAGATGACAACGTGTATGGAGCTGGTTTCAGATGACCACGAGCGCCTGGCCCCGGTGACTCATCTGGCTGGTCACTTCGGATCAGTGAACTGTGGCTCCTGGTGATCGTTCCTGATCATATGCGCCGAAATGCCCTGATTGACGTGAGTCTTGGTGTCAGGGTGGTCTTGAAGAACAGGTGAGGCGGGTCGGTGAAAGACCCGCGAAACAGGCGAGGTGGTGGGCTGTGAAGCAGGCAACAGATCAGTTGAAGGTGACCGGGGTGGCAGCGTGCACCGCCACGGCTGCACACGGGCGCGACCACGATCACGCGTTGAGTCTGGAGTGCTGTCGCCCCCACGTGGTGGAGCTCATCTTCCTGGGCCATCGTGCGATGACGGTCTGCCACGACTGCCGGGTCGACTCCGGGTTCCTCCCGTACCGGGAGGCCGAGCGCCTTGCCAAGGGACATCGGGACCAAACTCGCGTGGCAGGCGTGTTTCTACCGCTGGAAGCAGCGAGCTGAGCGGCTCTGCAGGGTGACCAATGATCGGGAGTGGGCCCGGAGCTGCCGAATCTCCGCCTCCGGCCACGAGGCCCTCGCCGCTGACAGATGCGGCTCGGCAGCTCAGCAGCTCGGCAGCTCAGACGGGCGGGCGGTCGGGCGTTCGGCGGGAAAAAAGCTGGCGGGGGGGGTCAGGGCCGCCGGCGGCGGCGATCGGCGCTCTGTCGGGCTGCGGCGACCATCTGTCGAAAGGCTCGTCGTTGACTCTCGATGACCGGAGGCGATCGCCACGCCTCCTCGGGAGGGCGGACTGCTGCCTCTATCTCGATGCGCATCCGGTCCAGGTCGGTGAGCAAGGCTCCGTGCTGCTGCCAGACCGCCCGATCCGCAAGAGACTCCTCATGGAGGAGCTCGGCGAGCCGGTCGCGGCGGCGGTGAAGCTCAGCCAGTCGTCGGTCGACCTCCAGTCGCGCGGCGTGCTGGGCTTCCGTGCCGGCTGTCACCGCGGATACGTGGGCGATGGCATCCGCCGCGGCTTCTAGCACCTGCGCGAGCTCGCCGCGGACCTCTGCGTCGTACACGGTCTCCGCCTCTTCGCTGGGCACGAAATAGGTCCTGTCGAGCAGGGACCGGCACAGGTTACGGATCGTGACGTAGGCGTGCTCGAGTCCCGTCAGCCCGGTCCGTAGCCTGGGCAGCGCCTCGCGAGCACGGGCGACGCGAGGGTTGAGCCTGGCGCTCTCCTGGGCGCGCGACAGTGTCTGGTCGGCGTGGTCAACCTCGTCGCCCAGACGCCGGGCCTCGTTCAGCATCCGGTCGGCTGACTCCCGGGACCACCCCGCACCCAGCTGATCGGCGAGCTCTCGTAGGAACGCCGCCATCCGTTCGGCCAGCTCACCGATCGCGTCGCTGGCCGGTTGGACGTAGAGCGGTGTTGCGATGACCAGGTTGACGGCCACACCCACGGCAGCCCCGACCAGTGTCTCGTAGACCCGGTCAAGGGCTGCGCCCTCCGCTCCTCCCACTGCCAGCACAAGCATGGCCGAGATCGGAACCTCAAGCAGATGGTCGCCAAGGTGAAGGAGGCGGCCGACAATCAGGGACACAGCGACGACCACGCCCAGGCTCCACCAGGTCAGCCCGACCAAGGTTGCGACGCCGACCGCTATCAGCACCCCAGCCACCACGCTGGCGACTCTCTGCAACCCGCTTGCCACGGTCTCGTACATCGTCAGCTGCACGACGAGCAGCGCCGTCAGCGGAGCCAGCACAGGCTGCGGGCTGGTACCCAGCCGCTGGGCAACGACATAGGACAGCACGGCCGCAAGCGTTGTCTTCGCCGTACGCAGTCCGGGTCGGCGCCCACGCCGGAAGAGGGCCGACCGCATCTGACGTATGACGCCGGATCCGCGCGATGACACCGAGCCTTCTCCCTACCGGTTAGCTGCTTCCACTGATGATCACCCATCTGAAGGTCAAGGAGAAGATGCCATTTCTCAAGCGACCCTCCGGTTGGCGCCGCCGATCGGCTACCGATGTGACGTGCCCTGAGCTCGGACCGGGCGTAACTCTGTGGTCGCTCTAGGTGACCGTGAGCCTGCTGTACATCCCGGAGACGTAATGGCCCATCAGGTTGCAGACCAGCTCGTACTGCCCGGGGGCCAGGGTCACCGTCACCCGGCCGGAGGCCCCGGGCTCGATCCCGTCGCCCGAACCCTCACCACCGGACTTGGACGCCTCACCCAGGCTGCCCGCCTCATCGATCTTGGCTTCGCCGTCGAACGGTCGGGTGCCGACAGTCTCGGAAGCTGCCAGCGGAAGGATGACCATCTCGTGGTTCACGGCGCCGGCGTTGGTCACCGTGAAGGTCACGATCCCATGGGGCACTGTTGCGCGGTCCGCCTTCAGCCCCATCGCACCCGGATGCATCGGGCCGGTGCCTTCACCCATCGGTCCGCCGGAGTCCGTCAGCGAGACACTCACCACGAGCCCGGATGAATGAGGAGCGAGCGGCCCGGTAGAACTCGGAGCCGTGGACGCCGGTGCTGGGGTAGATCCGGAAGAGGTGCCGGGATTTGCCCCACCACTGCCTGACTGAACTGAGCTGGGGCCACCGATGAGGCTGAAGGTGATCGACGCGGTGGTGACCAAACCAATCACCGCTGCCACCAGCACTGCGACCGTCGAGGGGCGATGTCTCATGGTTATCACTTGCAGCGACGCTATCAGCCGCCAGCCGGGCGCCTGCACGGTGGGACGTCGAACAAGGCGACGCCTGAGGGTCCTGACCGAACCTGAACACAGCGGATACCTGACTGTTAGGCGCGGTAAGTAGAGTCGCAGCGTGCTTCTTGCATCCTGTTCGGCCCAGCCCGTGGACCAGCCACCACGCAGGCTGACATGAGCTCGGACGGTGCCGGGCGCGGACTCATCATGGTGATCGAGGACGAGTCCGCCATCGCCGATGTCATCAGGCTGAACCTGGCCAAGGCGGGATATGGGGTGCAGATAGAACGGGATGGGACTTCGGGGCTCGCCGCGATCCTGGCTCTGCGGCCCGCCGCGGTGATCCTCGACATCGGGCTTCCCGGGATGGACGGAATCGAGGTATGCCGACGACTCCGGGCCAAGAACGACTGGACTCCCGTGTTGTTCGTGACCGCGCGCGACGACGAGATCGACCGGATCCTGGGGCTGGAGCTCGGCGCCGATCACTATGTGACCAAACCCTTCTCGCCCCGCGAGCTTGTCGCCCGGGTGACCAGTGTGCTGCGCCGATCTCAGGGGAGTCCGGACGATCCGCCCAGCCTTGTGGTGGGCGCCGTGAGGCTGGACCCGGCGCAACGGCGCATCTTTGTCGGCGACGACGAGGTCGGGCTGACCGCGACCGAGTTCGACCTGCTCGGCTACCTGATGCGCCGGCCGGGACGGGTCTTCAGCCGTGAGCAGCTCATCAGCGATGTATGGGGCTACTCAGCCTCGGGGAGCGTGCGCACCGTTGACGTGCACATCGCCCAGATTCGGGCAAAGCTCGGTGACGCGAGCCCTATCCGCACTGTGCGCGGAGTCGGCTATGCGGTGGACAGTCCCGCCTCGGGCAGTGGTCGCGCGCTGGATGGCCGGCCGTGACCCGTCGGGGGACGTTGGCTCAGAACATCTCGATGCTGGCCTCTGCAGTCGCCGTCATCACGGCGCTGCTGGCCGGCGGCCTTGCGATCGGGCTGATCACCAAGAGCAACTCGGACAATGCCAGGAGCACCCTTTCACAGCTGGCCAATGCGGCTCAGGCCACCGCCGATCTGGGCGTCAGCCCGGACGCGTCCCAGCGACGGGCCCGGCGAATCCTGCAGGCGCTCAAGGTCCAGTCCGTGACGGTGTCGGCTGAAGGAAGGCTGGTCGGGGCCAGCGCTCTGGGGCGGGCAAGCATCAACAAGGCCGATATCAGCCAGCTTCTGGGCGGCGCAGCAGTCTCGAAGCAGCGAACCGGGCTCGGACAGCAGGTGCTCGTCGAGGGACGTCCCACGCGGGTCGGAGGCATTGTGCTGTTGCAGCGCCGGGCCGACGCCACCGCATTCGGCGATGCGTTGATCGGGCGTGTGCTGATCGCGCTCGTCATCGGCGTCTTGACAGCCATCGGGCTGGGGTTGCTGCTGGCCCAGCGGATCTCGGGTCCGCTGCGCCGTACAGCGGGTGCCGCACACGCCCTGGCCGAGGGGCGCCGTGACGTCCTGGTCAGCCCCGAGGGTCCGGCTGAGGTGGCCGAGGTTGGCTCGGCACTCAACGCGCTCGCGTCCGCGCTGTCCCATTCTGAGGCTCGCCAGAGGGAGTTCCTGCTGTCGGTATCGCATGACCTGCGTACTCCGCTGACCGCCATCGCCGGATATGCGGAGTCCCTGGCCGGCGGGGTGGTGCCACCCGAAGAGGCGTCTTCGGTCGGTGAGGTCATGCTGACCGAGGCGCAGCGGCTGAACCGCATGGTCGCAGACCTGCTGGATCTGGCGCGGATGGGCGCTGAGGAGTTCCGGATCGACCTCGCCGACGTCGACCTGACCCAGCTGGCAAGAGCAGCGGGAGAGGTATGGCTCAGTCGTTGCCGGGCCGCGGACGTGGTGTTTCGGCTTGAGGCTCCCTCCGCCCCTGTCCGGTGCCATACAGATCCCTCCAGGGTGCGGCAGATCCTGGACGGACTGTTCGAGAACGCACTGCGGGTCACACCGGCGGGGGAGCCGATCATCCTGTCGGTGCGGGCTGAGCCAGAGCTGGCAACGGTGCTGCTCGAGGTGCGCGATGGCGGCCCCGGGCTGACCGATGCGGATCTGGCCGTGGCTTTTGAGCGCTCGGTGTTGTACGAACGCTACCGGGGCATTCGGCAGGTCGGCACCGGTTTGGGGCTTGCCATCGTCGACGGGTTGACCCACCGGCTGGGTGGCACGGTGGAAGCGGGCCACTCGGCCGAGGGAGGGGCCCGCTTCACCGTTCGGTTGCCAGCCAGCGGACCGGTAGGCGGCTGACCGATGGTCGTTGACTGTCTGCCTACTTCTTGGCGTCGACGACCCGCAGAGCCGTCAGCGTCGTTGTTCCGG
>Ga0209890_10000813_pt1 | contig 14534 bp, 11 predicted proteins | sample OrgsoiDNA2013049_FD_185799 | JGI IMG/M metagenome (GOLD analysis project Ga0209890, IMG submission 185799) | Permafrost soil microbial communities from the Arctic, to analyse light accelerated degradation of dissolved organic matter (DOM) -... | ecosystem: Environmental > Terrestrial > Soil >...
GAGTGGCGAGAAGGACTTCAAGACGGTCGCGATCCTTCGTTGGGACCCCGCTACCGCCCAGAAGCGCATGGAGGACCTGCTGACCAAGACGTACAGCAGCGGCGCCAAGGTCCAGGGTGTTCTCTCGCCCTACGACGGTCTGTCGATCGGTATCCTCTCCGCGCTGAAGAGCAACGGTTATGGCACCGCAGGTCAGCCGTACCCGACCGTTACCGGCCAGGACGCCGAAGTCCCGTCGGTCAAGTCGATCATCGCGGGCGAGCAGTTCGCCACGGTCTACAAGGACACCCGTGAGTTGGCCAAGGTCACCGTCAAGATGACTGACACCGTGCTCAAGGGCGGCAAGCCCGAGGTCAACAACACCACCGACTACGACAACGGAGTCAAGAAGGTTCCATCGGAGTTGCTGCAGCCCCAGGCCGTTTACAAGGACAACTACCAGAAGATCCTCGTTGACGGTGGCTACTACACGGCGGCCCAGCTCAGCTAGTCATCGCCGGTAGTTGAGGACAGAATGAACCCGTGTCCTACCGCCCGAAATCTGGGCGGTAGGACACGGGCCACCATCGCGACGCGTACGGCCTGAGGACGGACCATGGACGACGACATCCTGCAGATGCTGCACATCACCAAGACATTCCCTGGCGTCAACGCACTGCAAGACGTCAGCCTGTCAGTGGCGCGGGGTGAAATTCACGCCGTCTGCGGCGAGAACGGCGCAGGAAAGTCCACCCTCATGAAGGTGCTCTCGGGGGTCTACCCGCACGGCTCGTACGAGGGCGACATCTACTTCGACGGCGAATTGTGCCAGTTCCATGATCTGCGCCAGAGCGAGCGGCGCGGCATCGTGATCATTCATCAGGAGCTCGCACTTAGCCCCCACCTGTCGATCGCGGAGAACATCTTTCTCGGCAACGAGCGCGCCCAGCGGGGAGTCATTGACTGGAACCGGACTAATGCCGAAGCGCGCGAGCTGCTCCTGCGGGTCGGTCTTGACGAAAACCCGGTGAGCCGCATCTCCGACATTGGCGTAGGCAAGCAGCAGCTTGTCGAAATCGCGAAGGCGCTGTCGAAGCAGGTGAGCCTGCTCATTCTCGACGAGCCGACAGCAGCGCTCAACGACGCCGACTCCGCACACCTGCTTGAGTTGCTGCGCGGCCTGAAGCGAGAGGGCGTGACGTCGGTCATGATCTCGCACAAGCTGAATGAGATCGAGGCGATCGCCGACAACGTCACGATTCTGCGTGACGGCCGCGTGGTCGAAACTCTCAACATGAAAGACGGCCACACCACCGAAGACCGCATCATCTCCGGCATGGTGGGCCGCGACCTCAAGAACCGGTTCCCACCGCACACGCCGAACGTCGGCGAAGAGGCCCTTCGCATCGAGGACTGGACCGTCTATAGCACGACTCAGCGCGGCCGCATGGTCGTCAACAAGGCCAACCTGACGCTGCGACGAGGCGAGATCGTCGGGCTGGCCGGGCTCATGGGTGCCGGCCGCACCGAACTGGCGATGAGCGTGTTCGGTCGCTCGTACGGCACGAACATTTCGGGGCGCCTCTTCAAAGATGGCAAGCCCATCCACGTGGGGTCGGTGCAAGACGCGATCAAGCATGGGATCGCCTACGCCACCGAAGACCGCAAGCGCTACGGCCTCAACCTCATCGCTGACATCAAGCAGAACATCTCCCTCGCCGGGTTACGCAAGGTGGCCAAACGAGGCTGGATCGACGACAACGAGGAGTACAAGACCGCCTCCGACTACCGTGCCTCGTTGAACATCAAGGCACCGAGCGTGCTCATGGTCGCCGGCAAGCTCAGTGGCGGAAACCAGCAGAAGGTCGTGCTCTCGAAGTGGATCTTCGCCGACCCTGACGTCCTCATCCTTGACGAGCCCACACGCGGTATCGACGTCGGCGCCAAGTACGAGATCTACACGATCATCAACAGACTGGCGGACCAGGGCAAAGCCGTGCTTATGATTTCGTCGGAGCTTCCCGAACTCCTCGGCATCTGCGACCGGATTTATGCCTTTTCGGCCGGTCGCATCACCGGAGAAATGACGCGGTCACAAGCAACCCAAGAACGCTTGATGCAGTACATGACCAAGGGAATGGACTAGACGATGAGCAGCATCGCGCCGAGCAGCCCCGACACGTCGGCGGAGGAGCCGGGACTTGAAGCCGATCTCCCCGTACCGCAGGGTGCACGCAAGTTCACGGTCAACATTCGCCAGAGCGGCATCTACGTAGCCTTCGTCCTTATCGTCGGGTTCTTCGCGATTCTCACGCACGGCACGCTGCTCCAGCCGCAGAACATCTCCAACATCATTGTGCAGAACTCCTACATCCTCGTGCTCGCCATCGGCATGATCCTGATCATCATCGCCGGCCACATTGACCTGTCGGCCGGCTCGGTCGTGGCCGTCACTGGCGCCTTCGCCGGTGTGTTAATGATCAATCACCATGTCTCCTGGCCGCTTGCGTTCGTCCTGACGCTGATCGTCGGCGGCATCATCGGCGCCTGGCAGGGTTACTGGGTTGCTTACTTCGGAATTCCAGCCTTCATTGTCACGCTCGCGGGCATGCTGACCTTCCGAGCGCTGACGCTGACCGTCCTTGGCAACCAGGGCATTGGGCCGTTCCCGAACCCAGTGCGCACCATGGCGACCGGCTTCCTGACTAGCTACATGGGTCACGCCAAGCTCGGATTTCTCGGCCGGGTCGATACCTTCAGTGTGCTGGTCGGTGTTGTCGCGGTGCTGGGCATTATCGCGGCGCAGTGGCGGGCTCGCGCAGGTCGATTGAAGTACAAGCAGACCGTCGACCCGATCCCCTTGTTCTTGCTGAAGATCGTGGCCGCGTCGGCCGTCGTCCTGGCCATCGCGATCCAGCTTGCGAAGTTCAAGAACCTGCCGTGGGTGCTGGTGGTGCTGGCCATCCTCGTCGTCGTCTATTCGTTGGTGGCGGCGCGCACGGTCTTTGGCCGGCACGTTTACGCGATCGGCGGCAACCTTCAGGCGGCCAAGCTGTCGGGCGTGAACACACGTGCGGTCACGTTTTGGATCTTCGTGAACATGGGTGTGCTCGGCGCTCTCGCTGGAGTCATCTTCGCGGGTCGCCTGAACTTGGCTGGTCCTACCGCGGGTCAGTCGTTCGAGCTCGATGCCATCGCCGCGGCGTTCATCGGCGGTGCCGCAGTGCAGGGCGGCGTCGGCAAGATCATCGGTGCCATCACTGGTGGTCTCATCATCGGTGTCATCAACAACGGTATGTCCCTGGCCGGTGCGCCGAGCGAGCGCGTCATGTTGGTCAAGGGCATCGTGCTGTTGGCTGCCGTGGCGTTCGACGTCTGGGCTAAGCGACGGGCGAGTAGCGCAGTTAAGTAGAACGCCAGACGCACCTCGTTGGCGTCAACTAAATAGAGGTGGCCGGATTCCTACGCGCAGAACCACCCATATCGCGATGAGAGTCACCTCCCCGACGTCGAGTGGGTTGACTTGTCGCACGGCCACCAGCCACGCGCCCGTGTGCGGGCGGCGCGCCAGCCACGCGCCCGTGTGCGGGCGGCGCGCCAGCCCCGCGCCCCGCGGCCCGCTTGGTGCATACGCCCTCGACCGGCGCGCGACGGCGAGCATGGCGGCGTGCCGCACGCGCGTTGTTAACTGTCGCCTGGTCTCGCACCAACGTGAGCCGGCTATTCGCGGGAGGTCGTTGGGTGAACTTGTCTGGCGCATTTGAAGGGCTGATCGCCGGCGCCGGCGGTCACCTGATTTTCGGCTGCGACTACAACCCTGAACAGTGGCCCGAGGACGTATGGGCTGACGACATGGTGCTCATGCGCGAGGCGGGCGTCAACCTCGTGAGCGTAGGGATTTTCGCGTGGTCACTACTCGAGCCCCGCGACGGCGTCTTTGAATTCGGCTGGCTCGATCGCGTTGTCGATTTGCTACACGCGAATGGGATCCGAGTCGACCTGGCCACCGCGACCGCGGCTATCCCGGCATGGCTGAGCATCGCGCATCCCGAGGTGCAGCCCGTTGACATCGAGGGCCGGACGATGTGGCAGGGCAGCCGGCAGAACTGGTGTGCGAGTTCACCCGTCTACCGCGAGAGGAGCCTGCGGCTTGTTCAGCAGATCGCCGAACACTTCGCCGGTCATCCGGCCCTGGCGATGTGGCACATCTCGAACGAATACGCGTGCCACAACGCGCGCTGCTATTGCGACAATTCGGCGATCGAATTCCGCAAGTGGCTGCAGCGAAAGTACGGAGATATCTCGGCTCTCAACAAGGCGTGGGGCACGACGTTTTGGAGCCAGCACTACGAAGAATTCGATCACATCCAACCGCCGCGCATTTCCTCCGCGTGGCTCAACCCAACGCAGCAGCTCGACTACGCCCGGTTCAGTTCCGACATCATGCTTGAGCAGTTCAGGGCTGAGCGCGACGTCGTCAAAGCGGTTACGCCTGATATCCCGGTCACCACCAATGTGATGGTGGCTGCCTTCGGAGGTCTCGACTACTGGGCCTGGGCGCCCGAGATGGACATCGTCTCCAACGACCACTACCTCGAACTCGACACGCCTGCGCCGCACATCGAACTCGCGATGAGCGCCGACATGACGCGAGGCCTGGCGGGCGGCGCGCCGTGGTTCTTGATGGAGCATTCGACAAGTGCGGTCAACTGGCAGCCGCGCAACATCGCAAAACAGCCAGGGGAAATGCGGCGCAACACGCTTCAGCACATTGCCCGAGGCGCAGATGCGGCGTGCTTCTTCCAGTGGCGGGCATCGTTGGCTGGCGCCGAGAAGTTTCATTCCGCGATGGTGCCCCACGTCGGCACCGACAGTGACATCTGGCGCGAAGTCGTGCAGCTGGGTGGCCACGTGCGGGCGATGTCCGAACTGGTCGGCAGCATCGTGCGCAACGACGTCGCCTTCATCTTCGACTACCACGCGCGGTGGGCAACCGATATGCACGTACATCCGAGTTCTGCCGTGCGATACATGGACCAAACGCTCGCGTACTACACAGGGTTTTGGCGCCTGGGCATCGGTGTTGACTTCGCTCGGCCGGCGTCCGACCTTTCGCGCTATCGGCTCGTCGTGGTTCCGACGCTCTACCTCGCATCAGATGCCATCGTCGAGTCGCTAAAGTCGTATGTACGTGGCGGGGGACACGTGGTCATTACCTACTTCTCCGGTATCACCGACGTCGACGATCACGTCATCCCAGGCGGCTACCCGGGAGCGTTTCGCGACATTCTCGGCGTCCGTACGACGCAGTTCTTTCCGCTGGCTGCTGAGCAATCTGTGTCATTGTCCGATCATTCGGTCGGAACACTCTGGACCGAAGACGTCCATCCTGAGGGGGCCGAGACCATCGCCCACTACGTCGACGGCCCATTGCCTGGCGTTCCAGCGATAACCCGAAATATGTACATGGCCGGTGTTGCCTGGTATGTCGCCACCCGCCTTGACGATGACGGGCTGGAGCGTCTGTTGTCACATGTCGCTCGGGATGCGCAGATCAAGGCCGCAGTTGAAACGACGGCGGGAGTGGAGATCGTCAGACGACACGGCGCTGGTGGCGCAAGCTGGCTCTTCGTGCTCAATCACACCGATTCGCCCGCGAATGTCGCGACCGCTGGGGTGGACGTCCTCACAGGTCTGACGCATGCTGATCCCTTTGTCATCGCTCCGCGAGGTGTGGCGGTTATCCGGGAAGGTGCGGCCTAGCCCTCTGCGCTGCCCGCAATGATTGCTGCGATTTGGTAACGGTCCCTTGTGGCTATCGTCAGATGAATCCTGAGGCGCTAGCTTAGGCGTGCTTCGCAGTTACCTGCGCAGCCGCAGACCGCATGTGATCGATCGGTAAATGCCCGAATCTGCGCCTCGTGAGGCCTTGCACCAAGGGGAGCTCTGAAGTGCCGGAAGGCCTTTCCACGCCACCCGCTGTCGAGCCGGTTGCCTCCGCGACCGGCCCTTCCTCGGTGAATGCGTCATCCGACAAGGATGAGTCCACCCCGATCAAGCTGGCCTTGTTGGCGCTCAAGGGTGGCCCGCTGTTCATGTTGCTGTTCATGGTCATCTTCTTGTGGTTCGGCACCGACCACCATCTGTTCTGGTCGTTCGGAAACATCGGCAATGTCCTCGAACAATCCGCTGGCGTCTGTGTCATTGCGATGGGCCAACTCCTCGTCATCCTGACCAGGGGTATCGACCTGTCAATCGGGTCGAACGTCTCGCTCGCGTGCGTTGTGTGCACCGTCGTGTTCAAGCACAGCCATTCGCCGCTTCTGTCGATCGGGGTCACCCTGCTGATCGGCCTGCTGCTCGGTCTGATCAACGGGTTGCTTCTGGTCAAGGGCCGGCTGCCGCATCCGTTCATTGCCACGCTGGCAACCCTGAGCATCGCCGCCGGCGCCGCGTTGATCATCGCGCACGGCTCCACCCAACTCGGCGCGCCGTGGATCGTCGACAAGCTCGGCGGTGGCCGCATCTCGCAGATTCCCGGCCACGGACCGGTGGGTTGGTTCCCGTTCGCCGCTGTGGTCGTGATCGTCTTCGCGATCGTGTGTTGGGTCATCCTGCGCAAACTCGTCTGGGGTCGCTGGATCTACGCCGTCGGTGGCAGCCCTGAGGCAGCAGTGCGCACGGGTCTTCCCGTCAACAAGGTGCTCATCTCGGTGTACGTCATGAGTGGCCTATCGGGAGCGATCGGCGGCATGTTGTTCGTCGGCACCGCAAACGCCGGCTCGCCGTTCACCGGCGTGGGTATGGAACTGAATGCGATCGCTGCGGTCATCATCGGTGGCGGCAGTTTCCTTGGCGGTCGTGGTCGCGTGATCAATGCGCTGACAGGTGCGCTCATCATCGGCGTCTTGCACAACGGCCTCAACCTGGTCGGCGTCAACCCCAACTGGCAACAGATCGCGACAGGCATCGTCATCGTGCTCGCCGTCGAACTCGATGTCATCCGGGCTTACGTCGAGAACCGATTCCGTAACCTCCAAGCGAGGATCACATGACCGCCGAGACGATCGTGGCCACCCCTGTGCTCGCAGTCTCCGGCGCGACGAAGTTGTTCGGCGCGGTAGTTGCTCTCGACGGTGTCGATCTCGAGGTTCACGCCGGCGAGGTGCTGGCGTTGCTGGGCGACAACGGCGCGGGCAAGTCCACCCTGATCAAGTGCATTAGCGGCGTGCACAAACTTGACAAAGGTGAGATCAGGATCGACGGTGCGCCGGTGCACATCTCCTCGGCAATCAGTGCCAGGGAATTCGGCATCGAGACGGTCTATCAAGACCTTGCGCTGTTCGACAACCTGAACCCGACCGCCAACTTCTTTGCTGGCCGCGAAGTTGCCGGGCCGGCGTGGTTACCGCGAGGTCTGCAATGGCTCAACCAGCGTGGCATGACGACACGCACCCGGGAATTGCTCGATCGGCTGCAAGTTCGCCTGCCTGATTTCGAGGCCGATGTCGCACTGATGTCGGGCGGTCAGCGCCAGGCCGTTGCGGTGGCTCGGGCAGTCGCCTTCTCGTCCAAGGTGGTCATTCTCGATGAGCCGACTGCGGCTCTCGGCCTGCGCGAGTCTGCGCGGGTGCTCGAACTTGTACTGCGACTGAAGGAGAACGGCGTCGCCGTCATCCTGATCTCGCACAGCATGGACCAAGTTCTCAGCGTTGCCGACCGCGCGATGGTCATGCGCCGCGGGCGGAAGATCGGTGAAGCACTGGCGAACCACGAAAACCAAGAACAACTCGTGTCCTGGATCGTCGGGGCGCGGGGAGACGTGGCTATCTAGCCGAGCACCCTGCCGCGCGTCGATGTGCAGGTAGGAAACCCCATGAGAAGGAGCACAAAGGTGTCATCTCGATACAAGGCTTTTGCCGTCCTCGCGACGGCGGCGGTGTTGATTTCCGGCTGTAGTAGCAAGAAGACCACGCCCGTGGCTGCATCGAGCACGCCCGCGGCCGCGACCTCTGCAGCGGCTCCCGCGCCGGCCACCACTTCGGCCGCCGCGCCTGCCCCTGCGTCCTCCTCGTCCGCGGCAGCGCCCGCTGGCCCGATCAAGATCACTCTCATCACCAAGGCCACGGGTGGTTTCTGGGACGCCATGATTGCCGGCGCCAAGAAGTACCAGACCGACAACCCCACCCAAGTTGACATCAGCTACCTCGCCTGCAAGACCAACGACGACACGCCCTGCCAGATCGCTCAGATCCAGGACAGCGTCACCAAGGGCACCAAGGCCATCGTCATCGCCAACATGGGCCCTGGCGTCATGCCGGCACTCAACGCGGCGAAGGCAGCCGGCGTGAAGATCGTCCTCGTCGACAACAACCTGCCGGGCTTCACGCCGGACGCCATCTCGGCGACCGACAACGACAAGGGCGGCGTCCTCGCTGGCGACTACATCAAGACCCAGCTCAAGTCCGGTGACACGATCGGCCTCATGGAGGCGGTTCGTGGAGTGCCCGCCCTCGACGCCCGTATCAATGGTGTCAAGAAGGAGCTCGCCGGCACTGGCATCAACGTCGTCATCGGCGGCGCGGAAACCAAGTGTGACGCGGCGACGGGTGCTTCGGTGGCGCAGGACCTCATCACCAAGAATCCGAAGCTCACCGCCATCTACTCGGCCTGTGACGCACCGGCCGAAGGTGTCGCAAGCTCGGACATCGTGAAGAACCACCCGCTCAAGATCTTCGGCTACGACGGTGACCCGGCGATGGCACAGCTGATCGCCGACGGTAAGGCTGTCGCCACCATGGCGCAGTCGCCGATGAAGATGACCAACTTGGGCGTCCAGGCCGCGGTGAACATGATCCTCGGCAAGCCGTTCGAGACGTCCATCGACACTGGTGTTACGTTGTGGGACAAGAGCAACGCCTCGCAGTTCACCTCCTCTTGGCAGTAAGTCCGCCAAGGTAGGGGCAGTCAGATAGCCTGAAAACGCAGGCCCGGCACTCATCGAGTGTCGGGCCTGCGCCATGTCACACGGGCGAGGGCGCTGCAGCAGCCGTGACCGCGATGGGGCCGTGTGATGCACGGGACGGGCCTCGACCTCGACGCCGGGAACGCGCATCGCGATCCTGGTACGTCCTAGGCGAGGTTTCTGTCGGGTCGCTGCAGACGCAGCTAGCGTTCGCGCCGCACGTACTGGTCGAATGCGATAGCGAGCACGATGACCAAGCCTTCGGCGATGAGCTGCTCGGCGATTGGCACGTTCAGAACGTTCAGGCCATCATTGATGATGCCAATCAAGACCGCGCCGAGTACGGATCGAAGCACCGAGCCGCGGCCGCCGAACAAACTGGTGCCACCGACGACGACGGCCGCAATCACGTTGAGCTCATACCCGGTGCCGTAAACCGCGGTGGCGGTGTGGGTCTCAGATGAGAGCACCATGCCAGCCAACCCCGCGCCGAGGCCGGACAGCACGTAGACAAGCGTCTTCGTTCGGACGACGGGCACGCCGCATAGACGAGCGGCCCGCTCGTTCTCGCCGATCGCGAAGACACTGAAGCCGAACCGGGTGCGCCCCTGGATGAGCCAACCGATGAGGGCGATGGCGAGGAAAATGTACACAGGCGCAGGAATTCCGAGGAACTTCCCGCCGCCAATGCGGAGGTAGGCCGCAGGCTGTGATACGGCGCGCTGGGCCGCGTTGCCGATCAGCAAAGCGATCCCGCGCACGATGCTCAGGCTGCCGAGCGTGACGACGATCGCCGGTAGGTCGAAGCGCGCGATGATGATGCCGTTGGCGAGACCGACGAGAGCACCGATGGCGCAGCCGAGCGCAAGCGCAGTCAGCGCGGTGACGTTCGACTTCGTCAAGATACCTTGGGCGAGGAGGCCGGTGAGGCCCATGATCGCGCCGACGGACAAGTCAATGCCGCCGGTTAAAATGACGAATGTGGACAGGACGGCCATGATGCCGATGATGGCGACGGCCGACAGGATGCCGGTGATGTTGTCGAGCTTGAGCATCGCCGGCTTGGCGATCGCGAAGCCAGCGAACACGACGAAGACGATGAGCACAAGTCCGTAGTCCTGCAACACCTGCGAGTCAAAGAGCCGCCGGCGGGGCGGCCGTGTTGCGAGTTCAGACATTGCCCGACACCCCCGCGCTTGCTGCTTCGAGCACGGCATCTTGAGTGGCGGTCGCCTTGTCGAACTCGGCGACGATTCGGCCCAGCGACATCACCACGATGCGGTCGGGCAGGGTGAGTGCTTCTTCCATGTCGGACGAAATCACCAATATTGCGGCACCGTCTTCGGCGAGTGCGCGCAGGCGGTGGTAGATCTCGGCTTTCGCGCCGACATCGATGCCTACTGTCGGTTCGTCAAGGAGCAGGATGTCTGTACCTCCAGCCAGCCAGCGGCCCATCAACACCTTCTGCTGGTTACCGCCGCTGAGTCTGCGCACCACCATGTCAATGCGGGCCGGCACGATCCCGAGCGTCGACACCACGCGGGTAGCGAGGGCGCGTGCACTTCGCCGACTGATGATGCCCCCGCGGCTCACTTGACCTAGGTGGGCAGCGATCAGGTTGTCACGAATCGTATGGCTCATCATGAGGCCGTCGTCGCGCCGATCCTCGGGAACGAAGCCGAGCCGGGCGATGATTGCGTCGTTTGGTCGACGCATCCGCATCGGTTTGCCGTGCACCAAGATTTCGCCCGTGCTCGCTGGCGTGGCGCCAAACAGCGCCTGCAACAGCTCGGAACGCCCGGCTCCGATGAGTCCGGTGATGCACACGATTTCGCCCTTGCGCACGACCAGGTTGATGTCGTCAAACGAGCCAGGTTGAGAGAGGTGGCGACACTCGAGCGCGGCTGGTGCCGACTCGAGGTAGCCGACCTCGCGCTGGGTGGCACTCTCGGCGAGGAGTTCGCGCCCCAGCATTGCTTGCGCGAGCGAGGCGGCAGTCATCGTCGACACCTTCGATGTCAAAACGACGCGGCCGTCACGAATGACGGTCAAGTTGTCTGCGATCGAAAAGACCTCGTCGAGCACGTGTGAGATGTAGAGGACGCAAATGCCGTTCTTGGTCAGCTCTCTGATCGAACCGAACAGACTTTGCACCTCGACTTGGGACAGCCACGCCGTGGGCTCGTCCATCAGGATGACGCGGGCGTCTCGGGCCAATGCCTTCGCTATCTCAACCTGCTTTTGTTGCACGGTCGGCAGTGATTGAACTGACGCGTCGAGGTCAAGGTAGATGCGGTGGTGCTCGAGCAGAGCTGACACTTGCGCCCGCTGGGTCTTGCGGTCGAGCTGGCCAAACGACTTCACCGGCTGCGCGCCGAGCGAAACGTTGTCGAGTACCGACAGCGCTGGCACCAAGTTGGATTCTTGGTAGATGCAGGCGATACCGGCTGCGAGCGCCTTGCGCGGGTCACCGAGCGCCTGCGCAACACCGTCGATCAATACGGTGCCGTGGTCAGGTGTGACCGCCCCCGTGAGGATCTTGACGAACGTCGACTTGCCGGCGCCGTTGGTGCCGAGCAGAGCGTGCACTTCGCCCGGCCGCATCGACAGGCTCGCATCGGCGAGTGCATGTACGGCGCCGTATCGCTTGGACAGGCCGGTGGCCTCAAGCATGAATTCACGATTGCTCGGTGTCGAGTCGACGCCTCCTGGTACGGCGGCCGGATCGCTGGCGTCGGTCACGATGCCACACCGGGTGCGGTGTGTATTGTTTCGCCGACCGGGCGTCGCCGCACCCGTTCGCGCACGAGGTCGCGTTGTTCGCGCATCTGTCGATACCGGTCGTACCCGACCGCTCCCACCAGGATCACGCCGCCGACGACGGGTTGGGCGTAGGTCGTGACGTTCTCAAGCTGCATGCCGATATAGGCGGTGCCGATGAGGAACGCGCCGAGTATCGGACCGAGCGTGCCGCCGACCCCGCCGAGCAAGCTCACCCCGCCGACGACGGCAGCGGCAATAGCCGACAACTCAATGCCGGTGCCGAGGTCTTCAGGCGACGTGGACAACCGCGAACTCAGGATCAGCGCCACGACTCCGGCGCAAAAACCGGAGATGGCGTACGCCAGGATCTTGATGCGCGTGACATTGATGCCGGCGAGGTAGGCCGCGCGCTCGTTGCCGCCAACAGAGTAGAAGTCGCGGCCCAGCTTCGTATGGGCGAGCACCCAGTACGCGGCCAGACCGATCACGACCATGTAGACGAACGCTCGAGGGATCGGACCAAAGGAGCCGTCGATCCACAGCAGGAGTTTGTCGGTGATCGGGGCCACGCTCAGATCGCGGTACAGCTGCCGACCTGAGATTGCGTACGTCGTACCGCGCCAGGTGGCCATAGCGGCGAGCGTGACGATGAACGGGCTCAGATTGAGTTTCACGACGAGAAATCCATTGAGCGCACCGAGGGCCGCACCGAGTGTGAGCGCGGCCAGGATCGCGACGATGCCACTGACATGACTGATCAAAGAAAGATCGAACACGGTCATGCCAACGACGCCGATGATCGAGCCGACGCTGAGATCGATGCCGGCCAACAGAATCGGAAAGCTCATGCCGATCGCCAGGATGCCGATGTGCGAGTACCCGATCAGCAGGTTCTTGTAATTGTCCTCGGTTCGGAACCGTGGCGATAGCACCGAAAAGATGATGAGTACCAGGGCATAGAACAGCGCCAGCCCGGCGGCCGAGGACCGCCGGGCCTTGAGCGACTGAACGGACTGTCGAGATATGCGCAAGCCGGTCTCCAAGACGATCACCGCGACAAGCGGCAGTGCTGACGATCAGTGCTGACGATCAGCGCTGATCTACCAGCGAGCGGACGCCGGGATGCTCGCGACGTTGTCCTTCGTCAAGATGGAGTACGGCATGAGCAGGTGACCTTGGACGGGCATGTTCGACGCCTTGGTGCCACTGGTGGCGAGCACGATGCCAGCGGACGCGGCGAAGCGACCCTGCTGCCACACGTCGGTGTACTGCGTGCCGGTGAGTTCGCCCGCTTCGATGGACGTCAACGCGGCTTTCTCGCCGTCGTTGCCGAAGATGACGAGCTTGCTCAAGATGCCCTTCGCCTTGGCGACGTCGACGACACCGAGTGCCATGTCGTCGTTGACGCCGTAGACGCCCTTGATGTTCGGGTTGGCAGCCCACATCGCGGTAAACGTGTCCCCGGCGGTCTTGCGGTCCCACTTCGCGTTCTCGTCGGCCGCGATCTTCACGTTCGGGAACTTGGCCTTCATGCCATCGACGAAGCCGTTGGTGCGCAGGTCGCGGATGGTGATGCCGGGAGGAGCGTTCAGGATGACGACGTCACCGCTGCCGCCGATGAGCGCGCCCATTTTCGCCGCGATGTCCATCGCGCCGAAGTAGTGGTTCATCTCGACGTGCGCTGCGTGCGCTTCGGTGGCGTCGATGTTGAGTGTGATGACCGGGATACCGGCGGCCTTGGCCTTCTTGATGGACGGCGCGAGGCCGACGCTGTCAGCGGGCTGCAGGAAAATGCAGTCGACGCCCTGCGTGATCGCGGTGTTCATGAGGGTGATCTGCGTGTCGGCCTTGTTCTGACCGTCGAGCACCTGGAAGTCGATGTTCTTCTGGTTGGCCGCGATCTCCTGCATGCCATCGCCCCACGCCGTTGACGTGGCCTGCGGCTGGATCTGGATCCAGACCATCTTGTAGTGGCTCTTCGCCGTTCCGCCGCTCGCTGCAGCAGCCTTGGCCGGCTTGCTCTTGCTCGTACATGCACTGATCAGAGGACTGGCCAGCGCGGCTGCGCCGATGGCGGCAGATGCGCCGAGGAAGCGTCGGCGGTCGAAGCCGTTGGCGAGCTTCTCGTCGAGTTCTGTCATGGAATGGCTCCTTGTTGGTGGGGCGAACGGATCACCAAGGTGGTGCGAACCGACGTCAGGCGCCGCCGACCTGCTCCTGACCACCGGACCCCGTTTGGTCCCGAAATCAGTCGTGGCTTGCGCGAGGCAAGCAAAAACTACCGATCGATACGTCTGATGTCTAGGCTCTCCGGGAGCGTTACCGGATCGTGTCCTTTGCCTCCCACGCGGCAGGAGGCCTCAGGGCACGGCGATTAATGCGGCGGCGAGCCTAGAGCGGGGGCGCGGTGCCGTCGACATCGTCAGATGTTGCGGTCTCCAGGAAGTCTTCGACGCCGACGAGGTGTACAGCCATGCGAAGTCGGGCGCGGTCGGGGTCGTGCGCCACGATCGCGTCGAGTACGGCGCGGTGTTCGTCGATGGTGCGTTGTTGGGCGCCTTCTTCGATAACTCCGCGGCGAAGGCGGGCACGCGCGGTGCGGCCGGAGATCGATTCGATCAGGGCTGCGAGCATCGGGTTCGCGGATGCGGCCGCGATTTCGCGATGGAACGTGCTGTCGTACACAAAGAAGCGTTCGTAATCGGTGGGGTCTTCGGCCAAGGCGCGTTCGGCATCCGCGAGGGCGCGATGCGCTTGCGCCACCGCGCTCGCGTCGATGTGCAGCGCGGCGAGGCCGGCGGCTTCGCATTCGAGAACGCGGCGGACG
>Ga0209890_10000816_pt1 | contig 14495 bp, 11 predicted proteins | sample OrgsoiDNA2013049_FD_185799 | JGI IMG/M metagenome (GOLD analysis project Ga0209890, IMG submission 185799) | Permafrost soil microbial communities from the Arctic, to analyse light accelerated degradation of dissolved organic matter (DOM) -... | ecosystem: Environmental > Terrestrial > Soil >...
GGTATGGGCTCTGTCCCCGGCGGAGGTCAAGGGATGGGCTTTCCCGGCCGTGCTCCCGGTGGCCATCCCGGTGGAGGCAGTGGGGGCGGCGGCGGTTTGCCGAGACTGCCTGGCGGACTTCTCAAAGGCGGTCCCTGGACCTCGAACTCCGGCAGCTTCATGGATTTGGTGGAAGCATCGGTGCAGCGCTCACTTCTGGAAGAAAAGGGAAATCCGCAAAAATCGTACACCTCGCTGGCCCGTATCTTGCGGACCACGGGAGTGGACAAAATTCTCGATCATTTTCCTGCGGAGCGGCGCCAGGAACTCACCACCCTCGCGCCGGAACAACTGGCTGCGGAATACATCGAAGACACTGCGCTACAACTAGCTGGCGCGAAACTCAAAAGCGCCACCGGCGGGTCGCAAAAGGTCCTAATCGAGGAAGAGGTGGTGCGGGTGCTGGCGCGGAGTCTGCAGGCCACGCACATGGCCGACCGGCTGGCGCAAAAACTCGCCAAGTTCATTGAAGAATTTGCGGTTCCGCCTCACGTGCAACAGAAGATTCGCGAAGAACTGACATGGAGCTCGCTGAACAACAGCAAGAAGTTCACCCGCCTGATGGAGATCAAGCACTATTCCGCCATCGAGTTTCGGCGCTTGGCTGACCTTACGAAAGAGTTCATGACGCAGCGGGAAATGGACCGCGCCTCGGCTCTGGCTAGTCACTACTTCGACTTTCTCGATGAGGAAGGCGTGAAAATTGAAAGTGCCGAGCTGAGCCGTGCGCCGGAGTTGATTCGCAATATTCCCCTTGCCCAGGTGGGTTTTGCTTCCAAGACCGCAGAGCGTTTGGGTCGAACACTGCTGCGCGAAGATCTCTCCGAATATGTTCACTTTTTGGCGGCCAGCGCTTTGACGGTTCTGTCGCAATCCATCGCTGCGTTTGAGGATTTCGAGGACGTAGTGGCGATCGGCATTTCGCTCGAGACTTCACTGAACCGGGACCGGGAAAAACACAAAAAATGCTGCGGCCTCGGCCTGGATAGGTTGCTGCCGGTAGCTGCGATCGAGCGCATCATCGAATTATTCCTGGTGAAGCGAAATGATTCCGCGTGGAGCAAGACAGTCGCCAAGCTGCTGCGCTTCGCGGCTCCGGCCGGTATCGAAGGCGTATTCAAACGCCTGAACGAGGAGCCGGAGGCCAAGAATCGTTTGGCGCTGGTGCGCCTGGTCGGCCAAATGGGCAGCGAGAGCATCGCCGTCGCGTACAAATATCTTAAGGACGAGCGCTGGTATGTGGTGAGAAACATCTGCGTGGCGTTGGCGGACTTGAAAGATCCCGACCTAGCAGAGCACATCGTTCCGGCGCTGGAACATCCGGACGAGCGGGTGCAGCAGGCGGCGCTCAAAGCCCTGGTCAATAGCCGCACCATGCGCGCCGCTCCGGTGCTGTCCATGTCCCTATCCAAACTTTCGCCGAAGGTATTGGATCAGGCGCTGGATGAATTGATGTTTATGCGGCACGTGAAGACGATCGCTGGCCTCGAGCAATTCGTGGGCGGCACGACCGCCTCCAATCTGGCCGCGGCGAGAAAAGCGATCCAGGTGATGGCTTGCATCGATGATGACGAGGCCCTGCACGCCATGGCACGTCTGTTTCGCATGGAGAAACTAGACAGCCGCATCCGGCGCGCCGCACTGAGCGCCATTTGCAAGAATCAATCGTCGGTCGCGGTGGAAGTACTGCAGGAACTGGCCACAACCCGGGGCCCCTTGGCCGAAGAAGTTCGAACCGAACTCAAGAACCGTATTCCGGTTTAAGCATTCCTACCTCTGCAGTTTCTGCTGGTGTAATCGCGGACGGTTCCTTGCACCGAGGTAACCCCTCCTGCTATCTTGCCGGTGCGTGAATCCCAATCCACGCGGACATCAAGAACGTACCTCTAACGAAAGAGATCCGGAGTTTGTCCACGGCAGCGCGCAATCCGGAACCAAATGACGGAGCTCTGATTGCGGCCATCCACTCCGGCAATCAGGACGCCATGGCGCAGCTGTACGCGCGCTATTCGTCGGTTGTGTATGCCGTGGCGTTGCGAGTGCTCGGAGACCCGGCAGCGGCAGAAGACGTGTTGCAGGAAGTTTTCATGCAGCTGTGGCGCAGTCCGGGATCGTTCGACTCAGGGCGTGGAAATCTGGCGCCGTGGCTGGCGGTAATCGCACGAAACCGGGCTGTGGATGTGCTGCGAAAACGGCGCCCGCAGACCGAGATCAGCGAGACCATTGTTTCGGTGGAACCTGATCTCGCCAGCGATACCGACCGCAGCCGCGCCATGGAAAAGGTTCGAGCGGCCCTGAAGGATATGCCAGCGACGCAGCGCAGTTCGCTGGAGATGGCTTATTTTGAAGGCTACAGTCATTCGGAAATTTCAGAGAAAACAGGAGAGCCGCTGGGGACGGTGAAGACCCGCATCCGAACCGGCTTGATGCTGCTTCGCAAAGCAGTAGAGACAAGATGAGCGTTCACGAACAATTCGGGGAAGACCTGGCCCTCTACGCTTTCGGTTGCCTGGAAGGCAACGAGCGCGCGGCGCTGGAGAGGCATCTGGAGGAGTGTGCCTCCTGCCGCCGCGAGTTGGAGCAACTGCGCGGAGACGCCGCGCTGCTAGCGCTTTCTGCCTCTGGACCGACGCCTCCCGCGCGCGCTCAGACCCGGCTGATGGATGCCATCGCCAAAGAGCCGCGAGGACGGAAGGCTGAGGCGGGAGTCGGAAGAACGAAATGGTGGCCAGCTTTCGGATGGGCAGCCGCAGCGGCGATGGTTGTGGTCGCGGCCGTGATGTGGAATCAGAATGTCCAACTGAAATCGAGCCTGGCGGCTCTGCAAGGGCTTTCCGAGCAACAAAAGTTTGAGCTGGGACAAGCGCGTCATGTCGTCGATACTCTGACGGCCCAAGACGTGCAACGCGTGGATGTAATGCCGGTGGGTTTAAAAGCGCCGCCGCCGCAGGGCAAAGCCATCTACTCGCGCCAGAACAACGGACTGATTTTCGTGGCCAGCAACCTGCTTCCACTGCCCGCGCAGAAAGCTTACGAACTCTGGATCATTCCCACGCAAGGCGCGCCCATTCCAGCCGGCATCTTCAAGCCGGATGCGCATGGCGGAGCGATGGTGATCAATCCGCCGATCCCCTCTGGGATCGATGCCAAGGCGTTTGCGATTACGATTGAGCCTGAGCAAGGCTCGACTACTCCGACGATGCCCATCGTTATGCTGGGTGCGGGCGGATAGGTCCTAGCCCACGCATAGGGTCAGCTCTACATCCGGTAAGATGAACCTGGTTGCGCGGTTTCCCCTATGAACTCACGGTTTTGGATTGCGTCCGGCTTGGCGTTTTTGGTCGTCCTGGCAGCCCCCTTGGCCGGAAATGCGGCACTGCCGCAGACCACGCAAATGCCATCTGCTTCACATTCTCCCGCACCAAAAAAGACGCTGAAGGGTGTGGGAAATTTTGGCGAGGTCACGCCGACGCTTTACCGAGGTGGGCAACCGACCCGCGAAGGATACGAGGCGCTGGCCAAGATGGGGGTCAACATTGTGGTGGACGGCCGCTTGTCGGGCCAGGACAAAGAACGCGAGGAGGTAGAGAAGGCCGGAATGCAGTACGTGTCCATTCCCTGGCACTGTCTTTTTCCCAGGGATGAAGTTTTTGCGCGATTTCTCAACGTGCTGAGAGCGAATCCTGACAAGAAGGTATTTGTCCATTGCCGCTACGGCGATGACCGGACGGGGATGATGGTTGCTGCGTATCGCATGTCCGTCGAAGGCTGGACCGCGGAAGAGGCGCGGCGGGAGATGGACCAGTTCGGCTACAAGCCTCTGGTTTGCCCTTCGCTAGGACCCTACGAGAAACATTTTCCGGAGCATGTGAAGTAAGGACCCAGCGCTCCAGACACCCACCAATGCGCAACCTTCAGCGAAGTAGCGACCTTGCGGCTAGGATCTCTCCTCCACGATTAAGCCTCTTCCTGCTCTTTCAACTTCGCAATCACGGTGAAGTCTTCGAGCGTCGTTGTATCGCCCTTCACTTCGCCGTTCGTCGCCAGCTCGCGCAGCAGGCGGCGCATGATTTTTCCGCTGCGGGTTTTGGGGAGCGAATCGGTAAAGCGAATGTCATCCGGCTTGGCCAGCGACCCGATTTCCTTGGCTACCCATTTACGCAACTCTTCTTTCAACTCGGGCGTCGGAGCCCGCCCGCCTCCCAACGTGACGAACGCAGAAATGGCCTGCCCCTTCACTTCATCCGGACGTCCGACCACGGCTGCTTCAGCAACAGATGGGTGCGCGACCAGAGCGGACTCGACTTCCATGGTGCTCAGGCGATGGCCGCTGACGTTGATCACGTCGTCCACCCGGCCCATCACCCAGAAATATCCGTCTTTGTCTTTGCGCGCGCCATCCCCGGTGAAATAGTTGGGAGGAATCTGTGACCAATACTGCTTCACGTAACGGTCGGGATCGCCATAAATAGTGCGCAACATGCCCGGCCACGGCTGCTTCAAAACTAGAAATCCGCCGGAACCATCGGGGACCTCCTCACCTTCCATGGTGACGATCGCAGGCACAACTCCCGGAAAAGGTTTCGTTGCCGAACCCGGCTTGGTTGCAATAGCGCCCGGCAGCGGGGCGATCATGATGTGCCCAGTCTCGGTCTGCCACCAGGTATCCACAATCGGACAGCGATTGTGGCCGATCATCTCGCGATACCACATCCAGGCTTCGGGATTGATCGGTTCTCCCACGCTGCCGAGCAGGCGCAGGCTGTCGAGCTTGTGTTTTTTCGGCCACTCGTCTCCCCAGCGAATGAAGGTGCGAATCGCGGTTGGCGCGGTATAGAAAATATTTACCTGGTGGCGGTCGATGATGCTCCAGAAGCGATCGGGCTCAGGAAAATTCGGCGCGCCCTCGTACATCAGAGTTGTGGCGCCGTTCATCAGCGGGCCGTAGACGATGTAGCTGTGTCCCGTTACCCAGCCGATGTCCGCGGTACACCAGTACGTATCTTCCTCGTGGAGATCAAACACCCACTTCGTGGTGATGTAGGTGCCGACGGAATATCCGCCGGTGGTGTGCACCACGCCTTTGGGCTTGCCGGTGGTGCCCGAGGTGTAGAGGATGTAGAGCGGATGCTCGGCATCGAGCGGCTCGGCGGGACAGTCTTCTGCCGCACTCGCCATCAGATCATGCCACCAGTGATCGCGGCCCGGCCGCATGTTGATCGCAGTTCCGGTGCGCTTATAAACCACGACATTCTTAACTGACGGACAAGTCTTTAGCGCTTCTTCCACGGCGGGGAAGAGTGTGACTTCGGCGCCGCGGCGAATAGCGCCATCCTGCGTGACTACCACCGTGGCCTGGGAATCGTGAATGCGATCGACCAGAGCGTTAGATGAAAATCCGCCAAAGACGACCGTGTGCGGCGCGCCGATGCGGGCGCAAGCGAGCATGGCAATCGCCAACTCGGGCGTCATGCCCATATACAGAGCGACCCGGTCGCCTTTTATCGCTCCCAGTGACTTCAAGACGTTGGCAAACTTCTGCACTTCGCGATGCAGTTGCTGATAGGTCAGGGTGCGGATTTCCCCGGGCTCGCTCTCCCAGATGATCGCGGCTTTATTCTTGCGCGCAGTTTGCACATGGCGGTCGAGGCAGTTATACGAAAGATTGATCTCGCCGCCGGTAAACCACTTCGCCCAGGGATGATTCCACTCTAGAACTTTGTCCCACTTCTTGAACCAGTGCAGCTCGGACGCGATACGTCCCCAGAATTTCTCCGGCTGCTCGACCGACTCGCGGTAGATGCGCTCGTATTCCTCAGCGCTCTTGATGTGCGCCCGTTCACGGAACTGCTCAGAACACTCAAACCTGCGCTGCTCTTGAAGCGTGGAGTCAATGTTGGGATCGGAAGCGGGCACGGTCGCCTTGTCTGGCATTCGGGGTCCTCGGCGTTGAAAAGAATTCCGGATGGGATTTTACTGTGTGTACCCTAGCCTTGTCTCTTAGAACCGGTTCGCGGAGCTTCGCTGAAGCTTGTTCGTCGGCGCTAACGGTTGGTGATCGTCACCCGAAAGGGCGGCAGCGATTTTTCGGCTGGATCCATTTCGAAAGTCTGCTCGGTTTTGCTGGGCTCGTAGTCCCGCCACAGCCAAATCATTTCTTCAGGAAACTCAGCCGCCCCCTGGCCGGAATTGTGAGTTCCCTTCCCGAAACTGAAGTGGAAATCATATTCTTTGAACTTTAGAGCGTTGGCCATACGAATGTTTGACAGCGGCCAACTGCCGTAACGGATCTCCATATCCTCGGAGCCGTCCTGCAGCCATACACGGATGTTGCGCTTGGGCTCACGCAGGACTTTCTCCGGATAATCCTGGCCTCCATCCGGAACATTGGGATCTTCCTTCCACTGGATGCCGACAAAGGTGCCGATCCAGGTGATGACGCGGCTGAACTGGTCGGGCATCTGCCAGGCGGCGTTGAAGGCGCAGATTCCGCCCGACGAAAGCCCGGTGATGGCGTGGCTGTAAGCGTCTTTGCGGAGATTGAATCTGGCCGCCACGTCGGGAAGAATCTCGTCGCGCAAGAAGCGGGGATAGCGTTCGCTGACCGTATCGTAGAGCGTGCTGCGCATGGAGTCTTTTAACGTGCGCTGCCACTTGTCGCCGTAGGCTTTCACAAAATTGTAGGTTGGCGTGTTCGGCGAATCGCTGATGTCGCCGGGGTTGATGAACACGACAATCATCACCGGAATCTTCTTCTGCGCGATCAGATTGTCGATGACGTTGAGGACGGGATTATTGCCGTCGCGATCGTTATAAAAGCCGCCGTCCTGAAAGACCATAAGCGCGGCGGGAATCTTGGGATCGTACTGCGCGGGCACGTAGATCCAGTATTCGCTCCTCATGCCGTCGTAAATCTTGCTGGTGTGCAGGATCTTCGCGGACATCGTGCCTACGGGAACTCCGGGCTGCTGATAGGAAAGCGGGCCGAATGCCGGAACGTCCAGGCGTCCACCAAACTTGGCGCCGTTCACTTGGTAGTAGAACGAGTGCAATTTACTGACTTCAAGCTGGGCCGATGCGCACCAAACATCGGAGCCGGGTATTTGGTGCATCTTCGGGCCAGCAACGGTGTCGAGGAACAGCGATGGTTCGGAAGCAGCTTCGGTGGCGAAGAAGAAATCCGGGCCGCGCCCAGCCCACGCGGTTCCCTCTTTGAGGTCCTTGGCATCAAAGGTGGCCGTGATGGCGTCCCGCAGGCCCGGTGAATTCGAATTGGCCATGGTGATTAACTGCGGTGCAGACATTTTTTCCGCCGCGAAGGCGGAAGTGATGAGCAGCAACGCCAGCAGTGATGATCTCCACATAGACGAGATACTATACGCGCGCGAAGGATTACTCGGTGCCAAGAAATTTGTAGCGGTCTTTCGCTTTGGGGAGCGGGCAAGTTTCGTATTTTCCGAAGAAGCGATAGCGATTTCTGGCGACCAAGTTGTAGCGCCAGTTGCGGAATCGTCTCGGCAGCAAATCCAGCACTCCTGCCGAGAAACGCCAGAAGCCGCCTAATTCCTTCAGGACGGCGGTTGCGGCCTCATTCCTCGAGAAGAGCCGCTCGCTGGGCAGTCCGTAGTCGAAGACCAGGTAAACGGTGTCGAGCACGTCGGGATTCAGTCCGTGGCGCCCGAGGATGGCGCGGGCGAAGTTGCTTTGCAGGGCGGCGAAGCGGAAACGGTCTTTGTGATCGCGCTTCAGAATGATGCGGACAAAGCGGTTGCAGAGTCCGCAAACACCGTCGTAGAGGAGGACGGGGTTGGAGGGTCGCATTCGATGTTCACCGAATTCCAGCGAACGGGAAGGACGATTCGCTCATGAAGAGCGCTCCAGCAAATACGCGCCCGGCCCCTGCTGGCCTCGAATCGACCGGCAGAATTCTTTGACCATAAATCCAGCCTTGATCGCTTCGGTGAATGCGTTCCGCGTTGCAAGCCTCCATTCACGCGCCCGGGCTGGGTCCTCCCTTTCGATCGGATCGATGTCTCCGGGGATTTCGATCGCGATTCGTTGGCGGGCCAGCGCCTTCGCAAGATCGCTTTCCTCCGGGCGCCCATCGCCGTTGAAGCGTATCAGCGGCTCGAGATGGGCCAGGGCGTCCAGAACTTCGGCGCGAGGATTTTTTCCCTTGAGACGTTCTTCTACACGCGAATCCGCCATATGCCAGGTGACCCAGAGCCGGTCGGTGCCGTTGCGATGCAGCGGACTTGAGGTCTGGGGCCCGTAGAAATCAATTCGATAGTTGTCGCAAATCGCGCCGAGTTTGTGAAAGTTAAGGTGCGCATTGCGACTGCGCAAGGGATCGTAAGTCCACGTCATTTCCTTGATGCCCAGGGCCAGCGCCCGCTGCCTTTGCGCGAGCTTCAGTCTGTAGCCGAGATTGTGTCCCCGGTCCGAGGGGCGCACCGCCAGCATGTGAGAATGAAAACCGGCCTTTCCTCGTTCCAAACTGGGAAAAGCTAAGGCAAATCCAACCAACTGGTTTGCATCGAAGGCCCCGAGCCACATGCCGCCGGCGGCTTTGAGCGCAACAGCCATGGTCAGCGGGGTGACGTCAGCAGCGTCGAGTCCCCAAACCTCTTTTTCTAGATGCAGGACGCGTTCCAGGTCAGCAAGCGCCTCCAGGTCGCGAATCTCCGGTTTGGAAAAAGATTTGGACATCAGTTTTGGCAGACGACTATACGCGAGCGGGGCCGGTCAATGCCACAAGGCCTGCGAAAGACGGCTTCGGGGGCTAGGTAAATTTTTGTAAATGTCTGAAGATAATCAGGTTTGGGGTTCATCAAACCAAAGGCCGAACCGCGCGTGATGACCAGAAAAGTTCTTCCGGTTGCTTTAAGATGGTCGCGCACTTTTAAGCGGATCGGGCGAGGTCAACTGATGAGGGCTGCTTCCGGCTTTCCGGATCAACGAACACGAAATCGCCGAAGCGCGGCGGTTGCAATGTTGCTGTTGCTAATGCTAACGATACTTTCGGTCGCTTGCACTTCCGCGAGCGACAAGGCAGCCACCGCACGGGCCAACACGCCGCAAACCATTCAGGTCACGGTTGCGTCAGTGCAGCAACAGGATTTGCCCATTTACCTTGACGGCTTGGGCTCTGTCGAAGCCTTCTACACCGTGAACGTAAAGAGCCGGGTGGACGGCCAGCTCGAGGACGTGAAATTCCGCGAAGGCGAGTTTGTGAACAAGGGCGATCTGCTGGCGGTGATTGATCCTAGGCCGTACCAAGCGCTATTGGACCAGGCGCAGGCGCAATTGTTCAGGGACCAAGCCTCTTTGCGAGACGCCCAACTGAATTACACCCGCGACCAGAGCCTGTTTAAGGATTCCGGCGCAGTCTCGCAACAGCAGGTGGACACGCAAAAGGCGACTGTGGACCAGCTGGATGGCACGGTACGCAATGACCAGGCTCTGGTGGAGAATGCAAAACTCAACGTGACCTATTGCCACATCACGGCGCCGGAGAGCGGCCGCATCGGCCTGCGACTCGTGGATCCGGGAAACATCGTGCACGCCACGGACGCGAACCCCCTGCTGGTGATAACCCAGCTGCAACCCATCACCGTGATCTTTACCTTGCCCGAAGACCAGTTGCAAACCGTGTCGCAGCACATGCAAAAGGGCCCGCTGCCGGTGGATGCCTACAGCCGCGATGATCAAACCAAACTGGCCAGTGGAAAGCTGCAGACCATCGACAACGAGATTGACCAGACCACCGGCACCGGAAAGCTGAAGGCGGTCTTCGATAACAAAGGCAACGAGCTCTGGCCCAATCAGTTTGTGAATATCCACCTTCTGCTGGAAACAAAGAAGAATGCCATCGTGATGCCGGCCGCCGCGGTACAACGAGGGCCGCAGGGCAGTTTCGTGTATCTGGTTAGGCCGGACAAAACGGTCACCGTGAGAGTCGTAACCATTGCTGCCACGCAAGGCAACGTGGTTCAAATTGCCAGCGGAGTCGCAGTTAACGACGTCGTCGTCACCGACGGGCAGGACAAGCTGCAGGAAAACAGCAAGGTAGAACCTCACCAGCTAGCGGCACCGAAAGCCGCTCAGAATCCAGTCAGCACCGGCAATCCGAATTCGGCAAGCACAAGTTCGAACCCAGCTTCGGGTAACCCAGGTCCGGGCAATGGGCGGCAACATCCAAAAGGGTCAGACACCGGCGCTCGGAAATCTGGAACCGTTTCCCAATGAACCCGTCACGCCTATTCATTCTTCGACCGGTCGCCACATCGCTGCTGATGGTCGGCATTCTGTTGGTCGGCATCGTAGCCTACCGGCAGCTGCCGGTTTCGGCGTTGCCGGAAGTGGACTATCCCACAATTCAGGTGATGACTTTCTATCCCGGAGCGGACCCCACGGTGATGGCCTCGTCGGTGACCGCGCCGCTGGAGCGGCAGTTTGGACAGGTTCCGGGACTGAGCCAGATGACCTCCAGCAGTTCGCTGGGCAGTTCGGTCATCACGCTGCAGTTCAACCTCGCTCAGGACATTGATATTGCCGAGCAGGAAGTGCAGGCGGCGATTAATTCTTCGGGGACTTACCTTCCGGCGGATTTGCCGAATCCTCCGATCTACAGCAAGGTGAATCCCGCCGACGCTCCGATCCTCACACTTGCCCTTTCTTCCAGCACGATGCCGCTGTCAAAGGTTGAGGACCTTGCGGATTCCGAGCTGGCGCAGAAAATTTCTCAGGTTACCGGCGTGGGGTTAGTCTCGATCAGCGGCGGGCAAAAGCCGGCCGTTCGGGTGCAAGCCAATCCGACCGCGCTGGCCTCTTACGGGCTCAGTCTGGAAGATGTCCGCACCGCGCTCGGCGCGGCCAACGTGGATCAGGCCAAGGGAACGCTCGACGGGCCGCGACAATCCTTCACCATTGACGCCAACGATCAACTGCTCGCCGGGCCACAATACGACCCCATCGTGATTGCCTACCACAACGGCGCGCCGGTGCGGGTCGCCGATATCGCCACCGTAACCGACGGCGTGGAGAACACCTACGAAGCGGCCTGGATGGGACAGGCGGGAGTTGTGTCGCCGGCGGTCATTGTGAACATTCAGCGCCAGCCGGGCGCCAACATTATCAGCGTGGTGGACAAGATCAAGGCCCTGCTGCCGCAACTACAGGGCTCACTTCCGGCCGCGGTCCATGTTTCGATCCTCACCGACCGGACGCAGACCATTCGCGCGTCGGTGGCGGATGTTCAATTTGAATTGACTCTAACCGTCATCCTGGTGGTGCTGGTGGTTTTCCTTTTCCTGAGAAACTTCTGGGCCACAGTGATTCCCAGCGTCGCCGTACCGCTGTCTTTGGTCGGTACTTTCGGGGTGATGTACTTGCTGGGATACAGCCTGAATAACCTGACCCTGATGGCGCTGACCATTTCTACCGGCTTCGTGGTGGACGACGCCATCGTGATGATTGAAAACATCAATCGCTACCTGGAAGCTGGAGAAGCGCCGCTGGAAGCCGCACTCAAGGGCGCGGGACAGATCGGCTTCACCATCGTTTCACTGACCGTATCTCTGATCGCGGTCCTGATCCCGCTGCTGTTCATGGGCGACATTGTGGGCCGGCTATTCCGTGAGTTCGCAGTCACTCTGGCCGTGACCATTCTGGTTTCAGCGTTTGTCTCGTTGACTCTTACTCCGATGATGTGCGCCAAGCTGCTGAAGTCGCGCAAGGACAAGAAAGAAGGACGTTTTTATCACTGGACGGAGAACGTCTACAATCGCGTCGTCGCGGCCTATGGGCGTACCTTGAAGTTTGTCCTCCAGCATCAGACCACAACTTTGATCGTGACCGTGGCCACGCTGGTGCTGACCATTTTCCTCTACATTGTCGTGCCCAAGGGATTTTTCCCGGTGCAGGACACCGGAGTGATTCTGGGAATCTCGGATGCGCCACAGAATATTTCTTTTGAAGCGATGTCGGTGCGCCAGCAGCAGCTTGCGGCTCTGATCTTGAAAGATCCGGACGTAGACAGCCTGTCTTCCTTCATCGGGGTGGACGGGACGAATCCGACGCTCAACAGCGGTCGCATCCAGATTAATTTGAAGCCGCGAAGCGCTCGCAGCGCATCGGCTTCCGATATTATCCGCCGCCTGCAGCCGGAGCTGGCCAGTCAAGTCAATGGAATCACGCTCTACATGCAGCCGGTGCAGGACCTGACCGTCGAAGATCGCGTTAGCCGAACCCAGTTCCAATATTCGATGGAAGACGTGGACGCCGTCGAGCTCTCAACCTGGTCACAGAAGTTGCTTGATCGTCTACGAACCGCACCCGAGCTGCGCGACGTGGCCAGCGATCAGCAGAACGGCGGGCTACGGGCCGACGTAGTGATTGACCGCGACACCGCGTCGCGGCTGGGGATCTCGCCTTCGGCGATTGATAACACCCTCTACGACGCTTTCGGACAGCGCCAGGTTTCGACCATCTACACCCAGTTAAACCAATATCACGTGGTGCTCGAGGCTGATCCACAATTCCAACAGGACCCGGAATCGCTCAATACTCTGTATGTGAAGTCGAGCACTGGGACCCAAGTCCCGCTCTCGGCCTTCAGCCATATCGACCAAACCAACGCGTCTTTGTCCATCAACCACCAAGGACAGTTCCCGGTGGTGACTCTGTCGTTCAATCTGGCCCCCGGAATTTCACTCGGTGAAGCCACGAAGGCAATTGACGCCGCCGAGCAGGAAATCCAGATGCCGGCCAGCATCCATACCAGCTTCCAGGGGACGGCGGCGGCGTTTCGCGATTCGCTCTCCAGCGAACCGTTGCTGATCCTAGCCGCAATCGTCACCGTGTATATCGTGCTGGGAGTACTTTACGAGAGCTACATTCATCCCATCACGATTTTGTCCACGCTTCCGTCGGCTGGAGTTGGTGCGCTAGTGGCTTTGCTGCTCACCGGAAACGATTTGGGGGTGGTGAGCCTGATTGGAATCATCCTGCTGATCGGAATCGTGAAGAAGAACGCGATCATGATGATTGACTTTGCGCTGGAAGCGGAACGCGAAGAGCACAAGCCGGCGGAAGAAGCCATCTACCAAGCCTCCCTGCTGCGTTTTCGTCCTATCATGATGACGACGATGGCCGCGCTGTTCGCCGGTCTGCCGCTGGCCCTGGGCCGGGGCACCGGATCGGAGCTTCGGCACCCGCTCGGCATCACCATCGTTGGAGGACTGATCCTAAGCCAGTTGCTGACCCTCTACACCACTCCGGTGGTCTACATCTGGTTTGACCGTCTGTCGCAGCGCTTTGAGCGGTTTGGCTTCCGGCATTTCCAGGAACAGCCGGCTACGGGAGATTAGTTTGAGCGTTTCTTCTCCATTCATTAAGCGTCCGGTCGGCACGTCGCTGCTGACGGTCGGAGTGCTGCTGGCTGGAATCATTGCATTTCAGTTTTTGCCGGTGGCGCCGCTGCCGCAAGTAGAGTTTCCGACGATTCAAGTCTCTGCATCGCTGCCCGGGGCCAGCCCTGAGACCATGGCTTCGGCGGTGGCAACGCCTCTGGAGCGCCAATTCGGACGAATCGCTGGCGTCAATCAAATGACCTCCGGCAGTCAGATTGGTTCCACCAGCATTGCTCTTCAGTTTGATTTGAGCCGCAACATTGATGCGGCGGGGCGCGACGTGCAGGCGGCGATCAATGCGGCGCGCAGCCAGTTACCGTCTTACATCCCCGGCAATCCCACGTACCGCAAGGTGAATCCCGCGGACGCTCCGATTCTGATTCTTGCCCTTACCTCCGACACCATTACGCTGCCGGCAATGTATGACGCAGCCGATTCGGTGCTGTCGCAGAAACTGGCTCAGATCGACGGGGTGGGCCAGGCATTTGTAGGTGGAGGCGCAGCTCCCGCGGTTCGCGTCGAGGTGAATCCCAATCAACTGAATCATCTTGGCCTGGGACTGGACGCAGTGCGCACCTCCCTGGGATCGGCCAACGCGAACTTGCCGAAAGGCGAGCTCACCAACGCGACCAACACCTGGGCGATCACCGACAACGATCAGATCAAAGTCGCCGACGCTTACCGCTCGCTCATCGTTTCCTACCAGAATGGCGCCGCAGTGAAGCTCGGCGACGTGGCGGACGTTCAGGATTCCGTGGCGGACACACGGGTCATCGGACTCGCCGGCGCCTCGCCGGGCAAGAGTCAGAGCAAAGCCGACGCTGGCATGGCGCAGGGCAAACCCGCGGTGCTGATCATCATTTTTCGACAGCCGGGCGCGAACATTATTCAGACCGTGGACAATGTTTACGCGCTGCTACCGCAGTTGGCGGCTTCGATTTCGCCGGCGTGCAGAGCTTCGACGTGAAGCAGATGGCCAACGACCAGCTCAACTCCCTGAACGCCGAGATTGCGCGTTCGGGGGTGGGCAGCTATTTGCGCGTC
>Ga0209890_10000817_pt1 | contig 14489 bp, 12 predicted proteins | sample OrgsoiDNA2013049_FD_185799 | JGI IMG/M metagenome (GOLD analysis project Ga0209890, IMG submission 185799) | Permafrost soil microbial communities from the Arctic, to analyse light accelerated degradation of dissolved organic matter (DOM) -... | ecosystem: Environmental > Terrestrial > Soil >...
GGCTACCTCAGCCTCGGCCAGCCGCTCACTACGCTGTCCGGCGGCGAGCGGCAGCGGCTCAAGCTGGCCACCCGCATGGCCGAGAAGGGCGGCGTCTACCTCCTCGACGAGCCGACCACCGGCCTCCACCTCGCCGACGTCGAGCAGCTGCTCGGCCTGCTCGACCGGCTCGTCGACTCCGGCAAGTCGGTCATCGTCATCTCGCACCACCAGGCGGTCATGGCGCACGCCGACTGGATCGTCGACCTCGGCCCCGGCGCCGGCCACGACGGCGGCCGGATCGTCTTCGAGGGCACACCCGCCGACCTCATCGCCGCCCGCTCCACCCTCACCGGCGAACACCTCGCTGCCTACGTCGGCACCTGACCTGAATAGATCGGACCGTAAGAGGCAAGGTCCGTCGTCACCCGGTGGGCACGGCTGCCGGGACCAGTGCTGCCTTTTCCGTCACCGTATTTGGCTGGCAGGCGATTCGTGAGGAGTACTTCTTGTCTGTCATGAGCCTGGAAATAGGTCTTGGGTCTTGCGGCATGTTCTCCTTCTTGGTGCTCGCCGGTGCCTATCTCGGCATCGTCCGGAGCCCGACTAGGTTACGCCAGTGGGGGCGTGGGCTGATGATGGTGATGCCGTTGCCGGGCTGGTGATCGAGAGCGGCGAGCTTCGCGGGTGCCTCGCAGAGATCTATTCGGTGCTGGACGAGACGTTGTGGGCTGAGCGTGCCTGCGGCGATTTCGGCCAGCATGGTCGGGTAGTCGTGGGCTGCCATCCCGTGGCTGCCCACGATTTCAAGCTCCGCGGCGATGACGATGGCCATCGGCACAGGCGGCGTGTCGTCGGCGCCCAGCATCAGTCCGACTTGGACGTGGCGACCTCGCTTGCGCAGGCTGCGGATCGAGTTCTGGCATGTTTCGATGCTGCCGAGAGCGTCGATGGATACCTGAGCACCACCGCCGGTGAGGTCGCGTACGGCATTTGCCACGTCGACGTGCCCAGGGTCGAGTGTGGCGTTTGCGCCCAGGGTCCGGGCCAGTTCCAGCGCGGTCGGTGAGATGTCGACGGCGATGATGTATGCGCCGCAGGCTACGGCGATCATTACGGCGGACAGTCCGACACCGCCGCAGCCGTGAACAACTACCCAGTCGCCGCTTTGGACGCGGCCATGGTGGACCACCGCTCGGTAGGCGGTGCTGAAGCGGCAGCCGAGACTGGCCGCGGTCTCGAAGGCCATGTCGTCCGGTATCCGAACGAGGTTGACCTGCGCATGATCGATGGCTACAAACTCCGCGAACGATCCCCAGTGGGTGAACCCGGGCTGGAACTGTCTGTCGCACACCTGGTGTTCGCCCCGTCGGCAGGTGTCGCACTGACCGCAAGCGCAGACGAACGGCACCGTGACCCGGTCACCGAGGTGCCACCCCTGTACCCGCGACCCGACCTCGGCGATCACGCCAGCGAATTCGTGGCCCGGGACGTGTGGGAGGCCGATATCCGGGTCGTGCCCCATCCACCCGTGCCAGTCACTACGACACAGACCAGTGGCTGCCACCTCAATGACAACGCCGGTTTCCGGGCAGGCGGGGTCATCTACCGTGACTACTTCGGGCATCTGCTGGAAGGCCTCGTAGAGCACTGCACGCATAGCAGATCTCCTTCGTCAGATGAGCCGTGGCGTCACGGACGTTCGAATGACGGACAGTACCGGGCAGGAAGATGACGAAACCCGCCGGTTGTCGCGTCCCCCGGAGACGACCTTCGGCAGCGGACTGATTTCGATCGAGGACTACTCGCGCTCGATCCTGCGCAGCCCATGCGTGGGCGTCCACCACTCGACGACGAGCTTCGTGGCCTCCACGTTGAGATGGGTGTGCACGACCTCAGCGATGTCGGCGTAGAAGCGGTCTCCATCGGGTCCTTCGGTGGTGGGCCCAACATGGGTGGCCCGCCCAGAGATCTTCGCCTCGCCCGGCCACTGCGCCTCCGAGCCCTCGACCGGGTCGACCGTGGCGCTGTGCAGGGCGAACCGCGGATCCCCACGCAGATCCGCGCCCTTGCGCGCGTTCGGCATCGAGCCGAAGGCCAGCTCGCCGTCCTCGAAGGTCGCCTCGATCCCCGAGATCCGCGGTGACCCGTCGCCTCGCAAAGTGGCAACCGTCTTGTGTCTGTGCGCGTCGAACAGCCCCCGCACACGCTGGGCGAACTCTGGCTCTACGCGTTCGACGTCCTGCCACGCCGTCATGCGCCCACTATCGCACCGGCGACCGATGGGCGCGCTCGTCGGACTGAGTAAAGCCCTCAGCGGCAGGCTGTCCCCGCAAGTGACCTGGCACGCGTGCCCGTTCAGCGATCCCGTTGCCGGGATCAGCCGCAGCTCTCGCAGACGGCCGCCACAGACCGGTTCTCGCACCGGTAGCCGTTCGATCCTTGAACCGGACAGCCAGGACGTGACGGGCGATGTCCAGCCCGAGGCGTTGGGCGCGTCCGTGCGAGTTCGACTAACGACCTCAGTTTTCAGCAGGATGCCCTGGTGTCAAGCGGAGGAGGCGCCACAGCACGGTCAGCGTTGCCAGCGCCATGATGCCGATCGGAGCCATGACCGACCATCCGGGATTGTCACCTCGGAGGTTGGCGAAGAACGGCGTGACCAGGATCGGCAAACAGGTCAGTTCAAGCCAGACCAGTTGCCCCACGACGGTGCCGTAGCCGAGCCACTGGTGGCGGAGCAGGAGGACACCACTGAGGCAAACTGCCGGGAGGAAGAATGCGAGGTCAAGAACGTGGACCGGATTGGTCGGAACCTCCCACACCGTGGCGCTGGTAGACGGCCGCCCGGCGAGCAAGTCGGGCACGATCTCGCTGAGCCACAGCAGCGCGAACAACACCGCCACGACGATGAGGAACCACCCAGGCAGGCGCACCGGTCTGGCGGCGAACCGCGCCTTCAGGGCTGATGGGTCAAGCGAGGTCAGGCCCCCGATGAGGGCGAACAGGCTGAGCCCCAGCACACCGATCCAGACCAGGAAAAGCGCGCCGAAGTGGATGGAGAAGGCGTAGATCGCGTAGTTGTACACGGTGAACGACAAGCATCCCAGCCAGCACAGCCAGGAGCGTAGCGAGCCCCGGTACGCGCGCACGGTCAGGGCCAGCAGCAGCGGGCCGACCAGGACGAGGTTGACCAGATCCTGCGCGGCGGCGGCATCTCTGAACGCGGACGTCTCGTGGCTGTAGATGGGACCGGTAGCGAGCAGTCCTACGGCACTGCCCGCGATCGCGAGTAACGCTGCTCCGGCCGATAGACCTGCCCACACCTTCGGCAGTCGGGTATCTTGCCCGGGCGGCCGGCCGGGTGTGCCAGACACCGCGGCGTGGCGGCTCGCCGCCGTCAAGACGCTGCGCCGCGTGTCCTGTCGTTTCATAGTCACCGAATCCCTCACTTTGTCGATGCCACTCTTCGCCCACCGGGAGCCGCACGGCAGGGCTAAAGGTCCCGATCGCGGAGCTGTGACGTATACGCGATTGGCAGCCACACCCAACGCGGCGAGGCCATCGCGTTGGAGTGTCAGGTCCCGCTGATCGCTGGAGCATCTGGCGTACCCGATGAGTAGCGCCCTCATGGCGCACGTCCCACAACTTGGCCGGCCCGACAACGGCCCCGGCCACCGGCAGCGGCCGAAGCCGATCTACCAGACTCGCCACGACGTCATCGCTAACCGTAGGAGGATCGGCGGGACACTCGGCTGACCCACGTAGGCCGACCTCGCACGGACGTAATAGCTAGGGCAGGATCTCGACGTACCCGTCGGTTCCATTGATGCGGATCCGCTGTCGATCGCGGATCAGCCGGGTGGCTTGTTCCACGCCCACTACGGCCGGCAAGCCGTACTCCCGTGCGATCACTGCGCCGTGGGTCATCAGACCCCCCACTTCCGTCACCAGTCCCGTGATCGTAACGAACACAGGCGTCCAGCTGGGGTCCGTGTAGGCCGTGACCAGGATGTCACCCGCTTCGAGATCGGCCTCCGCCATGTCATGAATGACGCGAGCCCGTCCCTCGATGGTCCCGGCGGAAACGGGTAAGCCGACCAGTGCGCCGGCCGGGACATCGACGCGTCGGTACGTTCCGGTGACGACCTCGCCATCCGACGTGAGCACCCGGGGCGGCGTGAGCGCTTGATACGACCTGAACGCGCTCTTGCGCTGGGAGATGAGCTGATCATCCACGTGGTTCGTGCGCACGACGTCGTGGAGCTCCTGGAATCTGAGGTAGAAGATGTCCTCCTTTTCACGAAGCACGTGGGCCTGCATGAGGCGCCCGGCCTCTTCCAGCAAGGCCTGCTTGTAAACGAAGTAGCGGCTGACCATGCCGTACTTTGGATACTCCCGGTACCCGATAAAGGTCCGGACACGGTCGATCATCCGCTTGGCCTCTTCGGCCTTCTTCTCCCCGTCCGGCAAGGCCCGCAAGCGCTCCAGCAGCTCCTGTTCCTTCGTCCACGCCTCCTGCCGCCCTTGCTCGAAGCGCTGCTCGCCGGCGCCCGGCTCGAAGTTCTTGATGTTGCCGAGGATCACCGGCACGAGCGTGGTGGGGCGTTCGCTCCAACGCGGCCTAGTGATGTCGATCTCACCGACGCAGCGCATGCCGTACTTGTCGAGAAAGGTCCGGATGGCGTCCCGCGCTTCCGGCCCGCCCTCAAGCTTGGCCAGATCGTCCAGGAAGCCCTCGTCCTCGACGTTGTGCAGAAAAGCCACCACCTGCGGATGCGGGCGGATCACGTCCGCGACGTCCAGGAGTGCCAGACCCATTTCCGACGTGACGTTTTGGGGGACGGACTGCGTGAGCGTGTCGGCCACGTTTTTCTCGCCCAGCCACGCCTGCAGCTGCTCGTTTAGCCACCACGTGGCCTCCATCGCCCCCATGAAAACTTGATGGCTCTGAGGATCGAACAAGATCCGCTTCAGCTCCTGGATGTCCACCAGGATGAAGTCGAACAGCGCCGATCCGGACTTCGTCTGGATGTCGCGCTTCAAGGCGGCGATGGAAGCCTGGTTACGCCCGATCAGATCGGTGACGATGGCCGGATCGGTCTCGATCGGGGCTTGCGCGCCGCCAGCCGGCGGCTCGCCGGGACCCTCGTTCGGGAGCGACGGGATGAAGCCGCCCCGTTCGAGGATGCTCTGCAGCGCGTCCCCGATCAGCGGATCGGATTTCCCCAGGACTTCCACGAGGCCTGCGCGGCTCGATGGTGAAGCCAGGCCTTGGGTGACGTCGACGAACAGCCTTCCGCCGGCCTCGGACATCGGCCGGGGGGTCGTCAGCTGCCAGAGGGAGAGCCCGAGGGGTTTCATGGGGTCGGTCATCATTTGCTGATGACCGACCGAGACGTAGACGTGGTTCTCTTGGTCGCCGGCCGCGGGGATGGGGAACAGCGTGGTGATCGGCCGGCTCTGGACGAACTGGAAGCCGTCATCGACCAGGCACCATTCGATGTCCTGGGGGTGGCCGAAGTGCGTTTCGATCCGCCGTCCCAGCTGCACGAGTCGCACGACCTGCGCATCCGTCAGTGCTGGCTGCTCCTGCCTCTCTGGGTCGATCGCTTCTTCCTGCGTCCCGCCCGCCGGCGAGGCGTGGATGGCAAGCTGCTTGGTGGCGACCGCCTTGGCAACGACCTCGCCGTCCCGCACCTTGTACATGTCCGCGTTCACCAGGCCGGAGACCAGGGCGTCGCCGAGGCCGAAGGTGGCCTCCACGGAGGCGACCTTCCGGTTTGACGTGACAGGGTCGGCCGTGAACAGGACGCCGGCCGCCTCCGGGAAGACCATCTGCTGCACGACCACCGCCATGTGGACGTTCCGGTGGTCGAAGCCGTTCCGCAGGCGGTAGGTCACGGCCCGCTCAGTGAAGAGCGATGCCCAGCTCCGCCTGATGTGCTCGAGGATCGCCACCGACCCCACGACGTTCAGGTACGTGTCCTGCTGGCCAGCGAAGGAGGCCTTCGGCAGGTCCTCCGCCGTCGCACTCGATCGGACCGCGCAGGCTGCTCGCTTGCCGAGCCGGGCGAGCGCGCTGGTTATCGCCGCCGCAAGATCGTCCGGGATGGCGATCCCTTCCAGGGTCCGGCGGATCTCCGCGCTGAGCGTGCGGATCTCCTCCCGGTCATCCGGATTCAAGCGCGACAGCCGATTAAGCCTATCGTCCATGGACCCCGCTTCCGCCATGATCCGGCGGAAGGCATTCGCCGTCACACAGAAGCCAGCCGGTACGCGTATGCCTTCGATCCGCGAAAGCTCCCCCAAGTGCGCGCCCTTGCCGCCAACGACCGCGACCTGCGTCTGGTCGATCTCCTGGAAACCCAGCACGTAGTTGCCCATCCGTCCCCCTTCCCCTTGAGCCCCCTCGGGCCTCTGTCATTCCCACTGTCGGTCGCGCGGACGCCTGTGGTCCGGCTTGCGGGGTGCATTGTCAGCAGGCGAGGGGTCCTTGCAGAAAAGACTCCCACCCTGGTGTCCCGTTGGTAACGGCGGGGAGAACCGGCTTCCTTGGCGGTACACGAGCCGGGTATCTCACCAAGCCTGGGGCCTCCGCTGGCCGCGACGCTGCGCACCGCCACGAGACCCGTACATCCCACCACGCATCCACCGCTTAGGACGACGGCCGACTGCCTCCAATATGGCGCATCGCGGACGGAGACTGGAAAAGCCGCGTTCAAGAGGGGCGTCGTCAGCGCCTGGGCGCACAGAACGAAGCGAAATTCCAATCCGAAGGCCGCTCGGCAATCGACGCTATGTCGGTTCGACCCATGCCTTTGAGCTGTGCCCGGTCAACGATCGGCGGATTCTGGCGGTCATCGCAACAGGAGGTCGCCGATCAGTTCGATCGGCTTCTTGAACGCTAGTCGTTTGCGGGGTCGATCGCTCATCGATGCGAGTGTCCAAGGCAACGTGTTCGACCAACACCCGCTGCTGATCGCCCGAATGGATCAACCGTCGCGAAACGAAGAGTTGAGCGAAAAGCTCGCGAAGCCTGACTCGGATCTGATCGTCGTGGATGAGGCGCACCGAATGTCGTCCCACTACTTCGGAGCCCTAACCCCGTGATCACCAACGCGGGGGCTGGGCGTGCCTGCAAATGGGGCCTGTCGACGCAGGCATCCGTAATGGCCGGCAAGCGATTCTGGTCCTTACTCACGGCTCGATTCAGACACGAGGACATCAGCGACGGGCGAGGCCTAGACACATCCATGCGCATCCCTAACGCCGAGCCACTGGCCGTCACCAGCCGCTTGGACTACAAGAAAGGATATGGGTAATCGAGTCTGGCGCGGCGGGCGCTACTGGTTGTTGGGAGTTGCTACGGTGACCCCCTTCCTGGCGTGCCTGACCCTCGTCCCCTTCCGCGACAGATTCGCCAACACCAGCGCGGCGCTCATCCTGGTCCTGATAGTCGTCGCAGTGGCGACCGCAGGCGATCGGCTGGCTGGAGTCCTGGCTGCCTGCTCGGCCGGGCTGTGGTTCGACTTCTTCCTCACCCAGCCCTTCCAGACCTTCGCCATCACCTCCAACAACGACGTGCAGACCCTGCTGCTGCTGCTCGCCGTCGGCGTCGCGGTCACCGAGATCACCCATTGGGGACGCCGACAACAGGCCAGAGCCAGCCAGCGGACCGGCTACCTGGAGGGCATCGACGTGGTCGCCACGGCTGTCGCTGCAGGCACCTCGTCGCCATCAGCGCTCATCGACACCGTCTGCCAGCAGATGGCCGGACTGCTGAACCTGACCAGGTGCCGCTTCGACTACGGGACTGGTTTGGGCTATCCCCGGCTGGAAACCGATGGAAGGTTAAGCCGAGACCACCAAGAATGGGACGTAGACACCATGGGACTGCCGACCGACGTGGACACTGAACTGATCGTCGAGAGCGGCGGCCGATTCATGGGCCGCTTCCTGTTGACGGTAGGCCCCAGCTCGCGTCCGGCCCGCGTCGAGCGTCTGGTCGCAATCGCCCTGGCCGCCCAAGTCGGGGCGGTGCTGCGGGCCTACAAGGACACCCACCCACTCCACTGACCGAGCGGAAGTGCGGTTGTCGGCGACGGCCGCAACGGCCTTGATCCTGCAGTCTATTTGGGTCGAGCCGGCGGATGTTGCAGATCGCAACCGCCAGCAGCGCCTCGCGCTAAGGTGCTCGTCCCCGTGGATGAGGCGCGACCGGCTGCCATCGCTGTTGTCTGAGGTGCGTGACCGCCGTTGGCGGTCCGTTCTGAGGGTCCTTCATGGGCGAAGGGCCTGGCGCAGACAGCTGTGCACCGGAGGCGGACAGTGGGCCCCGAGGGCCAGGTTCGTGCTCGCGTCGTTGGGGATCCTCAACCGGACTTCGCGGCATGATCAGGAGGCCGCACTGTCAGCCCAGCGCCTGCTCGAATTGTGTCCGACCTCAGTCCGTGCAAGAACACTTCGGTCATGCGCTGGTTGAAGCTTGGCTGCTCGCTGCGGACCGGCTGACAGATGAGGGCGATGGTCGTGAGGACTTCTCGAGCCGTAACGTCGTCGCGCGCGTACCCGCCGTTTACCGCTTGGGCGAGGAGGGTTTGGAGTGCCGGCTCGAGCCGGTCCAGGAGATGCTGCGGCAGGTCACTGTAGGCCGGGTCACCGGAATGTAGCGCCGAGGCGAGCCCACGTTTGGTGCCGACAAAGTCCGTGAAGCGCTCGATCCAACCCATGAGCGCTTCCCACGCACTGAGCGTGGTCCCGAGCACTTCCGCAGCTTCGATGCACTCGTCGATCTCGTGTTGCAACACGGCGACAATGAGGTCGGATCGGCGAGGGAAATGCCGGTAGAGCGTTCCCACGCCCACTCCCGCAAGATCCGTAATCTCCTTTGCGGGCGCGTCCACACCGCTGCCCGCGAACACGGTCTTTGCGGCCTCCACCAGCGCGACGACATTGCGCTGTCCGTCAGATCGCTGACGCCGAGACGGTTCGACACTGCGCCCGGTCGACGAACCCGTTGTCCTGGCCGACTCGGGTGCCATGGTCCTCCTGTTGCTAACCGGAAACTCTTTCCGTATAGTTACGGAAAGAGTTTCCGCTTGATGCCAGGGTACATCCACGCAGGCGCCTACCCACGTCTTGCTCACGTCAGGAGAACCCTCGTGCAGTACCGAAACCTCGGCCGAACCGGCATCAAGGTCAGCCCTTACGCGCTCGGCACGCTCATGTTCGCCACCCGGGTCGGCAACCCCGACCCCGAGGAATCGGTCCGGATCATCCACAAAGCGCTCGACGCGGGCATCAACCTCATCGACACCGCTGACAGCTATGAAGACTCGGAGGAGATAGTCGGTCGGGCGCTGAAGGGCCGCCGTGACAACGTAGTCCTTGCGACGAAGGTCAGCCGTCCGATGGGTAGCGATCCGAACCAGCAGGGTGCCTCCCGGCGGTGGATCATCACGGCGGTGGAGAACTCGCTGCGACGACTGCAGACCGACCACATCGACGTTTATCAGATCCACCGCCCCGATCCCGACACCGATATCGAGGAGACGCTCTCCGCGCTGACCGACCTCGTGCACAGCGGCAAGATCCGCACATTCGGAACCTCGACGATGCCGGCATCGAACCTCGTGGAAGCGCACTGGGTCGCCGAGCGGCGCGGCCTTCAGCGGTTCCGTACCGAGCAGCCGCCGTACTCGATCCTCAACCGCAGCATCGAGCGTGAAGTCCTTCCGGTCGCGCAGCAGTACGGTATGGGTGTCCTGGTCTGGGGGCCGCTTGGACAAGGCATGCTCACGGGTCGGGTCCGCCGCGGACAGGACAACGACGTCATTCGCGCGAGGTTCCTCACGGCGTTCAGCGATGAGCGGCGCCTCGACGCGGTGGAGCAGCTGATCCTGCTCGCCGAGGAGGCGGGGGTGTCGATGCCCCACCTCGCAATGGCTTTCGCGATCTGCCACCCCGGTGTCACCAGCGCGCTGCTCGGTGCCCGCACCATGGACCAACTCGACGACCTCCTCGCGGGCGTGGATACCGTCCTCTCGGACGAGGTCCTGGACCGGATCGATGAGATCGTCCCGCCCGGGACCGACGTCTGCCCCCTCGACCAGGCACAGGCATACGTGCCGCCAGCGATCCAGAAGACGGAACTGCGCCGCCGCCGGCTCAACGAGCGCTCCGCAGCCTGAAACATGCGCCTCCGCGGCCGCGTTCCTGCTACAGACACCACCTCGCGCCGGTCCACCGAAGGACCGCGCGTTCATATCGGAGGCGGGAACGCTAGCCCGACACGCTCACGCGTCGTTCGAGATCCGCACGGATCGACACGGTCGCCCTGCGCCCCCCGGTAGCCGATCGCTGACGGGGTCCGCGAGCCGACCGCCGCGAGCTCCACGTCATCGCGTTCGTCGAAGCGGAGTGACCGAGTCCATCACCGAAGCATGGGATGGGTGGTCACCACCTCCGCCGCCGGTTCCTCCCGGGACGGCGATCTTCGTCGCCGATCGCATCAGCAACCGGCGCGCAAAGCCACCTATGACCACTGATCGGACCGCGCGATACGTCAGCTGAAGGTGTCGGTGCCCTCGGACTGCGCTGCACGATGAATGAGACCTGGGACCTGGCTTCTCGATAGGGCGAAGTAGACAGCCACGAACGCATCGATCCCGAAGGACAACGCTGGGCTGATGAGCGCGACGGCGATGGCCACGAGATAGACCAAGCCGCCGAGAAGGGCTCGACGCATACCCGTGGGGAAGGCGGCCCGGGCAGGTGCTGCGACCATCTCCGGGTGCGCGGCGAGGTACTGCCATCCCCAAGCGAAGGTCAGTCCCATCAGGAGCATCGTTGACGCGTAGAGAATCGCAGCTGTGCGTGCCTGGGAGAAGCCCTGGTCGGCGTAGTGAGCGGCGATGGCGGTCGGCCAGGGGATGACGGACACGAACAAGAGGAATGCAAGGGTTCGCTCGAGAAATCGCCGATCGATCATACGCACTGCGCTCATCATTCCGTGGTGCTCGATCCAAATGAGCCCGATCGTCACAAAGGACACCAGATAGGCCACGTATGCGGGCCACTGTTGCGACAGGTCATGCCCGAGCGCTGATGACGACTGCGGTCTGGGCAGGTCCAGCACCAGCAATGTCACGGCAATGGCAAAGACACCATCGATGAGTGCTTCAAGTCTCCCAGGACCCACAACCGCTCCCCCTTCAGCAGCGTCAGCGGAACGGCCCACCCGCCCCGACAAACGCTACTGCCACACACGATCCGCTTGCGGCCCAGCGAGGGGCTGACGTTTCGCGGCCAAACTCGACATGTAGACGCGTCAGTAAGCGTTGGCGGCGCGGCGCGGCGCGGCGGGGTATGTCACTCGACCTCTCACAGCGATGGGATGTCGGTCTCAGTGACGACACGGCCGCTGAAGGCCATGACTGAGTTGGTGGTATATGCATTGGGATCAGCCTCAAGCGCGCCCAGGACCACTTCGAAAACGCGGGGTCGGTGGCCGAGCCGGGTTTCCCGCAAGTGCAAGCACGGTGGTTCGCCGCATAGAGGCCTTCAACCAGGTCGCTTGTCGCCCACACCATTCGTCGGCCGTCACATCCGCAGTCGCATCCCGGGGTTGGTTCACCGTTTTCGTCTCGGCTGCACGGCGCGACGATCCCGCCGGAGACCAAGGCGTCGCCGGGACGGTACGGGTGGTTCGTTACGTGAAATAGCACCACGTTGATCCCTCCTCGGCAAAGGTCTAGGTGTGCTGTGTGCCCTCATCGACCGGCGGGCATAAGCGGACGCGCGTCGCGATACCGGAACGGTCACCGGAGCACGCATCCACTCCTCAGAACGCCTGAGCTCGTCCCATATCCCGATCCCGTTGCGGTGATTGCTGACTCTCCCTCGTCGGCGCACTGATCCGCACCGCTGACCGTTCGCTCAGCGGGCGGGCCACCCCGCGCCTGGGACAGCGACCTGAGTGCGCTGCACTTGACCCTCCCAGGGCGCGTCCCCGCCGAGCCCGGCCATGCCAGGCCACCGGGCGGCGACCACGTAAAGGTTCGGTCCATCGGTCCCGCCGAGCATGCAGGCGAAGCCACCGCGATCGAGCGGGACAGTTGCCAGCCGTTGACCACCTTCGGCCACCCGCACGCAATGCTGGTGCGGCACGTCGGCGTACCAGGCCGCTCCTTCGGCATCGAGGCAGATGCCGTCTGGCGCGGCGTCGCCGAGGTCGGCCCACACCCGGCGACCGGACAGGCTGCCATCCGCACCGATGTCGAAGCCGAGTAACTGATGCCGATAGGAGTCGGCGACAACCAGCGTGAGGTTGTCCGCGGTGACGGCCATGCCGTTCGGAAACGCGATGTCCTCGGCGACCGTGCGGGCGATGCCATTGGGTGTCACGAGGGCAACGAAACCGGGCTGCACCGGGCCTGCCGGTGGACCATCGGTGAACTCGAAGTTACCGCTGTTGACGTAGGCGTTACCGTGACCGTCTACCACGATGTCGTTGAACCCGAACGGCGACAGCGCGGACAGGTCTGCGTAGGTCGCCAGGCTGCCGTCGTCCTCAAGGGTCAGCAGTGCCATCTGCTGGTTGGAAACCAGGACAGGGCGGCCGCCGGGTAGAAAGTCAAAGCACAGCGGCAGCGACTCGTGCCGGACGATCAGCTCGGAGACGCCGGCGTCGTCAACTGCGATGATCTCGCCGGCGATCCAGTCGCTGAACCACAGGCGGCCCTCGTGCCATCGCGGCGACTCCACCAAACCCAGGCCCATGCGAAGTACGTCCATGTCGGTATCCTCGCTTCTTTCGGGTGGAGACCAAGGATGTCGCCGCCGGGCCTCACCGTTCGACATGCCACGCCCGAGATGATCGCCTCGCCGCTGCAACCTAGAATTAAGCTGTTCCTCGCCGCATGACAGGATCGTCCATAGACGATCCTGCTGCGGATCATCAGGGCGCTGTCAGCAGCGGCCGCGTGCTCTGCTGACCGTTTGGCTGTTACCGAACACCACCGAGGGACCTTCCGATTTGGGGATCCTCATACGCAGATCGTTACGGGGCTCGAGTAACTCGTCCTGTTGGCCCGCGCGAGGTTCCTCTTTCGCGACTTACCGGGACCGTGCAGGGTCAGCCGCTTGACAGTGTCGTCAGAGAGAAATCGACGGCCGCTTCAACGTGCAGGCGGGTGGTGGGGAAGACAGGAACGGGGCTGTCCGCTGCGGAGATCAGCAGCTCGATCTCGGTGCAGCCGAGGACAACGCCTTCGGCGCCGGACTCGGCCAAGCCGATGATGATGTTGCGATAGATCTGTCGGGACTCATCCCGCACCTCTCCTAGACACAGCTCGTCGTAGATGATTCGGTGCACCTCGGCTCGGTCGGCCGCGGGCGGGGTGAGCACGGTGAGCCCGTGGCCGGCGAGCCGGTCTCGGTAGAAGTCCTGCTCCATGGTGAACGCGGTGCCGAGCAGCCCCACCCTGCTCAACCCTGACTTGGTGACCGCGTGCGCGGTGGCGTCTGCCAGGTGCAGCAGCGGGATGTTGACGGCGGCCTGTACCTGATCGGCGACCATGTGCATCGTGTTCGTGCACAGCAGCAGCACATCCGCCCCGCCGGCCTCGAGGCCCTTGGCCACCTCGGCAAGCAGCTGCCCAGCTTCTTCCCACCGCCCGGCCGCCTGCAGCCTCTCGATGTCGGCGAAGTCCACTGAGGCCAGCAGGCATCGAGCCGAGTGCAAACCACCCAATCGCTCACGCACGAGCTCGTTGGCCAACCGGTAGTACTGGGCGCTGGACTCCCAACTCATTCCGCCAAGCATCCCGATCACGCGCGGTCCATCTGTCCTCATGACGAACATTCTCTCAACTGGCCCTGCCCCCGTTTCGTGGACACCGGTTATGCGGCATTTTGAGAGTCCGCGAACTGGAGTGAGTATTGCAGTTCGAAGGCCACCCGTGTGATCTGACCGATCGAGGCGTGACGGCGGCGCCGCTTGTAACGGTCCCCGATCCACCTGCCGACTTCGATCCTGGCTGCCTTCTTGGTGGGCCATACACGCCGGTAATAGAACTCGGTCTTCAACTTGGCAATGAACGATTCGGCCATCGCGCTGTCCCAGCAGATCCCGGTGTAGCCCAAGGACCGGGTCATCCCGTTGGCCGCGGCGAACGCGGTGATCTGGGCCGAGGCGTACTGGGTGCCCCGCTCAGGGTGGAACACGACCTTGGCCGGCAGGTCCCCGCGCAGCGTGATGGCCATGGCAAGGGCGTCCTGGACCAGGTCGGCCCGCATGTGCTCGTCGATGGCCCAGCCAATCACCCGACGCGAGTGGGCGTCGATAACCGGGGCCAGGTAGAGCCACCCTTCCCAGGTGCGCAAGTACGTTTTATGCGCAGCTGCGCATAAAACGTATTCGGCTCAGCCCGTGGTTATGTGCAGCTCGGCTGGGTGAGGTCGCCAACGTCCTGCGTGCTCGGGGTTCTGTGGGTTCACGCGGTCAC
>Ga0209890_10000820_pt1 | contig 14475 bp, 12 predicted proteins | sample OrgsoiDNA2013049_FD_185799 | JGI IMG/M metagenome (GOLD analysis project Ga0209890, IMG submission 185799) | Permafrost soil microbial communities from the Arctic, to analyse light accelerated degradation of dissolved organic matter (DOM) -... | ecosystem: Environmental > Terrestrial > Soil >...
AGGCGCAGCGTCCCGGCGTGGTCCTCGTACTCGCCGGTGTCGATGATGAGCCGCTCGCAGATGGCGACAGCGTCCTGGCCGAACGCCTGGCGCAGCGGCGGGGAGCCGACCAGCCAGAGGTAGACCGGGATGTCCGGGACAAGCAGCGGCGTGACCACGCTGGCGAGGTGATACGCGACCTCACCGCCGACGTGGAGGCTCACCTGTTCGGCGCACACCTGGTCGGCGTCGAGAAGCAGGCACTGCAGCGACACGTCGGCCTCGATGTGGTCGCCGGCATCCGCGTCGGCGACGATGATGATCGCCCGTGCCGGGTGCGTGGCCGCCAGCCGTCCCACGGCCAGCGCGGCCACGCTGGCGCCTGCCTCGTCGACGCACGCGGCGACGAGGTTGAGAACGCTGAGTCGCACCGCTCTCCCCTCGATGCCGCCGCTGCGCAGCATCTCCCTGTGCATCTCCGCGAGGACGCGGTTGACCGCGTGCAGCCCACTGGCGTGGGACACCTGCAGGGGCGTGCCCACCGAGGTCATGTCAGAGCCGCCGCCACTGCCGGCCGTCGCGAGCCATGAAGTCGCTCGAACTCTGCGGGCCCCAGGAGCCGGCCTCGTAGTTGGGACAGTCGTTGGGATCCGGGGGATGGGCGCGCCAGCCGTCGAGGATGGCCGTGCAGAAGCGCCACGCCTCTTCCACCTCGTCCTCGCGCGCGAAGAGCGTGGGGTCGCCGAGCATGCAGTCGAGCAGCAGACGCTCATACGCCTCGGGCGACTCCTTGAGGAACGCGCTGCCATAGAGGAAGTCCATGTTGACGGTGCGGATCGTCATCGACTGTCCCGGCGTCTTGGCACTGATGCGCAGCGTGATCCCCTCGTCGGGCTGGATGCGCAGCACCAGGAGGTTGGGGTCGATGCTGTCGATGGGGAGCAGGCCCGCAGGCGTGGCGGTGTTGCCCCCGAAGGGGGAGTGAGGCACGCGTCGGAACTGGATGGCGATCTCGGTCGCCCTCTTGGGGAATCGCTTGCCGGTGCGCAGATAGAAGGGCGTGCCCGCCCAGCGCCAGTTGTCGATGTCCACCTTCATGGCCACGAACGTCTCGCGTAAGGAGTCGGGGGCGACGCCGTGCTCCTGGCGATATGCGGGGACGCGCTCGCCGTCGATCCATCCCTCGCCATATTGACCGCGCACGGTGTGCGACAAGGCGTCGTCGGGGTGGATGGGGCGCACCGCCCTGAGCAGCTTCACCTTCTCGTCGCGGACGGTCTCGGCACCGAAGTTGCTGGGCGCCTCCATGCCGACGATGGCCACCAGCTGCATGACGTGGTTCTGGATGATGTCGCGCAGCGCGCCCGACTCCTCGTAATAGGCGCCGCGCCCCTCGGCGCCGAGGTTCTCGGCCACGGTGATCTGCACGTGGTCGATGTACTGGCGGTTCCACAGCGGCTCGAAGATGCCGTTCGCGAAGCGGAACACCAGCAGGTTCTGCACCGTCTCCTTGCCGAGGTAGTGGTCGATGCGGTAGATCTGGTCCTCGTGGAAGGCGACGTGCAGCTTGCCGTTGAGGGCGCGAGCGCTGTCGAGGTTGTGGCCGAAGGGTTTCTCCACGATCATGCGCCGAAAGCTGCCCCCATCCGCGTGGGAAAGCCCTTCTGTACCAAGGCGTTCGGCGAGCGCCGCGAAGCCGCTCGGCGGGATCGAGAAGTAGAAGATGCGGTTCCCGGCCGTACCGCGTTCGCGGTCCAGCTCGTCGAGGGTCTCGTGCAACGCGTGCAGGCCGTCGGGGTGGTCGAGGTCGTACGTGCAGTAGCGCAGCCCGTCGGCGAAGACGTTCCACACGTCAGTGCGCAGGGGCACGCGGCCGAATCGCTCAACGGTCTTGCGCATGGCCTCGCGGAAGTCCTCGGTGGACTGCTCGGTGCGGCCGGCACCGATGATGCTGAACCCGGGGGGCAGCAGCCCGTCGGCGGCGAGCGCGTAAAACGCCGGCACCAACTTGCGCTGCGTCAGGTCCCCGGTGGCGCCGAAGATCACCACCACGCAGGGCAGGGGCACGCGCCCCTGGCGGAGCCCTTCGCTGAGGGGGTTGGGTTGAAGCGCGACGTCGTCGAGGAGGGTATCGGTCACGAGGGCTGAGGTGCGGACGGTGCCGGGTCCTCGCTCTGCACCGCATGGCCGCCGAACTCGTTGCGCAGTGCCGCGATCACCTTGTTGCCGAAGCCGTCGGGCTGACGGGACTGGTAGCGGGCCATCAGCGACAGGACGAGCACGGGCGCGGGCACCGACAGGCTCATCGCCTCGTCGATCGTCCATCGGCCCTCCCCGGAGTCGTCGACCCAGCCACGCAGCTTGCTCAGCTGAGGGTCCCTGTCGAAGGCGCTTTCGGCCAGCTCGAGCAGCCAGGAGCGCACCACGCTGCCCTGGTTCCAGAGATGGGCGATGCCGTGCAGGTCGAGGCCCGGAAACGCCTGCGACGCCTGGAGGATGTCGAACCCTTCGGCGTACGCCTGGAGCATCCCGTACTCGATGCCGTTGTGCACCATCTTCACGTAGTGTCCGCTGCCGGCCGGGCCGACGTGGAGGAACCCGTCGGGGGGTGCCAGGGTCTCGAAGATGGGACGCAGCCTTTCCACGGCATCCGTGTCCCCCCCGACCATGAGGCAGTAGCCAACGGTCAGCCCCCAGACCCCGCCGCTGGTGCCGGCGTCGATGAAGGTGATCCCCTGCTCCGCGCAGCGCTTGGCGCGGGCCACGCTGTCGTGCCAGTTGCTGTTGCCGCCGTCGATGAGGGTGTCGCCGCGCTCGAGAGTGGACAGCAGGCCGTCGAGCGTCTGCTCGGTGATCGTCCCGGAGGGCACCATCATCCAGACGGCTCGCGGCGCCTCGAGCCGGGCCGCGAGGTCGGCGAGGGCGGTGACGGTGGTGGCACCCTGCTGCTCCACCGACGCGCGCGCCTGCTCATTGGGATCGAATGCCACCACCGCATGGTCGCCGTCGCGGCGCAGGCGATGGACCATGTTGGCGCCCATCCGTCCGAGGCCGACAAAGCCGATCTGCATCACCGTGCTCCAGTGGCCGCGTGGATGACTGAATCGGTGAGCCTGCTGAGGCCGAGCGCGAAGTCACCACCGATGTGGAGGCGGATCACCCGCCGGCCGTGGTCGCGGAGCGAGCGCAGGTCGCCCTGCGCCTGTGCCTGCTTGAGGATCGAGAAGCTGAATGGCTGTCCGGGAATGGGCACGTCGACTGCGTCGTCGGTGGTGACCTGGATGTACAGGCCGCTGTTGGGGCCGCCCTTGTGGAGCTGTCCGGTACTGTGCAGGAAGCGCGGCCCGAACCCGAGCGTGGTGGCCACGCGGTGCTCGTCGCGGATGGCCACGCGGAGGCTCTGCAGGGCCGCCTCGTTCTCGCTGTTGGGGGTGACATAGGCCATCAGCGCGACGTAGTCGCCGATGCGAACCTCGGCGAGGAAGTCGGTGAGCGCATTGTCGATGTCCTGCCGCCCCGGCGCAGCGAAGACGGAGATGCCGTCATCGCTGGCGCTCGCCGACTCATCGGCGAGGCTGCCGTTCTTGACGTACTGGTCAAGAACTCGACGCGTGTTGTCCTTGGACTCCTTGACGTTGGGCTCGTCGAAGGGGTCGATGCCCAGCTCGGCTCCGGCGACCGCGGTGGCGAACTCCCAGCGGAAGAACTCGGCGGCCAGGTCGGCGAGGTCATCGAGCTGCATGGTCACGTCGGGGATGCCGGCGGCACGCAGCGGCCCCACCTCGGCGTCGAAGTGAGCGTCGTCGCGGAGGCGGAGCACGGCGAGGATGCGGTCGTCGCCGTACACGGCCGGCTCGCCGATCGGCTCGTCGCCGACCGGGATCAGGCCCTTGCCATCCTTGCCGGTGCTCTCGGCGATGAGTTGTTCGGCCCACAACGAGAAGGCGGCAATGCGTGGCGGGGCGAGGATGGTCACCTTGTCGCGGCCGCTCCGTTGGAGCAGGCCCAGGACGGTTCCCAATGCCAGGCCGGGGTTGAGGTCGGCGGGGATGCCCGGCTGAGATTGCAGGCGCATGTTCTCGGCGCGGTCGAGGAAGGCCTCGACGTCGATACCGATGATGGCCGCCGGGACCATGCCGAAGAAGCTGAGCGCGGAGTAGCGGCCGCCGATGTCGCCGGGGTTCTCGAAGACGTGGCGGAACCGGCGTTCGGCGGCGATGCCGGCCAGGTCCGAGCCCGGGTCGGTGATGCAGATGAAATGGCTGCCGGCGTCGACGATGCCGGCGGTACCCATCCAGTCCCAGAAGTGGGCGAGGTGGCTGAGCGTCTCCAACGTGGTCCCCGATTTCGAGGCCACGATGAACATCGTGCTGCGCGGTTCGAGCCGGTCGGTCAGCTGTGCGATGGCGGCCGGGTCGGTGGTGTCGAGCACGTGCAGCTCGGGCTGGCCGGCGGCGCTGCCGAAAGAGGTGCGCAACACCTCGGGGCAGAGGCTGCTTCCCCCCATGCCAAGAAGCACGCAGTTGCGAAAGCCGGCCTGCTGCACCTCCGCGGTCAGGCCGATCAGGCGGGGCAGCGCCTCACGCATGGTGCCGATGACGTCGAGCCAGCCGAGGCGGTTGGCGATGACCGCCGCGTGGCCCGCGTCACCGGGCTTCCAGAGGTCGGCGTCGCGCTCCCAGATGCGTCTGGCCACATCCTTCGTGGAGGAGCTGGCCACCGCCGCCGCCACCGCTTCGGTGCTGGCGGCGAGGTTGAGGTGCTGGCGGCGTCCGTAGCCGCGGTGCATGTCGTCGACCTTCTCGGCGATGCCGCGGATCAGCTCATCGAACGAGGCGGAGAAGGACGCCACCCCCTCGGCGAGAAGATCGTCCGTGACCTTGTTCATGTCGATGCCCGCCTCGGCGAGTTGCTCGAGCACCCTGTGGGCTCCGGCGTAGTCGCTGTTGACGGTGCTGCCCAGGACGGAGCCGTGGTCACGGAACGCGGTGATGGTCGCCGGTGGCATCGTGTCCACGGTGTCGGATCCGACCAGGGCCTCGGCGTAGATCACGTCGCGGTACTTGGGGTTCTTGGCGCTTGTGCTCGCCCAGAGGGGACGCTGCACGTGGGCGCCGGCCCTGGCCAGGTCACTGAAGCCGGCGCCGCGAAAGAAGTGCTCGAACTTCTCATACGCCAGCACCGCATTGGCGATGGCAGCTTTGCCGAGCAGGTCCTCGAGCAGGGCATTCCCGGGATCGGCGGCCAGCGCCTCCTCGATCAGCTTGTCGACGGCGGTGTCGACACGGCTCACGAAGAACGACGCCACCGAGTGGACGTTGAGCGGTTCACCCGTGGCCTGACGGGCTTGCAGCGCCGCCAGGTAGGCTTTGATGACGCTTTCGTAGGCGTCCAGTGCGAACAGCAGCGTGACGTTGATGTTGACGCCGGCCGTCAGCGCGCGCTGGATGGCCGGGACGCCGGCCGGGGTGCCGGGGATCTTGACCATCAGGTTGGGCCTGTCCACGCGCTTGGCGAACTCCAGCGCGAGCTGGGCGCTGCGCTCGGTGTTGTGAGCGGCCTCGGGGGGAACTTCGAGGCTCACGTAGCCGTCGGCGCCCTCGGTGCGCTCGTGAACGGGGCGGAGGATGTCGGCGGCGTGCTGGATGTCGGTGACGGCCAGTGCCATGAAGATGTCGGCGGGGTCGTCGACGCCGTCAGCGAGCAGCTCGCGGATCTGGTCGTCGTAGTCGCTTCCCTGCGCGATCGCCTTCTGGAAGATGGTGGGATTGCTGGTCATCCCGGTGACGTTGTCCTCGGCGATCATCCGCTTCAGCTCGCCACTGGTGAGAAGGTCGCGGCTGATGTAGTCGAGCCACACGGATTGCCCCTGCTCGGCCAGCTGCTGGAGTGGGTTCAGCGCGGCCATTCAGCGCCCTCCCGCAGGAAACGACCGCACCGCGTGCACGATGGCGTCGGCGTCGATGCCGGCGGCCGCCATCAGCTCCGCCGGCGTCCCCGACCCGGGCAGCTCGCGGACGGCGAGGTGCACAACTCGAGGGGGGTGCTCGTCACCGGCAAGGGCCTCGAGCACCGCCGCGGCGATGCCGCCCTCGGGGTAGTGATCTTCGACGATCACGAAGCGCCCGCCGGTGGCCTGCGACGCTTCGCGCAGAGTGCCGGTGTCGACGGGCTTGACCGAGTAGAGGTCGACCACGCGGCAGGCGACGCCCTCGGCGGCGAGCCGTTCGGCGGCGTCGAGGCAGTGGTGCAGAGTCACGCCTGCGCCGATCAGCGTGACTGTGTCGACGTCGCTGCGGCGCACCACCTTGGAACCACCGACCGGGAACGCCTCGTCGTTCTCGTAGAGCGTGGGGTAGGCGCCGCGTGTGGTGCGCAGGTACACGATGCCGTCCGTGTCGGCCATCTGCACGACCAGCTTGGCGGTGGACACGGGGTCGCTCGGGTAGAGCACGGTCGAGCTGTGCACGGCCCGCAGTGACGCGAGGTCCTCGAGTGCCATCTGCGACGGCCCGTCGGCACCGATCTCGCAGCCGGCGTGGGAGCCGGCGAGGCGGATGTCGGCGCCCGACACGCCGGCCATGCGTACGAAGTCGTATGCACGGCTGAAGAAAGCAGCGAAGGTGGAGGCGAACGGCACCAGGTGGCGCACGCTCATGCCCACCGCTGCCGCGACCAGTTGCTGCTCCGCGATGAACATCTCGAAGAACCGGTCCGGGTAGACCTTCTTGAACTCTTCGGCGTGTGTCGAGTTGCTCACCTCACCGTCGAGCGCGACCACGTCGGGGCGGGCTCCGAGGGCGGTCAGCGCGTCGCCATATGCCTTGCGGGTGGCCACCTTGGCGTCCTTCGCGTAGGTGGGCGGTGTGATCGACACGCCACTGCCGCCGCGGCGTACGGAGGACTCGCCAGGCGCCGGGTCGATGGTGTCGACGAGGATGTGGCGCACGCCACCCAGCTCGGCGATGGCCCGCTCCGCCATGTCCTCCGGCAGTGCCTTGCCGTGCCAGTTGTCCTTGTTCTCGATCTCTCTGAATCCCTTGCCCTTGATGGTGCGCGCCAGCACCACGGTGGGACGCTCCGTCTCCGCCCGCGCGGCGCTCAGCGCCTCGTCGATCTCGGCGACGTCGTGGCCGTCGATGACCAGCGCGCGGCAACCGAACGCCTCGACGCGGCGCTGATACGTCGCCATGTCCCACTCGAACTCGGTGGGTCCGCGCTGACCGAGGCGGTTGACGTCGACAATGGCGGTGAAGTTGTTGAGGCCGTAGTGGCCGGCCTTGTCCAGGCCCTCCCAGATCGAGCCCTCGGCGATCTCCGAGTCGCCGCACACCGTCCAGACATGGAAGGGCAGCTTGTCGACCGCGCGGCCGGCGAGGGCGACACCGACTGCGATGGGCAATCCCTGGCCGAGGGAACCGGTGGCGACGTCGACCCAGGGGAGGATGGGTGTTGGATGTCCCTGCAGGCGCGAACCGTGGACCCGGTAGGTCATCAGCTCGGCGTCGTCGATCGCCCCGCATGCCTTGAACACGGCGTAGATGAGCGGCGAGGCGTGGCCCTTGGAGAAGATGAGGTGGTCGTTGTTGTCGAGGGTGGGGTTCTTCCAGTCGTAGTGGAGGTGACGCGCGATCAGCACCGCGAGCAGGTCGCTCGCTGACATGCTCGAGGAGGGATGACCGGAGCCCGCCCTGGTGCTGGCGCGGATGCCGTCGACGCGCAGCTGCTGGCCGAGATCGCGCAGGAACGCCGTGTCCTCGGCAGTCAGGGTTGCCTGGAGACTGCCTGTCATCGCCATGTCTACGACCTCCGGGGACGACCTTCACTAGTGCTTTCCACCATCATGCCGCGCCGGTCAGCGCCGCCGCAGCCGCAGGATGCCATCACGGAGGCGCCGGAGCGCTGGTGTAAACTGGAGTTCCGCTCCACGCTCGGAGCCGCGCGCCTATAGCTCAGCCCGGATAGAGCGTCTGACTACGGATCAGAAGGTCGCGGGTTCAAATCCTGCTGGGCGCGCCACTTCTCCGGGTCATCAGCGCGCCGTCGGGACGCCCTGCGAGCCCCGGTGTCAGCGCAGGAACTCGAACGGGTCCTGGCCGTGGAGGCGTTCGCGCCGTCTTCTCAGCAGCACGTTTGCGCCGACCGCAATCGCGACGAGCAGGACCACCACGACACCCGCGACGGCCATGCCGCTCGGTCCGGACGTGCCTCCGCTCGTCGGCGTCAGCGGGAGCACGTCCGCCGCGCCCGGCGTTGTCGTGGACGTCGGCGTGGCCGCGCCAGTGGGTGTGTCCGTCGGCGCCCGGGTGTCGGTGGGGGTGGGCGCCGGGGTTGGGGTCGGCGTCGGTGACGGCGTCGGCGTCGGCGTGGCCGTCGGCGCCGCTGTCGGCGTGGCGGTCGGAGGCCCGACCACGGTGAACGCGGAGGACGCCCTGGCCCCGCTGTTGGCCCGGGTCTGGACCGAAGCGGTCGGGAAGTGAGCGCCTGGCGAGGCGTTGCCGGGCACGCGCCCGGTCAGCGTTGCCTCGCACGAAAGCGCGGTGACAATTGGGCTGTTCGTGATCACTGTCCTCGCCCCGTCATCCCACACCAGGGTCACGGTGTCGGTGGTTGCGCAGGTGTGGCCCGGCCACGCGTAGTCGTACGTTACGGTGGCACCAGGAAGGCCGACTGCGACCCCGGTCAGCGTGAGGACCGGCGATGGGGCCGGTGGCGCCGTCGGGGTGAGCGCCGGCGCGATCGCCGCAGCCGAAGCCCCGCGCGCAAGCGCGGCGATCACTGCCACCACAGTAATCGCACCGGCCAGGACGGCCCTCATCGACGCCCGCGCCACCCACTCCACAGCACGCAGCGTAGCGGGCCGTGGCAGCCCTTTTCAGAACCCGCCGTTCCCCTACACTCGTGCCTCATGAAAGGCGTGGGACGGATCACTGCGGCGCTGGGAGCGGCGATTGCCGGGGTCGGCGCGGCCATCTTCTTTCACCCTCGTTCGGGCGGTCGCAACCGCCACGCCGCGGCCGGGGTGGCCCGCCGTCGGTCGACGAACGTGGCGACCCTCGTGGGCCGCTCCTCCGGCCGGGGCGGACGCACGGAGTTGCACCTAGCGGACGATACCCTGGCGGTGATCGTCGAGCGCCACCCGGGTGCGACCAACGACCTCCAGGTCACCGCTCACAGGGGCACAGTCACACTGCGGGGCGAGGTGGCGCGCCTCGGCGACATCGACGCCCTCGAGGCGACCGCCCGCTCCATTCCCGGGGTCGCCGACGTCAACAACCTGCTCCGGCTCGCCACCACAGCCACCTCGACCCGGTGAGGCCCCCCGCTGGGCGCGGGGTCGCGATCTCGCGGCTGTGACGCTGCCCGTCTCACCGCCCGTCGAGCCGATGCTGTCGCGCGCCGCCGAGCGCATCCCCGACGGCCCGGGCTGGCGCTACGAGCCCAAGTGGGACGGCTTCCGCGCTGTGGTGTTCCGTGATGGGCCGGACGTCCACATCGGCAGCCGCAACGGGCAGCCGCTGCAGCGCTTCTTCCCGGAGATCCTCGACCCCCTCCGCGAGGCACTGCCCGACCCCGCCGTCGTCGATGGCGAGATCATCATCGCCACGCCTCGCGGGCTCGACTTCGACGCTCTCCAGATGCGCCTCCACCCGGCGGCCTCGCGCGTCGCTCGGCTCGCCGCCGAGACGCCCTCGACGGTCATCCTCTTCGACATCCTCGGTCAGGGTGCCGACGACCTCCGCTCCCGCCCGCTGACGGCCAGGCGCGACCTCCTCCTCGCCGCGATCACCCCCAACGCGCGCGTGGCCGTGACGCCCCACACCGCCGACCTTGCCGAGGCCGACGACTGGTTCACCCGCTACGAGGGCGCCGGCCTCGACGGGATCATGGCCAAGCCGGGCGACGGCGCCTACCGGGTGGGCGAGCGAGGCTGGACCAAGGTGAAGCACCTGCGCACCGTCGACTGCGTGGTGGGCGGCTTCCGCATGGAGGTCAAGGGAGGCGGCGTGGGCTCGCTGCTGCTCGGCCTCTACGACGCCGACAGCGTCTTTCACCACGCCGGGCACACGTCCTCCTTCTCGGCACAGGAGCGCCGCGAGCTGGTCCAGCTGCTTGAGCCGCTCACCGGGGGGGAGAGCTTCGGGGGCGGTCGCACGCCCGGGGCGCCCAGCAGGTGGTCGGCCGGCAAGAATCTCGACTGGACCTCGGTGACCCCCACGCTGGTCTGCGAGGTGTCCTTCGACCACCTCCAGGGCCAGCGCTTCCGCCACGCCGCACGCTTCCTGCGCTGGCGCCCCGACCGTGACCCCGCCACCTGCACCTACGACCAGCTCACGCCCGCCGAGGCCTTCCGGCTCGCCGACATCGTCGATCTGCCGGACGCCGGCGAGTAGCCATGGGCCACGTCATCCGGCGCGGCGGCTTGGGTGACGTCGAGCAGCTCCGACCCCTCTGGGTGTCGATGCTCGAGCACCACCGTGAGGTGTCCGGGCGCGCATGGCCGGTGCGCAGCGCGGACGAGGCTTGGAGGCGACGCCGCGAGGAGTACGTTGCCTGGCTCGGCGATGGCACGGGCACGCTCTTCGTCGCCGGCGCCGGGGGCGGCCGAGCGCTCCTCGGCTACGCGATGCTCCAGGTTCATGCGCCGGGCGCGACCTGGGACCTCGGTGACGAAGTTGGCGAGATCGAGTCGCTCGCCGTCCTGCCGCAGGCTCGGGGCGGCGGTGTGGGCACAGACCTCATCGGCGCATGCCGCGAGGAGCTGCGCCGCCGCGGCATCGAGTACTGGTCGGTGGCCTACGTCGAGGCCAACGACGGTGCGGGCCGCCTCTACGAGCGCGAGGGATTCCAGTCCTACTACCGCACCATGCTGGGCCACGTCGATCCCAGCGAGCCATAGCCCGGCCGGGCGGCGGCCGCCGGGTGCGGCGCGTAGAGTGGCAGGGGATGAGCGTTGGCGACCCGCGCCACGTCCGCTACGAGGGGCGCAGTGACCTCGAGGCGGAGCGGCTGAGCGACCGCCTGCAGTGGCGCCACCACCACGCGCTCATGGCCTCGCGGGAGATCGGCATCAGGCAGGGGACCGGCGGCAGTCTCGGTGTCGCCTACCCGCGGACCACGCTCGACCGGCGCTTCTTCCCCGATCTCTGGGAGGTGCGCAACCGGCTGTGACGGCGCCGATCAACCGCGCCGCCTGCGCAGCCCGCGACGCCGCCGACCCGCTTGCTGCTGTGCGCGGCCGCTTCGTCATCCCGGACGGCGTCGTCTACCTCGACGGCAATTCGCTGGGCGCGCTTCCCCAGCAGACGCCGGGGCGCGTCGCCGCCGCCGTCGAGCAGGAATGGGGCCAGGGCCTGGTGCGCAGCTGGCTGGACGCGCACTGGATGGAGGCGCCGGCGCGCGTCGGCGACAAGCTCGCCCGGTTCGTCGGCGCCGGCGAGGGCGAGGTGGTGGTTGCCGAGAGCACGTCCGTCTGTCTTTTCAAGCTCCTCTGCGCCGCGCTGACCATGCAGGCCGGGCGCTCGGTCGTGCTCACCGAGGGGGAGAACTTCCACACCGATCTCTACGTCGCCGCGGCGGCGGCGCGCATCAGCGGCGCCACGATGAAAGTAGTGCCGCGCGAGCGCCTGCACGACGAGCTGACCGACGAGGTCGCGATGCTGCTCCTCACCCACGTCGACTACCGCACAGGCTTCATGCACGACATGCGCGCCATGAGTGACGCGGCGCACGCCGTCGGCGCACTGGCAGTGTGGGACCTCTGCCACAGCGTCGGAGCGGCGCCGCTGCACGTCAACGCCGACGGCGCCGACATGGCCGTGGGCTGCGGCTACAAGTACCTCAACGGCGGTCCAGGCGCGCCGGCGTTCCTCCACGTCCGCACCGGTCTTCACGACGCGCTGCGCAACCCGATGCCGGGCTGGCTCGGCCATGCCGAGCCCTTCGCGTTCGAGCCGACGTTTCGCCCCGCGAACGGTCTGCGCTCCATGGTCACGGGATCCCCGCACGTGCTCCAGCTGGTGGCGCTGGAATCCGGCGTCGACCTCTGGTTGGACGTCGACATGGCCGCGGTGCGGGAGAAATCGGTGGCGCTGACGGAGCTGTTCATCGCCCTCGTCGAGGAGCGCTGCGCAGGCATGGGCTTCACCCTCCTGACGCCGCGCGATCCTGCTCGGCGAGGGTCGCAGGTCTCGTTTCGCCACGCCGACGGCTACGGGGTCGTGCGCGCCCTCATCGAGCGCGGCGTCATCGGTGACTTCCGCCACCCCGACACCTGTCGCTTCGGGTTTGCCGCGCTGTACCTGCGCCATGTCGACGTGTGGGACGCGGTGCAGGCAATCGTCGAGGTGGTGGGCGCGGGAGCGCACCTCGACACGCGGTGGGCGGAGCGCGCCGCGATCACCTGACCCATCGACGGGGTGGCGAAGCTCAGGCCGCGTCCTGGCGGCGCGCGCCGCGCCACGCCGACACCATGCTGAAGGCGACGATCACCAGGATCAGCGCGATCGTGATGCGCCCGCTGTACTGGCCGACGGCGTCGGCCACGTTCTCGGCCGGTTTGCCGATGACGTAGCCCAGCGCCACCCACAGCCAGATGAAGAGAAGCGTGCCCACGAAGTCGACCGCGATGAAGCGGGGAAAGCTGATGCGCGCGTCTCCGGCGCCGAAATAGAGCAGGTCGTTGGGGACTGGGAGGTAGTACGCGAAGAGGATCGTCCACAGTCCCCACCTCGCGAAGAAGGATTCCGCGCGCCGTGCTCGCCGATGCCAGCGACGGTCGTTCTTCTCCAGAAAGCCGACCAGTGGGCGCCCGTAGCGCCGCCCGGCCCAGTAGTAGAACGGATCGGTGAGCATCGTGTAGGGGATGGGCGCCAGCAACACCGCCCACAGGGGCAGGCGCCCGCCGGAGGCGAAGGCGCCGGCAATGATCAGCGAGATGGTGCTGCCGCGCAGCAGTTCCGCCAGCAGCGGCCGGGTGAACTGCAGAGCCGTGCCCAGCGGGATGCCCGCATAGTAGTAGACAGACTTGACCAGAATCGGGCCGAGGCAGAGGACGTCACGGGCGCCGAGGTTCTTGAGCAACTCCTCGCGCGCGTCCTCGTCGACGTCGGGCGCGGGGGCCGGGGTGAGGGTATCGCCACCCCCCTCCGAGTCGATCACACAGCCCCCGCCACGGGGATGTCCGGGCGCCGTTTGACTGGCAGCGGCGGACGCGAAAGGATGAAGGCCACGGCGGCGACGATGAGGGCTCCGGCGACCAACGTCTGTCCGGTGACGCGCTCACCCAGCACCGCCCACCCCAGCAGCACGGCCACCAGGGGATTGACATAAGCGTAGGTGGCCACCGCCGTGGTCGGCGCGTGACCGAGCAGCCAGACGTAGGCGCTGAACCCCACGAGCGCGCCGAACACGATGAGGTACAGAAGCGACAGCCACGACGCCACGCTGATCTTGTCGAGGTGGACGGTCGACGCTTCGCCCACCGCCAGCCCGGCGATGACCAGCATCACCCCGCCGCAGAGCATCTCCATCCCGGTCGCCACCATCGCGCGCTTGGGGAGCGGCCCGCGCGTCGTGTAGAGGGACCCGATCGCCCAGGCGAGGGGCGAGACGAGCACGAGCAGCATGTGCCCGGGGTCCGCTGCCCCGCCGCTGCCGGGGCGGAGGAGCACGGCGGTGCCGGCCAGCCCGATGACGATGCCGGCGATGGCGATGCGGCGGAGGCGCTGGCCGAGGAAGACGGCGCCCAGGACGGCGATGAAGAGAGGCACCGTCGCCACCTCCAGGGCGACCACCCCGGAGGCAACGAACTGCTCGCCGTAGGCGATGCCGCCGTTGCCGAGGAGCAGCAGCAGGGCGCCGGCGATGGCGCAGGCTCGCCACTGGGGGCGCCCGATGGGGTCGTCGGCCGGTTTGCGCATGCGGCTGGTGATGGCCAGGAGGACGCCGCCGGCGATGATGTAGCGCACCCCGGCCATGAGCAGCGGCGGCATCGTCTCCACGGCGATGCGGATGAAGAGGTAGGTCGAGCCCCAGATCACGTAGACCGCCGCAAACGCGGCGATGATCTGGCCGCCCACCCTGCGGCGGACGGGCGACCGCGCCACAGTCGTCATCGCGGTCACCCTACGGCATCGGCGCAAATCGACGCGCCGGACGGGCCCCGTTCGTACCATGACCCGCAGGAGGACCTCACATGGCCGTTCAGGTGGCGCTGATGCGCTCCGTCAACCCGGCGACGGAGGAGCCCGTCGCCACATACCCGGTGCACTCGGAGCGCGAGGTGGACGAGGTCCTCGACGCGGCGATCGCGGCCTTCCCGGGATGGCGGGCGACGCCCGTCGACGAGCGCTGCGCCCTGCTGGTCCGGGTGGCGAGGCTGCTCCATCAGGGCAGCGAACAGCTGGCCCAACTGGTCACCGCGGAGATGGGCAAACCGATCGCCGAGGCGCGCGCCGAGGTGGACAAGTGCGCGTTCTCCTGCGAGTGGTTCGC
>Ga0209890_10000823_pt1 | contig 14462 bp, 18 predicted proteins | sample OrgsoiDNA2013049_FD_185799 | JGI IMG/M metagenome (GOLD analysis project Ga0209890, IMG submission 185799) | Permafrost soil microbial communities from the Arctic, to analyse light accelerated degradation of dissolved organic matter (DOM) -... | ecosystem: Environmental > Terrestrial > Soil >...
CGCGGCCACCAAGCAGCTGGCCGACGAGCTCGAACGGCAAATCCTTCCCGATGGCGGCCATATCAGCCGCAATCCCGGCGCCCTGATCGAGCTTCTGGTCGACCTCTTGCCGCTGCGTCAGCTGTTCACGGCCCGCAACCTGGCGCCGCCCGCAGCGCTCCTCAACGCCATCGACCGCATGATGCCGATGCTGCGCTTCTTTCGCCACGGCGACGGCAGCTTTGCGCTGTTCAACGGCATGAGCAGCGCGCCTTCCGATCTGCTGGCGACCCTGCTCGCCTACGACGATACCCACGGCGCGCCGATGGCGAACATGCCGCACACCGGTTTCCAGCGGCTCGATGCGGGCGCCGGGCGACAATCGAATATGCGAACCGTCAGAAAGACCAATGTCGCTTGGAGCCCCGCCCGAATCCACGGCCACCAGGTCCCGACCGTCGGCCAAAAAGAGAGGACCAGCATCGCGGTGGAGGTGAGCAGTGGCCACCACGATGGCCGTCGCAGCCACCGTCGCGCCGATCAGAATGAAGGGCAACAGCCGCCGACGCTTTCGCCCGTGAATACGCGAGTCGATTTCCTCTGCGATCCGGCAGACAGCCGCCTCTTCCACGACGTCGCGAAGGTAGTCCTTCAGCGGCAGATGCAGCTCGATCATGCCCTGCCCTCCCCAACCGAGACGTGGCGAGCAACCTCGACATCGGCGGCGGCGACTCGGCGCTTGGCCGTGGCCAGGGAGCACCCGCAAAGCGTCGCCACCTCCGCCAGCGGGAGCCCTTCGACGCGCCGGAGCATCCACGCAATCCGGCGCTCAGCAGGCATTCCTAGCAGCATGCGGTCGACCAGCGCGAGCTCGGCATGATCGTCGGGCTTCAACGTCGGTGCAGCCAGCTCGGCCAAAGTCGCGTCATCAGGAGCACGGTCGAGGCCGAGAAGGCGCAGAAGCCGCCCTCGGCGCAACCGGCGACGCACGAGATTCACCGCAATACGCGCCAGCCACGAGCGCAGCGCGGCCGGCTCACGGAGGGTGCCAAGCTGCTCGAAACCCACGATGAACGTGTCCTGCACCACTTCCTCGCCTTCGCTGCGATTGGACAGAAGGCGGGTGGAGATGGCCAAAAGATAGCGCACGTGCCGGCGATAGAGCACATCCCGACTCCAGCGGTCGCCGCTCCTAGCGCGCCCAACCAGCTCCGCATCGCCGAGCGCATCGGCGGCCGGCAACGGAAGGATGGAAGGCTGTGCCCTGGAAAACGCCATCGGAGAAAGGATCCTCGGGTGCGCCCGAATGGCTCACCTCGCGGTCAATTCTAGCCCAAATAGCGGAGTTGGACTTCAGAAAGCAGGAGCCGTTGGCGGTCGAGCGTATGCGTCGCGCGTTCCACCCGTAGGTAAATCGAGGCGCGCCTCGCCGCCTGGCTACAAACCCGCCCCGGCGCCGAGCACCACTCGCCTAGCCCTACTTAAATGTCCGTGTGCGCTCGACGATGGCGTAGGCGATGTCCTGCATGGGCCCGAACGAGTCATCGTCGACAATCTCATGCTGGAAGCTACCGCCTTCCTGGTTGAGATAGATGGATTCGAAGCCGCCAGCAAACGGGTATGCGTCGCCCGACGAGCCGAGGGGTCTCAACGGGACGTGATAAATCTTCGTTCCAGTGTGGCGGTTCATGGTCACGACCTGGAGATTCGGATATTCCGAAAACGGCCACGCACGTACGTGGCCGCGCAGACGCCGAACGACGCCCTCTGCCGTGACTACCAAGACGTTCGTATCAGCCCACCGAAAGTCCAGAAAGCGACTGAGGCTGCGCCACAGCGCCGACAGCACAATCAGACCGGCCACCACCATGGCACCATAGAGCACACCACCCGCCCCTCTATTTACGCTGGGGGCGAGCATGATCGCGAAGGCGACAAGTGTAATTCCAAAAAGTCCATAGAGGACGGCGTAGGTCAGTGCCCGCCCCTTGGCAAACCGGAATGTTGTTTCATTGTTCGAAATTCCGGCATCCACTTTCGCAAGCAAGCTCGTAGTGTCCATAAGGTTCCTTTAGGATCTGGCGCGCGGCTGGGCCAGCATCGTCGAGGATCCCGAGCATCGTCGCAACGGGCTGGACTGCCTGATGGCACACTATGAACGGCTGTGGGGCGTGCCACCAGGGGCGCGACCGCGCGAGTACGACGAAAAGAGCGTGGCGCTGACCACCGTGTTTCGCGTCGACGTGGACAGCCTAGCCGCCAAGCGAAAGGCCTAGCCGGCCCGCTTTCGGAGGGTGTGCGAGGAGGTATCATCCTACCCATGAGGCTTTTCGCTCATCTGTTCGAGCACGCCGGGCACGGTGGCAGGGCTGGAGACTCTGCCGAGCTCGGGCGGCAGGTTCACACCCAATTGAATGGCGCTTTGGCAGCGCTTGCCCCGCGAAAGGCGGCAAGCCTCAGCGTGTAGCCCGCCTGCTGGACCAAGTACGAGCCGCGAAAGCGCAGACCAATCGTGGCGTACCTGGCAGTTACAGTGTCTGGCTAAGTGTCCATGAACAACCTCCTTCCCAATAAGAACGTTGAACTACACTACGACTGTGAGTACCGCAGGGCGGACCATACGTCCGGGAGGGAGAGTCGTGTCAAGAGGGGATAGTTATCGACGACACAAGGTCGGAGGGCGCCTCAGAGCATTTCGAAGACCGCTCGGTCCAAACGCGACGGAATCGATCTTCTGCTACCGCTTGGACCAAATGCGTGTGTTGAGATTCAGATCCTCGATGATCCCCAAGCCTATCGCGATGTCGTCGTAGACGGACATGCACTGCTCTCGATCGACAACGGAGAGCATCTTGGGTTCGAACAGATCGCGATCGGGCGCTAGGGCAACATAAAGGACGCCATTGCTGAACGACATCCACAGAGGGTGGCTCAGTCTCTGCCGATACTCGGTGATACGCTTCATCAGGGACGGCGAAAGCACGTAGCGAGCCACCATCTGGTCTGTGGCATACACGGCGAACAGTTGTTCGAATTCAGGATCCTCAAGCTTCACCAACTGTCCAGGACGGTCAAGCTTCCATTCCTGCAGCTTGTGCGCCAGCCAACCAAGCTTGGATTCCAGAGAATCCGGAAAAACCCAGACGCCGCCCGAAAAGGCCTTGTTGAAGTCGGCGACGATGAACAGTCCGGAAAAGATGGTCTTCCATGACTTCTGCTTGTTGCCCTTCGAGTCCACGTACTCGCGCTCGTACTCGGAACAGATCTCCGAGCACTCGAAACGTGTCCTGCCGGCGGTCCCTGCGATGTAATCCTCGCCCGAATATCGCGTGAAGGCAGTCCTGAAGATACGGCTCGCCGAGTAGCGATCCGAATCGACGAAGGCGTCCGCGGAATACACGAAGTCTGCGCCAAAGAACTGCACCAGAGGCGAGATCAGTCGCCCCTTGAATTCTCTCTTGTAGGCCTTGGTAAACCCGTACCCGCACGCGATGATGGCCGCGATGGCCAGGAGACCGGCAGCGTAGGCGACCGCGGCGGGCTTGGCATGCAGAGCGGTGCCGATGAGAACCGCAATCGGCGCGAGCCCGAGGACGACTGCCGTGGTGATCGCGATTTTGCGGATCATCTTGCGCCGATCCTTTTCGAGGTCGCGCAAAACCTCCGCCATCGTGGTCTCGACGTAGCGGCCGAAATCATCACGCGACGGCATCCGCCACGCATCCGGCACCGAGCTCTGCGGCGGGCTACTCGGAGAAGGCACAGCGATGGCCATGGCTTGGGCCTACGACTTGAATAGGTTGCCAACGTTGACGTTCTGGCGCTCTGCCTCAGGAACGCTGAACAACTCGCGACGCGTGAGCTTCATCATCGAGGCCATGATGCTGGACGGAAACATCTGGATGGCATTGTTCAGATCCACCACCGCACTGTTGAAAAACCGCCGCGACGCCGACAGCTGTTCCTCGATCTCGTTCAGCGACGTCTGCAGCTCAAGGAAGTTGGTGCTGGCCTTCAAATCGGGATAGCTCTCGACCGCCACGAGAACGCTGCCAATCGCCTTGGTCAACTGGTTCTCGGCCGCGAGATGCGCGTCCGACCCAGCCGAACCTGCTTGGGCTTGCGAGCGCAGCTTCGCAATGTTGGTGAGCGTTTCGGCCTCGTGTTGCATGTATTGCTTTACCACCGCCACGAGGTTGGGCACGAGGTCAAAGCGTTTCTTCAGAGTGGCGTCGATGCCAGCGAAGGCATTGTCGACCTGGTTCTTCTTGGCGACCAGACCGTTGTACATGATGACCACGACGAGCAGCACCAGCATCACAATGCCACCTACGACGAGAAGCGGGGTCATGGCCTCCTCCCGTCACCGAACATCATCGAAAGCACATTCGAAGCTAGCATGGCGGCTAGACTAGATCAGTCTCACCGCGGATGCGACATCTTCTGCGAGCCCGCAGTGAGTTCCGTACGGCTCCTGTACGGCCGGGCCGATCGTTAGTGACGCTTCTTTCGCCTCGATCTTGCTTCCGGGCTCGTCTTCAGCACTTTGACTTGCGCAACGAGGTTTGTGACACGCTCCTTGAGGAAGTAGCCAGAGTCTCCGACGCGGGCCGCTAGGCGTGCGAGAGGGATCGCCAGCTTCACCGCCCTTTGTGTCGCGAGGTCAAGCTGGCCGGCAAGATCGGCTCCGATGCGCCGTCGCACAACTTCCGATGAAGAGAGGAGTTCGGCCACGTCGGCTTCGAAGGTTGGACGCTGCTGTAAATATGGCAGGGCGAAATGAAGGCCGTGGGTTCCAACATGAGACAGAAGTTCCTCATAGGGAGTCAGCTCAGTCAGACGCAATCCCTCCCAAACGTGCATGAAATGCTTCAGTTGGGAGACTATCGGTCCGGGGGCGCGCTCACTCGGAACGCCTGCGCGCAAGCAGCACTCCTTCCGCGATAGGTTCGTCTGGGCCGTGCGCTCATCGGCTTCGATCACCGCGAGCGCGCCTTCCCTCGCGATCAAGCTTGCCTGCCCGTTTCTGCTTCTGCTTTCGGTAGCTGTCGACGTCCAGTTCCTTGAGATCCTCCTTGTCCTTAGCGGGTGGTGAACTTGCCGAGTACGGTCGTCTCGGCCAGGACGTCGGCCACGAAGCGGTGGCGGACGCCTTTGCCGTCGCGCTCGTCCGCGATCCGACGCCCGGCGGGGTTGCAGGCGAAGGTGACGGTCCCGGCGCGGTTCTTGATCTTGGCCGGCCGGCCGTCCTTCGTGTAGTCGAAGTCTTGCACGTCGCCTGATGCCAGCTTGCGCTGGAGGCAGGATGGGTGGCGTACGGGGAACGTTGAGCGTCTTCCATGACGGTCAAGTTGTGACCCAACTCTTCGGAATTCTTCCGGCCGCAGCGCGGCGCTCGTCGCTCAAGGATCGCGTCCACGTGAAGGGGCAACAGACCGAGCTATCAAGATTTCGGATGGCGCGGGGAAGCGAGCTACCCTTGCATGGATCCAAGGGGAGGCAGCCAGGCGATGCCGGGTAGATCAGAGCGTGCCCCGAGCCGAGCGAGCAGCCCCGTGGACTGGAGCAGCAAGTGAGTCGACGCTTGAGCAGCTTTCAGTGTCGCAGGATCCGCTTTCCAAGGTTCCGTGGCTAGATCAACGCGAACAGTGCCATTGGGCAATGTTCGTAAGGGAAGCCCTGTTCTTTGTAGAATCGCCTCCGCAGAAGGTGCGAGACCAATTAGCCGGGGGCCAAAATACGTGCGAGCGAACAACGCCGTGGGCCCGACTCGGAGATAGTAACCGACATGGTCATAGCTGCCGCTGGGTTTCATGAAGGTTCCGGGCTGTTGCCCCTGGATTCGTATGTCGACATGGCCCCATTCTACGGAGAGGCTGCTCACGAGGTCGTCGATCAAATCGAGCAGCGGAAGGGTCGTTTCAGCCGCAAGCCCACCTCTAGTCTCTAGCTGCAGAGAGGTCAGAATCCCAGCCTCGCCGTCGGCGTACCACTGCACCAGGTAACGATAGGGTCGCCGCGTCCGGATCAGCGTGGGCACAATTCCTTCCTCGCCTGCGTTGGCAACCGCCGCCAGAATTTCCGCTTCGTCGTATGGGTCACGGAGGCCGGGGGACGCGCCCCAGTGGGTCGGCTGAATGTCCGGGGAGGTTTGAAAGAGCCTGAGAGCTTTGCGAAGCTCATCTGGATTTTTCAAGTCGTTGCCGATCAGCAACTGCGCTCTCAATTCGACTGAAGCGGGCATTGGTTACCTCTTCGGGTGATCTTGTACGTCAGAACGCAGTAGTAAAGGTCACCTTCTTGATCGGGGTGCCGCCGGCACGATACTGAACGACTAGACGGTAGCCTTCAAAATCCCACGCATCGTGGGCAGGACTGGTGAAGTTCGGGGGCATCGGAACGCAGGCCGTGGCTTGTTCTTTACTCATCGAGAATTGGAGTCCGTGCGGCAGAGGATGCTTGTACTGTTTGAATTTGTCCTCTCCCTCCGCATAAAGAAAGACTGTCGTGATGCGACTTGTGACCTTATCGGCGTAGATCACAACACCGGACGCCTTCGATATCCATCGCGGCTCCTTTAGCGAAGTAACGGTCACCTTTGTCTTGGGATCCAGAGCAGATAGGACTTCCGCTACGTCAGGTGCGTTGATTGTCTTGCCGAGAAGGTCTTGGGGACTAGTGCTAGCCATGTTTTCGATGTTCCTCCCATCTTCGTATCAGTCGCCACCCCAAAGGGTGGATGGAATCTTGCTGTCGTAGAGCCCAATGTCCTGGTTGCGCGTATGCACGGCGGTGGCTGATTGGTCGACAGCGGCTGGATCGTGGCCAGCGGCGATTCGGTTTTCGTGATGGGCCGCGAGGTCATTGTTCGCCGCCTCCTGGAATTCTTGAAGGGGCAGTCCTTAGTGCCCTCCGGGCAGCTCTGCTCGTTTCCCCGCAAGTCCACTGCGCGCAGCGGTTCTCCGTGTACGCATACAGGTTGAGCCCGCCCTCGGTTTGGGCGTGATCCGATTTTGTGGACAGGTTGTTTACGCTGCCGCCGACCATCGACGAACAGACATCTCATACTCCATCGGACTTGTGTAGCCCAGCACCGAGTGGCTTCGCTTCGAATTGTAGAAGCAGGCGATGTACTCGACGATCGCAGCCCTGGCCCGCGCCTTGGTTGGCCAACACTCACGGTCGATCAGCTCGCCCTTCAGGGTCGCGAAGAAGCTTTCGGCTACGGCGTTGTCCCAGCAATCGCCCTTGCGGCTCATGCTGCACACCATGCCGTGACGATCAAGCTCCGCACGGTATTCGAGAAAGAGAATCGGGACCAACGCGAAGGCGTCGGGGTAGACATAGACGCGCAAGTGGCCATCGGGGAAGACCTCGGCGGCAAGCCTATCCGTATCCCAGTAGTACTGCCAGGTCTGGCCGTTGACCGTCTTCCGCGTCCGACGTCCAAGACCATCGTGAACTGCTCGGTACGAAAGCACCGGTCTTCAATGCCGACCAGTAGGTCGCGCGAATCGTAGGTGTACGTGACCTTGCCGGTTCGCCCCTCACGACTGGTGACGTGGTCGCGGTCGTTGTACGAGAAGCGGCTGTCGTTGGCTTCGAGCAGGCGGTTGCCGGCCTGCACGCGGGCGGAAAGCCCCGGCGGGTCGCCGAGCTCCCATGCGACCACGCTGTCTGGATTTGGACGGCAGCAGTGCGTTGACCTACCGACCCGCCTTCGGTCGAAATCGGGAGGTTGGTTAACTAAAGAGCACCGTCGGAGGAGGCGTCGGCGATCCTCTTTACGCTCATGGAGGATCTAATCGAATCGCTTCCGCGGAATTTCTTCCGTGATTATCATGCGCCAAATTTGAGGGGCGTTCCGGGCGGCAGTTTACGAATTTGGGAAACGAGCTGAGCAAGGATTTGCATATGAGCACCCGCATCAACAACCTCAAAATTGTCCGCGTTCGCCTGGCCGCCGCAGATCAACGGCACTGCAAACCCCAGGTGTTCAGATGACCCGGGCTGAACTCCGTTTTCGCTGGCCGCTCGCAACAGGTCGAAGTCGACACCCTGGATATTCTTGTTGATAGTTATATCTTTGACCAGGTCGGCTATCGTTTTGTGCGGGGTTTCCTCGAACTTCCCTCCTTCGCATGCCATTAGCAACAATCGGTTCGCGCCAGTGTCAAAGGCATACTGGTCTCCGAAAATATTCTCTCCGAGGAAGAGGTAGGTCGGGGGAACATCAAACCCATCCCGCCATTCCCCTTCGTTCCAAGTCAGTGCATCTCGACCAAGCGCTTTGTCTCCAAGGCCAAAAATGCGAAAGATTCCTCCCAGAAGAAGGAATCCATTGGATTCTGAAACTATTTGGCAGTAGTCGGGAACGTATTTGGTCCAGCCGGGAGGTATCACATCCGGGGCAACGCCTTCTGTCCTATGTGTCACGTACTTGGTTTCTAGTAATGTCATGTGGATCTGATCCCCTTGATTGGTGTGCCGTCTGGGAACTACATTCTTTGTTTGCCTTGTGAACCAACGCTTCGGTTAACACTACTGTTGGTCGAGACTATATTGGAGCGCGCGTCTTTTCCTCCAAATTGAAGATCGAGCGCATAATCTGCGTCATGCCCAGGTTGAATTTCCCCAGCAGCACGTGCGCCTCTTTGCACGACGGCTGTCGTAGTGGCGCGTCCACGAGATGGGGATGTGCTCGCCTTGCAAACGAAAATCAGTCTCAAAGAAGGTCTGTGCGCCGGTGACGACGTCGACAGGGTCGCCCACCAAGCGCAGACCACGCTTCCAGGCAACGGGCGCGCAAAGTTTGGAGCTCATCCTGGACACCCCTTTCCGCCGCCCAGCTTCTTGGCGAGCTTCGAGGCTGCGCCCTTCACCTTGCCCGCTAGCTTCTTCAGCTTGTTCTTCAGCCACTTGGCGATGGCATCCGTCGCCGGTACCGGCACGCCGGCGATGAGCACGGTGGGTGCGCCCCTCATCACGAAGCCGGGCAGCTTGGGCGGAATCGCCGGGTCAGAACCCATCATGGCGCTCGTCGCGGCGGCCACTGCGTCGGCTACTGTCTGGGCTGCGGTCATGGATGCGCCCAGAACCTGCGCGGCCGCCATGGCTGCGGCGCCCTCGACGTCGCTGGCCGCGGTTTCGGACGCGCCCTCCAGTCCTTCCGCCAGATCGTAGGCGCTGCTGAGCAACGCCAGCGCGCCCATGGGTGTTCTCGGCTCGCCTGGCGAGCACACCGTGCACATGTCGGCCATGCGGGCGGCGCGCGCCCCGCCGATGAAGTCGGAAGTGGCACCGGCGGCGCTGGAGGTATCTCTTCCGGCTTGGTGACGACCTCGACGGCGGAGTCGACGGCGTCGGTGGTCGACTTGATGGTCGATTCCACAGTCTGGCAAAGCGCCGTCATTCCAGATTCGACGTAGCCACTCATGCGGGATACGGCCTCACGCCTTGCCGGCGCAGCTCGGTGATTTCGGGTTCGGTCTCTCGGCCACGCGCCGCCAGATCCGCTTCTTTGTAAAGACCGTGAATGCGCTCGAGACAGTCGAGCAAATGCTCTTTCGACTGGGCCTCGCGGGCCAGGGTCACGCTCGCGTTCCAGTGCTCCCAGGTCCCTTTCACGCCGCCTAGCTTGCGCTTCCAGATATGGCATGCCGCGGTTTCACGTCGTCCCGTGAGAACCACGCTCTCGGCGCTTTCTGCCTCGTTCAAAGATGTCGCGTTGGCCAGGTTGGCGGTCTAGACTACCCGGCATCATGCCGCGTTACGACCCGCTGCCGCGTGAATGGCGAATGCCCTCGCGCGAGGATTTCGGCCGGTATGTCGAAGCCAACCTGGGGGGTGTCCTGCGGGACATGGAGAAAGCTCGCTGGAAAGCGCTTGGGCGTTGCCTGCTTGGCATCCCCATTGTTGTTCCACTTGCGGTCGCGGCGTTCTTCATTGGCACCTCCTTCCATGCCAACCCCGAGTTACTTCCCTATGCCGTAGCCACCGTGTCGGTCATCCTCGCGATAGGGTGGGCGTATCGATTCACCAGGACCTACAAGAAGGATTACAAGGCGCAACTCGTTTCCCCGCTGGTGCGATTCTTTGGCGCGGACTTCGAGTACGCCGCGAATGCCTTTGTCCATTCGGATCGTTACCGGGCGAGCGGCATCTTCAGCAGCCCATTCGACCGATACTCGGGACGGGACCACATCGCCGGAAGCGCTGGCGGGACGCGCGTCGAGTGCTCCCAGCTTCGTGTCGAGCGCGAAACGCTCAACGCCGACGGCAGTCGGCATCAATGGACGAGGATCTTCTCAGGGTTGTTCTTCGTGGCCGATTTCAACCAGGAGCTCGTGGGCAGCACATGGGTCTTCCCGGATTCGGTCGAGGCGGCTCTTGGAGGTTGGCTGGCGCACAAGCTACAGGAATGGAAGATTGATCGTCCGGGTGACCTCGTGACCTTCGAGGATCGGGGATTCGAGAAACTCTTTGCCGTCTTTGCCTCGGACTCGCAAGTGGCCCGAAACGTACTTTCGCCATCCCTGATGAGGCGTCTCACGAGCCAACGACGCATGGTCAAGCATCCCTTTTGGATCGCGTTCAGGCACGGCGTGCTCTACGTCGCCATCGCGCGCAGGAGTGGTCTGTTCGATCCCAAGCTGCTCTCCGCGGTTGGCCGTAAACAGTGCATGGCCATCTTCGACGACATCGCAATCGGGCTGGGGCTGATCGAGGAGTTGAGTCTCAACCAGCGGATCTGGTCCGCGCAGTAGTAGGTGTTTGCCAATCACGGACTCGGGGAGTCTTGTTTGCTGGCAAGGGGCTCGATGTCGTCGACCCAGGTACGCTTCCAGAAGAGCATCAGAACGCGTCGCTGAAATTGCACTTTGACTCTCGTTCCCATCGGGAGATTCTCGATGGTGGGGGCGGGCCAGCTGCCGCGCAGGGTCTCCCCCGAATCCAGCCGCACGTCGATGAGGTAGTGCTCCCCGACCTGGACCTGGTTTCCCATCTTCATCCCGTAGCCGACCTTCCCCAGGGTGCCTGCCTCCTGGAAGATTCGACCCACGACCGTTCCCGTGGCGGTGAAGCTGGGGACGGGCTTGCTCAAGGGCAAGACCATGCCGACGTAGATGACGCCGAAGGCGACGGCAGAAACCAGCGCAAGAATGATCGATATTTTGGGCATGAGGGACCTCGTTCGAGGATGTTGGTCGCTAGTATGCCTCCACCGGGTACCGGGGACCTAACCGTTGTGATCGTAGGCTCCGTAGGCCTTACAGCTCCAGTTGAGCCAAAGCTCCCTATGGCACACGTTCGCGTTACTGTCCTACTGGTTGCGCACAAGATTCTGGTGCCCGCCGATTGGATGGAATCTTACTGAGCGCAACTCTGTTCTGCCATGAGTGGGAATCAAGTCTCAAGCCACTTGATGCGGCGAGGCGCCTCGGGGAATCGGAAGAACTCAATCGCCGCTTCCTCCGCGGCCGCGACGGGAACCACCGCGTCGGCAGATATCTCAATCTCCTCCTGCGGTGTGTTTGTGTAGAAAATCATGAACTGCTGGCCTTGCAGGGGAGCCTTGCCCACCGAACGCATGCCCGGATGTCCCTCGCTTGGGAAATAGAGCAGAGAAGCAAACTCGCCAGCGATGAGGATCGCAAGGTGCGGGTACTTCGCCCCCCGAAACAGCCAGAATTCGTTCACGTTCTCTCCATAGCGTCGACGGAGCGCCTCCGTAACTGCCGCCTCGTCTGGGAGTTCGATTCGACCGCCAAAATCCTCTGCGTACATCATACCTATTCTCCGAGTGGTTTAGGTGCTTTGGGAGTAGCTGAGTTGCCCGTATACTCCTTTGGAGTATCCACGGCGCGACTGTTGTTCGCAACCGCATTCGGCGGCGGCACCACCGTCAACTTGGAGCCTTCTGGCAGCAGCGTTGGCCCCTGGGAATCACAATAGCCGCAAGTGCCATTAGTGTTGTTGTGATATACAGTGCCGCCTGAGGAGTCGTTCTCGCGTATTGCGATCGCCGCTTTGCCTTCCACATGTCCAGCGGCGGCGTAGTTCTTGTACTGGGGATCGGTATTGCCAGATTGCAGGGGGATCACCTTACCTTCGTTCGTGATAAGTACCCCATGGGTGGTCTTTCCGTCAAAGGGGGGTAACTCAGGCGCCTCGGTTGGCGAAGCTTTGGGCTCCATGCCCTCTCCCTCCGGAGCGCCGGGCTTCTTCGTCCCCTCTGCGTCTGCTCCACCCTCCTGTTCCTTCTTCTTCCTTTGCGGGCAATTGGGGCCGTCCGGACACCCGTCATTGTTGCCCCGAAGGTCAACTGCTTTCAGTGGGTTAGCTGTATAGGCGTAGAGATGGAGGCTGCCTTCCGTCCCTTCGGGATCGCTTTGCAGGTACCGGCCTAGCTCGGGGCTGTAGCTGCGGAAGCGATTGTTGTGGAGGCCGGTTTCCCTGTCACAGTAGTGGCCGGGCCAACGGAGGGGTTGGTGAAAGTCCTGGCCGATGTCGACGTGAGCGGTGCCGTAGGCGTCGATTCTCGCTCGCCAGACTATCTTGCCGGCATCGTCGAGGACGAGCTCGGGACAACCGAGATGGTCGGTGTGAACGTGATATCGTTTGCCAGTCGCCGGGTCAGCGTCGACGCTGTCGTAGTCGAGAAACAGCATCGGCACCCACGAGAAGGCGTCGGGGTAGACATAGACCCGAAGTCGAGCGTCGGGGAGGATCTCCGCGGCAAGACGATCCGTGTCCCAGTAGTAGGTCCAAGTCTGACCGTTGACGGTTTTCCCGGTGCGGCGGCCCAGGCCGTCGTGAACAGCCTGGTAAGAAAGGCCAGGTCCCTCGATGCCAATCAGTAGATCGCGAGAATCGTAGGTGTAGACCCACTTGCCTGAGCGGCCTTCACGAACCGCCACGTGGTCACGCTCGTTGTAACTGAAGCGATCTTCATTGGCGTCGAGAAGGCGATTGCCAGACTGATAGCTGGCGGCAAGCCCTGGGGCCTTGAGGAGATTCCCAGCCCTATCATAAGCGTATTGCCGTTGGCTGCCGTCGGGCAGGCTTGCCTTGGCCAGTCGGTGGGCATCGTCGTGTTCGTATTTTGTGGTTCCCGCCAGGGTGTCGTCGCGACGAACCAGGTCGCCTTCGCCTGAATACTCGAAGCGCCGGGCCCAGTCCTTAGGAAAAGTCGGCCCCTCAACGGCCTTGAGAAGGCAACGACCTTTAGGGTCATAGTGACTCAGTTCCACGATGTCGTTGGAACTGGCTCGTTCGATCAGCCCAGGGCCAGCTAGTCGGAGGCGTTGAGTTTGGCTGGCGGGATCCAACACGATCGTGGTTGTTGGTCCAACCGTTTGGTACTTGGTTATGAATTTCCCAAGCACTGTGGTTTCGACCAACCAGTTCACAGCGAACTTGTGCCGACCCCCCTTGCCATCACGTTTATCAAGAACTCGGCGCCCAATGGGGTTGTACGCGAACGTCATCTCCCCCGCGCGATTCTTGGCGCCAATGAGGCGCCCATCCTTGCCGTACTCGAAGTCCTGCACGTCGCCCGAGGCCAGCCGGCGCTGCTTCATCACGTTGCCCGGGCCAATCATGAAGCTGAGTAGCGGCTTGCCCTGGCAGTCGAGCTTCTCGATGAGATTGTCGGCGGCGTCGTACTTGTACTTCTCGCGGACCCTGCCGTGGCGGCGGACTTCGGTCAATCGATCCTTGGCGTCGTAGGCATAGTCGTGGCGCGTGCCCAGGCGATCAATGATGAAGGCCGTCTTTTCGGAAATGGTGTAGCCGTATTCGGTGACGCCGCCCAGCGGATCGACCTCGCGCTGCAGGTGATTCCACGAGCCGTACTCGAAGCGACGGGTCTTGCCGTCGAAATCGGTGTACCAGCGATAGAAGGCGTTGTGATCGAAAGACCAACGGCGCGTCTTGCCGTCCTTCCGTTCCTCGCGCACAGGCAGGCCTTGGATATTCCTGACCACGGTCGGCTCGGGTAGGGCGATGGTGGGATTGGGACCCCAGGTGTCAACCAGCCACCGTGGAAGCCATCGCTCCAGCGGAACCCCATTGGGCGTCGGCCGGATCGGTCCAGGCCAGTCGCCGTACTCCCATTGGACCGGCGTCTGCGGCATCCGGTGCGATAGGGGATGTGTAGAGAATCCTTCGGGCAGCAAGATTAGTTGGCCTTGCGGATCTCGTTTGGCGTACGGCTGCTCGCGCTCGTCGTAGAGGATCTCGCTCTTGTTGCCGTTCGGATCGAGCTCGGCGACGATGCGGCCGCTGTCATCCTTGAGGTAGGCAGTCAGGCCGCCACAGGCGTCGATGACTTGGATGATGGCGTTCTGCTCGTCGTAGTAGTAGCTGGTCACCGCGCCGTCGCCGCGGGTGACGACGGTCAGCCGCTCGAGAGGCTTGTACTCGAACCGGTACTCCGCGACGCCGTCCTCGCCCCGGGTGTGGATGCAGCGGCCTTCGTC
>Ga0209890_10000826_pt1 | contig 14410 bp, 11 predicted proteins | sample OrgsoiDNA2013049_FD_185799 | JGI IMG/M metagenome (GOLD analysis project Ga0209890, IMG submission 185799) | Permafrost soil microbial communities from the Arctic, to analyse light accelerated degradation of dissolved organic matter (DOM) -... | ecosystem: Environmental > Terrestrial > Soil >...
GCAAGATACAGTTTTTGTTACGTCCCTGTGATATGGCTGTCACTCACACCTTCGCCATCGGTCGGGAGCAATGCTTCCAGCAAATAGATAAACTTATTAGAAGCCATAGCCTCCACACCTCGGAATCACTTTGCAAACTGCTCCGCTACCTCGCCGAACACTCACTCGACCACGCCGGTATAGCGCTTAAGGAATACCAGATCGCCACCGAGGTTCTGGGGCGCCCCGTCGGGTTTGACCCCCAAAGTGACTCCACGGTCCGGGTGCAGGCCGGACGCCTGCGGGTCAAGCTCGCCGAGTACTACGCCCATGAGGGGCCCGACGATCCCCTGGTCGTCGAAATCCCGAAGGGATCGTACGCCCTCACATTCCACTTGCACCCTTCGAAGGTCGGGCTTCCCTCCGGCTCGACTCTCACCCTCGAACCCGGCAGCAACAAAGGCGCGGCCGATACCCCGAAGCGAAACTGGGCAATCGCCGTATTGGTTCTCTCCGTGCTGTTGACCGCTTCCGTGGTGACCATAGCTGCGTTGCTGGCGCGCACGCGAACCCAGACTGCTTCATCCCCTATCCCGCCTGCTGCCTATCAGATTTTTTGGAGCCGCTTCGTGGCCGCTCCCCAGCCGCCGTGGGTGATTTTCAGCAACGCCAACTTTGTGGGACGTCCGCAGACGAACATGCATTATTTCAACCCGTCCACCGATTCGCGTGAGGCGATCCTCGGTTATTACACCGGGGTGGGCGAGGTTCTGGCGATACACGAACTGGACCGGGTTTTCGGCCTCCTCAACCGCCAACTTCGGGTGAAGCGAGGGGCACTGTTTTCTCTAGACGATGTCAGCAACAACGATCTGATCTTCATCGGCTCCCCTGCGGAGAATTTGACTCTGCTGGAGATCCCAGGAACGCAGGAATTCGTTTTTCAGCGAGTGAATTCCGGGCCTCGCACGGGAGACGTGCAGGTCATGAACGTGCATCCGGAGGCCGGGGAGCCGCACGTTTTCATGGCAAGCCCTTCCAGCCAGTCGGTGAACGAGGACTACGCGATTGTCGGACTGAAGCCGGGATTGGACCCATCACATTGGATGTTGATCCTGGCGGGAACTACTACAGTGGGCACACAGGCGGCGGCGGAGTACGTTTGTCGCGAAGATTCTCTGACTGAACTTCTGCAGCGGCTGGGCGTTTCGAAGGCCGGCGAGATTAAACCGTTTGAGGCACTGTTGCATGTGAAAGTGACACGCGGAGTTCCCGTGATCACCGATCTCGTCGCCGTGCGCAAACGCACCAACTGACCCGGCTGTCGTATTGTGCCCTACTGCCCCAAGCCGACTGAACAACCTGTTGACACACCACCACTAGTTCCACTGTTTCTTCGGTTTTGGAAGGGATTCCAGGAGTGTTCCAAACGCCTTTGTCCCGTCGCAAGATCGTCCAATTTCATCGTAAGCGTGTTGAAATCTTGCATGGACTTCAGGGGAATGTTGAGGATCGTCCATCAGCTTATCGCATTCCTCCTGCCACACTGGGACGGGAATGCGATGCGACGTCAGCACCGCTTTCAAGGCTAAATTCTCAGAAAAAAAACATTCCACGGTTCGTACGATTCCAAGCATCCGTTTCTTCTCGACGGCAGTCATATTCCAATCCTCTCGCTAAATCTTCTTGAGCGACGGTTGGTGGAGTCTTGTACGACCGTCATCATCCCATTTGACAACCGCGTCTTCGTCGTTCGCTCGCTCAACCGTGCCCAATTCCCCATTTGGTTTTCCGAAGTTGCCCAAACCCTCGACTCGATCTCCTGGAGTCAGTTCCAAGTGGGTTTCACGGGGCTCGCCCAGCGGTGGCTTCTTGGCACGGTCTGAGTCAGGAGTCGCCCTTGGATGTGACAGGGGCGGTTGGGGAGCCTTACGGAGTCTGGGTGTCGGCTTATTGGTGATAGAGGTCATATCTACTTTCTTGTTTTCACGAAGCTCGGTGCCGGTTGAATTTAATCGGCAATTACAGGAGGATAACTATGCGAACTCGTGATGCGCTGCCCGTAGCACTCCTCGTGGACGGCCTTGCCGTTTTCATCGGCAGGACGCTCACCAGTAGCGTAGAGCAAGAGCGAGATGCAAGACTGAGCACAATTGACCGGAACAACACTGCAGAATGCCCGGACCAGCGCGGCAACGTTCCGAATCCACCGGATATTTCCACTACCTGCCTTCGATGAGCGACTGACAATCTCTTCTCGAAAAAACTGGGTCGTGCTCCGGAACTCTTCCGGCGCTTCTATCTTTAAATGTAAGCACGACTGTTTCTTGTTGGCGAAAAATCGCGATAGTACGCATTGACGTTCGGCTTTGTAGAAGATAAGCGACCCGCGAATCGGCGAAGCGAAACGTCCAGCTCGCCGTGCCCGGCTCGAAGGGTCCTTCCGCTTTTCCACAAACCTGCACAAAGAAAAGCCGTAAACATGTGACGAACAACCTTGACCGAGCAGATAGAAAGCGCACAATAGCATCGTGCGCCCGAGTCCGAGCCAATTCGCAATCGGAGGAGAAGGCACTCTCTCCTCGTCTAACTCCTTATTCCGCAATATTTTACCCCTAAGTCCTTTAGATCCAATATTTTGCCCGGATGAAGGCAGGTCTCCTCTCCGTAACCCCAAAAGAATCAGTATTTTGCCCACATCGAGCGAAAAAAATGATGGTCTACCTCCGGCACTTTGTGGGTGGTCCAAACGCTCCCAGGGTTGGTCCCAACACATTGTTTATAATCTCCCTTCCATCGCCAGCAACTAAAGGACTCCCTTGGCACTCGACGACCATATTTACAACCTGCGGCGTGAGAAGTTGAAGCAGATTGAGGCGCTCGGACAGGCCACCTACCGCAGCAAGTACGAATTCACCCACACCTTGGAGCAGATCCTGGCGGACTACACCCCGAAGACCGCCGAGGAGTTGGATCAGGCGCGCGTCAACGTGCGCGTTGCCGGACGCATCATGGCGATTCGCCTCATGGGCAAGGCCGGATTCGCCCACCTGCAGCAGGGCGGCAAGCGGCTTCAGATCTACGTGAAAAAAGACGCAGTCGGCGAAAAGGGATTCGAGTTGTACAAACTCCTCGACCTCGGAGACCACATCGGCGTCAGCGGATATCTGTTTCGTACCCGCACCGGCGAACTGTCGGTGCACGTGGAGCAGATCGAGTTTTTGAGCAAAGATCTTCTGCCTCTGCCGATCGGTAAAGCAGTGGAAGCGGATGCCTCCGCCCCAGGTGGCCCGGAGAACCGCAACGCGCTCGCGGATGTTGAAATGCGTTACCGGCAGCGCTACGTCGATCTGGTGGTCAATCCTGAAGTCCGTGAAGTCTTTCTCAAGCGGACAAAGTTAGTGCAGTCGATGCGGCGCACTCTGGACGCCCACGGGTTCGTCGAAGTCGAAACGCCGATGATGCAGCCCATCGCCGGCGGCGCCGTGGCGCGTCCGTTCGTCACTCATCACAACACCCTCAACCTGGATTTATACCTCCGCATCGCTCCGGAACTTTATCTGAAGCGGTTAGTGGTGGGCGGCTTCGATCGCGTGTATGAAATCAACCGCAACTTCCGCAACGAAGGCCTGGGATGGCGCTGGAATCCCGAGTTCACCATGCTGGAGTTTTATCAGGCCTACACCGACTTCCAGGGCGTGATGGATCTCACGCAGGAAATCATCACGCAGGCGGCGAAAGACGTGACCGGCGGAACGAAGACGAAATGGGGCGAGGAGGAGATCGATTGGGCCAACTGGCAGCGCATGACCATGCGTGAAGCCATCATTCACTATTGGCCCCAGGCCGCCGGCGCGAAGCCGGAGATGAGCGACTTCGCCTGCAGCGAGGGCGTCAAGAAACTGGCTGCGCGATTCAACGCGGCGCATTCGCATATGGCTTACGAAGCAAACGCTCCGGCAGGGAAGAACATTGCCGCGCTGTTTGAGGCCGCAGCTGAAGAACATCTCACCCAGCCAACGATCATTTACGAATATCCCACTGCCATCTCGCCCTTGTCGAAGCAGAAGGCGGACGAGCCCGACTGGACCGAGCGCTGGGAAATTTTCGCCGGGCAGATGGAGATTTCCAACGGCTTCAGCGAACTTAACGATCCTGAGGACCAGCGCAGTCGCTTCGAAGGCCAGTTGAAAGAACGCGAGCGCGGCGATGAGGAAGCCCACCAGATGGACGAGGACTACATCCGCGCCCTGTCGTACGGCATGCCTCCCGCCGGCGGCGTCGGTGTGGGCGTCGACCGGTTGTGCATGCTGCTCACCGACTCTCACACCATTCGCGACGTCATCTTGTTTCCGCTCCTGCGTCCGGAGAAAACCTCAACCACCGAAGACACGGAGGGAACGTCAAAAGCCTAACGGCGTCATCCCGACCAGAGCCGTTTTTCAGGCGGAGGGAGGGATCTCGCGTGCGGCTAACCTATTACCCTCCAGGTATTAACTTACCGGTACCTAAGAATGCACTGTTAGTAGTGCATCGCAATTCCTATACTTTTCTTATCAGTTTGGGCTCTGCATTGGCAGCGCTGCCGTAGTGTCCAGGAAGCTCTGCGGGACACTGGGTCGGTGGCGCTTTGCTTTTGCAGCCGACTACTGCGCCAGCTTCTTTCCGCTATTCTTCGCGGATGGTTTCCCGGTGGATGTCCGCGGCGGATCGTACGCTGGCTGGTCCGGGCTGAAGTTCGTGCTCAGATAGTCGATCAGCGCGTCGTGATCGTTGGCATCGACCACCGCTCCCCACTTGATCATCTTGTCCACTTCCTTCGTCCACGTGGCCTTGCTGAGCCGTTGCTGCAGGATGATGCGCGCCTCATGACACTCCAGGCAGGCTGTTGTGGCCTTGGCTTGCATCGCGCCCGGAGGGAGATCGTCATTGAATCGGACGGGCGGCGGATTCTGCAGGCCCATGATGACCTGAGGCTTCTGCTCCTGCGCCCACAAGGCCGTGGCTACAGCGAGTAAGACTGCGAGCGCGGACGACTTCGTTACGCTAAGCGACATGGATCCTCACCTGATCCGCGGCGTTGTACAGGTAGCCGCTGGGGTTCCACACCGGGTCGCTCGGCTGAGTTCGCCCCTGCGAGTCGGTAGCGCGGGACAAGACGGTGTAGTCGCCACTCTTGACCTTCCATTCATAGTTCCATAGTCGCCAGGCATAGTGGGCTTGGTCGTGGCCGAGAGCGGCGGGATTCCAGCTTGCACCGCCATCGGTTGAAACCTCGACCTTCACGATGTCGGCCTCGCCAGCCCACGCCGCCCCATGAACCGCGACTCTCCCCGCCTTCAGACTCTCGCCATCGCGAGGGCCCGAGATCACGGACTTCACACTCAAAGCAGTGAGCGGGTGAGTGTCTTCGGGCTTCACCGCATCGCCCGGTTTGCCCGGTTGGTTGGGGAAGCGGTATGCGGGGCTCATGAAGTTGCCGACGAATTCCGATTCGAGCACTTTGATTTCGGTCAGCCATTTGCACGATGCCGCACCGATCCAGCCGGGTACTAGCGCTCGCGCGGGGAAGCCGTGATGCTTGGTCAGCGGCGCGCCGTTCATGTGCGTGGCCACGAGAGTGTCGGCGTCGAGCGCCTTCTCGATCGGTATGCTCCGGATGAACGGAGGAACTTTACCGGGGACTTCGTCGAGCCCGCGGAACATGAGGTGCTTGCCAGCTGGCTTGACCCCCGCGCGCTGCAGAAGGTCTCGCAGACGCGCACCTGAGAAGCGTCCTGTGCTCACCGCGCCCTTGCCCCACTGAATGCCGGGGACTTGCGGCCGGTGCAGGCTGCGTCCGTTGCCGGCGCATTCGAGGGTATTGACCACCGAATGACTTTCGAACTTGGAGAGATCTGAGAGCGTTAGAGTGAAAGGCTTCTCGACTTCTCCGCTGACGGTGAGCCGCCATTCGTCTGCGTTGAGCTCGCTCGGTTCATGCATGTGGTTGCGCACGAAGAAGTGGGGAACCGGAGTGAGCCAGGTATTGAAGTACTCGACCGGTGTTTCCAGATCGACGAAACGGAAAGACCGAACGATCATGCCATCTTCGCCGGGAATGTCGAGCGGTTGCCCCTGGACCGGAGTCGCCCATGACAACAGAGAAGGAGCAGCGCCGATTGAGAGCGCGGCCGTGGACATTTGCTTCAGGAAGTTACGTCTCGAGTTCATAGCATTTCAGCGGCTGCGGACGCCGCCCGTCTGTAAGGTGACGGTGATTCAATTTAGCACTGCCGGCCCGGAAAAGGAGAGTGCCAAAACCGGGCCGGCTGTACATCCGAAGGGGAAATCCCCCTCGGAATGGGGGAGGGAGTCAAACCTGGCTTAGAAGATGTACACCGTGTCGAACTGCAAGCGTGTAAGCCAGGGCTCGGTGGTGCCGAGCGGACGCCCGACCAGAGCCGTGAAGCCTAACTGCACGCTCGGGTCAAACTGGTAGAAGGAAGTGAACCGGTGCTGCGTGACGTTCGTCCCCTGACGAATGTCGCTGTAGTTGAAATTGCCCAACACCGCCTCGCGCTCGATGAAGATGCGGGCATATCCGAACTGGAAGTCCCCTTTCTTCTGCAGGCGTCCGACGGTTCCCTCAGCCCAATATCCGCGCCGGTAGTGCGAGTTGCACGGAGAGTTGAGTGTCTGTTTGAAGGTCGCGGTGGAAGTATTTGTGGGAACGGCCACGATGTTGTGGACGTTGCCGCAGGCTTCGGTGTTCTGCACATAGTCCCCGATGAAGGACACCGGGAGACGAGCATGTCCGGTATCGATATCGAGACGAGCGATGCTGTCGAACAGCCCGAACTTCGAGGCGAACTGCGCGTTGGTGATGGATGAAACTCCGGTCGGATAAGCGGTTCCAGCGACGGTGACGATGGTGGTCGAGGTGGTCGTGTAGGTGGAGTCCTGGACCGGGTTCCCGACGCCCAACGGGAGGAGGCCTGTCAGTGGAGTCTGCGGATTCTTGCTGCCGGCTCGCGCGAGAGCCAGAGCAATCGAGTCGGAGCCGCGGTAGTCATAGTATCCGGTGTAGGCGCTCAGGGTGGCGCGCGGTCCAAGTTGCCACGTCGTCTGCAGCTGACCACCATAAGTGATGGCTTGGGTGATTCGTTTGTCGGTGGAAGAGGTGCCCGCCAACTCGGCGAAAGGCAATTCAAACCCGACGAGCGCAAACCTCTTCAGAACGGGCGAGTTGATGTTGAAGGCCAGCGTTTCGGCCGCTCCTTCAGGGTTCAAGTCTTTATCCCAGGTGAGTTCGGTGTTGTACCAGGGATAGCGGAATTTGCCGCCCACCAGCGTGAGTGGTTTGAATTCTTTTGGGGTGAACTCGACGAAGGCCTGGTCCAGAGCAACCGCCTTACGGGTGTAGAAGCCGCCGAGGGTCTGATTCGTGGTTGTGGGATCGTTGATGTCGCCGCTCGCGAGAGTGATGCCTGCGCGGAATTGCTCGTTTAGAGTGGCGAGCGCATTAAAGCGTGCGCGAACGCGGGCGCGGGCGCGATCCAGCGATGAATCGGTGGGTCCACCGAAGAATGGTTCCATGCGGAGACGTACGTCGCCACTGAAAGAGATGGGGCCGATGCCTTTGATCTGCCTCTCCAAGTTTCGAATCCGTTCGTCGGAGCTGCCAGCGTTCTGGTTCGTCTTCTCTGGGGGTGTTTCCTGTAGGTTGGCTGCGACTGCCACGGTCGAGTCCGATGCAACCGCAACAGGCTGCGTAGCGGACGGGCCGACGGAGCGAACTTGCTGCAGGGCCTGGTCTTTGCCTTGCAATTGGGCCTGCAACGCTTGAATCTGCTGTTGCTGGGCGGCGAGGGCGGCTTTCAGTTCCTGAATATCCGCTGCGGTGACGGGCGGCGGAGCCGGCGCTGGAGCCGATGCCGCGTATCCGGTCGGTGGAGTGGCGTTCAAAGCCGTCTCGGTTTGCGCCCATGCGCCAGCGGTCAGTGCCGCCAGAGTCAGGGTTGTGAGAAATACGTTCTTGTTGAGTTTCATGAAAGTACAGTCCTCTCCTTTTGGGTTTTGTTCTTGCACTGTTACTTCGAGGGGGAGACTACGGGAAGCTGTCAGCCGCAACTTTTCGGCGGACTTTCTTTTTCCGGGGAGGCATTTTCGTGATTTCTTGGTGCCATCCCCGCTTGTTGAAGTATCACTATAAACATAGTAGGGATACTTGTAAAGACGTTTTATATCTTAATTTTCGTTTCTTCAAAGGTGTTTCTAGGAGATCCTGCGGAGTCCACTCCGAGGGTCTAAGTGGCGGGTGTCAGCCCCCACTTATTTTGCAAATGGCGTTCCATTCCCTTGAACACGATGCCGTCGACAATGTAGCCGATGGCGATGATCAGAACCATGACGGCGATGACGGCGCTCATGTCGTTCAGATCGCGGCCCATCATCAGTACCTGGCCGAGGCCGAGACTCAAGTAGAGCATCTCGGCGGTAATCAGCGAGCGCCAGGCAAAGGCCCAGCCCTGCTTGAGTCCGGAAACAATAAACGGCAAACTGGCCGGCAGCAGGACGTACCAGAACAGATTGAATCCTTTGGCCCCCAGGTTGCGTCCCGCCTGGCCGAAGATTTTAGGCATCTGCTTGCGGCCGTCTTCCATGGCCAGCGTTACGGACAGCAGGGAACCCATAATCACCACAAAAAGAATCGCGTTCTGATTGAGGCCGAACCAGAGCAGCGCCAGAGGCCACCAGCAGATGCTGGGCAGGCTCTGCAGACTCACGAGCAATCCGCCCATCGTTTCTTCGAGGAATTTATTGCTGGCAACGCCGAGGCCGAGGATCATGCCGAGGATCACGGAGATGCCGTAGCCGATCAAGACACGCTGCATGCTGACGCGGATCGCGATCCAGTAGGAGTGATCCTGAAATCCAGCATAGAGAGATTCGCCGACGCCCCAAGGAGTGGGGAACAAGTAGGGCGGCCATATCTTGAGTTCGGCGAGCAGCGTCCACAGACCCAAGAGCGCGGAATAGAAAATGATGTAGCGGGCGGCGCGTTTCATGCTTCAACCCCTGTTTTCACGTGCGGCTTCACGCCCTCGTTGTATTCGGCTTCAAGGGAGCGGTTAATCTCGTCGCGCAGTTCGTCGAGGATTTCGCGGGCGGCGCGGGCGACCGTCGGGTCTTCCAGATGACGCGGGCGCGGCAAGTCTACGGGGAATTCGCTCTTTACCCGGCCGGGGCGGAACGTCATAAGAATCACGCGATCGCCGAGCCGGATGGCTTCACGAACGTTGTGCGTCACGAAAATGATCGTGCGGCCGGTTTCGCTCCAGATGCGCTCCAACTCGTCGTGCAGCAGGTCGCGGGTCTGGGCGTCGAGGGCGGCGAAGGGTTCGTCCATGAGCAGGACGTCAGGTTCGGTGGCGAGAGCGCGGGCGATGGCAACGCGCTGGCGCATGCCGCCGGAAAGCTGATGGATGTAGCTCTTCTCAAACTTTGCCAGGTGCACGAGGCGGAGATAGTAGCGAGTTTTTTCCTCGCGCTCGGCCTTGGGGACGCCTTTCATCTTCATGCCGAATTCGACGTTCTGGCCGACGGTGAGCCAGGGGAAGAGGCCGTGTTCCTGAAAGATGAGAATGCGGTCGGTGCCCGGACCCTGCACCGGCGTGCCGTCGACCAGGATCTGACCGGAGGTCTGCTGATGCAGGCCTGCGACCAGATGCAGCAAGGTGGACTTGCCGCAACCGGAGGGCCCGACAATGCAGACGAACTCTCCGGCGTGCACTTGCAGGTTGATGTGGTCGAGAGCCAGGAGTCGCTCTCCGCTCTGGGTGCGGTAGCTCAGGCAGATCTCGCTGAGGCCGACCTTGGCAATCTCCGGAGAAACACCCCGAACCGGGCGGGGGACCGAGACTGGACCCACCTTGCCGCGCGGGCTGCCGGAGTGAGCAGGGAAGCGAGGGTCGAGAGGAAGCGGGAACTGATTGGGAAACTTCTGAACGTTCGTGCTCATTGAATGGCCTTTCGTCCCTTTTCCGCGAGGACCTGGTTCAGGAGTGAAAGATCGTAGAGACGGGAGAGGTCCGGCATCTGCCGGCCCAGAAATCCATCGTCAAAAGCTTGCTGCGCGGCGGTGGTGAGGGCGTTGTGCAGCGGATCGTACGTAACCTGCATGCGGGCGAACGCTTCGTCGAGAACGGCGGGGGGAAGGGCTTTGCCGGTTTCGGCTTGAATCTGCTGGTTCAAAAGTTTCTTGGCTTCGGGTTGGTGGCCGTTGATCCAGTCGGTCAACTCGAGGTTGGCGCGGATCCAGTTCTTCACCAGGTCGGGATGAGCGTTGAGGAACTTGGTGTTCACGACGAGTAGGCCGATGACGAATTGTCCGTTGGGCCACAGAGTGCGCTCATCGACGAAGAGGCGGCCATTGCCGTCATGAATCAGGCGTGTGGCCCAAGGTTCGGGAGCCCAGGCGGCGTCCAGATCTTTCTTGAGGAAGAGAGTCAACTGGTCGGGATTCGCCATGGGGACGATCTGCACGTCGCCGCCCTTGTCGTTGGTTTTCATGCCGTGAGTCTTGAGCCAGTTGCGCAGGGCAACGTCTTGCGTGTTGCCGAATTGAGGCGAGGCCACACGTTTGCCGTGGAAGTCTTCCGGCTTGTTGATGCCGGAATCAGAGCGCACAATCAGGGAAGCGCCGCCGCTGGCCGCACCGGAGACGACGCGGAGTGCTTCGCCATTGGAGCGGACGTAGCCGTTGATGGCGGGGTTGGGGCCGACGTAAGTCATATCGATCGCGCCTGCAAACAGGGCTTCAATCGCTGAGGGACCGGCATTGAAACTGGTCCACTGCACTTTGACCTGCGGGCCCATGGCTTTATCGAACCAGCCGTTGGCCTTGCCCACCATCGCTTGCGCGTGAGTGATGTTGGGAAAAGCGCCGACACGGATGGTGTTGGTGGTTCCTTGTGCCCATCCGCAAACTGCCGTTGCGAGCCAGAGTAACAATCCGACTAAGGAGCGTTTACTCACCCTTGTGACCTCCGACGACCATGGGGAGGATGCTGGCCGGATCTTTCTTTTGATTCTTTTGATTTTTCTGGCGCTTGGCGTTCTTGCCGGATCGCCCGTCATGAGCGATCAAATCCGCGAGAGTCGTGTTGTCGAGGATGCGGGCGGCCGCGTCCCGGACATCGAGAAACACCTGATAGAGCGCGCGGTGGGGAAGGTCGCGGTCGATCAGGTCGCGCAATTGTTCCGCGTCACCGAAGGGGGCGAGCGGGCCGTCAATCAGGCGGATGATCTCGCTCAGATCGATGTCTGCCGGATCGCGGCGCAGCTGGTAGCCGCCTTTGGCGCCGCGCACACTTTCCACCATGCGCGCGTTCTTGAGCTCGAGGAGGATCAGTTCGAGGAACTTCTCCGGGAGCGCCTCTTCGTAGGCGATGTCGCGGATCTTGATGGCTCCCTGGTGATAGTGACGGGCGAGCATCATCATGGCCTGGAGGGCGTAGAGTCCTTTTTGAGAGATCTTCATAGGCGGCTTCTTCTATAAAGTCGATCTAAGTTATAGACTTTATTGACGTAAATGGCAATGCAAGCGGGATTCCATTTGGAAGAAAAATGGAAAATGAGTTTCGCCTGTGAAATCAATAGGTTAAGCGCAGTGTGTGGAAATGTTCGCCGGCGGCATGTGCACAGGATTGCAGTTGTGGGTGGGGAAAGGTGCGACCGGGACAATGAAAAACGCTTCGGTTTGCAGATTTTTGCACACTGCGGTTCGCCAGAGGTTGTGTTCAGCGCCGGGGCTCGATGTTGAGGATCCGTGGGGTCGCGGCGGGATTACACTCACAGGCAATGAGAACATCCGGGCGAGTGCTCGCCATTTCCGTTGCTGCCTCTTTGACTTTTCTCGTGGTCCGCCCGCTCACGGCAGGCGACTGGCCGGTGATTTTTGAGGTTCTGAGCATTCTCCTGCTGGCGGTGCCGGGGTTTCGCATCAGCGCAATGCTGGGAAGCGCATTGGTAATCTGCTCGGTGGGAGACTTTCTTTTGGGGGTGCAGCGGCTCGGAAGTCTGGACAGAGACGCGCTTTTTCTTCTCGGGCTGGCCTCGTTTCTGATTGCACATCTGGTCTATATCGCTTTGTTCCGAAAATACCGGGCCAGGGGTTGGCGAAAACCTAGCCCGCTGCGGGTGTTGGGAGTTCTGGTGATTGTCGCCGCGCTCGGGACGGTGCTGGGAGTGTTGCGGCCGTCTCTTGGTTCAATGCTGATCCCTGTAGTGGTTTATTCGCTTGTCTTGTGTGTCATGGGCATTAGCGCGATGCTGGCCGATCTCGGGACTCCGTTGGCTGGTTTCGGAGCGCTGTTGTTCATTGCGTCCGATGCGATCCTGGCGATCAGCAAGTTTCGCGGCCCGGTTCGGGGGAACGTGCAGCTGATCTGGATCACCTACTATGCGGCGCAGGTTCTGATACTGCGCGGCGTCGAGCACCGCCGGGAATAGGTCGTATGTGGCGATACGACCTGGAACGTCTCGAGAAAAAAAGAAAGCGGCGGCGCCCCGCCGGATTCGCGAAGCTCGCCGCCGCAGACCCTATTCGTTGAGAACAAATCTAGGGCGTCAAGCTGTCCCCAAACATGTCTTCGTTCTTCGCGGTCTTACGCGAATCGGTCCAGGACAATCGGAAGGTACCGGTGGAATCGGCCGCCATGCCTTGGTAGTCGCCGTATTGATTGCCGTCAGCGCCCGCAACCGTTTCATTCGACATGGCGCTCGTGATCCTCTGGTTCCTGCTCCACGTGACGCCGCCGTTGGGCGACAGGCTCATGTAGCGGTCGGTTTTCTTGGAAGTAGCATCGCGCCGGGTGTCGTAGAACGAAACGCCGACCCTGCCGTTGGGCGCGACCGCGATCTGGTGGTGGAAGTGATAGGCGTTGACCGTGTCGTCGTTGACCTTGGCTTCCGCCGACCACGTCGTACCGCCATCATCGGAGTAGCGAACGTAGATGTTGGTGTTGGTCTTCACTGTATCCAGATCCGTGTAGGAGACGTACAGCCGCCCGGCATGGCTGGTCCCGGAAGGAGCGACTGCGGTCATGGGAAAGGGGAGAATTCCGCGAGTGTTCTGGGGAGGAATCGAAACAAAGAAAGTGGAAGTGTTCATGCGGTAGCTGGTGACTACCACAGCGGTGCCAAAGGTAGCTCCACCATCGCTTGATTTGGAGCAATACAGTTTCTTGCCGGTGTAATCTTCCCAGCACGCGTACACCGAGCCGTCCGGTCCGGTGGCTACGTTGACGCCGATGGTGGGGTTGGTGTGCGGGATGGCAGCACTGCGAGTCCATGTCGTTTTGCCATCTCGCGAATAGAGGACGTAGGGTGTGTTGTTGTGGCCGTTATCGTCGTAGCCGATGTAGACGCTGCCGAAGTACGGACTGCTGGAGGAGTTATCGATCGTCACCATATCGCGATCCGGGAAGCTGCCGGCGATCGTCAGCTTAGTTGCCACCCAGGTGGATGTGCCCGCCAACTTATAAGCGATGCGCTGATCGGAGCATTCAAAAGAGATAAAGGCGTCTCCGATGGTGTTGAACCCGAGCCACGTGTCGTAGCAGAAAGCACCGCTGGTGACGAGGTTGCTGTTGGTCCAGGTCGCACCGCCATCGACGGACTCATATACCGCGGCCGTGTTGGTCAGGTCGTTCACGCTTTCCAGAATGTGCAACGGATTGGTGGGATCCACGGCGACGCTGGTCTCGCTTTGCGCACCCGATTGATTGGTTACGTTGACGTTGGTCCCGATGTGCAGCGGGGCGAATGTGTCCTGATCAAACAAGGTGGTTGAAGAACTCTGGAGGGGCGCCGTGCTGAAAGGCCGCGTCTGGGCGGTGGAAGTCGCCGCGACGAACAGAAGGCCAGCAGCGAATACGGTGGTGAGGGAACAGAATCGATCGGCGATTTGCTTCATTCGAATTTCTCTCCTGGGGTGTGTGGTCTCGACAAAGTACTGAACAGCTCGTCAAAGGCGATTTTGGAACGAACAGAACAACAGAGCTGAACGCCCGCTGTGAGGGTTGCCGGAAAGCTCCGCCACTGTAAGCCACGATCAAGCACCGGTCAATGTGAAGGATTTTGCATACCCCACGCAGGCGGGCAATTTGGTCGGAGACAGGTCTGAATGCGGTGCGGATAGGATTTTGGTCTCGGCTGAGATCACGCCGAGATGCGGAGAACGAGGACAGTGATGTTGTCGGGACCACCGCGCTGCAGGGCCAGGGTCACTAGCTTGTGACAGGATTCCGCAGGCGAATTGGTTTGTACGACGCGCGCGAGTTCGGGGTCGCCGACGACGCCCCATAGGCCGTCGGTGCATAGCAGTAGAGTGTCGCCCTCTTCAAGCGGGACGGGCTGTTCCGGCGTATGAGGTACGACGTCCCGG
>Ga0209890_10000827_pt1 | contig 14404 bp, 11 predicted proteins | sample OrgsoiDNA2013049_FD_185799 | JGI IMG/M metagenome (GOLD analysis project Ga0209890, IMG submission 185799) | Permafrost soil microbial communities from the Arctic, to analyse light accelerated degradation of dissolved organic matter (DOM) -... | ecosystem: Environmental > Terrestrial > Soil >...
GCCGCCTGGGGCTGCTCCTTCGGCGAGGCGGGCAACGGCATGGAGATGGGCCTCCTGGCCGCGGCGTTTCTGCTCATGGTCAACGAGCTTCTCTCGCCGCAGCCACGAATGCTCTGGTTGGGGGCGGGTGTCGTCTTGGCCGTGACGACCCGCTTCGAGGCGCTGTTCTACGTCGCGATGCTCGCCGTCAGCGTCCGCTCCGTTCCAGGGCGCCGCGCATTCTGGGGGATTGTCCTCACCTGCTTGGGGACCGTCCTGATGCTCACCTGCTGGCGGCTCGCGGTTTTCTCGGACGTTCTCCCCAACACCTACTGGGCGAAGCGGTGGCCACCCTATTCAGTGTCCAGTGTTCGGGAGCGGTTGAAAGGTGCCTGGGAGTTGCCGGGCTTCTTCCTTCTGCCGCTTGTTGCGGTGGAGATCGCGCGGCGCTTCGATCTCGCTCTCGCCCGTGCGCCGCGCCCCCCTGGCCGGACTCTCATGATTCTCGCCGGTCCGATCCTGGGAGCCGTCCTGGTAGGCGCTCTGGTCGGAGAATCCTGGGGCTATCGCGGACGGATGCCGTACTTCGCGTTCCCCCTGGCGTTGTTGTTGTGTGCGCTCCTGTTCTCATCCTGGGTGAATGGCAAGAGAACCGGACTTCGGCAGGCGGTTGCTGCCGGCCTGTTTCTGTTCATGGTCATCACGTCGAAGACCGGATTTCCGTCGGATGCGCTGAAGCCCGTATCCAAGGGAGGCTCTTTCGTGACTCCTCGTACGTACGCGGAGTCCGGTCGGGTCTTTCGGCGTTTCGTCTCCGCCGCCGGACTACAACAGGCCACCATCCTCACGCCGGACGTCGGTGGTCTCGCGCTCTGTTGTGACGAATTCAGGATCGTCGATCTCGCGTCGCTCTCCAATCGCAAACTGGCCCACCGGGGCCCCGCGGCCCTGGCCGAGGTCCTGGAAGCCGAGTCGCCCGACCTGGTCGAAGCGCACTGGGAGTGGGCTTCCCTGGGGGCGCTTTACGACTTGCCGTATTTTCGCGCGCATTATGTGCCGGCATTTGGCGGCGGAACGAAGCTCTGGCTTCGACGCGACGTCGCCGAAGCAATTGAACGCAACGGACGGGGCTGCCGGCTGCCAGCGGACAGAAAGGACCTTCAAGAGGCGCTGCGGACCTATCGCTACGCAGGGCGCGACCTTCCCGAGGACAGAAGGAGCTTCGAGGCTCCTGGGATCGTTCTTGCGCTCAACCAAGGAGATCCCTTCGCGGAGACTCTCTGCAGGTAGCTCGTGACCCGTGCTCAGCACGGGCTAACGCGGCTGGCGCTCTTCGTCCGTCGTCGTGGGAAAGCTGGGCTTTGGAAAGTAGAATAGTCCGTCGCTGGTTGCGTAGTGGGTCCGCAAGAAGCTCATGAAACGCGGCCCCAGGGCCATCAGCTCGTCGTCGAGCGTGATGAGCGCCGGGCGAACTTTCCCGCTCTCCAGTGGGCCGAGGTAGGCATCCTTGTCGCTTTCCGAAAGGGCGCCCAAGAGCTCACGGTGCATGAAGAAGTAGTAGAGCGGATGGGGACGAAACAGCTGCGTTCCCAGCCAGCCGTCCAACACCGAATCGGCCGGACCAGTGTGCTCGAAGACGTAGCGCAGCCGCGCCATCTGTCGATCGTTTCGGTGGCCGAAGGACCATCCCAGGTTGAGAACGGGCAACACCAACAGCGGAAGAAGCGCGCAGACGAGGAACCACGCGCGCGCACGCTCCCGGACCAATTCAACGACAAAGGACAATCCCTTCGCGGCATAGAGGCAGGCGATCGACAGGGGCACGAGGCAATACTGTTCGTACACCACGGGCACCACGGCAATTCCAGCGATGAGCCCGCCCAAGGTACAGAGCAGCAGGACGTCCCCATATCGACGCGGCCTGCCGCGATAGAAGCGGTACATGGCGACCGCAGCGCCCAGCACGGAGAGAACCAGAATGGGCCAGCTGGTTTTGAACGTGACTTGCACGCCCCGGAACGAACGCAGCTGAAACCGCGCGTTGAGGAGGAAGTTGTTGTAGATGAATTGTCTCCCGCCACCCTGAACGGCGAAGCCGATGCAGGTGAACAGCGCCGGAAGGGCGACGCCCACGCCAACAGTCAGCACAGCCAGCGTTCGGGCAACCAACGCTCGCCGTCCGCCGGCCAACGCCCAGAGCCCGAGCCCCAGGAGCGCGCCGGGAAGAACGAAGAGCATCTTCTGCGTGCACATGATCGCCGCCCCGAGGCAGAGCCCGCCGCCGAGGAACCGGCCCAGGCTCGGGGTCGCCGAATCCTCCTCCTCGAAGAGGCCGCGCAGCAGGAACCAAAGTGCGCCCAAGAAGAACAGAAAGGCGAGCACATCGGGGCGGATCTCCAGGGTCTTCTGGATGAAGATCGGCTGCGCCGCGACAAACAGCCCTGCCAGAAGACCCACGCTCCGATTGCCGACGAGGCGTCCGACGCGGATGACGAGGACGACTGACAGCGCGGCCAGCACGAGCGAGACGACGCGACCGAAGAGCAAAAAGCGGCGAGCGGAGTCGTAAGACTGGTCGACCGCAAACAGGTGGAAGAATGGCGATAGCGCGAAGTAGTACCAGGGCGTGTGGTGCTCAAAGAAGTCCCTGTACGGAAGCAGCCCCTTCCACACGCTCCAGGCCGCGTGGGAGTGCTCGAACTCGTCAGGGTCGAAGACCCTGCGCGGGATCAAGGGGAGGCGCGCGACGAAGAAGGCGATGGTGGCGAGCAGGATGAGCCGCCCGGAGAGGTCGTGCCTCGGCGCGAGCGCGGCGCCCGGTTGACTCTGGTCGAGCTGCTCACGCAGCCGTTCATGCTCGGCTTGGGACATCTCGGCGGAGGGTGGCGATTCAATCAAGCGCCGGCGGCAGGTTATCGCAAGACACTCCGTCGGGCACGAACCGCGCTCACTCCGTCGGTGACTGGGTGACAGGCCGGGGTACACTGCCGCCGTGAACGAGAGTCCCCGGGCGACGCCCGCCGCATCTTCTTCATCACCATCAGGGCCCCACCCGCTCGAGCTGGCCCTGGCCGGTCTCACCGACGCGCGGCTGGTCCTGCTGATCTCAGCCGTGCTGTTCGCTCTGGCCGCCTGGCCGCTGCTGCTGGTCGACCTACCCCCCTTCCAGGATCTCCCCAATCACGTGGCGACGGCGCACATCGCGGCGCATCCCGATCTCTATCCTCAATTCACCTTCAACGGCCTCTTCAAATCAAACTGCCTCCTCACGCTCTGGTTCTACCTATTTGGTGGCCACGGCCTGTTCGGCGCTGCCCGGGCCTTCACCGCCCTGGTCCTGGCCGCGAACGCGCTGGCCCTCCCTCTGTTCGTGCTTCACTTCGCCGGCCGCCGCGCCGTGCCGGTGGCGATGCTCTTCGTCTGGCCGCTGGTGCACAGCTTCAGCGTCTCGATGGGTTTCCTGAACTTCACCTTCGCCTTTGCGCTCTCGCTGGTTCTTTTGACGGTGCTCGATCGGCAACGGGAGCGACCGACGCCCCTCGGCGGACTCGGCATCGCCGCCCTCTCGAGCGTGGTCTGGTACGCGCACCCGTTCCCGCTCGCCGTGGTCGGCGCGCTGGTCGCGCTGCACGCCGCCACCCGCCCGACCTGGCGAGAACGGATCGACGCTGGCGTCGCGCTTCTGTTGCCGCTGGTGCCGGCGGGGCTCCTCTCCGTCATCTCGGCGCAGCAGCATCTGATCAAGGCCGAGCATTCCTCGGCCGCCGCCGCCACCTTCAGGTACCTCAATCCGTGGGAGATCTTCAGCCATCTGTGGCGCGACGTTTCCGGCGCGTTCACCTGGCTGGGAGGCATGACCATCGTTCCAGCGCTCCTGCTCCCCGTTTTCGCCTGGAGGCAACGGCGAGCGCCGCGGGCATTTTTGTCGCCGACGGCGACGGCCGTTCTGATCGTCGCCTACGTCGGTTTGCCCGAGATGATCAGCAATTGGAATTACCTCAACACCCGGTTGGTTCCGTTCATATGGGCTGGGCTTGCTTTGCGGCTTCCCACCACGCTGCCGCGGCGGGCCGCAATCGGGCTCACCGCCTGCGCCATTTCTTTCTCAGCGGCGCAGGGCATCGACTACGTGAGGCTGGACCGCGACAGGGCGGAATTCACCGCTGGGATTGAAGCGGTACCGGCAGGTGCCACGCTGCTGCCGTTGCTGTTCAAGCACGGCAAGACCAGCTATTTCACCGCCAGCCTGTCCCATGCTTGGGGTTACTACACGGTGGCCAAGGATACTTCCGCGCCGCTGGTGTTCGGGGTGGAACGCTCCTACCCGATCACCTACCGGGACTTTCCGCCACGCAAGCTCATCCCGCCCGCGTTCGATATCTTCGCCGTCCGATACGGAACCCCGGCTGGGGTATGCAAAGCCCTCGGCCAGGCCCCGGTCGACGCGGCCTGCACCGCCGCCTGGCGCGAGCTCTGGGCTGGCTTCTGGCAGGAAGCGACCCCCCGCTTCACCCACCTGCTGACCTGGGCCATGCCCCCCGAGGCACGGCCGATGATCCCCCAGGTGTACCACCGGGTCTTCGCCGCGGGTGAGCTCGAGATTTACGCGCGATAAATTCCGGAAACCGGCTCTTTCCGGTAACCAGGAATGACGCGAATCTCAAGCGTTTCCAGGGCTTGACCGGCACTCCCCGCTAAGGTAAGCCGCTAGGGTTCCATGCGCCGTCTCCGCGTCGGTATCGTAGCTGAGAGCTACTACCCCACTCTGGGAGGTATTCAGGAGCACGTCCTGCACCTGCGCAACCTCCTCTGCCGTCGAGGGGTGGAGGTCACGATCCTCACGGGTCGACCGACCGCCGTCGGAGCGCCGGGCCCCGAGGACGCGGACCGGGGCGTGGTGCGCGTCGGACGCGCCCACACCTACCGCACCGGCGGAACGTTCAGCCAGGCAACGATCGGCCCCCTCACGGCCTACAATTTCTACCGCGCCCTCCGTCGAGGCCGGTTCGATCTCCTCAACATCCATGGCCCCTGTGACTTGGGCTTGGCCATGCTGGGACTGGCGATGTTTCGCGGGCCCAAGGTGTTGACGCTGCACAACGCCAGCTTTCCCGACGCGCCTTGGCGACACCGCATCGCGCCGTACTACCGATGGGTTTTTCGTCGCGCCGCCGCCGTCATTGCGGTTTCCGAAGCGACCGCGCAATCAATGAGTCGTTATGCCAGCTTTCAATCGACCATCATTCCGAATGGAATCAATGGCGCGTATTGGCGAGCGGACCCCAGTTCCCGGTATCTCCGACCCGGGACGCGAAACCTCGTTTATCTCGGCCGGCTCGAGGAGCGCAACGGACCGGAGGTGGCAATTGAGTCTTTCGCCAAGATTGCGCAGTCGTTGCCGGACGTGCGCCTGCTGATGGCGGGCGACGGTCCCATGCGCTCCGCGCTGGAGGCGCAGGTGCCCGCGCACCTGCGGGACCGGGTCGAATTTCTCGGCGCTGTCTACGATCAACGCCCGGAGCTGCTCGCCTCGTCCTGCCTATTTCTCCTGCCGGCGCGCGCCGTAGGATTCTCCATCATGGTGCTGGAGGCCTTTGCGGCGGGGTTGCCTGTCGTGGCGCTCCCGGCGCTCGGCGCCGATCGGGCCGGCGAGCATTGGGTGAATGTGGTCATGGCCAAGGAGAACAGTGCGGCAGCCTTTGCCGAAGCCGTGATCGACACGCTCCAGCAGGACCAAAGCGATCGCATCGCGCGCGGGCGGGTCATTGCCGAAGCGTTCGACTGGGAGAAGATCGGCGGCAGGATCCTCGATGTCTTCCGCGGTGTCGCTGAACCGTCCGGCGAACAAGCGGCTTCCTCCCCGAAGGCTGCGGCGTAGACCATGGGCGCGCTGCCCCGCGGGTGGGCGACCCGCGGGTCGGGTTCGTGACTCCGCAGCGCTCGCCGGTGACGCGCCCGCGCTGGAAGACTGCCCTGCGCTGTCTTCCCCTCTGTCTGCTGGGCGTCGTTCTCTGGCGAGAGAAACCCTGGACGGTCCACTTCTCGGCGAAGGCCCCCTGGGCGGTGACGGCCTCGATTCTCCTCAACTTCGCGCTGTTTTTGCCGCTCAAAGCGGCGCGCTGGCGGCTGGCCTTGCGGGACCCGCCGCCGTTCCGCCAGGTGCTGGCGGCAACCTTCGAGGGGCTGCTGGCCAACGCCGCCGTCGGGTTCGGCAGCGGAGATCTGGTTCGGGCAGCGCGCGTGCGAAAGTTCGACGACCGACCCGGCGACGCCAAACCTCCCGAAGGCCAGCTCGCCGCCGACTATGCCTGCATCTGGGCGGAGCGCGGCGCCGAGGCGCTGGCGCTCGCCATCCTGGTCTTCATTGCCGCGCTCGTGACGAAGCTGGGACCGCTGGCCCTCGGTCTTTCCGGACTGGTTGGGGCGGGCTATTTCGGCCTGCTCGGCGCCGGTCGTTTCCTGGTGCCGCGGCTCGGCCGCTGGCCGCGCGTGCAACCGGCGCTCTCGGCGGGGTTGCAGGCCTCCACGCCTCGCCGGGTGACAGCCATGGTCGCTCTGTCCCTGCTCGGTTGGTCGAGCGAGCTCGTGATGCTGGTGCTCTTCCAGGGCGCCTTTCATCTCGGACCCAGCTTCCGCATGGCGCTCGTGACCCTGGTGGGCATCAACGCCGCCATCGCCATTCCGACCTTACCGGGGAATTTCGGAACCTTCGAAGCGGGCGTCACCATGGCCCTCGTCATGTGCGGCGCGCCGCGCGACGTCGCCGTCTCCTATGCGGTGACCTATCACCTGTCGCACGTCATCCCGGTCGCCGTGGTGGCGACCGTCATCTACCTGCGCCGATACAAGACGACGCCCGCGCGGACCTCCACCGGCCGATAGTGGCGATCGACGTACGCGCGCAACCGCGGGTATCGCGCCAGTGGATACTTGTCGTATCCGTCCCAGCCGGCGGCCGCGGCGTCCACGAATAGGGCCGGACGGCGTTGGTCCAAGTCGGCGAACAGCATCTCCCAGGCGGCTGGCAATTGGTTGGTGTCGGCGTTCCATCGTCCGGTCTCGGTTGGCGTGCCAGGGCTCTCCCCGGTCATGTAGTTGCAGAAGGAGAACCGCGTTCCCATCGGGCGGCGCGCCAGAACGTACAGTTGGGGGGAGTTTCCCCAGACGAAGACGCGCTCGTCGACCGCGGTGAGCTCGGCGATGCGGCCCGCGACCTCGTCGTAGCGTGGCTCCTTCTCGTCCAGCGTGGCGGCGAGCGGCCTGCCAACCGTCGCCAGCACGAGGAAGAACAGCGCCGGCAGCGCGCAAAGCACCAGCAGAGGCGCCCGGGTGGACCAGGCATCGGCGCGATCTTGCCGCCACAGGCGGCAAAAACCGGGTGCCGCCAGCAAGCAAAGCGGCGCCAGGATCAGGTGGAAGTAGTGCCCGAAGAAACGCCCGCCGGTCGTCACGGCGACGGCAGAGGTGAGAAGCCAGAGCAGGCCCAGCACCGTCGAGGGTGAAGGCACTTCGGTGCCGCGCGAGGACGAGCTGGCAAAACGGCGACGTATCACGCGGACGATCCCCGCGGCGGTGGAGATCGCCGCCCAGCTGCCCAACGCGTAAGGAACGAGAGCCGCGCCTCCGATGAGCGCTGTCCGGCGCAGTCCGCGCGCAATCGCCGCGAACCCCGTCAGGCCGGCCCCCACGTAGGAGAAGTTGAACCTGAACCAAAAGACTGCAGCCGCGAGGTTGCCGGCGCTTCGGCACCTCAAAAGGTAGAGCGCGGGCGGAACCAGGGCGCCGGCCACCTGACAGAGCGCCATGGTCACGGCCCAAGCTCCGGAAGCTCGTTCGAGGATCACCCACCAACAAAGCAGACCAATCGAAGCAGCAAGAAAAGTGAGGCCCTGATACTTGAACAGGGCCGACGTTCCGATCAGGGCGCCTACGGCCAGATGAATCGTCCATCCCGCCGCGCCGCGGGACCGCGCTCGACCGGTCAACAACAGCCAAGCGGCGATCGCCTGCGGCGCGAGCAGGAACAGCTCGCAATTCGCCGCCAGCGCGTCGTAGTCGTGCCAGGTGGTCGAGAAGACCAAGAACAGCCCCGCCGCCGCCAGGGCGAAGCCTCCAGAAGAGCCGGCGTCGCCGCCGTCCGCGCGCCCCTCCCGCCACTTGATCGCGAAGAGAAATCCGGCCGTCAGCAGCACCGCGAGGACGACCAACGCATGCGCCCCTTGCGTGTTGTACCGCCCGTGACGTCCGAGCAGGGCGAAGCCGGCCTGATACACGTCGTAGATGAGCGGCGGCTTGTGGTCGACGACGTCGCGGTACAGCAAGTCACCGCGCATGAGCGCGTCGGCGGTGACGGCGTAGATGGCTTCGTCGTCGGACAGCAGCGGCCGGCAGAAGGTCGGCACGCGCAAGGCGACCCCCAAGACGAAGGTCGCCAGCACGAGCGCCTTGAACGTCCGCATGCGCATGGAGCGCGATGATATATACGAGGGCTCGATGGAGGCGCCCATCCTTTCGTTGGTTCTTCCCATCTACAACGAGGAAGAGATCATCCCGGAGCTGGACCGCCGGCTGCGCGCCGTCCTGGCCGGCATAGGAACCGGCGTCGGGAGCGGTGTCGGCGAGTCCTGGGAGGTCATCTTCGTCAACGACGGGTCGAAGGATCGGTCGCTGCCCCTGTTGAAAGAGCTCGCGGCGGCCGAGCCCCGCTACAAGGTTCTGTCGCTCTCCCGCAACTTCGGGCATCAGATGGCGATCACGGCGGGCCTCGACCGCGCCAGCGGCGACGCGGTGGTGGTGATGGACGCCGATCTGCAGGATCCGCCCGAGGTGGTGAGCCAGATGGTGGCCAAGTGGCGCGAGGGGTTCGACGTGGTGTATGCCGTGCGCTCGCGGCGGCACGGCGAGACGGCGTTCAAGCGGCTCACCGCCGCCGCGTACTACCGCCTGCTGCGCGCGATGCTGGGCGGCGCTCAGATCCCGGTCGACGCCGGTGACTTTCGACTGATGAGCCGCCCCGTCGTGTTGACGCTGCGGGCCCTGCGCGAGCAGCACCGATTCGTGCGGGGCCTCGTCTGGTGGGTCGGCTTTCGGCAGACCTCCGTCGACTATGAACGCCCGGCCCGCTTCGCGGGCGCGACGAAGTATCCCCTGCGCAAGATGTTCAGCTTCGCCATCGACGGCATCACCTCCTTCTCGACCGTACCGTTGCGCATGGCGACCTGGTTTGGCGTGTTGGCCGGGGTCACGGCGATGGGCGGCGGGGTCTGGGCGCTGTGGGAGAAGCTGTTCGGGACCGGCGTCGTCAAGGGATGGACGACGATCATGATCCTGGTCGGCCTCGGATCTTCGGCGCAGCTGCTGATGACGGGGATCCTGGGTGAGTACGTGGGGCGCATCTACGAAGAGGTGAAACGCCGGCCGCTGTACGTGGTCGAGGGCGAGATCAACCTGGCCGGCGTCAAGCCTCCACCCGGTCGGGATCAAGCGAGCTAACCTCGACCAGAGCACGAAGCGCCTCCCGGTATCACGCCCATGGGCGCACCGTTACCCTGCTCGCCCTGCACGGCGGCGCTCCCGCGGCTTCCGGGGCCGCGAGGCTGGCACACCGCTCGCATTGTTTCGGGTCGTAGCTTGGGAGTGGGTTGGGAGCGAGCCCGATGTGGGGTTGGTGGGAAGTGGAAGGCGAGGGCTCGGTGGGGAGATAGGGGACCCGCTTGGTGGAAACACCGGCGGGTCCCCGTATTTATGCGAACGGGTCGATTGACCGCGTAAGCTTCGACCATGGCGATCGGCGAGGCCACCCGTACCGGCGTGCGCTCGTCGTCGCACGACGCCCGCCCGCGCTCGGCGCGTCCCGCACGCCCGCCCTGGCGAGACTTCTTCCGCGTGCGGCGCTCATTCGGCGCCGGCATCCTCGAAGGACTGACGTTCATCCACCGCGAGTACGGCCCGTTCGTCCAGACGCGGTTGCCGCTGGAGCTCTACTTCGTGGCAGACCCCGCCTGCATCGAGGAGATCCTGGTCAAGAAGGCGGAATCCTTTCGCAAGGATCGCACCAGCCGGTTGCTCTCGCGCGTGGTCGGGAACGGTCTCCTGGTCAACGAGGGCGAGTCCTGGCGGCGGCAGCGCCGGTTGATCCAGCCGGCGTTCCACCACCGCCAGCTGCAGTCCTACGCGACGGTGATGACGGCCGCCATCGAGCGCGCCGCCGGCACCTGGCAGCCCGGTCAGGTGCGCAACGTGCACGAGGACATGATGGCGGTGACGCTCAACATCGTCGCCGAGACGCTGTTCGGCGCCGATGTCTCCGCCGATGCGGGCCACATCGGACGGATCATCTCGGAGCTGATGGAGGAGTTCGGCCGCATCTTGGGGCTGGCGGCGCGCTTCCAGCCGCCCGCCTGGGTGCCGACGCCGACGAACCGACGGTTCCGAGAATCCAGGCGCAAGGTCGACCAGGTAATCCTCGGGATCATCGACGCCCGCCGGCGGAAACAGAGTCGCCAGCCGGAGGGTGAGTCGGGGGACGATCTGTTGTCTCTGCTGATTCGCGCGCGCGATGAAGACGGCAGCTCCATGACAGACGCCCAGGTGCGCGACGAGGCGGTGACGCTGTTCCTGGCGGGGCACGAGACGACGGCGCTGGCGCTGACCTATTCCCTCTATCTGTTGGCGACTCATCCGAAGTGTCAGGACCGTCTCGCCGACGAGCTCGGCCAGGTCCTCGGCGGGCGAGCGCCCGGCCTCGCCGATCTGGAGAGTCTCAAGTACACGGACGCGGTCGTGCTCGAAGCGATGCGCCTCTATCCGCCGGCCTGGGTGATGGCGCGCCAGGCGTTGACCGATGTCGAGATCGGGGGCTTTCACTTCCGCAAGGGGGCGGAGTTCGTGATCTCCCCCTGGGTGCTGCACCGCGATCCGCGGAACTTCGATGCGCCCGAGGCCTTCCAGCCCGAGCGCTGGCAGGGGGATCTCGCTCAGCGCCTGTCGCGGTTCGCCTACTTCCCTTTCGGAGGTGGCCCGAGGGTCTGTATCGGAAATCGCTTCGCGATGATGGAGGCGAAACTGGTCCTCGCCACCGCGATCCAGCGATTTCGCTTCGAGGTCACGCCCCAGACGGAGCTCACCTTGCTACCAAGCGTGACCCTCCGCCCGCGGCATGGACTCCGCCTGCAGCTCGCCCGTCGATAAGGGTCCCGAACTTGTTAAATCGCGTGAGGGCGAGACGGCTTTGCCGGCTCGACCTCGTCGCGGGGGGCGCGGGACCCTACCAGGGTCCCGAACTTGTTAAATCGCGTCTTCGCCGTGCTCGCCGGTCCGGATGCGGACGACATCGTCGATCGGCGACACGAAGATCTTTCCGTCGCCGATCTTGTCGGTCCTGGCCGCGAGCAGGATCGCCTCGACCGCCGTGGCGGCCAGCGCGTCCGGAACCACGATCGCGACCATGACCTTGGGGACGAAGTCCACGACGTAGGCCGACCCACGATAGACCTCGGTCTTTCCACCCGTTCGGCCGAAGCCTTTGACTTCAACGACCGTCATACCGGTCACGCCGGCCTGCTTCAAGCGGTCCTTCACCTCGTCGAGGCGGTGCGGTCTGATGATGGCTTCAATCTTCTTCATAACGTCTGCTGCCTTTCACACATTGAGGCGCAAAAGGGCGCCCGCCTTTTTGGGGTGGCACCCACGTCTTAGCGCATAAGCGAGTTTTTTGCTCACCATCGCGTATGGTCGACCCGCCCCATGTCCATCAACTGGTACCCCGGCCACATGGTCACCGCCCGAACGAAGGCGGCAGAGACCATGCGCACGACGGATCTCGTCATCGAGGTGCTGGACGCGCGGGCGCCCCAGTCCAGCTGCAATCCGGTGTTCGAGCGCCTGCGCCGGGCCGGGCAGCGCCCCGCGCTCAAGCTGCTCAACAAGTCGGACGTCGCCGATCCGGAGCAGACCCGGCGCTGGCTGCAGCACTACAACGCGCAGACCGGCGTGCAGGCCATAGGGCTTTGCGCGAAAAAGCAGGGGGAGCTCGAGCGGATCCTCACCGCCTGCCGGGCGCTGCGTCCCGATCGCGGCGCGCCCGACAAACCGCTGCGCATGATGATCCTCGGCATCCCCAACGTCGGGAAGTCGACCTTGATGAACGCGATCTTGAAGCGCCACGTCGCGCACGTCGGTGACGAGCCGGCCATCACCAAGATTCAGATGTTCCATCGCCTCGGCCCAGGCATGAGCCTGGTCGACACGCCGGGGATGTTGTGGCCGGGGATGGAGCAGGCGACCGCCCACCGGCTGGCCGCCCTCCACAGCATCGGGCGCGGCGCCTACGACGACGAGGAGGTCGCGCTGACGCTGGGGCTCTATCTGCTCCGGCACTACCCGGAGCTGCTCGCGCAGAGGTTCGGCGTGCTCCCCCGCCCCTGCGACGAGCACATGCTGCTGGCGCTCATCGCCACGGGGCGGTCTCTGGCGAAGAAGCCCGGAGGCGGAACGGACGTGGCCCGGGCCTCGGTCGCCCTGCTCAATGATTTTCGCACCGGAACGCTCGGCCGGATCACGCTGGAGACCGTCGACGAAGCCGCGCCGGCGCCCTGACCGTTGGTCAGGACGGTGGCCGAGCGTCTGTCGCTTTCAGCTCTGCCAGGCGGCGCCGTTGACGAAGCTGAGGTCCGGCGCGCCGACGACGCCGGCCGCTTGCATCACCTGCTTCAAATCGGGCGACGCGGCGAAGGCCCGCAGCGCCTCCAGCGACTCGGCCTGCAGGTAGACGACGACCACGTTCGGGTTCCGCACGCTGCGGTTCACCGCGTGGCCGACGACGCCCGCCTTGGCCCGCGCGACGCCGTCTCCGTCGAAGGCCACCTTCCAGGCGGCATAGTCGCGCACCTCGTGGCGGACGATCAGGCCCGCCAGCGGGCGATCCTTACGGGTCAGATCCTCGACCGGCGTGATGTCGACGATGTGCGGCGGCCCTGTCACGCCGGCATCACGCATCGTCGCCATCGTATCGGTGTTGCCGAGGAACGCCGTCAGCTTGGCGCGGTCCGAGCCGGCCAGGTAGACGCTGAGATGGTTCGGGTTTCCGGCGTCCTGGTTGACGTGTGCGGAGATGATGCCCGCGCTCTGGCGAGCTGCAGCGTGGCGATCGAAGGCTCGTTTCCAAGCGCTGAAGTCCTCGACGTCGTGGGTGATCACGACTGCGGCGGCGGGCAGCTGGCTCTGGGAGTTGGTCTGAATTTCCATGGCGTCTCTCCTGGTTCTTGGTGTTGGTTCTTGGCGGCGCGAATTGCCGTACACCTTCACTAACCGTTCGTCGGAAACGGCAGCAGCCGGTGTCTCTGCATGGCCCCCCTGCGCGAATCGCCCCCCTTCGGGCGCCAATCGCGTCTTGCGCCAGCGCACCCCTCGGCAGAACATCGCGACGTGGGTCTCGACTGGGACGACATGCGGTTCGTGTTGGCGCTGCGGCGGGCGGGCTCGCTGGGCGCGGCAGCGCGCCTCCTGAAGGTCGAACAGTCGACGGCCAGCCGGCGTCTGACGGCGCTCGAAGCGGCGCTTGGCGCGCAACTGGTCGCGCGGACGCCCGAGGGGCTGTCGCTGAACGACGCAGGACAACTGGTCGCCGATCTCGCCCAGTCGATCGACGGCGGCGTCGAGGAGCTGATGCGGCGAATAGGCGGCGAGGATCAGCGGCCCGAGGGGCTGGTGCGGCTGTCGACGACCGAGTCGTTCACGCCGTTTCTGATGGGCGGCCTGGTGCCGTTGCGGCAGGAACACCCGAAGATCCAGGTGCAGCTGGTGGTGAACAGCGCCGCGCTCGATCTGGTGCGGCGCGACGCCGACGTGGCGCTGCGCCTGTTTCGCGAGACGAACCCCGCGCTGGTGACGCGCAAGATCGGCGAGGTCGGCTGGTCGGTCTACGCCTCGCGGGGATACCTCGAACGCACGGGATTCGCGATGAAGGACGAGCGCCGCGGCTCTCTGCTCGCCGGCCAGGCGGTGGTCGGTTACGCCGGCGCCGCTGGTCGCTCGGCCGGCGCAGTCTGGCTGCTCGAACAGTGCCATCCCGAAGACGTCGTGCTCACCGGCGAAAGTGTCCCTTCGGTGATGAATGCGGTGAGGGCCGGGATCGGTGTGTCGGTGCTCCCCTGTTTCGTGGCACAAGGCGACCCGTCGCTGGTACGCCTGACCCCGTCGGTCGTCACCAAAGTCGAGGTGTTCCTGGTCATCCCGCCCGACCATCGCAATACGGTTCGCGTCCGTTTGGTGATGGACGCGGTCGCCGCGCTGTTCGAACGCGAGCGCACTCTGCTCGGCGGCTGCGTCTGACGGGCCGGCGGGGCTACCGCGAGCAGCACCGCTCGTCGAACGGGGAGCCCCGCGGTCAGGCGGGTGGCGTCGCGTCGATCGGATCGCTGGCGAT
>Ga0209890_10000829_pt1 | contig 14396 bp, 14 predicted proteins | sample OrgsoiDNA2013049_FD_185799 | JGI IMG/M metagenome (GOLD analysis project Ga0209890, IMG submission 185799) | Permafrost soil microbial communities from the Arctic, to analyse light accelerated degradation of dissolved organic matter (DOM) -... | ecosystem: Environmental > Terrestrial > Soil >...
ATCGAAGAGGCTGGCCTCGGCCTCGGTCGCTCGCAGTTCCGCAACAACTGCCGCGTCGTCGGTGACTAGACCGATGCGCGGGCCCTTGCGTTCCACCAGTGCGTTCGTGCCCTGCGTCGTGGAGTACCTGATGTGCTTGGTGCTGTGCAGCAGCGCCTCGAGGTCGGGGGCACCAAAGATGCTCTCCGATACCTTGCTGAGGCCGTCGAAGAGACATTTGGACAGGTCGAACGGTGTCGTCAGCGTCTTGGCATAGTTGAAGTTCTGCCCATCCCAGACACAGATGTCGGTGAGCGTGCCACCGTTGTCGATGTTGATCAGACGTTCCATGGTGTTCCCTTACGTTGTCCGAGGGATGAGGTAGGTATGACTCGCGTCTCCCGTGGCTCCCGGGAGGACTTCAAGAAAAGTACGCCCGGAATCAGGGGTGAGACCTGTCTCACATTCGGACACCTCCACATCCGCCCTTTCTGCCGCGCGGTCTTCCGTGAACGCCCAACGCAAGGCAAAATGATTAGTTGAAGGAAAGAAGGTCTCGCATGCTGGATGCCATCGACCGGCGCCTCCGAATCACGACCGCACGCGCGGGATTCCTGGTCACGGGGTCTGCCCAGGAGAGCGCCGTCCCCAACGTCATCACCGCGTCTTGGCTGCGCTCGCGCAGTGCCGGTGTGGATGCGGAGACTTCCCAGGCCTTGTTCCACTCCGATCTGGACATCTCGTCGCGACTGGTCCGCTGCTCACGGCCGATCATTGACCGGCTGAGCGAGGAGACCGCGAACATTCCGCTGAGCATCGCGGTGACGGACGCCAAGGCGCGAGTGCTCACGCGCGTCGACAACTCCCGGACGATCGGGCTGCTCCTGGACGACGTCTCGTTCGCGCCGGGCTTCGACTACGGCGAAGCCGGCATAGGAACCAACGGCGTGGGGACGGTCTTCGAGTCCGGGCAACCGATCCAGATCGTGGGACCGGAGCACTTTCATGAGCGCCTGCAACCATTCGCCTGCTCCGGAACCCCAATCCGGGACCCACTGAGCGGCCGGATCGAAGGCGTCCTGGACATCAGCTGCCTCGTCGAGCACTCAAGCCCACTCATGCACGCACTGGTCAGGTCTGCCGCCCATGACATCGAACGCAACCTGCTGATCGACCGAAGCCAGTGCCAGCAGGCGCTGTTCGAGACCTTCATCCGCGCCGACGCACGAAGTCGAGGTGGCGTCATGGCCGTCGGCGGCACCATCGTGATGGCCAACACGGTCGCCCAGGGCCTGCTGACCCCGATGGAGCGGGCAACGATCCAGGATCATGCCCGCTACCTGATGAGTCGCCGCGACCGCACCGTGGACCTGCTCGAGCTGAGCACCGGCAAGGTGGTCCGGATCAGGGGCACGCGGATCGCGGTCGGGTCTGACGTTGCCGGCATGGTCCTCGAGATCGCGCTGGTGTCAGAGGCCGGGTCGCCGACGAACCAGATCGTGGCAGAGCAGCCCGTCCCCGCCCTGGCCATGGGAGGCACCGCGGACCTCAACCTGCCACAGCTTCTCATTGCCTCCACGCTGAGCGGCAGCGGTCGGTCACCGTTGTGGAAACGGGCCTGCAAGGACATCGCCTTCGCCTCGTCCAGTCACAAGGCACTCCTGGTCATGGGAGAGACCGGGACCGGCAAGTTCTCACTTCTTGCCGAGATCTACCACCGGGTCAACCCCGGCGGCCGAAGCCTGCTCATCGACGCTGTCGACATCTCCCCGTACTTCTACGACGACGCCGAAGCAGCGCTCGAGGCGAACGCCATCCCCACGCTGTACATCTTCCGGAACATCGACGCGTTGACCACCGACGGGGTCGAAGAGCTCAACAAGTTCCTGCTGGCACTGGCGGACAGCGATCGGGACATCTACCTTGCTGCCACCCTGTCGGATGCGAACCTGGACTCGGACCTGCCGTTCCGAGACCTCCTGGTCCACTTCCAGCAGGCCGTGACGGTGCCGCCATTGCGCCACAGAACCGAGGACATCGTCACAGTGGTGTCCCAGGTGCTCAACAAGATCTCCCAGGGGCGTCCGACCCGGGTCGGACCCGCCGCCATGCGAGTCATCTCCAAGTACTCGTGGCCCCGCAACATCACCCAGCTCGAGGAGGCTCTGGCTGCGGCCCTTCTGCGGCGTCCGGTCGGGGACATCCAGCCTGAGGACCTGCCCGGCTACTGTCACGACTCGGCCCGACGTCAGCTCACCGGCATGGAGGCGCTCGAGCGGGATGCGATCGTCAACGCCCTCCGCGACGCGGACGGGAACCGGGTTCAAGCCGCCGTGACGCTGGGAATCGCCCGCTCTTCGCTGTACCGCAAGCTCAAGAGCTTCGGCATCACCACGATCTGAGGCGGCGCGGGAGAACCTGTGCGGCGATCTTCAGTTTTGGGTTCCGGTGAAGGGACAAATCGGCACGGGCTGAGCACCTCTGCCAAAAGGGACGATGCCCTGATATCCGCACGGGCGACGGCCCAGCGGTGACGCGTGCGGGTCTGCCGAGGTGAGATTGTTCTCCGACACCACTCAGGGCCTCGATTCATTCGTCGCCGATGGGAGCGGACGAAGATAGCTGCTCGTGGTCGAGGTTGTCGGACCTCCAGGCTGCTGCCAGTGTGAAGGGCCGTCTCGCAAACTCGAACGACAACCGTGATCACGGGCTGTGGTGGCTGCCGAACCTATGGTCTTCGCAAGCGGATCAGTGACTGGTCACCAATGCTGTTTCGGTGCCCCATGACAGTGCAGTCAGCGTGGGCTATCGGTTGCGAACACAGACGCCGGCGACCGGCGGAGTTGGCCGAGTTCGACGTCAAGGAGCGCTGCCTGGGACAGGTACGCAGCAGCCTGCTCTGGAAGACGCTCAAGCGTGAGCACCAGCGCCGACGACTGGCAAGCACCAACTTGGCGTTCCAGCAGACGCAGCTTCCGCGCCAACAGTTGCGCGGCCTCATCACGGAACGGGTCAACGGTCATAGCGAGCTCCTTAGGACTCCGAGGACAGAGCGGCGGCCAGCGCGTGGGATGTGTCGGTCGGTTGGCAGCCAGATCTCAAGAGTGCAGGAAGTCTCATGGTCGGACCTGTCCCATAATTGGACATTGGCCAGACTTCACGACATTGCGTCACGGTCCGCCAGGCGTCCGCAAGGGAACGGCTTGCGGGCGGTGGTCGACGGTGACCGGAGATGAGCGCGTGAGAGCGTCTCCGCAGGGTTCCACCGTTGTCAATATTGATCAGACGCTCCATGATTGTCCCTTTTCGTTTGGGTGTGAGGCGAGCTGCATGGCTGCTGGCTGGGCTCGTCAGGCCCAGCGCGAAGGTTCCGACTTAGCGCCCAGAACGACTGAGCACCTGCTCCGTGGATCAGACATTGCCGTCCGCGAACCTTCACTAAAGCTCGTAGCTTGGCTTGAGGCGGCCGCCGCGAATCTCAAGCGTGACGTGGGTCTGACCGTGTGACCTGTCCCATATTTGGACACGCGCTCGGAGCCACGGACATGGCGTTTTCCAGGGCTGGGACGGCCGCCAGCGACCCACGAGCGGCACCCGCCGCGCGGCGTGCACCGGTTCTTCGCACGCGCATCCGCGCTGTTCCACAGCTAAGACGTGTCTCACATTCGGACACCCCCAAAGGGACGCTTGTGGGTCGTCAGCCTCCCCGGGGATCAGTCGCGAGGCATCCTTAGTGGACCCACAGAAGGAAGTGCCTAAATGGTCGATGTCGCAGACCGGCGCCTAGGATCATCGCAGCACGAGCGGGATTCCTTGCCACGAGGTCCTCTCAGGAGAACGCCGTACTCGATGTCGTGGCGGCGTCCTGGCAGCGCTCGCGCAGCGCCGGCGTTGATGCAGCGACCTCACAGGCGTCTTTTCACTCCGACCTGAACATCTCGTCGCGACTGGTCCGCTGCTCACGGCCGATCATTGACCGGCTGAGCGAAGAGACGGCGGACATTCCGCTGAGCATCGCCGTCACCGACAGCAAGGCGCGGTTGCTCACCCGCGTCGACAACTCCCGCACCATCGGCCTGCTCCTGGACAACGTCTCGTTCGCCCCAGGGTTCGACTATGCCTAAGGAGGCATGGGGACCAACGGCGTCGGCACGGTCTTCGAGTCCGGGCAACCGATCCAGATCGTGGGACCGGAGCACTTTCATGAGTCTCTACAGCCATTCGCATGCTCCGGGACTCCCATCCGAGACCCGCTCAGCGGCCGCATCGAAGGCGTCCTGGACATCAGCTGCCTGACCGAGCACTCAAGTCCACTGTTGCACGCGTTGGTCAGGTCTGCGGCCCACGACATTGAGCGCAACCTGCTCATCGACCGCAGCCAGTGCCAGCAGGCGCTCTTCGAGTCGTTCGTCCGCACCGACGCACGCTCCCGCGGCGCCGTCATGGCCATCGGCGGCGCCGTCGTGATGGCCAACACCGCGGCCCAGGGCCTGCTCACGCCGGTGGAGCAGGCAACCCTTCAAGATCACGCTCGCCACCTGATGAGTCGCCAGGACCGCGCGGTTGACCAACTCGAGCTGACCACCGGCAAGGTGGTCCGCATCAAGGGCACGCGCATCGTCGTCGGAAATGACGTCGCCGGCATGGTTGTCGAGATCATTCTGATCGCCGAGGGTGCCATGATGCGGCCGCCGATCCCGATTGCGGCAGAGCGACCAGTGCCCACGCTGACCATGCTCAGTGGCGCGAGCCTCAGCCTGCCGCTCCTGCTCACCGCCTCCACGCTGAGCGGCAGCGGCAAGTCCCCCTTGTGGAAGCGCGCGTGCAATGAGATTGCCTCCGCCTCGTCCCAGCACGATGCGCTCCTGGTCATGGGAGAGACCGGGACAGGTAAGTTCTCACTGCTCGCGGAGATCTATCACCGGGTCAACCCCGGTGGGCGAAGCCTGCTCATCGACGCCGTCGACATCTCCCCCTTCTTCTATGACGACGCCGAAGACGCCCTCGAGGCGACCACCCAGCCGACGCTTTACATCTTCAGGAACATTGACGCCCTGTCCACGGACGGAGTCGAAGAGCTCAACAAGTTCCTGGAGGCACTGGCGGACAGCGATCGGCCCGTCTACCTGGCAGCCACGCTTTCGGACGCCAACATCGACTCGGACCTGCCCTTCCGCGACCTGCTCGTCCACTTCCAGCAGGCGGTGACGGTGCCGCCACTGCGTCACAGAGTCGAGGACATGGCCACCGTCGTGTCCCAGGTGCTCACCAAGATCTCCGAAGGGCGAACGACCCGGGTCGGACCCGCCGCCATGCGCGTCATCTCCCGGTACTCGTGGCCGCGCAACATCACCCAGCTCGAGGAGGCCTTGACTGCGGCCCTTCTTCGCCGTCCCGTGGGGGACATCCAGCCCGAGGACCTACCCGGTTACTGTCACGACTCGGCCCGACGTCAGCTGACGGGCATGGAGGCACTGGAGCGGGATGCGATCGTCAACGCGCTTCGTGACGCGGACGGAAACCGGGTCCAGGCCGCCGCGGTGTTGGGGATCGCGCGCTCTTCGCTGTATCGCAAGCTCAAGAGCTTCGGCATCACGACGATCTAGCCACAGCTTGGTGACACGAACTCATGGCGTCACGGCCTTTGGCCTGCAGTTCGTCGAGGTTGTGCAGGTGGCGCAGGCATCGCACGTCGGTCGGTGAGTTGATGACGGTCTCGATCCGCAGCGCGCGACCGTCATTGAGGTGATGCTTGACGCGGGAGACCGGGCGCCTCCTCGTGGACGTGGTCACCGGTAGCACCTCGGGCGCCGTGGTGGGCCCCTGCGACCCAGCTGTACCTCGCAGTCACACGAACGACAAGCCAGCCGGGGCCGCCAAGGCCGCGGACCTGCAGCTCGGCGGTCTCAGCGACGCTCTGGTACTGGGCGCTGACCCCGATGCGTCGGTCACCATGGTGATCGGCTCGACCGGGCTCGCCGGCGCAGGGACGCTCTTCGCCTACTTTACCGGCCGCCGTTCCGGGTGACAGCCGGCGTCCCCAACCGCTCGCGTCCGCCCGCGGGCGCTCGCTGTGCTGGTTGGGCGATGACACGGCCTGCCAGGCCCGCCCGGGGTGCGCCGTCACGGGGTTCTGCCAGGTCCCGACCGCACCGGGCCCGCAGGGCGCAGGTGCTCGTCGGCCTCGAACTGGTCACCGGAGTCGGCGCACTCATCGGTGGCGTCCGGCTCGCGGCCGCACCGGACCGTTCGCTGATCTGCGCGGACGTGACCGCGCTGGAGGGCAGTCCCTGCACGAACTGGCGGCTGGGTCGGGTGCTGAACGCTGGCCCGGACGAAACCCGTGGCGGCTGGGACGTCACCGGGCTCGGGGCCCGCCTGCGGGGCTAGCTCCGGGTGGGCAGGACGATGGTGACCCGCCGGTTGCGGGCGCGGTTGGGGTCGGAGGTATTGGGTACGACCGGGCTGGCCTGTCCGAAGGCTTGCGGGACCAGGGCGACCGGTCGGCCGGCCAGCCCCGCCTGGAGCACGCCTGCGACGGCCAGGGCCCGGGCCCGCGACAGGGCCAAGTCGTAGGCAGCACCACCCAGGTTGTCGGTGTACCCGTTGACCTGGATGGTGCCGGTCACGCCAGCGCTGCGGACCTGCCCGGCGACGCGGGTCAACGCGGCCTTGGCCGCGGGGGTCAGGGCAGCGGAGTCGAAACCGAACAGGACATCGGATTTGAGGACCACCTGGCGTCCGGACTGGACGTGAGGTACGACGTTCGGTGCCGCCGCGGCGATGACCGGCAGCGCCGTGGGGGGTCGGGCACTGGGTGCAGGTGTCGGCTGTCTGTGCGCCGCCGTGGGACTGCTGGTGGGCTTGGTGATATGGTCGGCCGCCGCGTTGAAGCCGAGGGCTGTGAATCCGGGCCGCCAGGCCAGGAACACCAGCAGGAGCAGCACGGCGGCCATCACGAGGGCGGGCCACCTGCGACGCGACCCTGAGCTGGCGGGCGGGGCCTCGATGAGGCGGACGGCGCCGTCGTGGCGCTCTCGCACGGTTGCGATCAGCCCACCGGTCACCCCGACGACGTCGTCGGTCCCTGCGATCTGGGCGAACAGGGCTCGGGTGTCCGCTTCGACCCACAGGGACTGCAGGTTTGAGTCTGCGGCGGCCGTTGCGGACAGCTTCACGTTGACGGCGACCCGCCCAGAGGTGGGCTGAGCGCCGCCGAAGCTGCCTGTGTGGTCGCCGGAGAGCACAGACTCCTGGACAACCCGCGACGCCAACACCTGCCGTGAGATCGGCGTCAGCTTGATGTTGTCGAACCCCGCCAGCAGCATGTCGATGGCCTCACCAATGCCCGTGCTGGTCAACGCGGTTCGTTCCTCGCCGGAGATCATGTCCACAGTGGCGTCGGTGGCAAAGCACGCCATGACAGAGTCGCGGTCCCCCGAGTTGAGGGCCACGCCGAGATGCTGCAGCAGTGCGCTGGGATCGTTCATCTCATCACCACTGCAAGGTTGCCACCAGCGGCCGGTCGGCCGCTGGCGTTCGCGCCAAAGTCATCCGTTCGGCCGAGGCGAGGGTGAGCCGGCCCCGGCGTCACGGCTGGGATGACAGCATCCGGGCAGCGCCGCCGCGGTTCAGGGGCATTCGGACTGGCGGCAGCGGCCAAGGCACAAGCGCGAAGAGCACCGCCGCGGTCATCGCGGCTGAGATCTGCCGGAAACGGGCCGAGTTCGAGCCCGGCTGGGTGGCAGGTCCTGAGGCCACCTGGGCCACCGACGGCTTCAGAGGTGGCAGGGCACGTTGTGGTGATCAGGAGCGTGGCCGGCGTCGATGTCATAGCCGGATGGCCCGCCCTGAGACTGTGAAAGTCGTCGTGGCGCAGATGACCGCCCCTGGTGTCGATCGCGACCTGTCAACCAGACCTGCCCGAGGCCAGTGTTCCCGGGCGGCACCGCCGCCACCAACCCGTCGGTGGCCGAGGTTCGACTTCGACCGGCCTGACGTCGCGACCAGCTGCTGTTCTGCGCACCGGGCTAGGCAGGTCTGGCGTAGTCCGCCCTGGCGTTCTCGGGTCCGAGCAAGCCGTACGCGTACTGGACACTTAGCCTGGCCACCAGCCGGCGGTCGGCCACCATGGCCTCGCGGTAGCCGTCCCAGTCGGGATGGTCCTCACCCAGGATGGTGCGGAAGACGTCGACGAGCTCCTCGACGGTGTCGTCATCGGGGCTCATCGCCGCCGGTGACAACTCGACCATTCCTTCGAGCACCGCATACGTCCAGCCATCGGGGCTGGCGACAAAAACCGAGGCACGAGGATCGCGGCGCATGTTGTGCACGACGACCCGGTCGTCGATCACTGAGATCCGGGCCATCGCCGTAGCCGGGTCGAAGGTGAAGTTGACCGACGAGAGCTGCGGACGGCCGTCACGCTGGATGGTGGCCAGCGCACCGATGTTGCGCGTGGCGGCAAAAGCGACCAGGTTCGGATCAAGTGTCATGGCGAGGTTGCTCCCCTTGCTGCGTGGGGAGATTTCCGTGGGCCCTGGCGACACCGATTTGACCATTCTGTCTTGACCGTTCCTTGAACAGACTCTGGGCCCAACCGTACCTCGGTGCGGGCATCGCTTGTCTAGGCTAAATGACGCCGAATTGGCCCGGGGCGCCCCTGAACGACCAGCCCGAACCCCGGACGCCGTTGACGGCCAGGGCCCAGGCTCCCGGTCAGCGCCTCGTGTAGGCCCCACTCGCCCCGTTGTTGCGGCCAGCTCTTGCCCGAGTCCAGGCATCCGCCCGTCGCAGACCACCCAACAGTCTGCGCGGGCGCCGCGTCAGGCTCGCCGGTCAACAGGTAGCCGCGCCGCCGTTCGCAGCCTGAATGGTGGCCTTCGCCAGCCCACCCCGGTGGAACTCTTCCATGTGGGGGGTACCAATCGCGGCCGAAGACGGCCGGCACGTCGCCGCCAGCACAGGTGATATCAGCCGGCGACCGAGATCGTCCATGCCCTCCGCCTTGGCCACGACCGGCCGGGCGTGCCCTTCGATGGCGATGAGCCGCCCCGCGCCCACACTCACAGGCACTGATCATTTCGCCCAGGCTGAATCGGTGCGGGTCGGCCACTGCGAAGTCATGGTGACGCCGCCGCGGGAAGCAACGCCGCCTCGCCGGTGGCCCAGGCGAACGGGTCGGGGCCCAGGGCGTTCAGCTGCTCCACCTGCTGGGCGCCCCACGAGGACAGCGGATCCGCTGCGTCGACCTCGGCGGCGAACTCTGACCAAGGCACCCACCAGGCTTGGTCGACCTCGGTCGGGTCCACGCTCACCTGGGCATCGCTGGCCCTGGCCCGGTAGACGGGGCACAGCTCGTTCTCCACGGCCCCGTCCGCGGCCGTTGCCCGGTAGCGGAAGGTGGGCAGGATCAGCTCCAGCTCCGCCGGGACGATCCCGAGCTCCTGGCGCAGGCGGCGACGCACGGCGATGCGCATCCCCTCCCCGGGAGCTGGATGACCGCAGCAGCTGTTGGTGCGAACGCCGGGAAACGTCAGTTTGTCGTAGGCCCGCCGGGTCACCAGGACTCGGCCGGCCGGGTCGAACACGTAACAGGAAAAGGCAAGGTGCAGCGGGGTGTCATGGTGATGCACCGTCGCCTTGGGTGCCGTCCCGGCCGCGGAACCGTCCTGGGTGCAGAGCACGACCCATTCCGCGAATCCGACCATCTCAGTGCGCCAGCTGCTGCACGGCTGCGCCAAAGACCCTTGGCATCCGGGCGGCCAGCGGGACGATCCGCGGGGCCAGCAGCGGCTGGCGCCGGGCCCAGAGCAACGACGAGGTGATGGTGCGGTAGCGCCGCGACGCCGCGAGCCAGCGCCGTTCGTACGCGCCGGGGTCGTCGGCGGCGACGCAGTCCACCAGCGCGCGAGCGCAGGCCAGCGCGACCGCGATACCCTCGCCGGTCAGGGCATCGACGTACCCGGCGGCGTCCCCGACCAGCAGCACCCGTCCGGCCACCCGGGCCGACGTCCGCTGCCGCAGGGGGCCCGCCCCTCGGACGGACGTGACCCCGGCGTCGGGCAGCCGGTCGCGCAACGCAGGGAAGGCTGCCAGTTGCTGGGTGAACGGCGCCTGCACGCTCGACAGGACCGCAACGCCGACCAGCTCGGGGCCGACCGGGGTCACGTAGGCCTCCGACTTGGTCGCCCAGTGCACCTCGACCAGGTCGGTCCACGGGGCCACGGCGAAGTGCTGACGGGTGCCCCACCGCGGCGCGATCCTGGGGTCGTCAGCTCGCGCCAGGCCGAGCCTGCGGCGGATAGGGGAGTGCAGCCCGTCGGCCACGGCCAGGTACCGCGCCCGTGCACCGTCGACACTGACACCCTGCGCGTCCGGGCGAACATCCTGGGCACGCGAAGACACCACCACGACCCCTGCGTCCCGGGCGGCGTCCAGCAGTACCGCCTGAAGGGACGTTCGGCGCACGCCCAGACCCGTCCCGTGCCGGAAGGCGGCATCGACGACCCGGCGGCCGTCGGTGTAGCGGATGCCGCGGATCGACTGGCCCTGCGGGTGCACCCCGAGCTCGCGCAGACCACGGACGGCTCCGGGCATCAGGCCCTCGCCGCAGGCCTTGTCGATGGGGCTGGGACGGGCGTCGAGCAGCACTGTGCGCAGCCCGGCCCGCGCCGCGTACAGGGCGGTGGCCAGCCCGGCCGGTCCGGCTCCGGCGACGATGAGGTCGGTGTCGATCACCGTGCCGCCGCCGTTGACGGCGGCGGGGCCTGTGCCAGGGCCTGCGCCAACGCCGCGTTCTCGGAGCGGATCCGTAGCCGCAGCAGCCCGGCGTTGACCACGGTGAACACGACCGCGGTGATCCACGCGGTGTGCACCAGCGGCAGCGCCACGCCCTCCAGCACCACGGCGAGGTAGTTCGGATGACGCAGCCAGCGGTAGGGCCCGCGCTCGACCAGCGCCAGCCCGGGCACCACGACGATCCGGGTGTTCCAGCGGGGGCCGAGGATGGCGATGCACCACCATCGCAGGGCCTGGGCCAGTACGACCACAACGACCATCGGCCAGCCCAGTGCCTGGACGAACGAACGGTGCGCGGCCTCGATCAGGCAGGCGACAAGCAGCCCGGTGTGCAGGACGACCATGAACGGGTAGTGGCCGAAGCCGTGCTCGCGCCCGAGGCGCCTCCGCGCCCACGCCAGGTTGCGCCTGGAGATGACCAGCTCGACCAGCCGCTCCACGGCGACCACGCCGATCAGCACGACGTACGGCGCCATCAGGTGCTCACCACTGCATCAGGACGAGCTCGGAGCAGAAGCCGGGACCCATCGCCATCAGCATCACGGGGGTACCCGAAGTCAGGGAACGCTTGTCCAGGGTGTCGCGCAACACGTGGAGCACCGAGGCTGACGAGAGGTTGCCGATCTGGTCCAGGGAACGCCAGGTGAGCTCCAGCGGGTCACCATCTAGGGCCAGCTCGGCCTCGATGGCCTCGATCACCTTCGGGCCGCCTGGATGCGACACCCAGGCTCCGACGTCATCGACCTGGCGTGAGTGCGCGGCCAAGAACGACCGGATGTCCTGGCCGAGGTACCGCCGCACCAGGGCGGGCACCTGCGCGTCGAGCACGATCTTCAGCCCGTCGGCGCCGACGTCCCATCCCATGGTGCGCGAGCTGTCCGGGTAGAGGTGGCTGCGGGAGTCCAGTACGCGCGGCCCCGGCTCTAGCCGGTTCGCGCCCACCGCCACCACCGCGGCCGCGCCGTCGCCGAACAGGCCGCTGGCCACCAGGTTGGCGACCGAGTAGTCCTCTCGCTGCACCGTCAACGAGCAGAGCTCGACGGACAGCAGCGCCCCGACCTCGTTCGGGTGACCGATGAGGTAGTCGTGCAAGCGGGCGATCCCCGCCGCGCCGGCTACGCAGCCCAGCCCGAACAGCGGCACCCGTTTCACGTCCGGGCGCAGGCCCACGAGCTGGGCGATGCGGGCCTCGACCGAAGGCACAGCGATACCGGTGACGGTGGTGGAGATGACCACGTCGACCTCGTCGGGGCCGATACCAGCGCGCACTAAGGCGCCAGTCAGCGCCGCCGCGCCCAGCTGGACCGCGTGGGCGATGAACAGGTCGTTGGACTCTCTGAAACCGGTGAGCGTGGCGTACTGCTCCAGCGGTAACACAAGATGTCGGCTGCTGACCCGCGCATTGGCGTGCAGGCGCGCCAACAGATCCTGGTTGCCTTCCGGTCCCAGACACATTTGGGTGAAGGCCGCGGTCAGCTCCGCCTGCGCGTAGCGGTACGGCGGCAGAACAGCGTGTACGCCAGCCAAGGTGGTCACGCGCACAACCTTAAGGTGACACGCGCGATCCGGCACGACGGACCAGCAGGCGCGGACATCGACCCGCGGGGGCACGGTCCAAAGGCTCTGGCCGCGGCGGTCTCCTGCTCACCGAGATCGCCGCGCCCTGACACCTCTAACATCGCGTCATGTCCTCATCCACCACGGTGCGAGCGCTGGCCCTGTCCTGTCACCCGCTCCCGTCGCTGGCCGTCACCGCACTCAGCGCCGGGCTGGCCGCGCTGGCCCACCTTCCCCTCGGCCGCGGGGTTTTGGTCACCGCGGCGGTCTTCACTGGCCAACTCTCGATCGGCTGGTCCAACGACTACCTGGACGCGGAGCGGGATCGAGCCGTGCACCGCTGGGACAAACCCGTCGCGGCCGGGGCCGTGTCGGCCCGCGTCGCCGTTACCGCCGCCATTGTCGCGCTCACCTGCGCTATCGCGCTGTCGGCCGCGCTCGGCTGGGGCGGAGGCGTGGCCGCACTGGTCACCGTGCTGTGCGGCTGGCTGTACAACCTGGGCCTGAAGGCGACGGTCCTGTCCTGGCTGCCCTACGCGATCGCCTTCGGGACGTTGCCTGCGGTCGCGACCCTTTCGGGGTCGCCACCCCGGTGGCCGCCAGCCTGGGCCCTGAGCGCCGGCGCACTGCTGGGCGTGGCCGCTCACCTAGCCAATGTCCTGCCGGACCTGCACGAGGACGTCGCCACGGGGGTCCGCGGACTGCCGCACCGACTCGGTCCAAGAGCCACCGCACTGGCCGGCGCGGCGATCCTGCTGGCCGCCTCGGCGGTGATCCTCTTCGGTCCGGTCAGCCAGCCAGGCCGATGGCGCTGGGCCGGCTTCGCCGCGGCGGTGCTGGTAGCCGCCACCGCTGCCGCCACCGCCTACCGCGACCCGTCCTCGCGACGGTTCTTCCAAGCCACCATCCTGATCGCCGGGCTGAACCTGGCCTTCTTCGCGCTGTCCGGCACCCGCCTGTGAACCAGGCCAGCCCAGCCCCTTCGGCCCGCCGAACCAGCACTAGAGTCCTCACGTCGAAGAGGAAGATGCATGGACGGCGACGGGTGGCAAAGTCGGCCGAGCGGATATGACAACACCAGCCAACACGCCCGGTCCGGCCCGGCTCCTGGGTGACCAGAGTTCGCCCCCAGAGATCTTGCTCTGCCTCCCCTGCCGTATACACACCGACGACGGGCCCAGGCGCGCATCGACACGGCTGCTGCCCCATCAGGGTGACCTGCGAGGCTGACCCGGCGATCGCAGCTCAGGCATCCCGACCAGCGACAGGCAGTCAGCATGAGTCTGGGGCGGCGAAGCCAGCAGCCGTCAGAGACCGACACGTTGCGGTGATGGTGCAGCTGCGTTCCAGGCCCCTCCCCCTGGTGAAGCGACACGGCCCCTACCCCAGCCTCGGCCGGCAGGGCAGCGGTACGGGGGAACCCGTGCCTACGGACCGTGGCCGTGGCGCGAGTTGTCTCGCGTAAACCCCCACGTGTTGCCGTACAGGGGCGTTGCATCCTTGCGGTGGCGTCGTGGTCACGGATCTGATCAGGGACGGTCGAGGTGTTCACCCATGCCTTGGGGAACGTCTTCGGTGCAAACACCACCTGACCCTGGGCGTCATGCGTTGGTCTCACAACTACCGGTCCAGTGCCAGTGCCCGTCGCAACGACGAACCCCATGCGTCGCAGGCTTACCGGATTCGCATGTTGATGAGCGGTCTTGGGTATCTGCACAGAGCTCGCAACCCGGCGTGGTCAGCCGGTCCTGCGCCAGCCGACGACTGCGTGGGTCGTGTCAGCTACACCCTGGTACTTACCTCAAGGCCGCCCCGTTCAGGGATAGCTGCGACCGGGGGCGCGTTGTTCTCGCGACCCTGACGAGCGGGCGCGGATGAAGCGCTCCAGACGCTGGCGAACCTCCAGCATCGTTGACTCGACCGCCCGGTCCTGGGCGTCTCGCCGGCCCTCGTCCAGTACTGCCCGGACCGTCTCGGCAACAAGGTCGGGGGCGACCCTACCCGCCAGCTCGGCTGACAGGGTCGCGGTCATGCCCGCCGTCAGCTGCCGGCTGTCGCTG
>Ga0209890_10000830_pt1 | contig 14391 bp, 10 predicted proteins | sample OrgsoiDNA2013049_FD_185799 | JGI IMG/M metagenome (GOLD analysis project Ga0209890, IMG submission 185799) | Permafrost soil microbial communities from the Arctic, to analyse light accelerated degradation of dissolved organic matter (DOM) -... | ecosystem: Environmental > Terrestrial > Soil >...
GGCGAATGCCGGGATCCGCCGTCAGTTTGCCCCGGTTTTATTGGATAACTGACACGTCCCAACAAAAATGCAGGCGTTTCGCGACAGAAACTAGACTAGTCATCGATGGCGTGGACGGGCGCGTGCATCACATCGAGATGGATGCAGCCCGCGCCGATGACGTCGGCCGAGGCATGATCGTCGTGGCCGGCTCCGCCCCTCCCGGGCCGCGCGCCGCGGACCGCAATATCATCGACGTCGCCGGTGAAGGAGGCGTCTATCGCCCGTCCCAGCATCTGGAGCGGGCGCGAGCCGCCATCGACCGTATCGGCGGTGACCCCGAGGCCTTTGTTCGCTCTCACGTTCGCCGGCTGGAGGCGCTGCGCCGGGCCGGTCATACGATGCGGATCGACGCCGATCACTGGCGTATCCCCACCGATCTCCCCGCGCGCGGTCAAGCCTACGATCTTGCGCGGGACCGTGCGAATATCCGAATAGGCATCCTGTCTCCCACCGGCCTCGACAGCCAGATTGGCCGTGACGGCGCGACCTGGCTCGACCGGGAACCGGCCTCACCCAGCCGCACCACGCTTGCCAATGCCGGGTTCGGCCGGGAGGTCACTGAGGCAATGGAGCGCCGCAGGCATAGCCTCGTGAAGATGGGCCACGCCGTCCGGCTGGCGGACGGCCGTATCCGTGTGTCAAAGGATTTCATCGCCAATCTGGAGCGCACGGAGGTGACCCGTGTCGGCAAGGCGATGGCTGCCGAACGCGGTCTGACGTTCACCGCCGCCAAGACCGGCGAATACGTCAGCGGCACGCTGGTCGGCTCCACCCAGCTCGCCAGCGGCCGCTTTGCCATGATCGATGACGGCATCGGTTTCCTGCTGGTGCCGTGGCAACCCGTGCTCGACAACCGCATCGGCCAGCATATCACCGGCACAGTTCGCGACACCGGTGGCGTCGAATGGAGCTTTGGCAAGAAACGGGGGCTAGGGATATGAGTATCCCCAATGCCATTATCTGCTTGTCGCTATGGGGTCAGACCGGCGCCATCCCTCAAGGCAAGCTGGCGTTGTCGCCCCCCGCTTCGCGGGTTATCGGCCTTGACCGGATGGCGCCGGCCCGGCGGGGCAAGCAGTAAGCGCGAATGGGAACGTGTCGTTTCCGTTCGGTGCCACCATTGTCCCACCGGGGACGATTTTGCGTTCGGCGTTCGTCCGTCTGGATCGAGCCCGCAGTCGATGCCGAAATAATCAAGCCCGAAGCGCTCGCGGACCACGCGCAGCGCTTGATAATGCGCAGCATTGAAGATGGCGGCGGGATTGGCGAGGAATGCCGCTTCCTCCTGCTGCATCCGGGGCTGGTTGGCCATATCGGTCGAGACGTGGTGCACCTTCCGGTCGTTTCCGATCGCAAGATGGTAGGGCAGGACCTCTTCGCCGACGAAGCGGAATTTGCGGAAATGGCCATCGCTGGAGGCGGCGTAGTCGACATATTCGATAACGTAGTGGTCGTCGTCTGGACGCCGCGCGAGAAAAGCGCGCGAGCTCATCGAGGCTCTCGATTTTTTCGAAGTCGCCGCCGCCATGAGTGCTTGCTGGCCGGGTCAGAACCGGGAACTTGGACGGCAGAAGCCTCGCAAGCGCCGCGACGGGGACGTCAGTGCCGGCATCGAAGCGCAGAGCCCGTGGAACACGGCAGGCAGGGATATCCGACAGCAGATCAGCCACCGCTTCGCGAGTCGTGCGCAGGATCTTGCTAGGGGCGTTGACAACAGGCTTGCCGAGCTTCTCAGCCAGACGCGCAGCCGGGGGCAGCGTCGCTTTGGCCTGGTCGGCGTCCGAAATCAGGTTGAATATGACATGGATGTCCCCGATCGAGGAGCTATCGGGCTCGCCAGGACCGAAAAACGCCAGCGTATCGATGTCGTAGGTCGCATCCTTGAAGAGGTATTGGATCGGTGTGTCGGCGTTAAAGGGTGCGTAGAGCGTCAGCAAGCGAAAATCCGGTGGGCGCTTGATCGCCTGCCGCCGCACCAGCGGCCGGATCTGCGTGGCTGCCGTGTAAGGGGCCTCTGCTGCATCGATGTCCCCCATCGTCTGCTTGATGCCGCCGACCCAGTAGCGTTTGTCGGCATCGTCTGGGTTCAGCGCGATCGCTTGTTCGAAATGCCGGATCGCGGAATCCATCTCGTTCAGCGCAAAGCAGACCTTGCCGAGTTGATAGTGAACCTGGCCGGCATGCGGCCGTTCCGCGAGCAATTCCTGCAGCAGCGCCTTGGCCACCGGACATTGCTTGGTCGCCATCAGAGCCTCGACGAGCCCAGTGCGCATCTCCCAAAGCGTTGGCGTCAGCTCCAGGGCCTGAAAGTAAAGCGGAATGGCGTCCTGTGCCCTGTCTGTCCCTAGATGCAGGTCGCCGAGATCGCTCCAGGAGGAGGTGAGTGCAGGCCACGCTCGCCAAGAGAATTGTTCGGAACACGCCAATTCGCACCCGTAGATTCTGCCCGGAGAATTGCGGGCCAGTTCCGTAAAATGCTCATGGTCAGCAACGGCGGCGGGGGTCGATTCCGCCGAATGCGCGGAGATGGGAGTGGCGCCGCGTGCACAAAGCTTGATCACGCGACGATCCGGCGAGCTGTGAGGGGTAGGCGTGCTCTGGATTGCTGCCGAATATCCCGGCGGCTCCAATCACCGCGCCGCCGGGATTGGCGGCGAAATCTCCCGGGAAAAAGCCGTTGGTTGGAAAGTCGCGGGCGTCATCGCGGCCGTCGAAATACCAGGTGATGCGCGCAAAGCCACTCCGGGGAATGGCCCGGGGGCTTGCAGGAACTACATCCTGGGCGGACACCGCTATTGGGCTCGAAGCTGCCAAAATGCAGGCGGCAGCAACCAAAATCCTGAGCTTGCTCATGGCATGGTTCTCAATTGCAGCAGGGACGATTTCTTCCCCAATCGCCTTTCCAGCCCTCGAGCCGGCCGCGCCGGAATTGCAAATAGAGCCCGTCGCTTCGGTCCGACAAAGCGGCGCCCTTCATATTGGGCAGGGCGAGGTAGAGCTCCTCGCCGGGACGACCGCGAACATAGTTCAGGGTTGTTCCCAGCGCCTGCGAGGCTTCGGCGGCATTCATGCCGAATGACAAGGGCGTGTTGTTCGCCGCCGCCATTGTCTTCTGTTGCGCAAGCGCAAGCGAAGGCGCCGACGCTGCAAGCACAACCAGCAGGACCGCCGCCGACCCAAAAGTCGTCCTTCTCATGGCCCGTTCCCCAACGTGGTTCTATCCGGCGTCGCGCCGGTCTCCTGTTCAATTCTGACTTTGCGGCTGCAGCGAGGAGAGCTTTCCGTCCGGTGTCCATCCGCCGCCGAGTGCCTGGAACAGACTGCTGGCCGCCAACAGCTTGGTCAGTCGAACCTGCACCAGGGTGATTTCCGCGGTGAAGAGAGTCTGCTGCGTCTGCAGCACGGTAATGAGATTGACTGTGCCGCCACGCAGCTGGGTTTCCGCGACGTCAAAGGCCTTGCGCGAATTGACGACGACTTCGTTCTGCAGCCGTTCCTGCAGGGTGAACTTCTGGAGCGCCACCAGCGCCTTCTCGACATCGGCGAACGCGGAAAGCACCGACTTGCGGTAGGCCTGCAGGTTCTGCAGCTGGACGCCTTTCGCCTGTTTCAGCTCGCTTTCGAGCAGGAAGCCGTCGAACACGGGCTGCGTGAGGCCTGCCGCGAGCGTGTAGAACCACGCGCCCGGTCCAAACAGCGTTGCCAGCGCCGCGCTTTGAAAGCCGGTTGTGCCCGTGAGCTGAATTTGCGGGAAGAACGCGGCGCGCGCGGCCTCCACGCTGAAATTGGAAGCCGCAAGCTGCGCTTCGGCCTGGCGGATATCTGGGCGCTGATAGAGCAGTTCCGAAGGCAGGCCCGGCGTGATGCGCGGGACCGTGATTTGCGTCGTAGTTCCGCCATTGACGTGGAAGTTCGCCGGCGCCCGCGCCACCAATAGCGCTAGTACGGCGATATTCTGCTGCAGGGTGACTTCCAGCGGCGGAATCGCCGCGCGCTGGGTCGATACCAGCGCCTCCTGCTGCGACAGGTCGAGCTGCGAGGCTGTTCCGCTATTGAACTGCTGCTTGATGAGCGTCAGTATCCGCTCGGCCGCCGCCAGATTTTGACGGGTGACGCGCAATTCGTCCTGGGCCGCCAGAATCTGGAAATAGGTATTTGCCACCGTCACGATGGCGGTCAGGGTGACGACCTCGCGGTTGTAGCGGGCCACCGTGGCGTTCTCCTCCGCCGAATAGAGTAGCGCGCGATTCTTTCCCCAGAAGTCGACCATGTAGCTTGCGGTCAGGTTGACGTTGAATTGCGATGAGTTCGCGCCAGCCTGGTGGAGACGCTCCGCCATTGCCGTTCCCGTCACCGACGGTAACAGGGCCGCGCCCGATATTCCGACCTGCGCATCCGCCTGCACGATCTGGGCAATGGCTACCGCGATGTCGAGATTGTAGATCTGCGCCGCCTGCATCAGCGTCGTCAGCTCGCGGGACCGGAACCCGCGCCACCAGTCGACGGCCGGAAGCGCCGCATCGGGAGCGCCGCGAGACTGGCGGCTTTCCTGGATATAGGTCGCGGGCATCTCGACATTGAGGTCGGGCCGCTCGGATCCCAGAATGCAACCGGACAGCGACAGGGCAAGCAGCAGCGCGAACGCGACGCGGATCCATCCGCCGCAACCGGCGACAAGCGAAAACTGCTTCGACCCGAGTTCACCCATCTGTTCAAGCTGCCGATAAGGTGCCATCTATTCGCCCGGTTGCAGCGCGGCGCCGGGTGGACGCGGAGCAGTATTAACGCCCCGGAGACGCCGGCTCCAAGACTGAAACCGATCCATGTACAGGTAAATCACCGGCGTCGAATAAAGCGTCAGCACCTGGCTCAGGATGAGGCCGCCGACGATCGAAATGCCGAGCGGCTGCCGGAGTTCTCCGCCTTCGCCGAGGCCGATTGCAAGTGGCAGCGCTCCAAGCATAGCGGCCATAGTCGTCATCATGATCGGCCGGAAGCGGAGCAGGCAGGCTTCGCGGATCGCATCCTGAGGGCTGAGCCCGTTCCTTCGCTCGGCATCGAGCGCAAAGTCGATCATCATGATCGCGTTCTTCTTCACGATGCCGATCAGCAGGATCACGCCGATCAGCGCCATGATGCTAAAGTCGGTGTGGAACAGGATCAGCGCCAGTAGCGCGCCGACGCCTGCCGAAGGCAGGGTAGACAGGATCGTGAGCGGGTGCACGTAGCTCTCGTAGAGCACGCCGAGTACGATGTAGATCGTGACCAGCGCCGCCAGAATGAGGTAGGGTTGGTTGTCGAGCGAATCCTGAAATGCCTTTGCCGTGCCCTGGAACGTGCCGCGAATGGTCGCGGGCACGCCGATCCGGTTCATCGCCGCTTCGATGGTGGCGACGGCCGTGCTGAGCGACATGTTCGGCGCCAGATTGAACGAAATGGTGTTGGCCACCAGCAGGCCCTGGTGATTGACAGCAAGCGGGGTCGCGCCCTGGTTGAAATGCGTGACAGCGGACAGCGGAATCATGGTCTCCTTGCTCGTGCTTACCGCCGATCCGGTCGAGGCCACACCCTTGCCGGTGGCGCCGATCGAGTTGGTCGCGAGATTTCGCGCGGCCTGGGCGTTGGCGGAATTGGTCGCGGCCGACGTTCCCGTCGCAACGATGGTCCCGGCCACCGCGTTCGTCGCCTGTGAACCGCCGACCGAGCCGCCGGACGTGCTGATATAGACGTCGCGGAGCGTCTGCGGATTTTGCCAGTAGCGCGGCGCCACCTCCATGATGACGTGATACTGGTTGCGGGCCACGTAGATGGTCGAAACCTGGCGCTGGCCGAATGCGTCGTACAGCGTGTTGTCGATCTGGCTGACGGTGATGCCGAGCTGGGCTGCGGCGTCGCGGTCGATCACCAGATTGGATTCCAGTCCCTTGTTCTGCTGGTCGCTGTTGACGTCGGTGAGATCGGGGTCGGCCTGCATCGCCGCCAGGATCCTGGGCGACCATTCATTGAGTTCTTCCAGCGTCGAGCCCTGCAGGGTGTACTGATACTGGGCGTTGCTGGCCCGGCCACCGACGCGAATATCCTGCACCGCCTGCAGGAACAGGCTGGCGCCCGGCACAACCGCCATTTGACGCCGCAGTCGCGCGATCACCTGGTCGATGGACAATTTGCGCTCGCCGAGCGGCTTCAGCGACACGAACATGAAACCGGAATTGGTCTGCCCGCCGCCGGTGAACCCGACGGCGGCTTCGACCGCGGGATCGTTCTTAATGATGGTGACGAACTGGGTCAGCTTCTGCTGCATCAGCTCGAATGAAATGCTCTGATCGGCCTGGATCACGCCGATCATCCGTCCAGTGTCCTGCTGCGGGAAAAAACCCTTGGGGATGATGATGTAGAGGTAGACGTTGAGGCCCAGCACCACGGCAAGGATCAGCATGACGAACAACGGGTGCCGAAGCGCGATGCCAAGCGTTCGCCGGTAACCGTTCTGCATTGCGGCGAAGAAGCGCTCGCTCGCCCGATAAAGCCAGCCATGGCGCTGGCCGGTTTCGCCCCGCAGCAGCACGGCGCACATCATCGGTGTCGTCGCCAGCGAGATCGCCAGCGAAATCATGATCGCGATCGAAATCGTCATTGCGAATTCGCGGAACAAACGGCCGACGATGCCGCCCATCAGCAGGATCGGAATGAAGACCGCGATCAGGGAGATGCTCATCGACAGCACGGTGAAGCCGACCTCGTTGGCTCCCTTGAGCGCGGCTTCCAGCGGCGACAGTCCATTTTCGATGTGGCGGGTGATGTTCTCGAGAACGACGATGGCGTCATCAACGACGAAGCCGGTCGCGACGGTCAGCGCCATCAGCGAGAGATTGTCGAGGCTGTAGCCAATCAGATACATGGCGGCGAAGGTCGCAACCAGGGATACCGAGACCGCGACGACGGGAACCAGCGTTGCGCGCGGGTTTCGCAGGAAGGCAAAAACCACGAGGATCACAAGCAGTACGGCGAGGATCAAGGTTCGCTCGACGTCGCGCAATGAGGTGCGGATCGTCGTCGAACGGTCGACGGCCAGTCCGACATCGATGGCAGGCGAAATCGAAGCCCGCAGCTGGGGCAGCAATCCCTTAACGAGATCAACGGTGCTGATGATGTTTGCGCCGGGTTGCCGGTAAAGGATGACCAGGACGGCGGGCTTGCCGTTTGCAAGACCGGCATTGCGAAGGTTTTCGACCGCGTCATTTACCTCGCCGACGTCTGAAAGGTGTACCGCCGCGCCATTCCGGTAGGCCACAATCAGCGATCTGTAATCGTCGGCCTTGTTGGCCTGATCATTGGCATAAATCTGGTAGCGCTGGTCGCCAACGTCGATCCCGCCCTTCGGGCTGTGTGCATTGGCGCTGGCGAGTGCCGCCCGCACGTCTTCGAGACCAATGCCGTATTGGTAGAGTGCCTGGGGAATGAGCTCGACCCTCACCGCGGGCAGCGAACTGCCGCCGACAACGACCTCACCGATACCTTCGACCTGCGACAGCTTCTGCGCCAATACGGTCGATGCCGCGTCGTACAGATCGCCGCGCGTCATGGTGTCGGAGGTCAGCGTCAGGATCAGGATCGGGGCATCGGCGGGATTCACCTTGCGGTAGGTCGGATTGCTTCGCAGGCTGGTCGGAAGGTCGGCACGGGCCGCGTTGATCGCCGCCTGTACGTCGCGCGCCGCGCCGTTGATGTCGCGGTTGAGTCCGAACTGCAGCGTGATCCGTGTCGATCCCACCGTGCTCGACGAGGTCATCTCAGTGACGTCAGCGATCTGCCCGAGATGACGCTCGAGCGGGCTGGCGACGGTAGTGGCGACATCCTGGGGGCTCGCGCCCGGTAGTGTCGCCTGCACGGAAATAGTCGGAAAATCGACCTGCGGGAGCGGCGAGACCGGCAGCTTGAAAAACGCAACAGCGCCCACAGCGGCAAGGCCGAAGGTGAGCAGCGTGGTCGCGACTGGTCGCCGGATGAACGGGGTTGACGGGCCCATGGCTCAGCTCAGTTCGTTCGCTGCGTCGCCCGAACCTCCGGCGAACCGCACTGCCAGACGATCGAACCAGAGATAGATCACCGGTGTGGTAAATAGGGTCAGCAATTGACTGACCAAAAGGCCACCGACGATGGAAATACCGAGCGGATGCCGCAATTCGGATCCTGCGCCCGTCCCGAGCATCAGGGGCAACGCGCCGAGAATGGCTGCCATCGTGGTCATCAGGATCGGCCGAAACCGCAGCAGGCAGGCCTGGTAGATCGCTTCTCGCGGAGGCTTGCCCTCGTTGCGCTCGGCGTCGAGCGCGAAGTCTATCATCATGATCGCGTTCTTCTTCACGATGCCGATCAGGAGGATGATGCCGATGATGGCCACGATGGTCAGATCATCGCCTGCGACCATCAGCGCCAGCAGCGCGCCGATCCCGGCCGACGGCAGCGTCGACAGGATGGTGAGCGGATGGATGAAGCTCTCATAGAGCACGCCGAGCACGATGTAGACGGTGACGACCGCCGCGAGAATCAGGAACAGCTGGTTTGAAAGCGACGACTGAAATGCCAGGGCCGCGCCCTGAAAACTGCTGATGACGCTGAGCGGCAGGGCGATGTCGGCCTCCGCCTGTTTGATGGCGGTCACCGCTTCGCCCAGCGAGGCGCCGGGCGCCAGGTTGAAGGATACCGTTGAGGCGGGAAACTGGCCGAGATGCGAGATTTGCAGCGGCGCCGTCTCCTCGCGCATCTTGGCCATCACCGCCAGCGGCACCGGGGCGCCGCCGACCGACGAGGGTAAATAGATGTCCGACAGCGATTGCAGCGAATTTTGCAGGCTCGGGTCGGCTTCGAGGATGACGCGGTACTGGTTCGAATTGGTGAAGATGGTGGAGACGATGCGCTGACCGTAGGAATCGTACAGCGCGTTATCGATGGTGGCCGGCGTGATGCCGAAACGGGCGGCCTGGTCGCGGTCGATGTCGATGTAGACGGACAGGCCGCGCGCGGCGATGTCGCTGGTCACGTCGGCCAGTTGCGGCAGCGTGCTCAGCTTGTCGACCAGCTTCGGCGTCCATTCGTCGAGCTGGACCGGATCGGCGTCCTGCAGGATGAACTGATATTGCGTCCGGCTGACGGTGCCTTCGATGGTCAGGTCCTGGACCGGCTGCATATAAAGCGTAATGCCGGTCAGCGCCGCGGTCCGGTTCCTGATGCGCTGCATCACCGTTGCGATGTCGGATTTACGCTGGTCGTGCGGTTTGAGGTTGATCAGGATGCGACCACTGTTGAGCGTGGTGTTGGTCCCGTCGACGCCGATGAATGAAGAAAGACTCTCTACGTCGGGATCCCTGAGGATGGTGCTGGCGAGCTGCTGTTGCCGTTCCGCCATCGCGGCGTAGGACACCGACTGGGGCGCCTCCGAGATCGCCTGGATCACGCCGGTGTCCTGCAGCGGAAAGAAGCCCTTGGGGATGACGATGTAGAGCAGGGCGGTCAGCGCGAAGGTCCCCAGCGCAATCAACAGCACGAAGGTCTGGCGATCGAGCACCCAGTTGAGCGCACGTCCGTAGACCGCGATCATCCGGTCGAACCCTTCGCGGCTGTAGCGTTGAAAGGCGTTCTCCCCGGAATCCGTTTCCGCCTTGAGCAGCTTGGCGCAGGCCATGGGAACGAGGGTCAAGGACACCACGGCGGAAATCAGGATGGTCACCGAAAGCGTGATGGCGAATTCCCGGAACAGCCGGCCGACCACGTCGCCCATGAACAACAACGGAATCAGCACCGCAATCAGTGAGACCGTGAGCGAGATAATGGTGAAGCCGATCTGTTCGGAGCCGCGCAACGCTGCGCGCAGCGGGGTCTCTCCCTCCTCGATATAACGGGAGATGTTTTCGATAACCACGATGGCGTCGTCGACCACGAATCCGGTGGCGATGGTAAGCGCCATCAGCGACAGATTGTTAAGGCTGAAGCCGAACAGATACATTGCGCCGAGCGTGCCGACCAGCGAGAGCGGGACCGACAGGCTCGGGATCAGAGTCGCCCGGGCGTTGCGCAAGAACACGAAGATCACCAGCACCACCAGGATGACGGCAAGCGCCAGTTCATATTCGACGTCCTGCACCGAGGCGCGGATGGTGACGGTGCGGTCGGTGAGAATGTTGACGTCGATCGCCGCCGGCAGCGCGGCCTGCAGTTGCGGCAGCAGCGACTTGATACCCTCCACCACCGCAATGACGTTGGCGCCGGGTTGACGCTGGATGTTCAGGATGATCGCCGGCGTCTCGTTCATCCAGGCGCCAAGCTTGTCGTTCTGGGCGCCGTCGATGACGTCGCCGACATCGCTGAGCCGCACCGGCGAGCCGTTCTTGTAGGCCACGATCAACGATCGGTAGTCGCTGGCATTCCTGATCTGATCGTTGGCGTTGATGGTGTAGGCGCGCATCGGGCCGTCGAAATTGCCCTTCGGCGTGTTGACATTAGCGTTTCCGAGCGTGGTGCGGAGATCGTCGATGTTGAGGCCGTAGGCTGCTAATTTGCGGATATCGGCCTGGATCCGCACCGCTGGCCGCTGGCCGCCGGAGAGGCTGACCAGTCCGACGCCGGGAAGCTGTGATATTTTTTGCGCCAGCCGCGTATCGGCAAAATCCTCCACCTGCGTCAGCGGCATGGTTTTCGAGGTCAGGCCCAGCGTCAGGATCGGCGCATCGGCCGGGTTGACCTTGGCGTAAATCGGCGGGGCGGGCAGGTCGGACGGCAGCAGATTGCCGGCGGCATTGATCGCGGCCTGCACCTCCTGTTCGGCGACGTCGAGGGAAATGGTCAGTCCGAACTGCAAAGTGATGACCGATGCGCCGGCCGAGCTCACCGAACTCATTTGGTTGAGATTAGGCATCTGGCCAAACTGGACCTCCAGCGGAGCGGTGACCGACGACGTCATCACGTCCGGACTGGCACCGGGATAGAATGTCTGCACCTGGATGGTGGGATAGTCGACTTCCGGCAGGGCGGCGACGGGCAGGAATCTGAACGCCAGGATGCCGGTGAGCATGATAGCTATCATCAGCAAGGTGGTGGCCACAGGCCGTAAAATGAACGGCTGCGATGGGCTCATTATTTTTGTCCGCTTTCCGAACGCTGCTTCTTGCCGCCCGATTTTTCGGGTCCAGGTGCCGCCGGCGCCGCGGCGCCGGTCTCCGCCCGGACGTTGACCTTCGCGCCTTCACGCAGCTTGTCAGCGCCATCGATCACAATGCGATCGCCCGGTGCCAGTCCGGAGCGAACCTCGACACGGTCGCCATCGGTGACGCCGAGTTGCACCGGACGCACCGAGACCGTGTTGTCGGCGCTGATCAGATAGACGAAGGTGCCCGGCACGCCACGCTGGATCCCCGCAGTCGACATCGTTGTCACGTCCTTGTGGGTATCGATCAGCAGGCGGACATTGACGAACTGATTGGGATAGAGCGCCCTCGATTCGTTCGGAAACAGCGCCCGGAGCTTGATGGTTCCGGTGGTCGGGTCGATCTGGCTGTCGAAGGTCGAGAGCGCTCCGTCGGCGATCTTGTTGACGCCGCTGCGATCATAGGCGGTCGCCGGAAGTACCGCTCCGTCCTGAAGCCGCTTCGAAATGGTCTGTAGGTTGTCCTCCGGCACTGTGAACAGCACGCTGATTGGCTGCAACTGCGTGATGACGACGAGCCCGTTTGTATCGCCCGGTGTCACATAGTTTCCTTGGTCGACTTGGCGCAGCCCGACACGCCCGTCCAGCGGCGACAGGATACGGCAATACTGCAGGTTCACCTCGGCGGATTTCACCGTTCCGCGGTCGGCTTCGACCGTGCCCTGGTCTTGCGCGACGAGGGCGATCTGCGTGTCGAGTGTCTGATGCGGCACGGCATTTTGCGCCGCCAATCCCTGATAGCGGGTAAGATCAACTTGAGCGCCTTTCAGCAGCGCTTCGTCCCGCGCAAGCTGACCCTTTGCTTGCGCCAGCGTGGCTTCATATGGACGTGAATCGATTTCTGCGAGCAGATCGCCTTTCTTGACGTCCTGACCTTCCTTAAAATCGATCTTCAGCAGATAGCCGCTGATCTGGGTTCTGATTGTGACGGTTGCGAGCGAGGTCACCGTGCCCAGTGCATTCAGGTTGATCCCGATGTCGCCCTTGCTGACGATCTCGGGCACGATCGACATCGGCGCGGCGTTCCGGGCTCCACCGCCTCGCTGCGGCGCGCTCTCCTGCCTGGACCACCATACGACGCCAGCGACAACCAGTAACGCCAGAACCAATGTGACCGCAAGGCGCCCGCGCGGCCGAGGCCTGGTACCCTGCGAAGTATCGATGGAAGGAGCTTCCTTGAAGGTCTTTAGGGGTTGGTCCATGCATCCGCCATCGGTTCCGCGCTGTGGAGAGTTCCAGGGAGCCTACCATAAACCCCGTCTGGCAGGCACTTCTGGCCTTTCGGATCTCGGCATTTGAGCGTTTCCGCACGGGGTTGTCGCATTAATATTAGGAAAGACAGGGGCTCTGGTTCGGGCGCAAGTGGGCTTCCCGGTCGATTGGGCCTGTCTCTTGATTTCGGCCGGTCGCCGCGGGGCGCAAGAATGCGTCGAGATAATCTGCCAGTATCCGGGATTTGATTTCGCTCGATTCGCGACTTGCTTGATATTCAAATCGGGAGAAGCGGAGGATGCGATGTCAAAAGAGCTTCTAACGATTGAAGAAATGACGGACAAGGTTCTCGGAAAAATCATGGAGCGCGAAGACGGCAAGGTTGTTTTCTGAAATCAGTATCTACGAAATTGAGGGCGATTGTTCGAACCGAAACTGGGGAGTTACCATCGTCCGAGCGAGGAAGGACGATCCGAGCGCAGCCAGCCGCGCCGCAATTGCCGCCATACTTGAATTGGGACGACGATATGATCTTCTGGCTGATGATCGCGGTTGAGGGCTTGTTCGATACTTCGGCGGTTTAGCCATTAAGGCCTCGCTCGTTGAAGTCATGACGGCTGTATTCGTCTATCGAGCGTTTGTAATATCCGTTGTTGATGACAAGAGCTGGATCTATGCCCAGCCATTTCTCCGAGTTGCCGTAACCGCGTTTCAAGGGATGCCCTCGTTTCCAGCGTGTCCATAGGGGTCAGGTCGCAATTGCCCGCGTGCACGTGCATGGTGAGGTCTCTGCACATAGAAGCGCCTCTAGTTTTCGAGGCATTCGGAGGAGCAATGAGCGATCTAAAATTAGCACCCGCCGATTCGGCAGCCGTTCAGTCCGCAGAAGTCGGATACCGTTCCGTGAGCTGCTCAAAGCGGCGCTGGAAAGTCCGCTCTCCGGATAAAATCTCGAGCGCATCATTTAGAGCGGCAGCAATATGTGCCTTTTTGGTCTGCGCCTCCGGGGCGCCCGGGGCGGCCCGCGGCGGGCACGGGATGGGTGGTTTCGGCATGCACGGCGGCCACAGAATGGGCGCAGGCGGCAGCGAGGGATTGCGGACGCCTACCTATGTCCTGATCACAGTATCGAAGATCACCGATGAAGAAGCTTTCAAAGTGACGATGCGAGATTTGATGGCCGCAGACACGCTTGTCCCCGGCCGCCTGGCAGTAGACATGGACAAACCGGTATCTTGGGAAGGGACCGCTCCCGAGCATGTCGTGATGATCCAGTTCGACAACCCTGATCAGGCGCAGGCGTGGAAGAGTTCGGACGCATTCAAAAGCTTCGACGAGGAACTCCATCGAAGCTCAGAATCAACTATGCAGCTTGTGCAAGGCCTACCCACGCCGGCTACTCGCGGAATTGGTGGAGGCCGAAGAGGTCGTGGTCGCTTTGACCCGCAGGCATTCGAGCCAAATGTGAAGGAGTACGATCAGATGCTGACTAAGATGCATGGCATCTGCAAGGGATGCTAAGGCCGCTTTCCCCAACGCATCGCATCGGTCTCTGACGGCAAACAAATCCGCTTAAGTTCCCCTGGTGCTAAATATCATGGCCATGCGCCTCCAGCGGCAGAGGTCGAAGCCTGATTGGTGAAGCGCCAGTTTTCTCAGATCGGCGCTGCTTTCGTAACTGGCGAGATCTGATTTAGCTCGGTGTCAACCGCTTTTGACGCGTAAGTGACCACCGGTGTGAGGCCGGTGGTCGACGGTTAGAGCTCGATCTGCTCGGCGATATTTAGAGCGTCATCTACCTCAATTCCGAGATACCGGACGGTGCTCTCCAGCTTTGCATGTCCGAGTAGTCACGATTCATAATGCACCTCGGCTAACTCATTGAAAGTCAAAGACCTGCTGCGTGGCATTTTGTGTTAGCGGAGGCTTCCGACGCT
>Ga0209890_10000831_pt1 | contig 14387 bp, 11 predicted proteins | sample OrgsoiDNA2013049_FD_185799 | JGI IMG/M metagenome (GOLD analysis project Ga0209890, IMG submission 185799) | Permafrost soil microbial communities from the Arctic, to analyse light accelerated degradation of dissolved organic matter (DOM) -... | ecosystem: Environmental > Terrestrial > Soil >...
ATCAGGTGCGCTTCACACCGTATGCATCCAGCACATCACGCAGCGTCACAACACCTTCCAACTTGTGCACATCAGCGCGGTTCACCACCGGCAAGATTTCGATCTGGTTTGCCCCCATGCGTTCGAGCGCCAACTCCAACCCCTGGTCCGGGTGGACGTGCGGAAAAGGCAGCGCATCAACCAGCTCGCCGAGCTTCTTATCCGCACATTCGGCCTGCTTTCGCTCCAAGCTCGCGAGGTTGATCACGCCAACTACACCTCGTCGATCCGTTACCAGCCACGTTCGGACTTCACTCGATCGAACCCGTTCCAGGGCTTCCCAAACCGTGATCTCGGCAGGCAGTAACTGGCTGGCAGTTTGCATGATTCTTACTACCTGACGTTGACCATGTCGTCGGCGGGTTTCCGACTTCGGCAGGTGTATGCCATCCTGCACGGCCAGCGCTTCGTAGATGGGCTCGCGCTGCAATCGAGAAGCAATGAAAAGGCTCACCAGATTCGCGATCATCAGCGGGACGATTACCGCGTAATCCTGCGTCATCTCGAAGATCATCAGCACCGAGGTCATCGGAGCTCGCACGATCCCAGCGAACACCGCGCCCATCCCGACCAGCGCGTAAGCGCCCGGCGTCGCCGTGTAAGCCGGGAACAAACGATGCGCCATAGTCCCCACCGTACCTCCCAACATGGCACCGATGAACAGTGCGGGGCCGAAGATACCGCCCGCGTTGCCCGAAGCATAACTGGTGGTAACGGTGAGAAGTTTCAGAACCACCAGCAGAGCCATCAGCTTTAGCGCCATGTTTCCGTTTAAGGCGTCGCCGACATATCCATAACCCACTCCCAAGACCTGGGGCACAAACCATCCCAACAAACCGACCAACAAGCCGCCTGCCAAAGGTTGAAACCACAGTGTCGTTTTCGAGAAGCGGAGAAAACGTTCCCGCATGCCCAGCAGAAGCTTGGTGAAGGCCACTGAAACCAGGCCTCCGGCCACCCCGAGCACAGCATAAACGGCAAATTCCGCGGGATGAACCAGTTGATATTGCGGAACCTTGAAGAGTGGATGATTGCCAAGAGACACGCGCAGAACCATCCACGCAGTTGCTGAAGCCAGCACCACCGCGCCCATCACCGGTGCGTGGAGATCGCCCACGATCTCCTCAAGCGAAAACAGCACCGCTGCCAGCGGGGTATTAAACGCGGCTGCAATGGCCGCCGCCGCTCCCACTGGGATCAGCCTCTTTACTTGCTCGGTGCGCAGTCCGAGGAGACGTCCAAGCACGGAAGCAATGCCAGCACCGACTTGAACCGAAGGCCCTTCGCGTCCCAGCGGAATTCCGCTGGCAAGTGTTGCCGACGTGCAGAAAAACTTGCCCAGCACCGTGCGCAGTGTGATGCGCCCTTCGCGCGCGAACAGCGCTGCCTTTGTCTGCGGCACGCCACTGCCTCGCGCGTCAGGAAAATAGCGATACAGCAGGTAGCCGATGCCGAGCGAGCCCACGACCGGAAACAGCAGACGTCGCCAAGGAGCACCACCCAGCGGATACAGCCGCATCCCCATTCGTTCGGTCAGCAGGATGAAAGCGACGACCGCCAACCCAGTCAAAGCGCCGATAACCAGCGCCAAAACCAGAAATACCTGCTCCTCACGTTGCCGCAGTTCGGCCACGCGATCTAACAGCCAGCTTCTCCAACTCCCGCTCGTCGTTTGGATGTCTTCACTCATCTCGGGCGGATGTCCCACAAAGAGCATACCCCAACCCCTCGCCTACCAGGCGAGGGCCACCACTTCGACTACCCGATCACAGTCCAGCACATCGCCCTCCCGCGCTCGTCAGCTAGCCAGAAGCCGCTAGCCGCACTGAAACAAAGAACTGCACTCGTCCACCCGCTCACCAACGCGCCTGGCTTGCTCAACATCTCAAGGATTTTCATCAAGTCATTCTATGATCGGTTGGCGCAAAATCGCCATTCCACTAGCGACCGGGCGGTCTGTTGTTGGTGTAAACGCGCCTGATTTCGTCAACAATCCTCCAGTCTGAGGTCTATCTAGTTGGGAGACCCGAGCAGACCCACGCTCGGTTTCTGTGCCGGTCAGCGAGCGTGCAGCCCCGACGAGGACCCGGCGAGCAGCCGCGCCTAAGAGCTGGTACTCCATAAACACCTCTCCTACCCTACGTTCGTACGCATTGCAACGCCTCCCCTGAGGGGCTCCAAAACCGGTCATTTCAGAACTGAGCAGTTGTGGACAGACGAGCGTTATTTCGACAACGTATCTTGGGTGCGTTGATGGTAAGCCCTATAGCGGGTGGCACGTTGGCTGGTAGTCGCCAGTCTTCAGACGACACCCCAACGTGCCTGCTGGGACGGAACTGGCTTCGGTGACATTGCGCTCCTGAGCAGTGCAAGCTGCATGTGGTTCGAATGGAGTATCGCAAGGAAAGGCATGAACCGGAAATGGTGGCTCGCGCTGGACGCGTTTGAGATTATGAAAACAGGGCGACACTTTTGGATAACTATCGAACCGAGGATCCTCAGATGAAATTGAGCAGTTACAAAACTTTTGCCATATTCGCCGTTACAATGGCGCTGGCAATCCAACCTCTATCGGCCCAAGCGCGGTCCTATAAGGTCCTTTACAGCTTTACCAACGACTCCGCAGCCGGCGAGCATCCGTCGTCATCCCTCGTCCGGGACCCTAAAGGCAATCTGTACGGAATCGCGCTCGGTGGGACCTTCGGCAACGGAATAATCTTCAAGCTCAATAGTACTGGGCACGAGAGGGTGCTCCACAACTTCAATGGATCAGATGGCTATGGCGAAGTTCCCGATTCGATGTCATTCCGCGATTCGGCTGGTAACCTTTTTGGCACGACATTCCAGGGCGGAGCATACAATGCCGGCACCGTGTTCAAACTGGATGCTCAGGGACGCGAAACCATCGTCCACAATTTCTGTCCAAAAACCCCTTGTACCAGAGGGGCCTATCCTGGCGGAGTGATTTCCGGCAAGAACGGAAGTCTTTATGGGATAACTTACGCAGGTGGAAATTACTCTTGCAATATTACTGGGTGCGGCACGGTGTTCAAGATAAATAGTAAAGGTGTTCAAACCCGAGTGCACGCCTTCGGGGGCCCAGACGGCCAAAGTCCAAATGCCGGACTGGTTCTCGACGCGTCCGGGAACGTCTATGGCACCACGGCGTATGGTGGCGCTTACGGGCGCGGCACGGTGTTCAAAATGACACCAACCGGGCAGGAGAGTGTGGAATATAGCTTTGACGGTGCCGCGAACGGTGCGTACCCGAATGGGGGTTTGTACCGAGACGCGGAAGGAAATCTTTATGGGACTACTTATCAGGGTGGAGCGTACAACTACGGCACCATTTTCAAAATACCTGCGTCGGGCCAGTTCACAGTTTTGTACAGTTTCCCAGGCGGCGAGGCCGGCGCAAATCCGTATGCCGATCTGAATCTGGATCAACAGGGAAATATTTTCGGCACGACGTACTGGGGCGGATCGCACAACTTTGGAACTATTTTCAAGCTTGATGCGAACGGAAATGAAACGGTACTCCATAACTTCGGGAAAGAAAGGGATGGCGTACATCCTTCAGGCCTCATAATCGACGCAAGCGGAATCCTATACGGCACGACGTACCAGGGCGGTGCTTACAATTACGGCTCTATTTTTGAATTAGTGCCGTGATCGGGTGCACGCCCGACGCGATTTTACTTTTGTGCTGTTCGGCGAGAACGCTCGTTGCGGCGAAATCGCTTCATCAACACCTGGATTCGCAGTGGTACTATTTCGGCTCTTCGGAGAAACGAGACGATCAGACGCGAAGAAGCTTACTCCGTCGGCTAAGTTCTGCAATAGGCAGGCATCAAGGTTCGGTGTGACTCCGATCACGGGTTGGAGCACCGTAGGAGGCTGTGTGAGACCCTCTTAGCCTGGATCGTTGGCGTAATGTCTCTGTTTTCGTCAAGCGACCTCGAAAAGCTAACGGCTTCAGAGTAAAGTATTAATGTGAAGAGAGTTTTTCTGGCTCCAATCGTCCTGACCCGCAAATGAAAAAGCCGGTGCGTATTGTTGTTCTTCTCCTCTGTCCCGCGCTCTTCTCGCTGAACGCACTTGCAAATTGTCGGGTACCCGAAATCAAAGCAAACGGGGAATTCTTCAAGAGCGACTTGGTATTCACGGGTACGGTGCTGTCAGAACGCTATAGAGACGGCCCAGGGGTCCAGGATACTGGTGGTTGGTACTACCGAATACGGGTGCTGCAGATATTTAAGGGGCCTATCCTCAAGCAATTCACCGTCTATACAGAGGACGCGTCCAACCGCTTCCCCCTTGAGAAAGGTCGCGACTACCTGCTCTTTGGTTTGCGGTGGCACGGACGCCTTGAAATCGACAGTTGTGGCAATTCGGCACTCTTATCCGACGCGGCAAAATCTATCCAGCAGATTCGAAGCATCGCAACTACGCAAGACGGTGAAATCGAGGGGTGGCTTGCTCCAGAGACGGCCGGAGTTGACCTATCTGGAATTCACGTGGTGATTCGCAGTGGATCGCAAGTTTATCGCGCACTCACCGACAAAGATGGCTACTTTCAACTTCGTGCTCCCAAAGGTAGCTACGTGGTGGACTTCAGCAACCATGAATACTATTTGAATGGCGGAGATGAGTTTTGGTACGGTCCCGTGCGTTTTAGGTTGCACGCGGGAGAATCAGCCGCTCTCCAGATGGTTTCGGTTCGACACCCCAAGAAATAGCGCAGTTGTCGATAAATCTTAGTACCCTATCGACAAGTGCGCCGGCGCGGAGGATCGGCGGGAGGCCCAAGTGTTTCGCGCCGGGGCACTTGCGATAGGGGGATTTGTACGAAGCCGCTGGCGCGGCGGACGCGGTGAAGCTATGGGTTTTGCATGGGCGGTTCTCGATTTGTTCGTCGAGCAGGTGGGTTGGACTGGGTTATAAAACAAGTCGGTGGGAGTTTCGATAACTGCGAAGAGACGATCAGGGGAGGATGATTTACGACCGTAATTGCTGGAATGATGTGGATGGCGATGAGCGAAGACACCACGTCTGTCGGAGCGGAAGCTCGCGTTGTGGAGAGCGGCATGGTTCGTTGGTTAGGAAGAGTCAAGGCGTGGTCTCCACGGAGTTCGATGACAGGTAGTAAGTACAGAAAGTCTTTCGACGATGACCATGGGGGTGGAACATTTTGGACAGCGGAAACATGTGGGCTGGGTAGGTGAGGAAGTGGTGGCTGCGGGGGGGTGCGGCGTCGGATGGTGCGCGAGCAGTCGCTGACAGAGGGGCAGGAGAGTGGTACGCCGGCGATTGGCCAGGAAACCGAAAGAGCGGATGCGGACAAAGCCGCGGGGCAGGACGTGGAGCAAGAAGCGGCGTAGGAACTCTTGCGAACCGAGCGTCATGGTTCGCTTCTTATTTCCGTGGGCATAATCCTTCCAGCGGAAAGTAACCTGATCCTGCTCGAAAGCCACGAGGCGGTGGTTGGTGATGGCCACGCGATGGGTGTAGCGGGCGAGATAGCCGAGCACATGATGGGGACCACCGAAGGGTGGCTTGGCGTAGACGACCCAGTTCTGACGGAACAAGGGGCGCAAGAAGGAGCGGAAGGCTTTGTCCTGGGCAAGGGGTTGAAGAGTTCCGGCGAAGGTAAGTTGGTGTTGCTGGAATCGTCGCTTCAAGCCGGCGACGAACTTGCCGCGGAAGACGCGACTGAGCACGTGGACGGGCAGAAAGAACGGATAGCGGGGATGAATCCAGCGGGTGCCGTCGGGTGAGAGGCCACCGGCGGGAATGACACAGTGAACGTGAGGATGAGCCAGTAGATTCTGTCCCCAGGTGTGTAAGACAGAAAGGAAGCCAATGTCGGCTCCCAGATGTTTGGGATCGGCGGCAATCTCCAGAAGAGTTTCCGCACTGGCGCGGAACAAGAGGTCATAGAGGACCTTTTTGTTCTGCAGCGCCAGTGGTGAGAGTTGGTGAGGCAGAGTAAAGACAACGTGGACATAGGGGACGGGCAGCAGTTCCTGCTGCCGAGCCATGATCCAGCGATCGCGAGCGCCGCTCTGACACTTGGGGCAATGGCGATTGCGACAACTGTTATAAGAGGTGGTGCGATAGCCACAGCGTGGGCACTGATCGCGATGCCCACCGAGTGACGCCGTACGGCAGCGAGCGATCGCACGCAGTACTTTCCGATGAGCCCAGTGGAACCAGCGGAAGCTGCTCTGGATGAAGCGATCGCCTTCGGCGCGAACGATATCGGCCACCTCGAGGAGGGGCCGAGTCATTTTTTCTTGAGCCTCCGGGAACGTTGGACGGCGTCGAGGCTGGAGACTTCCAGGGTGTCGAGCGGATTGGGGATGGCCTGCAGATGCTTGGGCGAGAGATGCAAGTAGACGAGTAAGTTGGGTCACAGAAAAAGGAGGTCCCCGTGACCCAACTACGCCAAAAAATGCTGGAGGAACTCCAGCGCCGTAATTACTCCCATCGTACCGCAAGAACCCTACGTTCGCATCGTCCGTGATTTCGCGGCGTATTTTCACCAGCCGCCCGACAAGCTCGGCCCCGAGCAAATCCGGCAGTATCAGGCGCATCTGTTCCAGACCAAGAAACTGGCTCCGGCCACGGTCTCGCAGTATGTGTCCGCCTTGCGCTTCCTGTTCATCAAGACATTGCACCGGCACTTTCTCGCCGAGCATATTCCGTTTCCAAAATCCTGCAAGCGACTGCCGACCGTGCTCAGCCCGGAAGAGGTGGCTCGACTGATCGACTCGGCTCGCAATCTCTATCACCGCACCCTGCTCATGACCTTGTATTCCACCGCCATGCGCCGTGCCGAACTCTGTCGTCTCAAAGTGCATGACGTCGACAGTAGTCACGATCCGGGGACTGCCGCACTTCTTCACCACATGCCGAACATCGACTTCCAGTTTGGGGGAATAAAGCGAGTCCAGAGTTGTGGCCACGGGCAGAGGCCGAGCTGCGCTCGGCTGGACGGACGAGGGCGTCCGTCCCTACGCAACCCAGGACGGGGCAGAACCCCGTCCCCACACAAGAGAGCTCACCGCTCAACGGCGATCACGGCAACCCACAGCGCGAAACCCGAGTTTTTCTTCTGGAAGGTTCGAAATCGGGAAACGATCGCGCTCCCGGCCTACTGCAAAACCCGCTTGCCATGGATTACCGTGACGATCAGCACCTCGTCCTGTTGCAATCTGTAAATGATCCGGTAGCTGTAGACGACAAGTTCGCGAATGTTCTCATCGTCAAACTCAGGTACTTTGCGGCCTGCCTGCGGGAAGCGCGCCAGAATCCTTGTCTGGTTCACAATGCTCTTGAGAACAACGCCCGCATAGGCAGGGGAATCGGCGGCAATTTAGTCGGTGATGGAATCGAGGTCCTGGGCAGCGCGACTCGACCAGACTATTCGGTGAGCCATTTACTGAAGCGACTCTCCACTTCTTCCTGCGAGAGAGTACCGTTGACGCGGGCATCTTCCAGCCCGCGACGCACCTTGTCGAGAACGTAGAGGTGGTACTGGAGGTCTTCCACCGAGACATTGTCCGGCAGCCTGTTCAACAGCGGTTCAACATCCTGTTTGACGGTGCTCATGGTACTCCTGCCGAAAATAATACCATGCCGGCAGTCCGGCGATTACGCTATAGCGAATTCAGAGTTGCTGTGGTCGCGGCAGGGGCGGAGCTTCGCTCGACTGGACGGGTCCTGAGCGAAGTCGGACGAGGGCGTCCGTCCCTACGCAACCCCGGACGGGGCAAAGCCCCGTCTCCACACAAGAAGGCTCACCGCTCCACCGCAATCACCGCGATCCACTGCCCGTTCCGTTCTTTGCGATAGGCGATGCTTCCGCCAAGACGTTGCGCAATATCTTCGGGCAGCACGTCGCGATGGTAGCCAAAGAATTTTTCCTTGATACGCTGCCACGCATCCCAATTCTCCAGCAGCGGATGCGGCGGCTGGTACTTGGTGGAGAAGGCGACGAGGAGGTCGTAGCGATCGCGACCCCTGACCGCTAGATCGATCTGGGGCAGAGAGAAATCTTCGATTCGCGACACCTGGAAAGGCTGACTGGCATTGGCGTTGATATAGCCGAGCCAGGGCCGGGTGAGTTCGTCCGACGCGGGCCATGCGGTGAGAACGCGCTCACCGGAATATCGCATCGCCAGGAAACGGCTCGCTTCCGCATGCATCACGATGTAGTCGCGATAGGCCAGATTGTCTTCAAGAGAGAATCCGTACGGCGGATTGCTGAAAAGACCCGCGACAAACACAATCGCGACCGCACCCACAATCAATTTCCAATAGCGCACGCGCCGCCACAGCGTCGCGACTAAGGCCAACATCACCAGCGGGACGACGGGCAACAGGTAGCGAGCCAGAACCGCGCCGCCTACTACCGACATAAACGCCAGATAGGCGAGCAATACAGAGAGAAATGCCGCCTGTATCCAAAACGCAATGCGCGGACGGGCAACTCCGCTCACTTTATCGTCCACCATCCGCGGCGGACGAAGCATGGCCAGCAATCCCGCCAGCGTGAGCAGATAGAGGCCGAAATATCCGAAAAGTTGCCAGAGCCTGAGTCCTAGCGCAAGCGGAATGCGCAGAGGATTGAGCGTCGCGGCAACGTTGTAGCGGAAAAACTCAGGGTTGCCCAGCAGAAAGCCCGTCTTCGCGTAATGGAAGGCGTACCAAGCCGCCAGCGGCGCTGCCGGAAGCAGCAGATAAAGCCAGTACGTGTGTCTGCCCCGGGGTGGAAGAATTTCAAGCGCCTTCCAACTTTGCTTCCAACCAGGGCGAACTAAATAGCCGAGCAGTTCCCAAGCCAGGAGCGCGAGCGGAGCCAGGATCGCAGTCTCTTTCGCGAGCGCGGCCAGCGAGAACCAGAGGGCCTGCTTCCACGGACGGTCTTCTATATACGCGGCCAACGCCCAGAACGTAAATCCGGCGGCCGGCAAGTCGACCTGCGCCATGGAACTCTGCGTGAAGTACACCGGATAAAGCGCCACTAACGCGGTTGTCGCCCACGCCACCGGCAAATTGGCGGCGATTCGCGAAAGCCGAAATACTGCCAGCAGCGAGAACGCAGACAGCGCCAGCATCGCCGTGCGCGTGACCAGCGCGGAGTATCCAAAGACGCGCCACGCCAGCGCCAGCCACGCCATCACCAGCGGAGGATGGGCATTCGATGGCGTGGACTGCGGGATGAGCGTGCCGGTGAGAAACAAATCGCGCGCGGCCGGAATGTAATAGCCTGCTTCATCCCAGAAATAAGGAAGGCGCAGAAGGGGCGCATGCAGAAGCATCAGTCCGGCAAAGAACAGCGCAAACAGCAGAAACTGCCGCGGCCATGCGGAGGATGCTGGTAGAGATTTTGTTTTCAGATCAGAGTGCAACGCCCGCCGCGCAGCCATCGTTGAACGGTGCATCAGTGAACAGGTCCGCCTGGGGCGCGTGGATCAAGTTTGATCTCGCCGAACGCGGACTCGTAGTTCGTCACGTTCTGCTGCAAGAGCGCCATGAGGGCCTTGGCTTGTTGCGGACTGAGATAAATCCCCTGGAAATTTCGCAATTCCACCTGGGTCTCCGAGCTCTGCTGCATCGTCCCGAAAACGAGGAAAAAATCCCAGACATTCACACGGATCTGCACGCTGTTGGAGTAGGCGTCGCGGTAGTCTGGGGTTTGCACGAACTTCACATTCGGTTGGTTCGCTGTATTCATTCACGCAGTGTAACGCCTGGGTCGAGTTCAGGGCAAAGCCGGGTGATTGGAATTTTGTAATTTGGCAATCGGGCAATTGCGCAATTTAAGACCGCGCAGATTCTCAGATTCACAAATTACACGATTGCAAAATTACCAGATGAATCTGGCGCTACTGCACGGTCAGCGTCGTCGAGCCGGAAGCGCCGCCTAGATTCGCGGTGATGTTGGCGGTTCCCGCGCCGGTGGAGTACGCGACGCCACTGCGAGTCACGACTGCAATCGCGGGATTCGACGTCGTCCACTGCACATACGGCGTCGCGACCTGCGTCGTCGTATCGCTGAACGTCACCGTCGCTGTGAAGGACTGCGTCAGGCCAAGCGCTAACCCAGGATCGGCGGGTGTGACCGTCACAAACTGTGGAGTGGCCGCGGTAACGATCACCGAGACTACGCCGCTGACGCCGCCCGCTGTGGCAGTAATGTTGACGCTTCCCGGCGTCAGTCCTGTAACTACTCCCTGGCCGGTAACACCGGTAACGTATCCCGGGATTCCCGGATCATTGCTGATGGTGGCGACTGCCGGCTTGGCAGAGGACCATTCGACTGAACTGGTCAGATCCTGCCTGCTGCCGTCCGCAAAAGTGCCAATCGCAATCAAGCCGTAAGGCGCCAGCTGGGCAAAGCTGATGGGAGGCGGTGGAGTGACTGGATCCAAGGGAGGACAATTCGACAGCGGATTCGAGACCCCGGCCGCGCAGATATCAATCTGGGTCAACGCTCCGGGATTCACGAGTAGTGTGCCCGAACCAGTTTGCGAATTCGCGGTTGCGCTGACGCTCGTCTGGCCGGGCCCCGCTGCGGCGGCGTAGCCGAATGAACTTACGGTTGCTACGGCGGCATTGGTCGACGTCCAATCGGCGATCAGCGTAAGGTCTTGCTGGGTCCCATCGCTGAAAGCGCCGGTTGCAACAAATTGATGGCCGCCTCCTAATGGGACCGAAGCATTTCCGGGACCAACGCTGATCCCGCTCAGTTGGGCGTCGCTAACGTTCAGGGGAACGGAGGCAGTAGCGAGATTTCCGTGCGCATCGGAGAAACTGGCCGAGATGTTGGCTGTGCCGGTCGCTACTCCCGTCGCAAGCTCCTGCAATCCGCTGGCATAGACTACGGTTGCGACTGCGGTATTGTCGCTGGACCAGGCCGACGCACTGCTGATGTCCTGCTGGAAGGCGCCGCTACTGTCAGAAAACGTAGCGACGGCAATGACATTCTGGGCAAAGTTCGCAGGAATTGTGGCATTCGAAGGACCGACTGTGAGCGCCTTGATCGTCGAATCCGAAACTGTCAGCGATGTGCTGCCGCTCTGCCCAAGGTCCGCGGAGATGGTCGCCGTGCCCGGCCCGGCCGCGATCGCCAACCCGGTGGACGCTCCGATGCTCGCCACGGCGGAATTCGATGAGCTCCATGCAATGCCCGGTGTGCGAGTAACGTCGAGCGAACTGCCGTTCTCGAAGACTGCTACTGCGCGCATCTGGTAATTGGTAAGATTGCCAATTTTTCGGGCTGGAACAACATTGAGCGTCGCCACTGAAGTCGCATCCACGCTGGCGGTGGTAGCTCCGTTGACCGAGGCCGAGCTGGCAGTGATCGTCGTGCTCCCGAGTCCAGCGCCCGTCACGACACCGATCGAATTGACGCGAGCGATCGCCGGACTGGAGGAAGTCCAGTGGACCGTTCCGCTGATGTTCTGCTGCGTGCCGTCGTCGAAGCTTCCATTGGCGGCGAATTGCTGGGAAGTTGCCAGTGGCACGGTCGAGCTCGCAGGTGTCACGGAGATCAAGACCAGATTCGCATTCGACACAGTCAGAGACGAGGCCGAACTGCTAAGCGTCCCAAGCGAGGCCGAGATGCTGGTCGAGCCCGGAGCTGCAGCCAGCGCCACACCTTGCGTGCCGGGCGAAGTACTGACGCCGGCAACCGCGGGCTGGGTGGAGTTCCACGCCACCAACGAGGTGATATCAGGAGAAGTGCCGTCGTTGTAGGTGCCGGTCGCGGTAAATTGCTGGGCTGTGTCCTTCGCGATCTGCGCGCTCGATGGACTGATTGTAATTCCCGTCAACTGCGGAACGACGGTGAGAACGGTGCTGACTTGAAATAGTTTCTGCGTCTGTGGATCCGTAATCGTTCCCGTAATAATCACCCTGCCGGAACCGACCCCGGTTGCCACGCCTTTGCTGTCAACGGTGGCCACGGTCGCATCCAAGCTCGCCCAAGTCATCTGGCTCGTGATGTCCTGCGGATTGCCGAAGCTGTAGTGACCAATCACATCGAAGGGCTGGGTAGTCGCCGGAGACTTGCTCAGTGTAATGGTCGGGTTGGACGGCGTCAGGGAGACGCTGGTCAGGCTCGCGCCGCCACCAGTCCCTAGCAGCCCATTCTTGCCTCCGCAGCCACAGAGAGCAATCATTACGCACATTATTGTGGAAAAAACCAAAGTGGACAGAGGCGAACGTCTAACCATTCAGAGCACCTGCAAGCGGGTCGAATCGCCCGCATTCAAATTAACGTCCTTGTGTTTCAATGTGTTTCAATCTTGCCGTTTCTAACTCGACAGCCGCCGCGCGCCTCTACTTTCCTGAACCGGAACCCGCGCCCGGCGGCGTTTCTTTCGTGGCTTCGCGAACCTTTGTATCCGGCGCCTTGATCTGAAGTTTCAGCCAATCAAAAACCCGCCCGCCGGAAGCGATCTCACTGTAAAATGCCGCGCTGGTCTCAAACCGGCGATGCTCCGCGGTTGCGGGGAGCGCTTCCTCTATGCGCTTCTTCGCTTCTTCCGGCGTGCTGTCCGAATCGTCGTTCAGTTGGCTTAGCCGGATGCGCGCCGTCTTCAGTGCCGGCAGCAGCTTCACCGGATCGAAATCGGCGACCTTTTTCAGGAACTCGGGCTTCGCGTAGGCCGGGCGCTCTTCCTCCGGAATCACCGCCGATTTTTGCATCCAAACTGGCCAGTCTCCCCACGGATCAAGCAAGTCGATGGCTTTGATTCGCGAATCGACCGAAGCGGCCATCACGGCAATCGTCCCGCCCGCCCCCACGCCGAACACACCGGCATTGCTCATATCGAAGTCGCCACGCTCGGCCAGATAGTTCAAGACCATCTGCACGTCATGCGCCGACTTAGCCAGCGATTCCTGTAGTTCGCTGACAAACCACTCTTTCATCGGCCGGTCATGATAGCGCTGTCCTGTAAGCGCCGGAACCAACCCGACGGCCGCGTAGCCACCGCTCGTCGTGCGCTGGCACCAGCCATCGTCCTGGAAGCGATCGGTGTCAGAGGGATGACCGTAGATGTAAATTGCGACCGGAGTCTTCCGCACGTTCACGGGACGCACGACATAAAGATAAATTCGATCTCCCGGACGCCATTGCACCGCGACAAACTCGCGCGTGAATTCCTTCTTGTCGGCGGTTTCAAGCAGTTGCGGCGGGTCGGCACGCAGTTGGCTGGCCTTGAGAGCGGCGTTGGAGAGGTCCTCTACGCTCTTGCTGGAGGCAGCGTTGGGGTCGATTACAGTCACCCTCTGACCTGGACAGACCAGAGGACAAATAAGAAACATAAAGAGGAGAACGGAAACCGCCAAGCCCCTTGAGCCCGCACAATTCATAAGGTGTTTGTTCTCGATAGATGGAATGCGCTTCATCTGATTTAGACGAGCGGGGCCATACCACGAATAGCCCTCACAAAACGAAGCAGGCTGGCCCGTCAGGTCAGCCTGGCCCACGTTAACTTTAAACTTACCGTCAAGTTACTGGCGAATGCTGACCAGTTCCTTGGTGGTATCGGTGTGATAGTCAAGATCGGCTTGGTTGGTGAAAACCGCGCCGTGCACGTCGCCGCCAACTTCGGTAGCGGTAACATTGCCATTGTGCGGAGCACCGGCGACGCCCGTGGGTGTGAAGTGCGAGTGGAACACACTCAGACCCGGTTCACCCGTGCACAGTCCGGTGGTGTTGGTGCAGACGAACGGAACGAAATCGGCAGTCGTGTTGTTGACTTCGTTCTGGGCGGCCGTTACCAGGGCTTGGGTGTTCGTCAGGTTGGCGCCAGCGGCGTCGGTCACAGCGCGAATAATCGACCACGCGCCGTACGAGCCGTTGCGAACGTTGGGAAGCGAGGTGCCCCCAGCTGCAATGCATGGTGCGATGCACAGAGGCAGTTGACCAGGGCCGTAGGTCACTCCGTCAGAGACGTAGGTGCCGTAGGCGGCGTTGATGGGATCCACTCCATCCAGCGTGACGTAGCGGCCATGGCCGCTCGCGCCCCCGATGGGGTTCACGTTGCCGAAGGAGAAGAAGGCGTAGCCGATGCTGTCCGCAAGGTTCTTGACACCACCGACATTGCTGACGCCGCTGATCTCGGCGCCGGTACCGATGGCACGATAACGAACCGAGCCACCGGGGCCCGGCAGAAACAGCGGATCGGGGCAGTTCGAGCCCAGCGCGCAGGCGTTGCCCAGATTGACACCGGTTTCCTGCGAGGCCGCGTTCGGGATTTCCTTCAGGGTCTCCGTGGTGCGGAAGACGTTGAATTCAGTGGTAGTCATCGTGCCCGAAAGGGGCTCGC
>Ga0209890_10000833_pt1 | contig 14353 bp, 12 predicted proteins | sample OrgsoiDNA2013049_FD_185799 | JGI IMG/M metagenome (GOLD analysis project Ga0209890, IMG submission 185799) | Permafrost soil microbial communities from the Arctic, to analyse light accelerated degradation of dissolved organic matter (DOM) -... | ecosystem: Environmental > Terrestrial > Soil >...
CCAGGGACGTGGCGCCGGCTCGTGCCAGCTCCTCGCGGGCGGCCGAGCGCCCGACGCCTTGGGGGGCGTCGTAGCCGAGCCAGGCGATCACGGCCACGTGCCCACCGGGTGCCGCAGAGCGCGCGGCGTCGTACATGGCCCGCGCCTGCACCGCCGGGGCGCGGTCGCGAACGTCACCGAGGCCGGTGTTGAAGTTGTCAGCCCGATTGGCGACCCCGGGCACCAGCACCGCGATCCGGTCGGCGGTCGCCAGATCCCCGAACACCTCGACGATCCGGCCGTTGCCGCGCGGGTCGAATGCCAGGAACTGGCGCCCCTGCCCGGTCCACTGCGCGTACGGCGCCCCGGCGGTCTGCATCGCGCGCTGGTTGACGTCGTACATGCGGGTCAGAGCAGCCGGGTCGCTCGGGTTCGGATGCCAGACATCCGACCCGAACTGGCCCGCGACCGCCGCACCCGGGGTGAACAACAGCAGCGCCAAAGCAAGCAACATCACGGCAGTGACGGAGGCAGCGCTGAGCGCCCTCCAGCACCACCGCATCAGTCAGCCTCCACACCACGCTCGGGTTCCGCCCGAACGGGCGATCACTTCATAGTAACGAACTTTCCCCAACGCCACTGCCAGGAACCAACAGCGAGCACGATGGCGGGCGTGCCACGCTGCCTCCGGTCAGCTGACCGGCAGCGGGCTTGTGAGGTCTGTCACGCTGCGAAATCCCTCGTGTGCCAGGTCCCGTATCGTTTTCGGCGACACCTAGCGATAGTGGACTGAGGGAGACCCATGGGCGCCGTTGACATCGCAAGATGGCAGTTCGCCATCACGACCATCTACCACTTCTTCTTCGTCCCGGTCACGATCGGCCTCTCGGTCATCGTGGCTGGTTTCGAGACCACCTGGGTACGCCATCGCAACCCCGAGATGCTGCGGCTGACCAAGTTCTTCGGCAAGCTCTTCACCATCAACTTCGCCCTCGGTCTGGTCACCGGCATCGTCCAGGAGTTCCAGTTCGGAATGAACTGGAGCGACTACTCGCGCTTCGTCGGCGACATCTTCGGTGCACCGCTGGCGATCGAGGCACTGCTTGCGTTCTTCCTGGAGTCAACCTTCCTCGGCCTGTGGATCTTCGGGTGGGACAAGCTCCCGCCCAAGCTGCACGCGGCCTGCATGTGGCTTGTCGCCCTCGGCACGCTGTTGTCGGCCTACTTCATCCTCGTGGCCAACTCCTGGATGCAGCACCCCGTCGGCTACCGCTTCAACCCGGCGACCGGGCGCGCAGAGCTGACCGACTTCGTTGCGGTGCTCACCAACAAGGTCCAGCTGGTGACGTTCCCGCACACCATCGCCGGGGCCTACATGGTCGGTGGTGCGTTGGTCATGGCGGTCGGTCTGTGGCACCTTCGCAGCCCGGACGTCGGTCACAACGCCAGCATGTACCGGCGGGCCACTCGAGCCGGCGCCTGGTTCACCCTCGTCGCGGCGCTCGCCGTCATGGTCTCCGGTGACCTTCAGGGCAAGATCATGACCCAGGTTCAGCCAATGAAGATGGCCTCCGCCGAGGCGCTCTACACCTCCGAGGCCAGCAACGCACCGTTCTCCCTGTTGACGATCGGCTCGCTGGATGGCAGCCGGGAAAAGTTCGCGGTCAAGGTGCCGAACCTGCTCAGCTTCCTGGCCACCGGACGCTTCGACGGTCCGGTCAAAGGCATCAACGAGCTCAAGGCCGCCTACCAGAAGCAGTACGGCGCAGACCCGAAGGCCCGAGTGTTCGCCGACAGCTACACCCCGACCATCCCGCTCACCTACTGGACGTTCCGGCTCATGATCGGGCTCGGGATGGTGGGCGCCCTGATCGCCATCGCCGTGCTGTGGTCAACTCGCCGCGACCGGATCCCGCGCCACCGTCTGTGGTTCTGGGCAGTCCTGACGACCCCGCTGCTTCCGTTGCTGGCCAACAGCTTCGGCTGGATCTTCACCGAGACCGGCCGACAGCCCTGGCTGGTCTTCGGCGTCATGACAACCTCCAGCGGCGTCTCCCCCGACGTGTCAGCCGCAGAGGTGTGGACCTCGCTGATCACCCTCACCCTGCTGTACGCCGGCCTGGCGGTTATCGAGACGAAACTGCTGCTGCGCGCCATCGTGGCCGGTGCGCCGGAGTTCGAAGAGCCCGTCGACCCCGCCGACAGAGACGAGAACGCACCTCTCGTCTTCGCCTACTGACATCCGCTGATCGAGACACCCAGGGACATCATGGAACTCACCACCGTCTGGTTCATCCTGATCGCCGTCTTGTGGACCGGCTACTTCGTCCTGGAGGGCTTTGACTTTGGGGTCGGCATGCTGATGCCGGTCCTGGGCCGGGGAGAGCAGGGCGAAGCCAGAAAGCGGGTGCTATTGAACACGATCGGCCCGGTGTGGGATGGCAACGAGGTGTGGCTGCTCACCGCCGGTGGCGCGACGTTCGCCGCGTTCCCGCACTGGTACGCCACCATGTTCAGCGGTCTCTACCTGCCGCTGTTGATCATCCTGGTCGCCCTCATCATCCGAGCGCTCGGCTTCGACTACCGCAGCAAGGTGGACGACCCGACCTGGCGCAAGTGCTGGGACATCGCCATCTTCGTCGGTTCGGCCCTACCCGCACTCCTGTGGGGCGTCGCCCTGACAAACGTCGTACGGGGCCTGCCGATCAACGGCGACAAGCAGTTCACCGGCAACCTGTTCACCCTGCTCAACCCGGTCGGGCTGCTCGGGGGAGTTACCACCGTGGCGCTCTTCCTCACCCACGGCGCGATCTTCATCGCACTCAAGACCGAGGGCGATGTCAGGCACGAGGCGCGGCGGTTGGCGGTCAAGGTCGGTGCAGTGGCGGCTGTGCTCGCGGTTGCCCTGCTTGTCACCATCAACGTGTCGACCGGTTCAGCCGCATCGTGGATCGCCTCGGTCGTGGCGGCAATCGCCTTGCTCGCGGGTTTGTTCGCCGCCTCGCGTGATCGCGAAGGGTGGGCTTTCGTCGGCACGTTCGTCGCGATCGCGGCTGCGGTGGCCACCCTGTTCCTGGCGCTGTTCCCCGACGTGATGCCTTCAACGACCAACGCCGCCTGGTCCCTGACGACGACGAACGCGAGCAGCACGGCATATACGCTCAAGATCATGACCTGGGTCGCAGCGATCTTCACCCCCCTGGTCCTGGTGTACACGTCGTGGACCTATTGGACCTTCCGCAAGCGGATCGGCACCCAGCACATCCCATCGACCAGCGCAAGCATCCCAGCCACCGGTGTGGGCCCACCTCGCTGATGCGCCCCTTCGACCCCCGGCTGATGACCCGGTTGCCCGCCACGCGACGGCCAGTGCTCGCCCTTGGGGCGATCGGTCTCGTGCAGGGTCTGGCGACGATCGCCCTCGCGTTCGCCATGACCACCCTGGTCGTCAACGTCGTCGAGGGCCGCCAGGTGCTGACACCCGGTCTGTGGCTCGTGGGCCTGTTCGCTGCCCGCGCGATCCTGGCAGCGGCCAATGAGCTGGTCGGCACCTGGGCCGGCGTGCGGGTGTCCACGATCCTTCGGCAGCGTCTCATCCAGGCTTGGCTGGAGCGGGACGCGGACTCGCGTCCGGAGGCAGGACGTGCGCAGGCCCTGGCAAATCAAGGGATGACGAGCATCGAACCGTATTTCGCCCGCTACCTGCCAGCGCTGGTCTCCGGCGCGTTCCTGCCCCTGCTCGCCATCGGCACCCTGGCGTTCGTCGACTGGCCCAGCGCCCTGATTGTCGCGTTCACCGTCCCGCTGCTGCCCGTCTTCGCGGCTCTGATCGGGCGCACGACCCAGGAGTCGACCCGGAGTCGGTGGCGGTCGCTGTCGGCTTTGTCGGGCCATTTCCTCGATGTCATGCGGGGCCTGCCGACCCTGGCGTCATACGGGCGGGCGCAGGCCCAGGTGGAGTCCATCGCCACTGTGAGCCGACGGCACCGGCTGGCTACCATCAGGACGTTGCGGCTGGCCTTCATGAGCTCGGCGGCACTCGAGCTGCTGGCCACCATCTCTGTGGCACTGGTCGCCGTGACCGTCGGCATCCGTCTTGCCACCGGATCGATGCCCCTGCACAGCGCGATGTTGGCAATTCTCCTGGCACCGGAAGCCTACTGGCCGATCCGTCGGGTCGGCACGGAGTTCCACTCCGCTGCCGACGGGGCCGAGGCTCTGGGCGACGTCATGGCCGAGATCGACCCCACCCTTCCCGGGCTGGACACCGTCGAACGCCCCATATCGGCGCTCAACGCAAACAAGACGCACGCCGGGCCGCGCCCCGTGATGGTCGAGGGGGTGGGGTACGCCTTCCCGGGCACGAGCACAGAGGTGCTCAGCGACCTGTCCTTCACAGTCCCGATCGGGCTCACGGTCGTGACCGGGCCGTCCGGAGTCGGCAAGTCAACGCTGCTTGAGCTGCTGGCCGGTCTGCGCCGGCCGAGCACCGGCACCCTCACCGCGCCCCGCTCACACCTGGTCACCCAACGGCCCTTCCTTGCAGCCGGGACGGTGCGTGACAACCTCACCCTCGGGAACGACAGTACCGACGACCAGCTCTGGGCGATCTTGTCCGTGGTCGGGCTGGACTATCTGGTCTCGACCCTTGCGCAAGGCCTGGACACCCGCCTTGGCGACGACGGCTTCGGCCTGTCAGCCGGCCAGCGGGCCCGCCTCACCCTGGCCAGGGCCGCCCTCTCCAGCGCGCCGATGCTCCTGCTCGATGAGCCCACGGCGCATCTCGACGAGGAGTCAGCAGCGTTGGCACACCACCTGATCCAGCAGATGGCCGAGCTGCGCACCGTCGTGGCCGTTACCCACCGGCCCGAGCTGCTCACTGTGGCCGACGAGCACATCCATCTGGTCCTGCGGTCCGCAGCCGACCTGAACGCTGTCGGCACATGACGACTCCGGACCCCCGAACGACCTCTACCGACTCCGGACTGGCAATCCGGGCCGTCGCAGGCGCTGGGCTGCTCGGCGGCATCGCGACCACGTCAGGCATCGCCCTGACTGCCACCTCCGGCTGGCTGATCGTGCGCGCCAGCGAACGCCCGGCTATTCTCACGCTGCTCACCGCCATCGTGGCCGTGCGCACCTTTGGCATGGCCCGGCCGGCGTTTCGTTACTGGGAGCGCCTGCGCTCCCACGACGTCGCCCTCGCCGACCTCGCCGACCGACGCACCACGGCCTACGAACGACTCATCCCCCTGACCCCGGCGCGTCTTGGCCGCCGAGGCCGCGCCGACCTCTTGACCGGGGTCGTGGACGACCTGAGTGACGTCGTGGACGCACAGGTCAGGGTCACAGTGCCGGTCCTGTCGGCGCTCATAGCAAGCGCCGTGGCCTCGATCGTCGCAGCCACACTCTCGCCCGTGGCAGGCCTGGTCATTGCCACCATGGCGACCCTGACAGTTCCCGTGCTCGTCCTCGGCTGGCGGCTGGAGACGCGCTCACAGCAGACCCTGCTGGCTGCCCGCGCGGAGGTCGCGCGGGTCACGGCCCTGGTGTCCGGCAACGCCGGTGAGCTCCAGGCCATCGGGGCGGGTGGGCGAGCAAGGACCTGGTTGGTCACCGCCCAGGCGGACCTGTGCCGGGCGGCCAGGCGCCAGAGCCATGGGCGTGCCACGGCCGCCGGGCTCCTGCTCCTGCTGACCGCAGCCGCCACGGTGGCCATGACGGCCGCGATCCTGCCGGAAGTGGGTACGACGATCTCGACACCGGTCGCTGCGCTGTTGGTGCTGACTCCCCTCGCGCTCGGTGACGCCTTCTCCACCCTGCCCGATGCCATCCGCGCGCTCGCCCGTTCCCAGGCCAGCGCCGTTCGGCTGCACGTGCTGCTCGACCAGCAGCCGGCTGTCGCAACGGCCGGGGTCCGCCCGCTGGAGTCCAGGGCCGACCTACCGTCGCCTCTGTCCGTGAGGGAGCTCACGGCTGCGTGGGCCGGCGCGGCGCCGCAGGTCGGACCCCTGGACCTGGCGGTCGATCCCGGAACCCGGCTGGCCATTACCGGCCCCAACGGTTGTGGGAAGTCCACCCTCCTTGCTGTGCTGGCCCGGGCGCTCGACCCCACCGGTGGCACCTACTCCTTGGGCGACCAGAATGCCTTGGCGGTCGAGCTCGGGCAAGCGCGCCAGATGTTCGCCGTCCTCGACGACGAGCCTCACCTTTTCGCCTCCACCCTGCGCGCGAACCTGACCCTGGCGCGACCCGGGTCGGCCGATCCTGACCTCGTGCAGGCCCTGGGCCGCGCAGGTCTGGCCCAGTGGTTCACCGAGCTCGATCAAGGACTGGACACCATCATCGGCACGAACGGCCGCGGCGTGTCCGGCGGCGAGCGGGCGCGACTAGGACTGGCTCGAGGTCTTGTCTCCAGGCGACCGGTGCTGCTGCTCGACGAGCCCGTGGCTCACCTGGACCACGCTACGGCCGAGGCGGTCCTGGCGGACCTCACCCGTTCCACGTCAGGGCAGTCGGTGGTCATGGTCAGCCATCGCCGCGACGGGCTCGCCGGATTCGACCGCGTCATCGACCTCTCGGTGCAAAGCAGTGATCCGGCTCGAGCACAGTGAAAGCACGGATCAACGAGCCGCCTCCCGCCAGCTGCTCAGGCTCGCGTGCAGCGCCGAGACAAGCCGCTTGAAGGAGCGCCCGACGTCTTGCGGAAGCCCGAAACCGCCGTCGACTTCGAGGCTGACGAAACCGTGCAGCGCGCTGCGTACGACCCTCGTGGCGTGGATCGCCTCGTCGCCATCTAGCCCATAGCCGCGCAGGGCGGCGAACACGGCCTGCACCGCCTGTTCGCCCGCGGCCAGATGCACGGGGTCCTCGGCGTCGGGCACGCGCTGGGTGAGCGGGTAGCGGCCTGGGTAGGCCAGCGCGTACTCACGGTAGGCGTCGGCAAGAAACCCCAACGCCTCCTTGCCTGACCTGCCGGCGATAGCGGTCGAGAGTACGTCAGCAAGCTCGGCCGTCACTCGCGCGGACACCTTCTGCCGCAACGCCTCCAGGCTGCGCACGTGCTTGTACAGTGATGGCGTAGCCACACCGGTGCGGCTGGCGACGGCAGCCAGAGTCAGGACACCCCCTGGGCGCTCGTCGACCAGCTCGACCGCCGCGCTGACCACCGAGACCGTGGACAGCCTGGCCCTAGGCACCGGTGACATCAGCCAGGAACGGCAGGACCGCTGCTGCGGTAGCCTCAGGCAGCTCCACGTGCGGGTAGTGACCCGCACCCGCGATCAGCTCGAGACTGACCCGGGTGTGCTGGCCCATGAGAGCCAGGCCATCCTGGGCCGCCGCGACGGCATCGGGGAAGTCCGGGTCCTTGTTGCCCATGACGATTCGCACGGGACAGCGCAGCTCGGGGATACGCGCACGGCACCTCTCCTGCTGGGTGGCAACACCTGGGACAGCGGCCATCCGGCCAGGCTCACGCAGTGAGAGCCTCATGGCCCGCAGGTAGTCGGCGAAGTCGGCCGGCTTGGTGGCCTTGTACAGGGATGGGTAGTACAGCCGACTCCAGATCAGGGGACTGCATGTGACGATCTTCACCGCAAGACTCAGGAACGGGGAAAGTTTGCCGTCACGCAGGAAGGGTCCAACCAGGGCGAGCGCGCCAACCAGCTCGGGTTCCTGAGCGGCCGCCCAGATCGCGGCTGCGGCCGCGTTGGAGTGGCCGATGATCGTTGCCGGCCCGCCGAGGTGGCGGATCAGCGCGAGCATGTCCTCGCCGGTGGCCGGGCTGCCATAGCCAGCCCACGGTGCGCTCGACTCGCCGTGACCACGTTGGTCCATGCAGGCAACGCGGTAGCCGGCCTCGACCAGCTTCGGCGCAAGGAAACGGAAGGCAGCACGCACGTCGCCCATGCCCGCGACGCACAGAACCAGCGCCGCGTCGTCGGGTCCGGTGACGTCATAGGCCAGCCGACCGCCCGAGACGTCAAGAAACCGGGTCGAAACATCTTGGCTACTGTTCATAGCTTTCAAGCTACTATCATTAGCCTTTTGGGTCAAGACGCCAAAGAGGCGCGTCCGTGCCGCGCCGGCTCGAAAACCGTACCGAGCAACCGGATGACCACCCATTGACCCTGCACGACCTTGGTGCTCGACGATAGGCCAGCATGGCCTGGTGACCAGGTTGCCGGATGACCTCGAAGCCAAGGCGGCTGAGCGCAGACGTCTCGTCCGGACAGGGCGACAGGTCGCACCTCACCCCGATGTGCACCACCCATGACGAGACCGTCGCGTGCTTCGACCGGTGTCCTGTTCGCGGTCGGGGCGGCAGTACTGTTCGCAGTCAACGGCAACGTCAGCAAGGTCGTGCTGCTGAACGGAGTCTCCTCACTTGAGCTCGTCTCCGTACGCAGTGGCGGAACCGCTTTGATCCTGCTGGGCATCACCGCCCTGACAAGCCCCGCGGCCCTGCGGGTCAGCAGGCGTGAGCTGGGCTTCCTGGCCCTGTACGGAGTCACCGGCATCGCGATGGTCCAATGGCTCTACTTCGTGGCCATCCAGCGGATGCCCGTCGGCATCGCCCTGCTGTTCGAGTACACGGCGCCTCTGATGGTGACGTTGTGGGTGAGGTTCGTGCAGAAGGCGCCGGTAAGGTCCCGGCTCTGGCTGGGACTGGCCTGCGCGCTGGGAGGTCTGGCTCTGGTGGCCCAGTTCTGGAAGGGCATGACTCTGGACCCGATCGGCCTGATCAGCGCCATTGGTGCCGGTGCTGCCTTGGCCTGCTACTACCTGATGGGCGAACACGGCCAGCGCGAGCGCGACCCGATCTCCTTGATGGGCCTCAGTTTTGGCTTCTCGGCCGCCCTGTGGGCGATCGTCTCACCATGGTGGACATTCCCGTTCGCGCGGCTCGTCCACCGGGTCGACCTGCCCGGCGCCCTACCCGGCAGCGCCCCACTGTGGCTGATGGTCCTGTGGATCATCGTGCTGGGTAGCGTCGTCCCGTTCCTGTTGGTACTGCTCGCCGTCGCCCGGCTGGGGCCGGCCCGGGTGGGCCTGATCGGTATGCTCGAGCCGGTAGGCGCAGCCGTCATCGCCTGGATCCTGCTCGGGGAGTCCCTTAACACCGCCCAGGTCGTCGGGTCGCTCATCGTCCTGGTCGGAATCATGCTCGCCGAGACCGCCCGGCAACCGGCGCAGCCGTCGTCCGACAAGGGTGGGACGAGCACACGCCATCCCGAGGGGGCCTCGCCGTTGCCGGAGGGGATCGCGCCGTAGTGGTCAGGGTTTGTCAGTCCATCGGTCCGCTCTTGGGTCACCGACGTCGGCGGCGCAGTCGAGGACATCCCCGGGGAAGCTGTAATTCGGCGCCTGCGCGGACCCGAACACCGGCTTCTGCGCACCCACGGCCGGCTTTTCCCCGGGTACGCGCCGCAGTCTAGGAAGTTGGTGTCTGAGGGTGGCGGCGCTCGGCACCGGGTGACAGGCTCCATCGTGGAGCGGACCGCCCGGCCAGGCCAGGCGCCGTACCCGTCAGTGACCACCCCCGATCAAGGAGCGCACCGTGCCCACACGCGATGAGACCTGGCCCAAAGGCACCCCCTGCTGGATCGACCTCATGGTCACCGATCCCGACGCAGCCAAGGCTTTCTACTCCAGTCTGTTCGGCTGGGACATACAGGATGGCCCACCCGAGTCGGGCGGCTACGCCATGTGCATGATGAACGGCCGGGCGGTCACCGCCATCAGCCCCAAACCGCAGGACAACCCCTTCCCCAACGTCTGGTCCACCTATCTGGCTTCCGAGGACCTCGACGCGACCGTCACCAAGGCCAAGGATGCCGGCGGCCAGTTCATGATCGAGCCGATGGACGTCATGAGCGCCGGCCGTCTCGCGTTCGGGATGGATCCAACGGGCGCGCCCTACGGAATCTGGCAGGCCGGAGACCATCTGGGGGTCGGGATCTACAACGAGCCGGGCACTCTGATCTGGAACGACTTGATGACACGAGACTACGACGGCGCGAAGGCGTTCTACGCCAACGTGTTCGGTTACACCTACGAGGAGATCGGCGAGGGCTTCACCTACTCCACCCTCAAGCGGGCCGGTGACGGCGCGGTCGTCGGCGGCATGGGGGCCGTCGATGCCAGCATGGCGGCTGACGTTGCGTCAAGCTGGACCGTGTACTTCCGGGTGTCGGACTGTGACGCCTCGGTCACCAAGGCCGCCGAGCTGGGCGCTGACGTCGTCCGGCAGCCGTTCGACACCCCGTTCGGCCGGATGGCCGCTCTGACCGGCGCCCAGGGCGAGGCGTTCTCACTGATTCAGCCACCACCTCGGGACGAGGATGCCGGGGCGAGCTCGCCGGCCTGACCCGCAACCAAGGCGCGACACCATCACGGTCTCAGTAACCCCCTACCCGTTCGGTGTCCGACACAGACTCTGGGACAATGGCAGCTATGGTCTCGCTTGCTGACGCGTCCCCGCCCATCGCCCTCGGCGCCCTCGACGGCCGCTACCGAACAGCCGTCTCCCCACTTGTCGACCACCTCTCAGAGGCAGCGCTCAACCGCGAGCGCGTACGCGTCGAGGTCGAGTGGCTGATCCACCTCACGACCCAGGCAGTTGTTCCGGGCGTACCAAGCCTCACTGCGGACGAACAGCACCGTCTGCGCGCGGTCGTCGAGAACTTCGGCCCGAACGATGTCGCCGAGATGGCCGAGATCGAGCGCAAGACGGGCCACGACGTCAAGGCTGTCGAGTACTACCTCAAACGCCGTCTCATCGCGATCGCCGGCGGGGATGAGGTCGGCGTGGCTGGGATCTCTGAGCTGATTCACTTTGCCTGCACCAGCGAGGACATCAACAACCTCTCGTACGCACTGATGGTCAAGGGCGCCGTCGAGCAGGTCTGGCTGCCGCGAGCCACCGCCCTCGTGGGCGCCGTCACCGACATGGCCAGGGACCTGCGCGCCGTACCTCTGCTCGCGCGCACCCACGGTCAGCCCGCAACGCCGACGACGATGGGCAAGGAGATCGCCGTGCTGGCCTTCCGGATGCAACGACAGCTCGCCCGCATTAACCGGGCGGAATACCTCGGAAAGCTCAACGGGGCGACCGGCACCTATGGCGCCCACGTTGCTGCCGTGCCCGACGCGGACTGGCCGGCGATCAGCAAAGTTTTCGTAGAATCCCTTGGCCTGCAATGGAACCCGCTGACCACGCAGATCGAGAGCCACGACTGGCAGGCGGAGCTCTACAGCGACGTGGCCCGCTTCAACCGGATCCTGCACAACCTCTGCACCGACGTCTGGACATACATCTCGATGGGCTACTTCGCCCAGGTGCGTGGCCAGGGCAGCGTCGGCTCCTCGACGATGCCGCACAAGGTCAACCCGATCCGCTTCGAGAACGCCGAGGCCAACCTCGAGGTTTCCAACGCCCTGCTCGACGTACTTGCCGCGACGCTGGTGCAGTCCCGGATGCAGCGAGATCTGACCGACTCGAGCATGCAGCGCAACATCGGCACCGCCTTCGGCCACTCACTGCTCGCGATCGACAACGCCGGCCGTGGTCTGGCCGGGCTCGACGCCGTCCCGGCCGCGATGGCCGCCGACCTCGAGGCCAACTGGGAGGTGCTCGCCGAGCCGATCCAGTCTGCGATGCGTGCTCTCGGCGCGCAGGGAGTCGCCGGCATGGAGAACCCGTACGAGCGGCTCAAGGAACTCACCCGCAGCCGTCGCATCACCGGAGACGACCTGCGCGAGTTCGTCAGTGGCTTGGGCCTGCCAGTCGACGTCGAGCGGCGCTTCCTGGAGATGACTCCGCAGACGTACATCGGGCTGGCCCCGCGGCTCGTCGACTACCTCGGCACCCCCGATCAGGTGCCGCGGCACTGACCAGAGGGTCAGGCAACTGGTTCGAGGAGCACCAAGGCGATCTCTCGTGTAGTCCTGCGCTGGTAGCCGGCGTAGTTCCTGTGGCTGGCAGTAACCAGTGGCCACAACCTCTCCCGCTCTTGCGGCGTGGCTACGCGCCCGTGCATCCGATGCGTGGCTCCCCCCTGCAGCCTCACCTGGACATCGGGGTGGTCCGCCAGGTTGAGCAACCATCCGGGTGGGTGGTCATCGCCACCGCGAGATGCCACCACGACAAGAACCGGGCCCTCCTGCAGCGGTGAGGTGAGCATCACCGAGCGGGCAACACCGCTCGCGCGTCCCGTGGTGGTGAGCTCAAGCACCGGCATGCCCAGCGCCGTCCACCCCAGACGGCCGCCGCTGACCCTGAGCACGATGCGGTGAAGCGCGTTCATGGCCTTGAAACCGGCGTCGCTGAGCATGAGGCAGAACCTAGCTGCTGCGAGCACTCCTCACGGGACCGGGGCCCACGTCGGCTCAGATGGTGACCGAGCCCCTGGGAGTGTCGAACGTGACGGCCAGCAGGCCCGGAGTACCGTGCGGCGCAACGAACGTGAAGTCGATGAAGTTCGAGGTCTGGTCAGCCGGCAGGCCGAGCCACTTGCAGACACGCTCGGGGTCGCCGGCGATCTGCAGGCCACTGATGGTGACGTCGGTCGTTGCCCCGGCGGAAGGGTGCGGGCTCTGGTCGTCCCACTTGATGTAGAACGGCAGCTGCGGGTCAGCCATGAGTCCCATGACACCGAGCTGACGCCACTTGAGCTCGACACCGTCAGGGCGGCGCCGGCTGCCGACTACGGCCTCACGACCAAGTCGCTGCTCAGCCTCAGACAGGTCTTCGACTCTGACGACCCATCCCAGCCAGCCACCGCCGAGCTCGGAACGGGCGCGGACGGCCTGACCGAACGGGGCCTTGTCGGAGGCGGGGTGGTCAAGCACCTCGACAACCTCCACATAGCGATCATGGGCCAGGGGAAGAATGATGTTGCGGGTGCCGAAGCGGGGGTGGATACCACCATCGACCGGCGTCACCCCGAGTTTCTTGGCAAGGCGCTGCGCGGTCGCCGTCAGCCCATCAACTTCGGCGGCATAGGAGACGTGGTCAACTCGCATACGGCTCATCGTGGCACAGGTAACACGGTGCCCTGTACCGGGGTCCGTTCTGCTGGCTGGTCAACGCCGGCGGCGCTGCCGCACCGCTTCATAGATGACCACGGCAGCCGAGGTCGCGACATTGAGGGAGTTTGCCCGGCCAGCCATCGGGATGCGGATCTTGTATTCCGCAGCCGCCAGGATCTCGTCGGTGAGGCCGTATTTCTCGGCCCCGACGGCGATCGCGATCGGGCCCGTGTAGTCCACCTCCGTGTAGTACAGGTCCGTGTCCGGCGTCGTAGCGGCGAGCGCAATACCGTTGTCCGACAACCACGTCAACGCCTCGCCCAGGACAGCCGACGCGACCGGTACCGAGAATACCGTGCCCTTGCTGGCGCGCACGAGGTTGGGGTTGCCCCAGTCGGTGACCGGATCGACGGCCACCACGGCCTCAACGCCGGCCGCGTCGGCCGTCCGCAACATCGCGCCGAGGTTGCCCGGCTTCTCCACCCCCTGGCAGATCAGGGCCAGGGGCGCGGGCCCGACGCTCAGGTCGGCGCAGGAACGCACCACCGAGTCCACGACGGCAAGGAAACCATCAGGGCCCTCGCGGTAGGCGACCTTCTCGAACGCCACGCGCCCGAGCTGCTGGGTGTCCGAGCCCATCGCCTGCACCCGCAGCACGACGTCCCGCTGCAGGTCCGGGTCATGCATCAGCTCGGGACAGTGGTAGACCGTTCGCGGCACAACGCCCGCGTCCAGCGCGAGGCACAGCTCGTCATACCCCTCGATGAGGGTCAGTCCAGCGTCCTCGCGCGCACGACGACGACGCAGGGTGACCAGTGACTTCAGGCGGGCGTTGGCCGCCGAGGTGATGATGAGCTCGGACATAACCCGCACAGCATGCCAGCACCGGGCCATTGGGCAGAACGCAGCCATGACCAAGAACGCCGCAGACGACCGGTCCACCACCGGGCAGATGATCACGACGATGGACAACCGGTACACGATCGGGTCTGTTAACGCGTCGGGTCAAGGGTCCGGTGATCGCCATGGGGCAACGGAAACCGATGGCTTCACCGAGCAGGTGAGGTTCGAGGCCGACCAGGGGGCACCCATCGCGTGTTCGACTTCAAGGGCTGGCACCGCATTGACCTCACGGCGACCACGGGCAGCAGGCCACCGGCACCGAACGTATCCGCACATCGCCATCGCGGGCCGGGTGCGGCATCCCTGCCAGGCGCCCTTGACCTGTCCTGCCCGCCCCTGTTCCACCTCCACCTCAAAGGCGCCCGACCGCTGGATCGTGATGAGCCCCCATAGGTCGCCGGAGCCTGCGCGACAAGTTCACGTGGCGCTTCGAGCC
>Ga0209890_10000834_pt1 | contig 14349 bp, 14 predicted proteins | sample OrgsoiDNA2013049_FD_185799 | JGI IMG/M metagenome (GOLD analysis project Ga0209890, IMG submission 185799) | Permafrost soil microbial communities from the Arctic, to analyse light accelerated degradation of dissolved organic matter (DOM) -... | ecosystem: Environmental > Terrestrial > Soil >...
GCTCTGCAAGGGAGCGGATGCAAGGCGCGCGGCGCCGGGCGTGGTTGATTCCACGCCCAAGCCGCGCAACGCCGCAGACGCCCCTTGCAGAGCCAACCCAGAGGGACCGAACGGATTTGCCTTCATTCGTCGTTGTCGCCTCCTCATTGGGTCTCACCCAACTTCGTCGGCTCCGCCTCGACTGAAGGCAAATCCGTTCGGTCGCGGCCACGCGGAATACTCAGACAGGCTCCAAGCCTACAGTGGCGATGGCGGTTTCGCACCCACCGGCCCTCGCGCTGTGGAGTGCATGCGGTTTGTGCTACCGTTTCGGGTATGCGCACGAAATACATTCTCCTGTTCTTTGCCGCCTGCTGCATGCCCATCGTCGCCGGCGGAGCGTTGGCCGCCCCCCCAACCTTCGAGTCGCGGGTCGCCGCTCAGAATGCGCTCGTCGAGGAGTATTACCAATCCGAACTCAAGGCTCACCCCGAGCGTGCAACCGCCTACGGCGACTATCGTTATAATGACCGTCTGGACGAGTACTCCATCGCGGCAATCGCCGGCCAGCACGCCAACGATCAGAGTTTCCTCGCGCGCCTGGAAGCGATTCCGACCAATGGATTCCCAGAGCAGGACGCGCTGTCCCATGAAGTGCTGCGCAACACGCTCCGGCAGCGCCTGGAGAATTATTCCTTCAAGGAATACGAGATGCCGGTGAATCAAATGGAAGGTCCGCACCTTCGCCTCGCCGATCTGCCGTTGGCCGTGCCCTTCGATTCGGTGAAGCAGTACGAGGACTACATCGCCCGTTTGCATCAGATTCCGCGCGTTTTCGACCAGACCGAGGAGGTGCTTCGCGCCGGCGCGCGGGACCAACTCATGCCGGTGCGCTTTCTGCTCGAGAAGATCCCGGCTCAATGCCGGGGGGTGGTCGAAGCAGACCCTTTCCTGTTGCCCACCAAGAAATTTTCTTCCACGATTTCCGCGCAAGAACAGCAGCGGCTGACCCAAGCGATCACGGACGCGGTGATGCGCGACGTATTGCCGGCCTACAAGGCGTTTGCCGATTTCATCGCGGCGGACTACGCACCCCGCGGAAGAACCACGCTCAGTGTCGCCTCACTGCCCGGCGGCAAGGAGCGCTACCTCAACGACATCCGCAGCCGCACCACCGTGAGCAGTCTCACTCCCGACCAGATTCACGAGATCGGCCTCAAGGAGATCGACCGCATTCAGGCCGATATGCTGAGCATCGCGCGCAAGGAGGGCTTCGCTGATTTGGCCGCCTTCCGCGAGTCCCTGAAGACCAACCCCAAGTATCATCCGGCATCCGCCGAACAGATCGTCGAAGATTTCCGCAAGTACATCGCCCAGATGCAGCCCAAGCTGCCCGACCTGTTTACCTTCATACCCGGCTCGCCGGTGACCGTCGAACCCATGCCGGATTTCCAGGCGGCCAATGCCACGCACTACCAAACCGGCACCCCTGATGGCAAACGCCCGGGCCGCGTCGTGGTGGCCGTGTCCAATTTCGCACAACGCACGCTGGTCGATGATGAAGCCATCGCCTATCACGAGGGCATCCCCGGCCATCACATGCAGCAATCAGTGGCGCAACAACTCGTCGGACTCCCCAAGTTCCGTCAGCATTCGCAGAACTCCGGATACATCGAAGGTTGGGCCCTTTATGCGGAACAGCTCGGCAAGGAGGTTGGGTTCTACCAGGATCCCGTGAGCGACTACGGCCGCCTCGCCAGCGAACTGTTTCGCGCCGTGCGTCTCGTGGTCGACACCGGCCTGCATTCCGAAGGGTGGACACGCGATCAGGTCGTCTCCTTCTTCCGCCAGTCCGGCGCCGTCGACGAACCCACCATCCAATCAGAGACGGATCGCTACATCTCCTGGCCGGCGCAGGCACTGTCATACAAACTCGGCCAGCTTAAGTTTCGCGAGCTTCGCGCCCGCGCAGAAAAGGAGTTGGGCCCGAAATTCGACCTCCGCAGCTTTCATGACGAGATGCTCAGCGGCGGTGTCCTGCAGCTGGACCTGCTGGATTCGCGCACGATGAGCTGGATTCAAGCGCAGAAACACGGGGCCAAATAGGCATGAGCAACCGAAAGCCCGTCACTCTGCGTCGCCTTCGCGAAATGCACGCCGCCGGCGAAAAAATCGCCATGCTGACGTGCTACGACGCGGCATTCGCGCGCGTCATGGACGAGGCCGGCGTCGACTCCCTGCTCGTCGGAGACTCGCTCGGCATGGTGCTGCAAGGGCGTCCGAGCACACTCGGGGTTTCCATCGACGAAATGGCCTATCACACGGGATGCGTGGTCAGGGGCAATCGCTCGGCTTGGGTCATCGCCGACATGCCCTTCGGCAGCTACCAGGAATCCGCCGAGGCAGCGATGCGCAATGCCGCCCTGTTGATGCAGCAGGGCGCGCACATGGTCAAACTCGAGGGCGGCGGTTGGACCGCGCCCATCGTGCGCTTCCTGGTGGATCGCGGCGTCCCGGTCTGCGCCCACCTGGGTTTCACGCCCCAGTCCGTGCACGCGCTCGGCGGTTATCGCGTGCAGGGGCGCGACGAGGCAGCGGCCCGAATTTTGCGGCGGCACGCCGAGGAATTGGCGGCGTCGGGCGCGGAACTGCTGGTGTTGGAGATGGTGCCGGCCGCCGTGGCGCGCGACCTGACGCAGGCGCTGCCGATACCCGTCATCGGGATCGGCGCCGGGGTCGGCTGCAGCGGCCAGGTTCTGGTGCTCCACGATATGCTGGGATTGACCGGCGGTGAGCCGCTGCGGTTCGTGCGCAACTTCATGGAAGGCAGCGATGGTATCGAAAGCGCCGTTCGCAAGTATGTGGCCGACGTGAAAGCCGGACGCTTTCCCGACGATGCGCTCCACAGCTTCTGAGCGGAAACTAAGCGTGCAAATAGTCCGGACGATTGCTGAGCTGCGCGCGGTCCCGAGGACTGCGCGCAAGCTGGTTCTGGTGCCCACCATGGGCAACTTGCATGCGGGTCATATGTCGCTGGTGCGCATCGCGCGCGAGCGCGGTGATCTCGTCGTCGTCAGCATATTCGTCAACCGCCTGCAGTTCGCACCCCATGAGGATTTCGCCACGTATCCGCGCACATTCGAACGCGACTGCGACCTTCTGTCCGGCAGCGGCTGCGACATCGTGTTTGCACCGCCCGACAGCGAGGTCTACCCGGAGGCTCAAGGCTTCACGGCGCATCCGCCGCCCGCGCTTGCCGGCATTCTCGAGGGACAGGCGCGGCCGGGGTTTTTCACCGGAGTGTGCACGGTGGTGCTGAAATTCTTCAACATGGTGCAGCCCGCCGAGGCGGTGTTCGGAAAGAAGGATTACCAGCAGCTCTTGGTTGTCCGCGGCATGGTGCGGCAGCTGGCGCTGCCCATCGAGATCGTGCCTGCAGAAACCGTGCGCGACGCAACCGGGCTCGCGCTCTCATCCCGAAATGGTTACTTGAGCGGCTCGCAGCGCACCGAGGCGGCGCAACTGCACGCGGTGTTGCGCAAGCTGATCGACGCGGTCAAGTCCGGCCGCACGGACTGGCGGTCTCTCGAGGGCGAAGCGCAGGAGTTCTTGAGCGCAAGGGGCTGGCAACCGGACTATGTGGCGATAAAGCGGCAGAGCGATCTGCGTGAACCGTCGGTGGGCGAGCCATTGGTCGCACTCGCGGCCGCCACTCTCGGCGGCACGCGGCTGATCGATAATGTGGAGTTCTGAACGCGCCGTGAGTGTACCGGTTCGTCGGCGTCTCAAGAACGGCGTTACGACCCGGGGCTATTGACGATGCCGACGATGCTGACAGTCTCGGTTTCGGGATCAAATACGATCTGCGCTTCACCGCGCTCAAGAAGGCTGATGACATGCGCCACTTTTTCCGCCAGTGAGAATTCTCTTTCACCGTAATCCGTACCTTCACGCAACACATAGGACTCGACGACGGCGTGCAGCAGATCCGGCGCCAGTTCGGCATGGGGAACCGCCACTGCCTGGGGAACTTCCTCCGCCACTCAGACAGGCTCCGAAGCGCTCGCGCGGCGTGCCAGCCAGGTATCGAGATGTCCCGCGAAGGCGTTGCGATTCGCCTGCGTGAGCGGCGGCGGACCGCCGCCGATGTTACCGCTCGAGCGCATGGTGTCCATGAAGTCGCGCATGGCAAGAACCCCCCGAATGGTATCCGGCGAATAAAGCTCACCACGCGGATTGAGCGCCTCGCCGCCCTTGGCGATCACTTCGGCGGCGAGAGGAATATCAGCGGTAATGACCAGGTCGCCGGCGGTCACGCGTTTGACGATCTCTCCGTCAGCCACATCGAAACCGGAGGATACCTGAACGGCGCGCAGGCTCGGGATGCGGGGAATCATTAGCTGCTGATTGGCGATCAGCGTGACCAACACCCCCGTGCGCTCCGCAGCTCGAAACAGGATTTCCTTGATGACGTTCGGGCACGCGTCCGCATCGACCCAAATACTCGACGCTGCCACAGCCGCCCCTCGCGAAATGCATCGAGCTGCAATATACACTGACTCGCGCGAAGCGGCATCGGCACTAAACCTCGCCTTCCTCGCCCGAGCGGCAGCAATGACAGGGTACGCCAAACGGCTACTTGCGCCCGTTGCCGGCAAAGGCGGCGGTCATACCGAGGCCGATGAATGCCGCTTATTGCCCGGCCGGGGTCAGACGTGGGATCGTGCCCTTCGAACCGCCGCGCGCGACGTACGCGCAGCTCAGCGATTCCCCGTTTCGCCTCGCGCCGCCAGGGATACCCGCAGCGCCGCGTCGTCGCCTTCACGCTGCTCGCGCTGATCGGCAGCGTGCCGTTCTTCTTTGCGAAATCGGTCTACGACCCGTCCGAGCGATTCGGCTTCGATGCGTTTCTCGGACCAAAGCGCGCGCCGCTTATCGTACTCCGCGCGCGCAATGCTGAGCGACTCCAATTGCTGGCGCAACGCATCGCCAAGACGATCGAGAAACATTCGATAGTTTTGCAGTTTGACGGCATCGATCGTCGCGGGGGATTGGGAGTTGCGCACGTAGTCGTCGCGATAGGATTGCAGTTGCTCGACCTTACCCTCAAGTTCGGCCACCTTGCGGCCGGCTTCGCCCATCGCACAGCTCAAATCCTTGGCGGAGGCGGAGACAATATCCCGGATCGGTTCGAATCGCTTGGATTTCATGGGCCGGCAACTATCGGCTGGTTACCGGGGCTTGCGCCGAGAACTGCGTCACGAGTTGCTTAAGGTCCGCGTAACTACGCTCGATTCCCACCGGTTCGTACATATCCTGACGCAGGAAATCGTTCATCTTGGGCCACTGTTCCACGGCCAGATCTACCCTGGGATCGGAGCCGCGCCTATAGGCCCCCACGGTGATGAGGTCGCGGTTCTGCTGGTAAGTCGAATACACCTGCTTGAAACGGTTCGCGAGTTCGAGCTGGTCGCGCGTCGCAATCTGATGCATTGCGCGGCTGATGGACGCCTCCACATCGACGGCGGGATACAACCCGTTCTCCGCCAACCGGCGCGACAGCACGATGTGGCCATCCAAAATAGCCCGCGCGGCGTCGGCGATGGGATCGTTCTGATCGTCCCCTTCCACCAGCACCGTATAGAACGCGGTGATCGAACCGACACCGCGATCGCTGTTGCCGGCGCGCTCGACCAACTGCGGCAGGCGCGCGAATACCGACGGCGGATAACCTTTGGTTGCCGGCGGCTCGCCGATGGCGAGCGCGATTTCGCGCTGCGCCTGCGCGAACCGGGTCAACGAGTCAAGCAGCAGCAGCACTTTGAGTCCCCGATCGCGAAAGTATTCCGCGATCGCGGTGGCCAGCCACGCGCCGTGCACGCGCATGAGAGGCGGGTTGTCGGCCGGCGTGGCGACTACCACCGCGCGCCGCATCCCGTCCGGCCCGAGGGTGTTGCTCACGAAATCCTGCACTTCGCGGCCGCGCTCGCCGATCAATCCGACGACGGTGACGTCGGCTTTGGTATAGCGGGTCATCATGCCGAGCAGCACCGATTTGCCCACGCCGGAACCCGCGAATAGTCCGATGCGCTGTCCGCCGCCGACGGTCAGCAGCGCGTTGATGGAGCGGACCCCGACATCGAGCGGATCGCGAATGGCCCGCCGCATGAGCGGATTCAAAGGTTCGCCCGTGAGCGACACACGATCGGTGCACTTGAGTTCGCCCAAGCCGTCGAGAGGCCGTCCCGCCCCGTCAAGCACCCGGCCCAGCAATCCATCGCCCACGGCCGCCGACGACTCGCTTTGCGTTGGAATGACTCGCGCGCCGGGCATGACGCCGCGGATGTCGCCGGTGGGCATCAGGAATAGTTTATCGCCCGAAAACCCGACCACTTCCGCTTCGATCTGCTTGCCTTCCGCGGTATCCACCAGGCACCGGCCGCCCACGGCGGCCTCGCAGCCCACGGCCTCGAGCGTCATGCCGACCATGCGATTCAGCGTGCCTTCGACGACGATTTCGGCGATGTCGGCCATGCGCTCGCGCGCGTGAACCAGCGCCTTGGTCCACTGCTTGGGCCGCGGCCGGTCCGCATTCGCGGCGCTCATCCGCGCGCTCCGGCGGCCTGGCGCTCCGTGCCCAACAATTCGCTCAAAATGGCGCCCAGGCGGGTTTCCAAGCGGGCATCGATGCGCGATGTCGTGGTGTTGATCTGGCATCCGCCGCGCGCCATCACCGGATCCTCAACGATCGTCCAGGCACGCTCGCTTTCTGTGGGGGCGAGGTGCTCGCGCACCACCGCGGCGTCTTCCGGATGCAAATGCACCCGCACCTCGCGGGCAGCGACCGGCAACGCGGCGATCGCTTCGCGAATGATGCCGATGATTTGCGTCGGATCGGTCTTGAGCTCGCGACGCACGATTTGCCGCGCCAAGGCCATGGCCAGGGTCAAGAGCTCGCGCTCCACCTCGTTATCCATCACCTCGAATGGGCGGGCCAAGTCGTAGAACATTCCGGACAGACGTTCCACTTGCGCGCGAACTTCGGCGCGGCCGGCCTCGCGGCCTTCGGCGAGCCCTTGATCGAAGGCCTCCATGTGCGCCTCCGCCTGCAGGTCGACGAGTCCTCCCACGGTGGCCATTTTGCGCGCAGCGGGAGGGCTCGCCACATCCGGGGCCGTCCACAGCCGCGCGCCGCTTGAATTGAGGCCGGCGTCAGACAAACTCGGCGCCGCCCTTGCCGCCCAGACTGATGGTGCCTTCCTCGGCCAAACGCTGCGCAATGACGATGATTTCCTTCTGTGCCGCCTCGACGTCGGCGAGTTTTACGGGGCCGCGCGCCTCCATGTCATCCTTCAGGATTTCGGCCGCGCGCTTCGACATGTTCTTCAAGATCTTCTCCTGCACTTCGGGCTCGGCGCCGCGCAAAGCCACGGCCAACGTATCGGACCCCACTTCACGCAGCAGCGCCTGAATGCCGCGATCGTCGACATCCAACAAATTGTCGAAAATGAACAGCAAATCCTTGATCTTCTGATGCATATCGCCGTCGGCTTTTTCGATCTTGCCGAGCTCTTCACCGCTCTTGTCGCGCTCCATGGCATTCAAGATGTTGGCCGCGGTGCGCGCGCCGCCAATGCGCCGCAGCGCCGCCGGGGGCGCGGCGGCGGCCTGCTTTTCGACCAATTGATCGAGTTCCGCCAGCGCGGACTGAGGCACTTCGTTCAAAGTGGCGATGCGCATCAAGATTTCCGTCCGCATCTCCGCTGTCAGCAGCGGCAGAATGGCGGCCGACTGCTCGGGCTCGAGGTGCGACAATACGATGGCGGCGATTTGCGGATGCTCGCCGCTGATGATTTGCGCGACGGCCTTCGCCTCCATCCACTTGAGTGACTCGATGCCTTGACCGGTCTGGCCGGTAGTCACCCGGTCGAGCAGCATGTCCGTCTTGTGCTTGCCCACCGCCTGAGTCAGCACCCGCCGCACGAAGTCCTGGGATCCGCCGGCGATATTCGCCTTGGAGTCGGCGATTCCGATGAACTTGTCGAGCACGGATGTCATCTGCTCGCGCGACACCTCTTTGAGCTCGGCCATCGCGATTCCCAATTTCTGAACTTCACGCGCATCGAGCTGTTTGAGCAAGTTGGCGGCATCCTGCTCACCCAAGCTCATCAGTAGAATGGCGGCGCGTTGCGTGCCGGCGAGTTCATCGAGCTTGTCAGCCATCCGTGGATACCCAATCCTTTACGACTTGTGCCGCGCGCCTCGGATCTTGACCTACCAGGGTGCGTGCCGCCGCGATCTGCTGCTCAAAACTGGGGGCGAGTTTGATTGCCTTGCCGCCCTGCCCCGAAATACTCACGCGATCGCCGTCGAGATCGCCCGCACCGCCGGCTGCGGTGATGCGCAGCGAAGACTTGGTCAAGGATTTCATCAAAGGCCGCAATACCAGGAATGCCACCACCAACACCAGCGCGGCGCCCACGATTTGTTTTGCCAACTGTGTGATCCACGGGGTCTGCCACAGGGGCAGGCTTTCGACGGCGCCGATCGGGGCGCTGCTCTTGAAGGCCTGATTGAGCACGTTCAATTGATCGCCGCGATCTTCCTTGAGCCCGATGGATTCGCGCACCAGTTGCGAGAAGCGCTTGATATCCGTTTCGCTCATGGGCTCCGTGGTGACCTTGCCATCGGCATCCGCTTTTTGCCAATCATCGAGCACTACGCCGACATTGAGGCGCTTCAAGACGCCCACGGGTTGCTTCACATAGGACAGCGTGCGGTCGACTTCAAAATTGCGCGTGCTGCGCTGTGCGGTCGAACTAGGTCCGCTGCCGGCGGCCGTCGATTGCGCTGCGCCGGGGGCGGGGTTGCCCGGGGTGGCGGCGCCGGGGATCGCGGGCGCGCCCGAGGTGCCCGGTGGTTGATTGGACAGAGCCCCCGGAATGCCTTCGGCGCCGTCGCCGCCCTTGCGCTGCTCATTGCTGGTCTGTTCGCTGCGCACTGCCGTCTTCTGCGGATCGTAGTTCTCACGCGTCTCCTCGGTGACGGTGAAATCCATGTCTGCGGTGACCGTTGCACGCACCCGTCCGGCACCGATCATGGGTTCGAGCATTTCGATGATGCGCTGCTGATAACTTTGCTCGAGCTTGCGTGTATACGCGAATTGACGAGTACTGGCGGCCTGCTCGGCATTTTCATCCGGAGAATTGAGCAAGGTTCCGGCCTGATCCACCAGAGTTACGTCGCTCGGCGCCAGTTCCGGCACGCTGGAAGCGACCAAATGCACGATCGCGGCGACCTGGCCCGGCTCGAGACGCCTGCCGGGATACAACTGCAGCATGACCGACGCGGTGGCCTTGCGCGCGTCGCGCAGGAAAACGGTCGGCTTGGGCAGAGCCAGATGCACGCGCGCGGTTTGCACGCCTTGCACCTTGACGATGGTGCGCGCCAATTCCGTCTCAAGGACCGATTGGTAGCGGGCGGTCTCCATCATGGAGCTGGAACCGAGCGCCGATTCCTTCTGAATCATCTCGATACCCATCGAGTCGCTTTGCGGCAGGCCCTGCGTCGCCAAACGGATTCTCGCCTCTTGCACTTTGGATTCCGGCACCGATACCGCACCGGACGGATTGAGCTTGAATTCGATTCCTGCCGCCGTCAGCGCATCCATGACCTGGCCGCTTTCGCGCTCGGAAAGCTGGCCGTAAAGCACCGTGTAGTTCTGACCCTGCGACCAAAGAACCAGCCAAATTGCCGCGGCAACCGCCGCGGCGACGCCCGCGAGCAGCCCGACTTGCTTTAGTCCGGGAATGTCCGCGATGCCGCGCGCAGGTGAAGGTACTATGTCAGCCATGGGTTAAGCCTCGCGGTCCATCAGACCGACATATTCATTACTTGGGTGTACGCGTCGATGAGCTTGTTGCGCACTTCGGTCATCGCGTGAAAGGCCAGCCCCGCCTTTTGGACTTCCAGCATCACCTTCGTCAGGTCGACGCTCTTGTCGCCGGCCTCATAAGCATCCGCCAGCGCGGCGGCTTGGTTTTGCATGGTCGAAACGTGATCGACCGAACTTTTCATCAGATTGGCGAAATCCGAGGGCTGCGCGCCGATGGTGGGCGTCTCGGCAACGCCCGATGCCCGGGCTTGCAGCGAGCGCATTTCCGCCAACACTTGTTGAATTTGCATGCTGCTCATGGCTAGACCGCCACGAACTGTTGATCGTGCAATCGCGGCACGCTGACGCCGGCGGCCTTGAATTGCTGCAGCTTGTGACGCAGGGTGCGGGGACTTATCCCCAGGCGCTCCGCCGTCAACTTGCGGCTGCCTCCCGTGACACGCAGCGTCGCCAGGATCAATTCGCGCTCGCGCTCCTTCAGGTCGTGATCCAGGCCGGCCTCTTGCGCGTGAATCGGCGCCGCGGCCTCACCACCGACACTCAAGGCCGTTTCAACCGCAGGAGCCGCGATACCGGTATCCAGATCCGCCGCATGGATGATGCCGCCGGATGCGAGCCATGCAGCCCGCTGCACGATGTTGGTCAACTCGCGGGCATTGCCCGGCCAGTCATGCTGCACCAACTTGCGTTCCGCGCCGGCCGACAGGCTCAAGGCCGCCTGACCGCCGCGTGCGCAGGCCTGAACGGCGCGCCGCGCCAGCGGCAGAATGTCACCGCGGCGCTCGCGCAGCCCCGACAGCCGCAGCGTCATCACGTTGAGCCGGTAGTACAGATCCGCGCGAAACCGCCCCGCGCTGACTTCCGCGGGCAAATCGCGATTGGAGGTTGCGATCAGGCGCACATCGAGGCTGATGGTGCGGGTGCTGCCCAAGCGTTCAACTTCGCGCTCTTGCAGCACGCGCAGGATTTTCGCCTGAAGTCCCAGGTCCATTTCGGAGATTTCATCGAGCAACAGGGTGCCGCCCTGAGCCTGCTCGAATTTTCCGGCATGCGCTGCGGATGCCCCCGTGAAGGCGCCCTTCTCATAGCCGAACAGCGTCGCCTCGAGCATGTTTTCCGGTATCGCCGCACAATTGATCGCAACGTAAGGGGCGGCAGCGCGCATCGAATGGTCGCGGATGAAGCGCGCATACACCTCCTTGCCCGTGCCGCTTTCTCCGGTGATCAGCACGGTCGCATCGTTTTCCGCGATTTTGCGCGCGAGGCATACGGTGCGCTTCGATTCCGGATCGGCAGCGATCAGTTCTTCGGGAATCACTCTTGCCGCCAGCTGGCGGCGGGCCATATCAATCAGCGCCTGTGCATCGAAGGGCTTGACGATGTAATCGGTCGCTCCCTCGCGCATGGCCGATACCGCCTGGGCGACGGTGCCGTGGGCCGTCATCAGCACGACCGGCAAATCCGGCCGCAGCTGCTTGATGGACGTGAGCAGCTCGTAGCCGTTCGGCCCGGGCATATGCACGTCGGAGATCACCAGCGCGATGTCCTCGGTCTGCATTTTTTGCAGCGCTTCCTCAGCGTCGCAGGCGGCAAGCGCAGCAATTCCCGCGGCATGCAGCGTGTCGATCAATGCCTCGCGCAGCGCGGCATCGTCTTCCACGACGAGGACGGATTCTATTGGCGTGCTCATGCAATGACCTCTGCCGGTAAATCGATGATGAAGGTGGCGCCGCGAGTGGATTCCGCCAGGCGTACGCTGCCGTGATGAGCCTCGATCGTCGACTTGACGAATGCCAAACCGATGCCGTTGCCGCGCGCGCGCGTCGTAAAAAAGGGCTCGAAAATTCGCTCGCGAATCTGCAGCGGCACACCCGGGCCGTTGTCGCTCACCACGACCTGCGCGCGGTCCCCGACCCGACGCGCCAATAGTTCCAGATCGAGATCGGCGGCGGCGGTTTGCAGAGCGTTGGTCGCAAGATTGAGCACGGCGGAGACCAATGACGGCGCGTTGGCGCGCACCATGAGATCCGGAGCCTCGGTGCGGATGGTCAGCCGTATACCGGCGCGTAACACCGGGCGCAGCCACTGCGCCACTTGTTCGAGCACGGCGCTCACGCTGACGGATTCGCGCGCCGCCCCGCCGTGAGCGAAAGCGAGCATGTCGTTCACCAGTCTGTCGAGCTGCTTCAGGCTGCCGACCGTCTTTTCCCCGCACCGCGCAAGATCGTCGTGAGTGCGATTCGGCATGCTCATCTGCGACGCGTACAGCAATGCGGCCGCCAGGGGAGTTCGGATTTGGTGCGCAAGCCCGGCGGCGAGCTCGCCCAAAGTCAGCAGGCGCTGTTGCCTCGTCAATAACAACTGCATCGCGTGCGACTCGGTAATGTCGGTCACCAGGACCACCTCGCCATGGCTGCTCGAGTGGCGACGCAATATGTTGACGAAGCGGCCGGTGCGCAATTCCGTGTGTTCGGCCGCAGCGGGTGTATTCAGCGCGGCGCGCGAGAGCACGGCTGCAAACGATTGCCCGAGCAGCGGCTCACCCAGCAGTTCAATCGCTCCCGGATTGCATTCCTGGATGCCGCCCAGGGTGTCGAGAAGGAGCACGCCGCCGGGGATTCCATTCACCAATGCCGCCAGGCGCGCGGCCAAGTCGGCGCTGCCGGCCTCTGATTCCTGGAGTTGAAGCCTCAGCCGGGTGACTTCACCTTGCAACGAGTCGAACGCGCCGGAGAGCTGCTCGGAAACCGAACCAAATGCCAGGAACGCCGCGTGCAGATCTGCGCGTCCGTCGTCGATTATTTCCATTTGTGCTGCCATACCCGCAGCAGAAGCAACTTCCGTGCCTTGACCGTGTTTAGTCAGTGGATCAATCGGTTACGTCGAATTCGAAAGTCGCCGACCTTGAGCAGCGTCAATAAATTGTCAGGCGCTCAGTCGATACTTGCGCAGCTTTTCAACCAACGTCGTACGGCGGATTCGAAGCAAGCGCGCCGCTTCGGCCACGGTGCCGTCGGCTTCCACCAGCGCTCTCTGAATGAGTCGGATCTCTATGGCGCACAGATGATCCTTCAAATCGATGCCGCCGTTGGGCAGAACCGGCGCCGCGGTATCCGGCGTGTCATCGATTTCGGATTGCTCGCGAAATGCGATCGAACCCAAGTGCGCCTGTGCGCCCGGTGCAGCTTCCACCGGTGGCGCCACGCGCACGCCGCTGCCGATCCAACCGGCCGCACCGGTGCTGCGATAGCGCTCGGGCAAATCTTTTGCGGAGATGGTTTGCTCGGGATGCAGGATGGCGAGCCGCTCCAGCAGATTGGATAGCTCTCGCACGTTGCCGGGCCACGGATTGCGGGCGAGGCAATTCATCGCTTCCTTGTCTATTCGGATATGCCGGCCCGAAATCTGCCCCAGCCGCTGCACCAGGTGCTCTATCAGCACGGGCAAATCTTCGAGCCGATCGCGCAACGGCGGCATCTGCACGGGAAACACGTTCAAGCGATAGTAGAGATCCTCCCGGAAGCGTCCGGCGCCGATGGCCGCGTCCAAATCGCGGTGGGTGGCGGCAATGATGCGCACGTTGCAGCGAATGGTGCGATTGCTGCCGACTCGCTCGAAGTTTCGTTCCTGCAGCACGCGCAGCAGCTTGACCTGCATTTGCAGCGACATATCGCCGATTTCGTCCAGGAACAAGGTACCGCCTTCGGCGAATTCGAAGCGGCCGAGGCGCGTCGTCAATGCGCCCGTGAAAGCGCCCTTCTCGTGCCCGAAAAGCTCGCTTTCCAAGAGGTCTGCCGGTATGGCGCCGCAGTTCACCGGCACGAAAGGATGACCGGCGCGCGCGGACAATTCATGGATGTGCCGTGCGACCATTTCCTTGCCGGTACCGGACTCGCCGAGTATCAGCACGTTGCTGTCGCAGGGCGCCACTTGTTCGATGAGGCGATGCACCGCGCGCATGGCGCGTGAAGCGCCGCTGGGACGGAAGCGGTGGGTTCCCGGCTGCGTCGGATGCCCATTGCGGATGTTGAGGGCTTGATTCAACACGGCGGACAGGCGCCGTTGCTTGACCGGCAGATCGAGATGAAACCACGCGATATCGGCGCTGCTCTCGGCGATTTTCGGCAAGCCGTCGCCGCTCAAAAAGATCACCGGCAGCGGCTGCGCCATCCCGCGAAGGTGGGCGACCAACGGAGGTCCCTGCGCAGCCACCGCTTCGGCGCCCACGATCAACGCCAGACAATCGTGCGCGGCGCCTTGCTGGTATTGACGCAGTTCGGCCAAATCGTGAACTCGGACGGGTTCGAGGTCCAAGAAACGCAACAGCGCCTCCAAGGAATGCGCTTGAGGGTCTGAGGGTTCCATCACAATTACTTTCGCATCCACCACTATTCGAAGCTCCTTCCGTGAAAAGTGTGACGGGGTCCGTTGATCTCGCGTCGATTGCCAAGTACGGCGCTAAGTTATTGAGATTG